>CERE01036843.1_pt1 | contig 16479 bp, 13 predicted proteins | sample 530911 | NCBI WGS metagenome assembly CERE01 (sample SAMEA2621092, study PRJEB7988) | marine metagenome | biome: marine biome (ENVO:00000447); feature: mesopelagic zone (ENVO:00000213); material: "saline water (ENVO:00002010), including plankton (ENVO:xxxxxxxx)" | depth 800 m
AGTGCATCCGTGATTCGCGGTGACATGTACGAAGCGATGATCGAACAAAGTGCGCAAACTGGCGTGTTTGGACACGGCTATACCTACAGCGGCCATCCGATTGGCTGTGCCGTTGCCTCCAAGACATTAGAAATCTATCAGCGCGACAAGTTGTTCGAGCAAGCTGCCGTATTGGGCGACTACCTGCAATCAAAACTGGCGAGTTTTAACGACCACCCCCTAGTTGGCGAAGTTCGCGGTAGAGGCTTACTGGGGGCGGTAGAACTGGTCGCCAACAAACAACGTCGACAGAGCTTTGCCGATGGATCGGTGGGAGCCTTTTGCTTGAAAGCCTGCCAAGACAACGGACTGATTGTTCGCGCCGTGGCCGGCAACAGCATCGCATTCTGTCCACCGTTGATCATTACCCAATCGCAAATCGATGAAATGCTTGGCATGTTCGCAAGCGCGCTAGATGCAACCTTGGAGTTTGCGGTCAAACAGAAACTGCTGGTTGCCTGAGGAATAAACCATGATTGAAGCAAATGTTAATGGCGAACGACTTTGGCAAACGCTGATGGAGATGGCCAAGATTGGCGCCACTGAAAACGGCGGCTGCAATCGCCAAGCGTTGACGGATCTAGACAAACAAGGTCGCGACTTATTTATCAATTGGTGCGAAGAAGCAGGTTGCAGCATCCAAGTCGATGAAATGGGAAATATCTTTGCTCGTCGAGCAGGCAGAAACAATAGCTTACCGGCGGTTCTCACCGGGTCGCACTTGGATACTCAGCCAACCGGCGGCAAGTTTGATGGTGTCTATGGCGTATTGGCTGGGCTCGAAGTTATCCGAACACTGAACGACAACGACATAGAAACTGAGGCGGCTATCGAAACAGCCGTCTGGACCAACGAAGAAGGCGCACGCTTTTCTCCCGCTATGGTCGGTTCAGGTGTCTGGGCTGGAAACTTTGAGCGCGATGCGGTCTACAGTAAAACCGACAAACAAGGTCTGCGTTTCGAGGATGAACTCAGACGCATTGGCTATCTTGGCGAGCAACCGGCTCAAGCTCGACCGCTGGCGGCCGCTTTTGAAGTTCACATAGAACAAGGCCCGATTCTCGAGGCTGAAGAAAAACAAATTGGTGTGCTCACAGGCGTACAAGGTATGAACTGGTATGACATCACCTTCACGGGCGAACCCTGCCATGCCGGCCCATCCCCCATGGAATCGCGAAAAGACCCTTTCATGGGTTTACATCGCTTGCTTGCCGCACTCTATCAACTGGCGGAAAACAATGCCCCTTGGTCGAGAGTCACCTTTGGTGATATTAAGGCCGAACCGGGCAGCTACAACACCGTGCCAGAATCACTGACGATCTGTGTCGACTTGCGCCATCCAGACCAAACCACATTAAACGCTATGGACGCGGAGCTGCGCCGTTTAACAAAACAGATCGCTCTAGAATGCCAATTGGAGTATCACATTCATCAAGAGTGGACATCTGAAGCTGTTAGCTTTGACAGCCAATGCGTAAACGCCGTGCGCGATGCGGTGAAAAATCTGGGTTACAGCCACAAAGAAATGGTTTCTGGTGCCGGCCATGATTCTGTCTACCTGTCTCAAGTGGTGCCCACCAGCATGATTTTCATTCCCTGCGAAAAAGGCCTCTCCCACAACGAAGCCGAAAACGCCGAACCTGCAGACGTCACCGCGGGTGCTAACGTACTTTTACAAGCCATGTTATCCATGGCCAATCACGTGCCTTCCTAAGGAGCCAACACCCACATGACTGACTTTAGCTTTAAACGCCGTAACGACAATGGCAGCACCACGGTAATGGATCGCTGCGGCATCAATTCAGAATACGGGGCCCTGAAAGACGTATTGGTCGGCCCGATCGACCACTATAGCTGGCAAACAGGTAATGCGGCATCACGGCGCAGCCTAAGAGTAGGTTTGCCGTTCGATGCCAACATCGCCAAGCAGCAATACGCAGAAATGTTGGACGCCTACCATCGCGCCGGCGTGAACACCCATATTGTTCCAGCCGATGAAAACTTGCCCTACCAACTGTACGGGCGTGACTCCAGCGTAATGACGCCATGGGGCCCAATCATCACGCACATGTACAGCCCTTGGCGCCGTGGCGAATGGGCACCGATGGTGAAGTTCTATCAAGACCTAGACATCCCCATCTACGACATCATTACCGCAGGTACGTTGGAAGGCGGCGATTTTATGGTGCTGGAACCGGGTGTCGTTTTGTGCGGCTATTCTGGCGAACGCACCTCTAAAGCTGGCTTCGAACAAATGAAGAGTTGGTTTGAAAAAGAAGGCTGGGAAGTAAAAGGTTATGAATTCGATCCCTACTTTCTGCACATCGATGTTTTGGTGGCGGCGCTTGCCGAAAAACTCGTTGCCGTGTGTGTCGACGCGGTTGAGCCGGAGTTAATCGAGTGGTTTAAATCGCGCAACTTCGAGATTGTCGACATCTCATTTCCGCAAGTCATGAAGCTCGGCGTCAATGTTGTCGCGCTCGGCAATGATCGCGTTATGTTGCCGGCTGAAAACACGGAACTCAAAGACAAGTGCAAAGCACTGGGGCTCGAAGTCTTCGACCCCAACATTTCTATGATTACCCCAGGTGGAGGCGGTGTACATTGCATGTGCCAGCCATTAAAGCGAGAGTTTGTATAGCATCAAGTAGTTGCTGTTTGGGGCCATAAGGCCCCTTCTCTCGTTCCCACCAAAAAACACTTAATTAGCAAGTGGGTCAAACAAAGATAACAGCGTTGAAGATTCAACAACCAGTATGTGACGGCCAATCATCTATTGAGTTTGGGCTTGTTCTTTGTCATCTATGTGGCGGTGACTGCTCTATCGATCCCCGGAGCGGCGTTAATGACGCTGGTGGCGGGTGCGCTGTTTGGCTTGTTGGAAGGTTTGATTCTCGTCTCTTTCGCCTCGACCTTAGGGGCGAACAAGCCGGTGATCTGATTGCCGAATATGTACTGGCCATGAAACACGGCATTGGTTTGAACAAGATACTCGGCACCATTCATATCTACCCAACCTTGGCCGAGATGAATAAGTACGCCGCGGGCGAGTGGAAGAAAGCCCGTAAACCGGAGGGTTTGTTGCAGTGGGTGGAAGCGTTTTTCAGATGGCGCCGAAAAGATCAGCCCGGTGCAACGGCCAATGAGCCGCGCGCTTATGGCTCGCTGTCCAAAGTAAATCATAGCGCGACTTCGACAAGCGATTAGCTCACCAACTGCATCCACGAAAATTTCGTAATGCATCACAATGCAACGATCAAATGGGGTCTTTTGACCTCATTTTTATGGACGAAGCAAAATAGATCATCATATACACCGAAGATCACCCATTTTCCTGATCTTTGAGTCGTTTCAGATACGCCCTGGGCGAACACCCTATTCTGGCCCTAAAGAAATTTGAAAAAGCAGCCGTATCATTAAAATGTAGACGTTCAGAAATAGCACTGACCGGCAATTCTGACTTCGACAAATAATGTCGAGCAAGGTCTTCTCGGACATTATCGTACAGTGCTTGGTAGCTGGTATTATTTTTCTTCAAACGGTACTGAAGTGTTCGCAAAGGAACGCCAAGCGTTTCAGCCACATCATTGGCAGAAACTCCTTGATCATTCAGTAGCGTTCGGATGATTCGACTAACTCGCTGTACAAACCCTTCTCCGTGCCCAATGGTTGACTCTAGACTTCTCTTTAGCAACTGTTTGGCTTCTCGTGAAACAATCCGTCTGGCATTCCGACTATTGGGGGCAAGCACGTCGGCCTGATAAATTTGAATGGCATTGACATCTTGATTAAAGAACAAGTGCGGACCAAAAACTTGTTGCAAAGGAGCGAGATTATCGGGTTTGGCATGTCGGAATTGAGCAAATTGAGGGCGCCATTTCTCCCCAAGAGAACAACGCAGCTCTTGGCACATGATAGACATTGCATGCTCGATAATTTGAATAAAACCCGTGTGTTTGAAAGTAGCATCTGCTCCACCCGAAGTCAGTCTGACCAGTTCGAAGCCTATCAACATTCCCGAGCCTTGTTGGTCATCCTCGGTTGTAACACTAAGGCCTTGGGAGTGCACCGCTAAATTCTGAGCGACCTGCATGAGCCCTTCACCAATGGTGTTGGCGTTGCGAGCCAACAACCAAATTGGCCCGAGAGTATCAAACCTTTTGAGCTGCCCGGAATGCAATCCAAAAAAACGATCGTTGCAGGCTAGCGCGGCCTCTTCCAACAGATCGTTTACTTTAATTTCACTGATAAGAATGTCTGACCTATAGAGCGCTTCAGAATTTAACCCAATTGCCTCAGCAACAGTAACGGGGTCCTGCCCAGCCGCTTCGATGAGACTCGCCATGCCCTCTAAAACAGAGCTTGGTACGTTATCTGTCATATCGTTAATTCACCATTCTCAGGTCCGAGCTCCAAAGTAGAAATCACGCCCAACTGCGCAATATTACAACTTATCTGCGTAAAGATACAAATAATGCCAAGCCACTCTCGCTAACATCACTAACAGAGTAACAAACGCGCTTACTCGAGAATTGTTTCGGTCTGCTAAAGAACAATCCCAAAAAACAAAAATGAGAAGAGAGTACGATGAAAACCATTGCGTTACATAAAGATCTTTTATCACTCAGCATCGCTGTAGCCTTGGGGCTAAGCTTACCCTCAACGGCACACTCCCAAGAGCTGATGCTCGAAGAGATTGTGGTGACAGCACAAAAGCGCCAGCAGAGCTTACAAGATGTACCCATTGCCGTAAGTGCAGTTGATGGTAAAAAAATGGCTGAAGCCGGCATTAGTAACTTGGAAGATCTGTCGGCTTATGTGCCCAACTTCCAACAAGCCAACTCCCCCATAGGTCAGATAATTTCTATTCGCGGTATCAGTTCTGGTATCAATCAGGGTTTTGAGCAATCCGTGGTGCAGTATGTGGATGATATCGCCATGGGCCGTGGTCCCATGGCAAGAATGCCATTTATGGACTTGGAGCGCGTAGAAGTCCTGCGTGGCCCGCAAAATGTACTCTTTGGTAAAAACAGTATCGGTGGGGCCATTTCCATTTCGACAGCAAAACCTACCGATGATTTTGAAGGCAGCGTTCAAGTCGAGCACGAAAATAAGTACGGCACCAATGAAATCCAAACCATGCTATCGGGGCCCCTCTCCGAAACGCTAGGCGCACGTTTGGCTCTCCGCGCCCACCAAGAAGATGGTTACTTTGATAACACTTCGAACGGTGATGACGAACAACAAAAGGACGAACTCACTGGTCGCTTAACGCTGGACTGGACGCCCACCGATACCTTTAATGCCAGCCTGAAACTGGAACACAGCAGTTTTGATTTCGAAGGCCGCGGTGAAGAGGTGATTGCCGGCTACGATTCTGTTAGCCCCCTGTTTACTGGGCTGAACTACGGTGAAATCGGAGAGTTCCTGACTGCCGCCACGGGTCAGGATATTGGCTATGAGGACGGTACCCAAAACCGTAAACGCCAAACCAATAACAACGAATACAGTGATAACGAAACCAATCAAGTTATCCTGACCATGAACTGGGATTTTGATGCCTTCACCATCACCAGTGTCACCGGCTATGTGGATTACGAATTGGATGAAGATACCGACCTGGACCTTTCTGGACTGGAATCTATTCGCGCCGCTCAACAAGAAAAGTTTGATCAAATCAGTCAAGAAGTTCGCTTCACCTCACCGGGCGGAGAAACGGTTGACTGGATTGCCGGCGCTTATTATCAAACATGGGATCTAGACTACAGCCAACAAAACGTCATTGACGACGAAAACCTGACGTCGGCATTGAGTGATGTTGGTCTTGGGTTACTGGCTCCATCGGCGGGTGTCACCGGGTTTAATCCCGCAGCATCCTTGCTCACCAACTACGGTGTAGGGGCGCCATTCCTTACCGCGACCGCCTCCGGTCGTCAGCTGTACTCTCTAAAAGAAATCAACAACACCAGTAATATCAGAGATTACAGTGGAGACAGCGATACCTACTCGGTATTCGGTCAAGCCACATGGAATCTAGATGAAGCTTTTCGTCTAACCTTGGGGGCCCGCTACACACTGGAAGAAAAAGACGCCGAGCGTTCACTGGTAATTTATGACACCAGTGGTGATGGTTTGGCCCCAGCCGGCCTTGAAGCACAAGCGGTGATGTCTGCCGTGTTTGGAATAGAAAACCACGCGGTTAAAGATGACCGCCGTGAAGAATCGCTTACCGGTACCATCATTGCCGAGTGGGATGCCACCGAAGAGCTGATGCTCTATGCCTCGATCAGCAACGGCTTTAAAGCCGGTGGTTTTGACGCCCGTGCGGGACGTGCAGCGGATTTTGAGTATGAAGACGAAACTGTCATCAACTATGAAATCGGTACCAAAACTGAACTTCTCGATGGCCGAGCTCAATTAAATGCGGCCCTTTTCTATACCGACTACAAAGACCTACAAGTCAGTCAATTCGATGGCACCGTGGGTTTTGTGGTGGGGAATGCAGCCGCTGCCCGTTCGCAGGGTATCGAACTCGATGGTCGTATTATGCTCACTGAAAAGCTGTTACTGATCGGTTCCATGGCTTATCTGGATTATGAATTCAAAGAGTACGAAGGTGCGGCCTGCCCACCTAAAGTGACACTGGATACCGGTGCAGTGACTTGTGACTTGAGTGGCGAAGCCAATACCTTCGCCCCTGAATTCACCGCTGCCATTACACTGGATTACATCGCGCCACTGTCTGATGCGTTCAATTTGCACATGACACTGGACAGCAGTTACCGCTCTGAGCAATTTGTTGAAGCAACCCTCGAACCTCTGATGGAGCAAGACAGTGAGGTGAACATCAATGCGCGTATCGCCCTGGAAGCGAATAACTGGATGGTCGCCTTGGTGGGTAAAAACCTGACCGATAACGATGACATTGGTTATTCATCAGCAACACCTGTCAGCGGTAGCGCTCTGCTACAAGCGCCCACTTACAGCGGCTACCAGGTAAATCCACGCACGGTTGCTATTCAGGCGAAATACAATTTTTAAATCCTAAATAGAAGCCTCTCTCTTTGGGCACTCGGTTCTCTACTGGCCAGTGTCCTCTTTTAACATTTGACGCATTACGGTGTCCCCATGACGATCCAAGATTACCAACTGGTCGGTGCTCAGCACTCCTATTATTCCGCCAAAGTACGCGCATGCTTGCAATATAAACGCCTTCCATACCAGGAAATTGGAGCCAATATTGAAACCATTCTTAACCGTGTAATCCCTGCCACAGGCAATCAACAATTTCCCGTTGTATTTTGTCCCGATGGCACAGTATTAAAAGACGGTTGCGATATTGTTGAGGCTCTGGAGGCGCGTCATCCTGAACGCCCCATCATGCCCGAAAACCAGCAACTGAAATTTCTCGCCACTTTAATCGAAACCCTAGCTGATGAATTTTTTGTTATCCCCATGATTTACTATCGCTGGATTCCTGAAGAGACCAAGCAATGGGGTATTGGTATGTTCCAAACATTATTGGGTAAAAATGTCGAAAACCCCGATATGGCGGCGTTAGCCCATCAAATGGGCGATACCATTAGCACCGAAATTCGCTCACGTTTACCCAAGGTGGGGCTCGACCGCAAAGAGATTCAGGATAAAGCCCAGCGAATTACCAAAGAAGTCTGCAAACTACTGGACGAACATCTAGCCGAGACCCCCTACATATTGGGAGAGCGCCCTTCCCTTGCCGATTTAGGCATGATAAATGCCATGTGGGGCCATTTATATTTGGACCCGTGCGAACCCAGTATGTTGATTCGCAACAACTACCTGCACCTGAATAACTGGATTACCAACATGCATTGCGGCGCTGGTATTTCCGATCAAGGTGAACTCTATATTGCCGATTCCCTGATTCCACTGCTGCAGTACATGAGCGAGGCGTTCGCGGCGATGATGAACGATATTCTGGCCGCTGCCGATCAAACATTACCTGAAGCCGAAGCCGGTACCGAAGCGCCCGCAGGCCTTGGTCAAATAGATACCGTTTTACAGAGTGCTGTGCTGTCTCGCCCGGCAGCTACCTATACGGCTTGGCGCTTACAACGTGTTATCGAGGCTTATCAGGCTATCCCTGAGCAACAAAAAACGGCTACCGATGACCTGCTAACCGATATAGGTTTTCTCTCAATATGCCAACGATCTTTGCCCTGGCGCCTGCAAAAAGAGAATTTCAAGCTCTTCGTCGCTTCACCATAAGGGTAAAACAGGGTGTGAAAAGAAGGGTTAAGTTGCGCAATATTACAAAGTTACTACGCAATTTCACAACTCAATCCAGCCTGCACTTCTAGAATGAATCCAGCCTGCACTTCTAGAATGGAGTGAGACAACAAACACAATAAGCCTGAGAAACTCCATGAAGAAGACGCTGATTGCATTGCTGACCTTGGCAGTTATCGGTGCCATTGCCTACGAGCAACGCACCGATATCATGTTGGCCATGATCAAATACAAGTTTTCCCGCGAAGTGTTTGCCGAGCCCCGTGAACTTCCCTGGCAACAAGGGCCCGCTACCGCAGAGCTGGAAACAGCCAAGCGCCCACCCAATATTATTTTGATCGTCGCTGACGACCTTGGCTACAACGATATTTCATCGCTGAACGGAGGCATCACACGTACCGACGGCAGCATCGTGCACACTCCCGGCATTGATCGCCTGGCCGCCGAAGGCGTGGTTTTCAATCAATCCTATTCCGGTGCCAGTACCTGTGCCCCTTCACGGGCCATGTTAATGACCGGACGTTACCCGACTCGCACGGGGTTTGAATTTACGCCAACCCCCGACGGTATGGGGTCCATGGTTGCACGTATTTATAACGAGATGGATAACAACTTGCCGCCGGCCATCTACGACGCAGCTGCGGAGGAAGGCAAACCGACCTACGAGTTACAGGGTTTACCCACGGAAGAAATCACCCTAGCCGAAGTCCTCACAGAACGAGGTTACTACACCGCCCATATTGGCAAATGGCATTTGGGGAATGATGGCGATATGGGTCCTCACAAACAGGGATTCAATGACAGTTTGTTAATGACCAATGGGCTTTACTTGCCAGAAGATGATCCGCATGTCGTCAATGCAAAACTTCCCTTCGATCCTATTGACCAATTTTTGTGGGCACGATTAGGTTTTAGTAACTCGTTTAATTCCGGCAGCGCCGATCAATTTAAACCTGCCCGCTATATGACCGATTATTGGACCGACGAATCCATCAAAGTCATCCGATCCAACAAGAATCGTCCGTTCTTTTTGTATCTGGCCCACTGGGGACCTCACACCCCACTGCAAGCAACACGCGAAGATTATGAAGCCGTGGGTGATATCAAACCACACCGCAAGCGGGTCTATGCCGCCATGGTGAGAGCGGTAGATCGCAGTGTTTCACACATTCTGCAAACCCTTGAGCAAGAAGGTCTTGCTGACAACACCATTGTCATGTTCACCAGCGATAACGGCGGCGCAGGTTATGTAGGCCTACCAGAATCCAACACCCCCTTCCGCGGCTGGAAAATCACCATGTTTGAAGGCGGGCTGCGCGTACCTATGTTTGTTAAATGGCCTAACAAAATCCCTGCCGGTAAATCAGTGGACACCCCGGTTGCACATATCGATGTGATGCCAACACTGGCTACCGCGGCGGGCGCTTCCATACCCGAAGGCGTAGACATCGATGGCAAGAATATTTTGCCCTTGCTGGATGATGAAACCCAGTGGACACGAAATACTCTGTTTTGGCAAAACGGACATTACCAGGTCGTACGCCACGGTGATTGGAAACTACAGGTCAACGACCGCCCCACCGACGGCTTACAAAGCTGGTTATTCAATTTGGCAACAGATCCCACCGAGCAACACAATGTGAGCAAGGAATACCCTGAAAAGGTTAAGGCATTACAACAACTATTAGCTGAACATCAAGCCAGCGCACGCGAGCCACTCTATCGAGCAGCAGCCCAACTGCCGGTAATGATTGATAAAACCCTGGCCGAAAATTATGAAACCGGTGATGAGTACATCTACACCCCTAACTAAATGAAACATGAAGCGAGAGAAAGCATGATTGACTTATATACCGCACCGACTCCAAATGGCCATAAAGCCTCCTGCACTCTGGAAGCCCTCGGCATGGCCTACAACGTTCATACCGTAAACCTGTTGGAAGGCGAACAAAAGAAACCTGAGTTTTTGGCCATCAACCCCAATGGCCGCATCCCGGCCATTGTTGATCGTGCCAATAACGACTTTGCCGTGTTCGAATCCGGCGCCATTATGATGTACCTGGCTGAACAAGCCGGACAACTACTGCCCACGGAAACCAAAGCACGCTCCAAGGTTTTACAGTGGCTGATGTTCCAAATGGGCGGTACCGGCCCGATGATGGGGCAAGCCAATGTCTTTTTCCGTTATTTCCCAGAGAAAATCCAGCCCGCTATCGACCGCTACCAGAATGAGTGCCGCCGTTTATTCGAAGTCATGAACAACCATCTGGGCAACAACCAATGGTTGGCCGATGATTATTCTATTGCCGATATTGCCAACTGGTGTTGGGCACGAACTTACAAGTGGTCGGGCGTATCAGTCGATGGTCTAGATCACCTTAACCGCTGGATGGACACCATGGCGGAGCAACCGGGTATGGTCAAAGGCATTGAAGTACCTTTTAGTCTTGGCAATTTGCTGGATGATGACAAAAAAGACGACAAAGAAGAGTTTGCTAAAAATGCCCAAACTCTGCTGCAGAAATAGCCGTTTTTGATCATTGAAACGGGTTCGGCGATACAACTACCCAACCCAGTATCAAAATCCCCAATTAACGTTATTGCCAAAGGATTACATGATGTCACTATCAACCCCAATACCTTTAATCGGTGCCGTCGGATCGCCCTACACACGTAAAATGTTATCTCTGCTGAGATATCGCCGCATTCCGTATACGATGATCTGGGGAGACCCGGCAACGGTGCTTGACAGTAAGGGCATCAGCAAGCCGAAAATACCCTTCCTGCCAACATTTATTCTCGACGACGACAAGGGCGAGCCTGAAGCGGTGTGCGATTCCACACCGATTATTTACCGTCTGGAAAAACTCCAGTCACAGCGCTCAGTGATACCTGATGATCCGGCATTGGCCTTTATTAACTTTCTGCTGGAAGACTTTGGCGATGAGTGGTGCACCAAGTTTATGTTCCATTACCGCTGGTATTTTGCTAAGGATGCCGACAACGCCGGCAACCAACTCCCCTTAACCATGGACGTTACCCTCCCTCAAGATACCTTGCAGCAATTCAAGTCCTTTTTTAGCGAACGTCAAATAGGACGCTTGGGTTATGTCGGCTCCAACGACACAACGGCCCCCATTATCGATGCCAGTTATCGCCGCTTTTTATCCCTACTTGAAAAGCACTTTGAGAAGTTGCCTTTCTTGTTGGGTGAAAAGCCAGCCTCTGGCGACTTCGCCATTTTCGGTCAACTCAGCCAACTGATCGGTTTTGATCCGACTCCCAGAGCCATTGCCTATGAAGTTTCACCACGCACCGTCGGCTGGGTGGGCACCCTGGAAGATCAAAGCGGGTTGGATACAGAACAAAAAAACTGGAATGAGCTTGAATCCCTTCCCACGACATTAAAAGACATACTGACAGAAGTTGGCCGCACCTATGTTCCCGCCTTACTCGCCAACGCTAAAGCACTGCTCGCCGGCGAAAAGCAATGGCAAACAAACATTGACGGCTGCCAGTGGTCACAGCAGAGCTTTCCCTACCAGGGCAAGTGCCTGCAGTGGATCAATGACGAATATCAGAAACTATCGGCGACTGATAAACAGCGAATAAATACGCTTACAATAGGAACCGGTTGTGAGGCGTTATTGAAAAACGATTAAAAGTCGAGAAGCATCGATAAGAAAAACACCGTGGAAAATCAGGAACCACTGACAAGCCACAATCGTAATAACCAAGCACAACACGAGCATGATATGAAAACACTCACCAAAATTGGCGCAGGCATAATAACTTTTCTCATTGTAGCCGTGATGGCCCTGCCCACTCTTCTTCACCATCTTGGATTGCATCCAGAATATCAGGGCGAAACATATTCAGCTGTTGGTAAACGCGCTCTGGTGATTACCACAAGTCACGACACGTTAAACGCGCCAGGCGAAACGACCGGCAAAAAGACCGGTGTAATGGCATCAGAAATGACGCATCCGTACTACACATTTCTTGATGCCGGCATGCAGGTGGATGTGGCCAGCATCAAGGGCGGAGAAATTCCTGTTGATCCCGACACACTCAAATTTATGATTATCAGCCCTGAAGACAAGCGCTACCTTGTAGATCCGGATCTGCAAGCCAAGGTGAAAAACTCCCTGCACATTGACGATGTCGACTTCACCCAGTACGACACCGTCTTTATGGCCGGCGGCTGGGGGGCAGCCTACGACATGGGTTACTCTGAAGTCCTCGGCCAAAAAATCAGTGAAGCCTACTACGGTAATCAAGACACCATTATTGGTTCGGTATGCCATGGTGCCCTGGGTTTGATTAATGCAAGCGATGATCAGGGTAATCCTATTATTCGAGGTCGTGCCATTACCGGCGTTACTGATAAACAAGTTAAAGAATTAGGCATTGGTCTTACACCCATGCACCCGGAAACCGAGTTGCGTAAGGTTGGCGTAAAATATGAAAGCCAAACCGCATTTCTGGATTTCTTTGCCACCCATGTGAGTGTTGATAGTGAACAGCGATTTGTCACCGGCCAAAACCAAAACTCCGGACTGGAAGCGGCTCATAAAATTGTAGAACTCTTAACGCAGCGTCAACAAGCGCAAAACTAAGAAAGGGAAAAACAAGGAAAACATGATGTCCAAAGCTATTCGCGCGCTCGCTCTATTACCAGCACTGGCTTTATTATTCACCGGACTAGGCTGGTTAACCCAGCCCGAATCGGCCGCCAACTCACTGGGCTTACCTCTGCTCGATGGAGTAGCGCGCAGCAGTCAAATTGGTGATATGACTGCCTTCTTTCTAAGCAGCAGCTTTATGATCTTTATTGGCCTCATTACCGAAAAACGCACCTGGCTGTTAGCGCCGGCTATGATCATGGGGCTAACGGCCATCTTCCGTATATTGGCCTGGCTGCTTCATGACGCAGCATTGCCCATGCACCTGATAGCCCCAGAAATTTTCTTTAGCCTGATACTCCTATTGGTAGCAAGCCGCCTTCCCCAAGAGGATTCACACAAGGAGAGCTAATAACAGGCACGCTAACAACAGGATCGCGAATAGAATGAAAACACTCCTTCAGACTTTTACACTTATAGGCAGCGCCAGTCTCGGTTTTGCTGTAAATGCTGCCGATAGTCCGAATATTGTATTAATTGTTGCCGATGATTTGGGTTTTACCGATACCGCTCCCTACGGCGGTGAAATCAATACCCCCACCATCAGCCAATTAGCACAACAAGGCGTTCAGTTTACCAACTACCATACCGCCGCCAGCTGCGCACCGACACGTGCCATGTTGCTGACCGGCGTTGATAGCCATTTGGCCGGTGTACCCAATATTCCAGAAGCCATTCCCCCAGAACAAGCCAAACACGATCATTACCAAGGTACGTTAAGCCACAATGTAGTGACCGTCGCCAGCCTGCTACAGACGTCCGGTTATCACACCTATATGAGCGGTAAGTGGCACTTAGGCAAAGAGAAACACCAACTGCCGTTTTATCGCGGTTTTGAGCGTACCGTGAGTATGGCCGATACCGGTGCCGACAACTGGGAACAAAAGCCCTACCTTCCTATTTATAAGAAGGCAAACTGGACCGCGGATGGTGAAGAGTTTCAGTTGCCGGACGACTTCTATTCGTCACGTTTTTTAATTGATAAAACCATTGAGTTTATCGAAAGTAATGCCGAAGATAGCAAGCCTTTCTTTGCCTATATCCCCTTCCAGGCCGTCCATATTCCCGTGCAAGCGCCGAAAGAGTTTACCGATCGCTATCTGGAAACCTACAACAAAGGCTGGGAGGTCTTACGTAAATCCCGCCAAGACAACGCCAAAGCATTGGGTATAGTGCCGCCTGAAAGCAATATGGTGTCAATGCACACCAGCAGTGACTGGGATACGCTAAGCGAAAATGATAAGCGCTATAACGCCAAACGCATGGCAGTTTATGCAGGCATGATTGAAGCCATGGACTTTCATATTAGCCGACTGGTTGATTACCTGAAAAACACTGGGGAATACGACAACACCATCTTTATTTTTACCTCTGACAACGGTAGTGAATACAATGGTAGAGACCGAGCAACCGGGACTCTGCAACGCATGATGCTCTCTCGCCAAGGCTATGGTATTGATTATGAAACTCTGGGCGAAAAAGGCAGCTTTAACACAATAGGCCCCAGCTTTGCCAGTGCATCGGCCGGCCCTTTGGCATTTTATAAATTCTATGCTGGTGAAGGCGGTATGCGCGTACCGCTTATTATTGCCGGAAAAGCAATCACAGAAAATGCTCGACTTAGTCATGCGTTTTCTTACGTTACCGATATCACACCAACGATATTGGAACTGACCAATACCCAATGGCCCGATCAACGCTTTGGCGGTCGACCGGTTGAACCCATAAGCGGTCGAAGTTTAATCCCTCTGTTGAATCAAGACGCCGATCGAGTCTACCAAACTACAGAATATATTGGTTATGAGTTGGGCGGACACGCGGCACTGTTTCAAGGGGATTACAAAATTGTATTAAACCGTGGACCCGCAGGTGACAACCAATGGCACTTGTACAATATTTTGAAAGACCCTGGCGAAACTCTGGACCTTAGTGCAAAAATGCCTCGGCAACTACACACTATGCTGAATAACTTTGAACGTTATAAACGTGACAACAAGGTACTTCCCGTTCCCGATGGCTATGATGCTGTTAAACAAACGGGCTTAAATGGTGTTCGCCCATTGGTAAAACCTGCCTTCCTAACACTTCTCTTAGCAGGTTTTATTCTGGTTATGTTTCGCTTTGCCTATCATCAACGCCAATAATTTTAATCCAAACTCATCAAATAACTTTCTCATCAGAGGTAATAGCATATGAAAAGATACCTACTACTGCTCTCAAGCATAGGTCTGAGCTCTTTACTGAGCGGCTGCAGTCCATCCAGCATAGGCGGCTTTATTATGGAAAAAGCCGCTGAATCTCGCATTGGCCAGAGCGTTGCGGATGATCTGGAAGATGGGTTGCATGTAATCTTGTGTGGCGCCGGTGGTCCTATGCCCGATCCTAAACGCTCGGGTCCCTGCGTTGCCGTGATTGCCGGAAAAACGATGGTTACCTTCGATGCCGGCAGCGGTGGTCCGCGTAATCTTGCGGCCATGCAATTTCCGCTTGGCAAGATCAATGCGCAGTTCCTCACTCACTTTCATTCGGATCATATTGATGGCCTGGGTGAAATGTCCACGATGCGCTGGGTCAATGCAGCCAACACCTCACCCATGCCTGTCTACGGCCCAGCGGGCGTTGAAAATATTGTCAACGGTTTTAATCTGAGTTACGGCGCTGATGCGGTATACCGTCACGCGCATCATACAGACATGGTCGCTCCTCTTTCGGGTAAAGGTATGACGGCTCATCCCTTTAAAATTCCAGCCGAAGGGAGTTTACTTACCGTCTACGAAAAAGATGGGCTGAAAGTCAGTAGTTTTGCTGTAGACCATGAACCCGTTCATCCCGCCGTTGGTTATCGATTAGATTACAAAGGTCGCTCTGTGGTGATCAGTGGTGATACCGCTAAATCGGCGAATCTGGAGCAGTTTTCAGAGAATGTAGACTTACTGGTACATGAAGCCTTAAACCGTAAGATGGTGGGCATTATGGAAGCTGCTGCCAAGAAGAATAATGTGGTGATATTAGAAAAAATATTCTTTGATATTACCGACTATCACGCCTCCCCTGTAGAAGCAGCAGAAACTGCACAAGCCGCAAAGGCCAAACACCTGATGTACTACCATATCGTGCCAGCTCTGGTTGCGCCGGGTATGGAATCCCTCTATTTAGAAGGTGTTAGCGATGTTTATGATGGCCCGGTAACCCTGGGTGAAGATGGTTCAATGATTAGCTTACCGGCCAATAGCCGAGCCATTATGAGCGACGAACTTTTATAAAAGCCATAACAATAGCCGAACCGTGCATACCTTGAGCGAGCAAGCTACGTGACTCTCTCCGGTTGAGACAACACTCATCAGCTCTCTCAACGGAAAAGAAATATGACCACAAAAAAGGGAAGCTCTGCTTCCCTTTCTCAATGAACAAATTTTGCTACAGATTATTCAAACTCACGAATCATCAAACCAATGCTCTCTTTCGCATCACCGAAGATCATACGGGT
>CERE01186643.1_pt1 | contig 16371 bp, 15 predicted proteins | sample 530911 | NCBI WGS metagenome assembly CERE01 (sample SAMEA2621092, study PRJEB7988) | marine metagenome | biome: marine biome (ENVO:00000447); feature: mesopelagic zone (ENVO:00000213); material: "saline water (ENVO:00002010), including plankton (ENVO:xxxxxxxx)" | depth 800 m
CGGAAAATTCTACTTTCGATCACCGCTGTTTTTCGGGGGGATTACCAATGAGCTGGCAAGCCTTGAGCGGATCGTCGCCCTACGCCTGGCCACTAAGCGGGACCTGGTCAGCTCAGGACACGGCCTTACTGGTGATCGACATGCAGGCGGACTTTCTCAGCCCCGAGGGCTACTTTGCCCAGATGGGCAACTCTCTGGTGTCCACACGGGCGGCCATCGCCCCCATGAAAAGCCTTCTGGCCCAGTCCCGGATGCAAGGGGTGAAGGTGATTTTTACCCGTGAGTCTCACCGGCCGGATCTGAGCGATCTGCATCCCACTAAACAGGCCCGGGCCGAAGCCATGGGTACGCCAGTGGGCGGACAGGGGCCGCTGGGGCGGTTTCTAGTCAGAGGCGAAGCAGGGTGCGATATTATTCCCGAGCTAGCACCCGAAGCCGGAGAGACTCTGGTCGACAAGCCTGGCAATGGCGCCTTTCACGCCACGGACCTGGACCAGATACTGCGTGCGGCGAGCATTCGTCACCTGCTCATTACCGGCGTGACCACCGATGTCTGCGTGCACTCAACGCTGCGCGAGGCCAACGACAGGGGCTACGACTGTCTGGTGCTTGAAGATTGCTGTGGCGCGGGCGACCCGGAGTTGCATCAAGCCGCGCTGGCCATGCTGGATAATGAAGGGGGTATTTTCGGTGCGCGCAGTAAGTCCCATACCCTAATAGAGGCTTGGCAAGCATGAAAGTAGCCGACCACTGGTTTGCTCGCGAGCGCGTTGACGATCGCATTACCCGACTGTGGGAACCTCACGTCGCCCGCGTGTTTCAGTGCAATATCTGGCATGTGCGTGGCCGCGACAGGGATCTGCTGATCGATGCTGGCATGGGTCTTAGCAGCTTGAAGCGGGCCATCGCCAGCCTGATCGACAAACCCATGCTTGCCGTGGCCACCCATAGCCATCTGGACCACATGGGTAGCCTGCACGAATTCTCCCATCGACTGGCTCACCCTCTGGAAATTAAGGGTTTGGAGCAACCCGAGGACTTCCCGCTACTGTGCAGTCATCATTGGCCACTGGGACTGCGGACGGATCTCCAGCAAGCGGGCTACGAGGTGCCCGAGTGTTTGATTGACGCCCTCCCTGAACCGGGCTTCGACCCACTGACTTTCCGCACTCCCCCGACGACCGCCACGCGATTGCTCAACGAGGGCGACATCATTGACCTGGGGGACATCGCTTTCGAAGTATTGCATCTGCCAGGCCACTCGCCCGGCAGTATTGGTCTCTGGGAGCCCAACACCGGCACCCTGTTTTCCGGGGATGCTATCTACAATGGCCCGCTGCTGGACAACTTCCCCGATTCGGACATCGACGACTATATCCATACCATGCGGCGGTTGATAACCCTACCGGTGAACATCGTCCATGCGGGCCACGATCCGAGCTTTGACGCCAACCGCCTGCGAATACTGGCGAAAACTTATCTCAACCGGCACTAGCCAGGTGTTGTCAATTTGCTCTTCCCATTTCAGGTCTTGGCGGGCATCACTTTCATGACATCACCAAAATCAACTCACAGGATTTTATATTTCAGTATTTTCAAGTTTAGGTCGTCGTAAGCGCCAATCGGTAGCCTGCTCATAGGCATACCCTGCACGGAAAAGAGTAGCTTCGTCGAAGTAGTGCCCGACTAGTTGCAGCGATAGCGGCAAACCTGCCTGACTATAACCACAGCACAACGACAAAGCGGGATGGCCTGTGGCATTAAATGGCGCGGTTACAGGTGGCTGACTGCGGAACGGAACCACTTCTACATCCTCTATGCGCGATGCAGGCGCTAGCACCGAAGCGCAAGCTATAATGTCGACGTCTTTAAACACAGCGTCTACTGCAGCAGTCAATTGTCGCCTCACCCGCTGGGCGTTAATCACATCTTCCCCTGTTACGAAGCATCCCATGCCCATGCGCTCAAAACTATTGCGACAATATTGTTCTGGGCGTTCCCGCAAATGCTGCGCGTGAATACTAAATGCTTCGGCCGAGAGAATAGTCTGCTGTACTGCCTGGAAAAGTCGCATGGAAGGCAGGGTTACTTCAGACACTTCTGCCCCCAGCTCTACGAGCTTCTCAATGGCAGCATCCATTCCGGCAACCATCTCCGGATCAGCGCCCTCGTCATGGAACTGGCGTAAATAACCTATTTTCAGACCACGTATATCGCCCGTCATCTGAACCTGATAATTTGGCACCTCCTGGTCTGCTGAGCCAGGGTCGCTGGCATCGTATCCGGCTAAGACCTGTAACGCCAACGCACAGTCTTCTACACGCCAGGCCAGAGGCCCTATATGGTCGAGCGAGAAAGAGAGTGGTGCCACACCCCGGCGGCTCACTCGGCCATAGGTTGGCTTTATACCTGCGATGCCACAATAAGCCGCTGGCAGGCGGATCGAGCCGCCAGTATCGGTGCCTAGAGCCAATGGCATAAACCCCGCAGCTACAGCAGCACCGGAACCACTCGACGAACCGCCAGTGAAATGATCTTTATTCCACGGATTGCGAGCTGGTGGGAAAGGAAGATCGAACGATGGTCCACCGATAGCAAACTCGTGGGTCGTCATCTTACCTAGTAATACACCACCACCCTCATGGAGTCGCCGTGCCACTTCAGCATCTTGACCAGGCACGTTATCTAGAAGAAGGCGAGACTGGCAGGTAGTACGGATTCCCTTACTGTTAATAATATCCTTGAGGCCATAAGGAATGCCATGCATAGGGCCACGATCTTGCCCACGAGCTAGCTCACTTTCGGCACGGCGAGCATCTTCTAGCGCTCGCTCCTCAGTTAATAGAACAACCGAATGTAGCGATGCGTCATAACGCTTGATTCGTTCAAGATAACTTTGGGTAAGCTCTACCGGTGATAAATGCCCGCTACGCAGTTCGCGCCCAACTTCCGCAATCGTTAAATTTTCCAGTTCATTATTTTTCATTTCTAAATACCTCGTTGCTGTGTCTACCAGGTGCGAAGATATATGCGGGCTCCAGCGTCGACTCAAGTTCACTAGGCATTTCGGCAAGCAGGGCACGGAAATCGACGAAAGCCTGAAACATTACCTCTCTGCGCCCACCCGGAATAGAAATGCCATGGCGCGCTAGACAAGCTTCGAATTCTTTTTCCAAGGAGACGGTATCCGTCAACATAAAAACTCCTAAATATCAGTATTCAGAAAAAATACGTAAGATGTCATCGGTTTCACGGGTTACGCTCAACGCTAAAGCAAGTAACAATCTTGCTTTTTGCGGATTAAGGTTATCAGCTACTAGTAAGCCCGCCTCTCTCAAACGTTTACCGCGATATACATTGCCACTTCCAGCACGGGTCGATTGGACTATTACGACACCGTGCATAGCAGCATTATTAAGCGCCAGAGTTTCGGCTGGCGTGGTGATACCAGGCGCGAAGCCTGCCGAAATAATGCCTCTTGCTCCAGCGCTGACAAAAGCATCTACCGCCTTACCATCGGAACCGGCATAGGCATAAGAGATATCAACCCTCGGTAGTGTTTCCAACTCTTCTATATAAAATTCGGTATTGGGTGCAACCCGCCTCAGAGGTCGCCTATATATGTTTACATTTCCTCCATCAACATGTCCCAAAGGCCCAGTAACAGGCGATTGAAACGTCTGTAGACGAGTAGTGCTGGTCTTAGTCACTTCGCGTGCAGCATGTAACTCGTCATTGAGCAACACCATCACACCACAGCCATGCGCTACAGGGCTGATTGCGACACGCACAGCATTGACTAGGTTCATGCCGACATCGCTGGAGAGCGCGTTAATAGGTCTCTGCGAGCCGGTTAAGATGACAGGTAAGTCAATTTTAAGGGTTAAATTGAGGAACCAAGCAGTTTCTTCAAGCGAAGACGTGCCGTGACCAATAACAATGCCAGCCAGATCGGGGATATCATTGGCAAGCTGATGACATTGCATCACCAGATCCTGCCACTCAGGGAAGTAAACTTGACTGCTAATGATATTGTTGTAATTGACAGTGATCAGTTCAGCTATATTTTTCAGTTCAGGGATGCGTTCTACAATCTGACTTGCATGTAACCGTGAATCATTGGCACTGTAGTCAAGTATATCTAGACTGTCTTTACCTAGCGATGACATCGTACCGCCAGTACCGATAAAAACTACTTTTGGAAGAGTCATTCTCGGTTATCCTTATTTTTAATGCACAATACAGCGGAGTATAAAACGCAATTAAAGACGCACATCCATTGCCGAACGCAAACTGTCTGAGAGCAAGTTAAAAGACATGCAAGTGATGAAGATAATCACGCCAGGCAACGCGGCATTGGTCGGAGCTACATAGATAGCCTCACGTAGTGCGTTAAGCATTAGCCCCCAGTCGGCAATAGGCGGGCTGACCCCAAGCCCCAAAAAACTGAGACCAGAAGCAACGACAATGCCGACACTAAGCAGACTTGAAGCATAGATAAGTACAGGACCAAGCACATTACTGAGCACATGAACACGAATGATGGTAAATACGCTTGCGCCAGTGGCACGCGCCGCCTGCACATAATCCTCGTTGCGAATTTTAGTAGTAATACTTTCAGTGATGCGAGCAAGAGGTGGAATAAAGATTAACGTCAATGAGAAAAGAGCAGTGACGATGCCCCCTCCCATCGCGCCAGATATTGCAACAGCCAAGAGTATTGAGGGAAAAGCATAGAAAACGTCTGTAACACGCATGATCAGCATATTGACTCGACCGCCAACGTAACCCGCGACCAATCCTAGAGTGCTGCCTATCAGCAGGGCTAGCCCCACAGGCACCATACTCATCATTAGAGTGACACGGCCACCATAAATCAGTCGTGTGAGAATATCGCGTCCCAGTTCGTCGGTACCGAGCAGGTATTCACTGCTGCCTTGTTCCATCCACACCGGTGGTGTAAGCCGATCCAGCATATTGGTCTCGTACGGATCATGGGGCGCGATCCAAGGAGCAAAAATAGCGGCTAGCGCGATTAACAGCAGTAATCCAGACGCGACTAGGGCCACCTTGTCATGTTTCAGGTGTCCACCCACATTGCGCCAATAACCCTTAGGTGGCTTGCCAAGTAACTGGCTATCATCAGCCATAAGTGACATCGGTTTAGGCGATACATGCGGCGTGGAGGCAGTAGCCTGAGTGGTATTCATCGTTAGCTCCCAGGAATATTAGCGCCGAATACGCGGGTCGAGTAAGGTCTGTAGAATGTCCGCAACTAGGTTGGTAGCTACGAAGATCAGCGCCAAGATCAGGATAGTGCCCTGAAGAATTGGCAGGTCGCGCATGAAGATTGCGTTATTGAGCAGCTGCCCAGTACCTGGCCAAACGAAAACCGTTTCGACCAGAATTGAACCACCCAGCAAGTCGGCCATCTGCAGACCAATTACTGCCACTGCCGAACCGCAGGCATTACGTGCAACGTGAGTGAATACTTGCCACTCCGGCAGCCCCTTGGCGCGCAGTGTTTGCACAAAATCCTGACCATAGGTTTCGGAAATTGCGCCACGTACCGACCGAGCAATAATCCCGGTGGGAATGAGTGATAACGCCAGTATCGGAAGCACCAAATGTTTAAGATGAGCCCAATCAAAGATGAAGCCTGACGACCCGCGCGGATCCATTCCCATGGCCGGTAGCCAGCCGAGTCCCACCGCAAAGATCACCACTAGCACTATTGCTGCCCAGTAGTGCGGCACACTAACTCCGATGACAGCAACTCCGGTAAGGATACGATCTGCGAGACTGCCTGGGCGGGAACCGGCGATACTACCTATCATCAGGCCGAGTGTAATACTCACTAGCATACCGCCGAAAGCTAGTATCAAAGTGTTGCCAAGCGCCGAGACAACCTCAGCGCTGACAGAACGGCCGTTTGCTATGGAGTTTCCAAGATCACCAGAAAGGGCATTGCCTAACCAAATCACGTATTGAACCGGTAATGGTTTATCCAGTCCATACTCCGCTTTCATCCGGTCGATAGAGGCTTGAGAAGCATCTTCAGGCAGCAAGGCATTTAGCGGATCCCCGGGCCCCAGATGCACAAGCAAAAAGCATATCAAAGTTACACCGAGCGTAATGGGGATGGTGTAAAGCACCCGACGAACAATATACAAAAACATAGGCCGTCAACTCCCTTCCTAGGTTAGCCAGTTTGCTGCTATCAGTTTGACAAACGAACTGGCGTCAAATCCTGGAACCAGCTCTTTGCCTGAACGAAACCTTCTAGTTCGGGTGAAAGTGCCCGAGGATTAACATCGTGCGTTACCCAGATGTACTCAGCGTTATTGACTAGCTCTTCATGGAACTGCCTGAGAATCTCGTTCTGTTCTTCAATATCAAAAGCTTGTTCTGCTTTAGTGAGTAGCTCGTCATAAACCGGATTGGTGGACATAGTCCAATTTGATCCATTCGGAGGGATACGATTTGAATCGAAAAGACGAGTAAAGGCGCTGTAAGGATCCATTGTCGTCCGGCTGACGATGATGGCATTAACACCATTCTCCCTAGCATCTCCAGAATCCGCAGTCTGGCGTGCCATAGCTAATAAAGCGTTCCATTCCATGACTTCTGCCTCGACTTCAAAGTGACACTGATCGAGGGTATTCTGAATATACTGAAACATCGGCATAGGCTGCATCTGACCCGAACCGCTAGTGGAAACAGCGATCTTGACCTGCAACGGATTGTCGGCGTTGTAACCCAACCCCTCCATTTTCTGGCGAGCAGTCTCCGGTTCGTAAGCAAGTTGGAAGTCCGGATTGCCAAACCATTCACTGTCAGGCGTCACGTGACCTTCAGAAGGAATACTTAGTCCACCGAGTAGAGAGTTTATACCGTCTCGATCAATACAAAGATTCGCTGCCTTTCGAACGTCAAGCTCATTCCACGGTGAACCTTCGGCCCGACTTGGTGCAATAGCCCAATTATGGGGATAGCTATTAGTAACAATCTGCATACCGGCGCCTTCCAGTTGCGGCACGGCATCAGGCGAAGGAGCTTCAATCCAATCCACTTGGCCACTTAATAAAGCCGATGTGCGTGATGAAGCTTCCGGCATGGGAAGCAGTTCCACGTATTCAGATTCTGGTACGTGTTCAGGATCCCAATAGTCTTCATTTCGGGCTAAGGTAATCTGCTCGCGAGACTGCATGCTCTCGAATTTCCATGGGCCAGTGCCTGATGGATCAGCGGCAAAGTCCTCCCAGCTGCCAACCGCTTCGAACTGCGCCGGACTAGACATCATCCAATAGGAGGTTTGAAAAGGAAGGTATGCAGTGGGGCTGTCAGTAACAATCTCGACGGTGTAGTCGTCAACTTTGTTGACAGCAACAATACTTGGTATACGTTCGGAGGCCAGGCCCGCCTGCCGCGGATCATACTGAGGAGAATCAGGATCCTTTAGCTTGTCAAAGTTCCAAATGACTGAATCTGCGTTGAACTCAGAACCATCGTGAAATACAACGCCTTCGCGCAACTTGAAGGTCCAGCTTGTCTGGTCATCCGGATCAACAGACCATTCAGTCGCCAAACCCGGCATTAACTGAGAAGGCTCATCGGAGCTAGAGAGATCCCATAAAATAAGGGCGTCATACAACATCAACCCCATAAACCGAAAACCTTCAAAGCCCTGGTCAGGGTTACCCGTGGTTAAGGGGATTTCTGCGGCGGTCATGCCGACCCGGAAGGTCGAATTTTCCTGCGCATAGATCGTATTTACAGTGGATGAAAGAGAAAAGATTGCTGTAAGAGTCGTTAAGCGAATTGCCTTATGTAGGGGTGTAGTATTTTTTAATGGCATTTTTAATCCTCTTATTTCTTGATTGGCCAGAGGTTTTTGAACTTAACCTTTGACTAATAGCCCTATATAACCTAATGGCATTTTGAGTGGGTCGAATCAAAAATTAAAACATCATTTTTCTACAACCCAAACAACCTAAGCAAAATGCTTGCCAATAAAAATAACAAATTTCTACTTCCAAACACCCCATAGCCTTAACTATCTGAAATAAAAAACTTAATAATAAATTATTTAAGTATAACTAGAAGTCATGCCAACACATGGAAAATTACATAACTTATTGTAAATATAAGACAATTTTGACTTAATTTTTACAGATAAGAGCACTAATGGATTATTAGCACTTAATGCTCCAAAACAGTGCGTCCACTAACAAAAATGCACTTTAAATAACCAAATTAGAATTCTATTGAAATTAACCAACACAAAGCCTGCATCATATTCGACACTGCCCAGAAAGAGGTTATATTTAGCCCATAAATACATAAGCTATTGTTTATATTTGATTTTTTTACCAATCTTAAACCGATGCTTCTCAAACATTGAATTAAAGAACTTAATGTTTCATATATACGTACCCGACAACTCTTAAATTATTTTTTAAAATAAAATCAATATATTATGGAATAAAAAAGACTGCACACATTGAGGAAACACAAAAGATGGCATCATATTTGCTTATACAAAGAATCCTATACTCCCTAAGACAGGAATAGTTGAGGAATTTATGGCAATTTCATCTGACACTCTTTTATTGCAAAGCCAAGAGTTTGGCACACCCTCCATAACACCCGAGCGTGCAGCTGATTTGACTGCTGAGTTCAACAATCTACTGGAAAAAGCAACACCGTTGATAGAACGCTATCGCTACCTTTATGCCGATCCATTCACCTTCCTTTCCGAACTAGAGGCACAAGCTCATCCTGATGTATCAGGTGAATAACGTAACTGCCATAGGATCTGAGATGACCACTTTACATCAACAACTTCACTGGATGACTCTCACAGAGGTCGCTAACTCTATCCGTCAACGGGACATCTCAGTCAGTGAGATAATCGAGTCGTCCTTACAGCGTATTGAGCAGGTTAGGCCGGAAATTAATGCATTTATCGAAGTTTTTGCTGATGAAGCCCGGGAAGCTGCTACCGAGGCTGATCGCAGGCTGCAATGTGGATCGCCAGTGGGCCCCCTATTCGGGGTTCCAATAGGATACAAGGACATGTTCTCGCAACTCGGGAAGCGTGCAAGTGGGGCTTCGAGAATCATGGGAGATGTAAAGCCTCTGGCGACCGCCACGGTATTACGCCGTCTCAAGGACGCTGGTGCTATCAACATTGCAGCACTCAACATGTCGGAGTTTGCCGCTGGACCTACTGGTCATAATGATCATTTTGGACATTGTCGAAATGCCTGGCACCAAGACCACGTTAGCGGCGGCTCATCGAGCGGTTCTGGGGCGGCGACAGCTGCTGGTGCAGTTTATGCTGCAATCGGCTCCGACACAGGTGGTTCAGTGCGCTTGCCGGCTGCTTTCAACGGCCTAGTCGGCCTCAAACCAACATGGGGCCGTATCAGCCGCCATGCGACGATGCCAAGATCTTGGACACTGGACACCGTCGGCCCTTTAACACGTACAACGGCTGATTGCGCTTTAATGACTTCAGTGATAGCGGGATACGATACTCTCGACTCAACAACCAGCCAACTCTCAGTACCTGATTATATGAGCTGCCTAGACGCTTCAGTACGAGGCCTACGGGTAGGCGTGCCAGCCAACTATTTCCGTGATGATATTAGCGATGAAATTAATGAGCTATTTGAGGACGCCTGCCAAGTACTGATTGAGCAAGGATGTCAGGTCAAGATTATTGAAGTACCGGATCCCGGCGAATACGACGCAATCGCCAACGCCATTTCAAAGACGGAGGCGGCATCCATACACAGCAAATGGATGCGTGAACAACCACAAAATTATGGTTTACATGCATATTCACGGACTGAATTTGGCTTTCATGTGCCAGCCACTATGTATGTTGATGCATTGTCCGTACGCGGCGCAGTCATGCGAGACTTTGTTTCAAAAGTATTTTCAAAAGTCGATGTGATGCTAACGCCGGTACTCAATTTTGAGGTACCGACCATCGACGAGACTGATGAGCGCAACCCTGAACGTATTAGTTCCATGGTCGGTCGCATCACGCGTAACACACGTCCGTTCAACTATTTGGGACTTCCAGCGCTGACGGTACCCTGTGGATTTACGGCTAACCACCTGCCTGTGGGCCTGCAGATTGTGGGTCGGCCATTTGCTGAGACCCAGCTATTTACTCTGGCCAGCGCCTACGAAAAGTCTACTCCGTGGAAAGACTTCCATCCCAGCCTATGAGTTTGCAGCGAGGTGGCGGGAATTCCACGCGCTAAACGCAGTAGTTTCAAATATAAAACGGACGAAACAGTTCCAGACCTCACAGAAAAAACAGGTGACTCGTGATAAAGGAAAAATCGAAACCGCAATACGACTTGGGAGGTCCAGCGCAGCCGCTGCTGATTGTCAGTGAACTGGTAAAGCATTTCCCACTAAAAGCCAAAGGATTATTTACCAAGCCAGATGTAGTGCAGGCCGTTGACGGACTCAACTTCCGTGTCGCCAAAGGCGAGACGCTAGGTATCGTTGGAGAGTCTGGCTGCGGGAAGTCGACATTGGCCAAGCTGTTAATGTTTCTTGTCGAAGCAAGCTCAGGCGAGGTTGTGCTTGACGGCTTACAGGTTAATAGCCCTCAAGGCATCAGCATCAAAGCAATGCGCAGTCAGGTTCAGATGGTCTTTCAAGATAGCAACGCTTCGCTCAACCCCCGTATGACAATTGGGGACACTATCGCCTTTGGCTGTCGGGTGCGCGGCCTCGACAGTCAGGCAGCATGGAAGCAAGCCGAGTCAATGCTTGAGGCAGTGGGACTCGATTCGCAGCTTTATGCGCGCCGGTATCCGCATGAACTCTCAGGCGGCCAGCGACAACGTATCAATATTGCCCGGGCGCTAGCGCTAGAGCCGCGACTGTTGATACTTGACGAGGCAGTTTCAGCGCTCGACAAGTCTGTCGAGGCTCAGGTTCTCAACCTGCTCGAAGATCTCAAGCAACGCATGTCGCTGACCTATCTCTTTATTAGCCATGATCTAAACGTGGTGCAGTACATTAGCGACCGTATTCTTGTGATGTATCTAGGTCAGATTGTCGAAATCGGTCCAGTAGATAAAATTTATAACAATCCTCAGCACCCTTACACACAAGCACTGTTGTCAGCCCGGCCTTCGATGGACCCTGACAACCTAACCGATACCCTGCCAATCAGCGGTGATCCACCCAATCCGATTAACCCACCGCCGGGTTGCCGTTTTTGTACTCGCTGTCCGCATGCCGAACCGATTTGTAGCGAAAAGATGCCTCCTTTATTGGACGGTAATATCGGCACCCAGGTGGCCTGCTTTATGTTCAAAGACGGGTCCGGTCACAGTAAAGCCAAGCGCCAAGTAGCCTGAAGGAGCATTCGATGACATACCCATCACCGCTACTGTCGGTACGTAATCTGAACATTACTTTTGCTTCGCGCGAAAGCAAAGTGTACGCCGTGAACGGCGTAAGCTTCGACGTCCAGCCAGGTGAAACCATGATGCTTTTGGGCGAATCGGGAAGTGGCAAAAGCGTGACTCTACGCTCGCTTATGAAATTGCATCCTCCAAAGAAAACACACTACGAGGGGGAAATCCTGTTCGATGGAACCTCAATGCTTGATTGTAACGAGCAGAAGCTAAGGGGGCTACGTGGTGCAGAGATATCTATGATTTTTCAGGAACCTGCCACCGCACTTGACCCAGTTTACAAGGTGGGGCAGCAAATCTGTGAAATGATTATACGCCACGAAGGTATATCACAGCAGGAGGCAAGAGCTCGAGCGAAAGAATTATTGGAACTGGTACGTATTCCTTCAGCAGCGGAACGGCTCAACGCCTATCCACATGAGATGTCTGGAGGTATGCGACAACGAGTAATGATTGCCTTGGCGTTAAGTTGCAATCCCAAGCTGCTGTTGGCTGACGAGCCGACCACAGCCTTAGACGCCACAGTGCAAGTGCAGATCATCCTTCTGCTGAAGCAATTACAAAAAGATTTAGGGTTGAGCATGATTTTCGTAACTCATGATGTTGGTGTAGCAATCGAAATCGGTGCCAAAGTCGCCATCATGTATGCTGGACAAATGGTCGAATACGGGACTCTAAGTGATGTGGTGCGGCAGCCAAGGCATCCTTACACTCAGGGATTGCTCAATTCCACAGTGCACGCTGGGCTTCGTGGCCAGCGTCTCGATGCAATTCCTGGAGCACCTCCTACTCTCTCTTCTCCGCTGAAAGTGTGCGGGTTCGCGCCACGCTGCCCTCACGCACACGAAGCCTGCATCAAAGGCGTACCGGCGCCGCGTATGCCAGCACCTGGGCACATGTCACGCTGCCTACTGGCAGAGGATAACGCCTCGAAGGAGCAGCTCAATGAGCCCTCAATGCTCTGAGCTGATTTACATAGGAATCCTATAAATGACAGTTCCAATCAACTCCAAACGTATATGGCGTCGACACATGGAAATGGCTCGGTATGGCGCCACTCCTAAGGGCGGGGTCTGTCGATTAGCTCTGGACGAAAACGATATTACCGTACATCAACGCTTAGCAGACCTCGCTAAGAAGCGCGGTTTCATTGTACTGCTAGATGCCGTTGGTAATATGTTCCTCCGACGTGAAGGTAGTGATTCCTCGCTGCCGCCAGTGGTGAGCGGCTCACATACTGATTCCCAGCCCACTGGCGGTCGGTTTGACGGCATATTCGGTGTGCTGGCAGCTTTTGAGGCGCTTGAGGCAATCGATGATGCGAAAATCTCAACTCGTCATGCCCTGGAATGTGTGATCTGGAACAATGAAGAGGGTTCACGGTTTGTGCCCGGTTGTATGGGCTCTGCGGTCTATGCGGGTGTGATGTCGTTGGAAAAGGCAAGGGGCACTACCGACCACAATGGCATCAGCATGGGCAGCGCAATTGACAAGCTGCATAAACTCTTCCCAGATGCCTTACCACGAGACTTAGGAATGCCGTTCGCTGCGCTAATTGAAGCCCATATCGAACAAGGACCGTTATTGGAAGCCGGCGGCGAGACTATCGGTTTGGTCACAGGTATGCAGGGAATGCGACGCTTCATCGTAGAAGTAGTTGGGAAGGAAGACCATTCAGGAACTACACCACGTCATATGCGCCAAGATGCGCTGGTTGATGCATTAGCCATTATTAACGAATTGCATACACTCTTCTGGGACGCCGATGATGTTATCCGGTTTACAATCGGACATTTTAAGCTTTTTCCCAATGCTTGGTCAGTTGTACCAGGACGTGTCGAATTTGGGATCGACTTTCGTTATTCCGACATAACGGTTTTAGCCGAGCTGGGCGACCGAATCGCACCATTGGCCCACTCCGCCGCCCAGCATTGCACGGTGAAGGTAACAGAAAATCTTAACCAAGCTCCTGTAATGTTTGAAGGCGCAGTACCCCATGCCATCGAACATGCTCTTCAAACACGTAGCTATTCCTGGCGGCACATCTACTCTGGAGCGGGGCACGATTGCCGATTTTTCTCAACACTTTGTCCGACCGGCATGATTTTCATTCCATGTGAGAAAGGTATTAGCCACAACGAGGCGGAAAATGCCGATCCTGAGGATGTCGCAGCTGGGGCTCAAGTGTTGACAGACAGCATGTTGAAGCTTGCGGAGCACAGTCCCGCATTGTCCTAAAATAAATTATTGTATCTACAGGCAGGAGATAGCTGACATGGAAGATGAGCTGATTCTCACCGCTACAGAGGCAAAGAATCGCCTTATTCGCGGAGAATTAAGCGCCCGAGAGCTCCTTGAGCATTGTGTGGCAAGGATCAATGCTTACGAGCCCCAGGTTGAGGCTTTAGCCTATTGGAATCTCGACGACGCAAGGCGAAACGCCGATGCATGCGACGCCCGTAAGGAAAGAGGGATACTTGCCGGACTTCCGTTAGGGGTTAAAGATATTATAGATGTCAGCAACATGCCCACCGGCTGTGACTCTTCACTTTACACTGATTACCGGCCAGCAGCAGATGCTGCTTGTGTTGCGCATATAAAAGCTAATGGCGGATGGGTATTGGGCAAGACTCGTACTACCGAATTTGCTTTCTCAAACCCGACCTCAACTCGCAACCCGCACTCCCTGAGATATACACCTGGAGGCTCATCAAGCGGTTCTGCCGCGGGAGTCGCGTCAGGCTTTTTTCCGCTAGCCTTGGGAACACAGACCGGCGGATCTGTTATACGTCCGGCCTCATACTGTGGCATCTATGCCTTTAAACCGACATTCAATGTGGTAAGCCGGGAAGGGATTAAACCGCTGTCAGAAAACCTTGATACTTTGGGTTGGTATGGCCGTTCAGTGGAAGATCTTCGACTGCTCAACGGTGCCCTACGAGGCACCAATACGGAGTTTTTGAGGACAACACCAAAACGATGCACACGTATCGGCTTATGTCGTACCCCGCGCTGGCATCAGGCTGACAACGACATGCAACGATTGGTTGAAGACAGTGCTGATAGACTAGGTGCACAGGAAGTTGAATTACCGGATATTTTTGACCAGGTCTACGATGATCATTCACTTATCATGGCTGTAGATGCAGCACGTTCACTGCGTGCTGAATATATTCGAAACGCTGATCAGCTCAGTTCAGCGTTAATCGCTCTTATCGAGCGCGGGCTGAAGGTAGCACCCAACCAAGAGCTTAAGGCTCATCAACGGTTAGCACAGGCACGAGAGCGACTTGATGCACTTTATGGGCATTACGATATTTTGCTTTCACCATCGGCACCAGGTGCAGCGCCGCCAAGCCTGGAAACCACTGGCGATTCAGTATTTAACCGTCTTTGGACCGCTATGCAAACACCCAGTATATCGATTCCTGCAGGATTCAGTACAACCGGTATGCCACTTGGCATTCAGTTGGTCGGCCAGCGCTATGCTGACTATTCTTTGCTTGCTAACGCATCTTTGATTGCTGAAGCTATCGCTGTACCGCTTCGCCAGCCAGCTTTTGCCTGACCTGCACAACATATATCGTTTGGCCATTATTAATAATGAGGGTCTGACAAAGCATTTGCAGTATGGTTTTTACCACCCATATAGTTATCTTGCTAAAGGTATTTATGAATGATACAGGCTTCATTACAGGTAACAATGCGTTCATTGGCGATTGGAGCTTTAGGAGGGATCACATTTCAGTTTGCAGGATTACCGTTACCATGGATGCTGGGGCCGCTAATGGCCAACATGATCGCTTCGGCCCGAGGTTTAGATGTTTCGGTATCTGAACGTCTGCGCAATGCCTTCCTTGGTGTATTAGGGCTAGTGATGGGCAGTCAGATGACTCCGCAGCTGACTAATCGGATAATTGATTGGCCCTTATCAGCTGCTCTGCTACTTGTAGGTATAGCGGCGTCTACTGCCTTGACGGCAGCTTGGTACCGACGTTGTGGATTTGATCCAGTCAGCGCTTGGTTTGCATCGGCACCAGGCGCGATGACGGCAATGATCTTGCTGGGTGACAAAATGGGTGGCAATCCTCAGCGTATTGCGATTGCCCAATCACTGCGCGTAATGTTAGTAATCCTGATTTTACCCCCTCTGTTTTGGGGGTTAGGAGATGGCGCCGGACCATCGGAAGTCGCAGATGAAGTACAGATAAATGATCTCTGGCTGCTGCTTATACTGCCATTAGTAATACCGCTTGGCTCCTGGATACGACTTCCAACACCGTCATTATTGGCCCCGCTTTTCCTGGCAGGATCGTTAGGTATTTTGGATGTTGCCAGTTTGCAATTGCCGAGCTGGGGCATGGGTATTATGTTCTGGGTACTGGGCAGTGCCATCGGGGCACGTTTCGGAGGCTTATCCAGCAAGAGCATGGGAAAACATCTCTGGCAGGCGGGAGTAGCCACCGCCCTTGCCCTACTAACACTCGGCATATTTGCAGAGTTGATTCACTGGGTAGTCGATGTCCCTCGCAATGTAGCATTTCTGGCATTGGCTCCCGGAGGCTTTGGAGAAATGGCCATTGTTGCAGTAGCACTAGGACTAGATCCGACGTTCGTCGCCTTTCATCACCTGCTGCGCATGGTCGCTCTTATGGCCTTCGCTCCTTTATGGGGGCGCTGGCTAACAAAAAACAGCAAGCTTGTGAATCAGAAAAATAATTCGTAATATCAAAAATCGTATTATTAGTATTATTTTATTCAGCCTCATCGTCACTGCTTGCACAATGAATAAATTGCCAAAGAAGAGTTTATAAGCATCCTTCTCTGGCCTATTTTAGTTTCATTTTCACATCCCCAAGCGATGACAGGGTAATCCCCCCATTTTTAGCGGGGTTCAAAAGTAGACCTCAGGCCA
>CERE01041521.1_pt1 | contig 16293 bp, 14 predicted proteins | sample 530911 | NCBI WGS metagenome assembly CERE01 (sample SAMEA2621092, study PRJEB7988) | marine metagenome | biome: marine biome (ENVO:00000447); feature: mesopelagic zone (ENVO:00000213); material: "saline water (ENVO:00002010), including plankton (ENVO:xxxxxxxx)" | depth 800 m
TCCAGCTCGAGCGAAAACTCTTGCGCGGTGTCGTGTATCAATTCCGCAATGGAAAACTGTTCAAAGTCAGGTTGTTTACTGCCGGATTCCAATTTTGATAATTCGAACAAATCTGAAATAAGTCGGCTCAGGCGTCGGCAGCTTTTTTCCGCCGTGGCGAGATAGTCTGCACGCTGTTCATTGCTTAGGCTTTGATTCTTCAGTCGCAGAGTTTCCAGATAACCTTGTATGGTGGCCAATGGGGTACGTAGGTCGTGAGACACGTTAGAGATGAGCTCTCGGCGCAGACGATCGGACTCCCGCAATTGATAGAGTTGTTGCTCGATTTTTTCAGTCATCTGGCTGAAGGCGAAATCTAATTGGGTAATCTCATCGATGGTGGGTGACCTTCTAGAATGCTCGGTTTCGGGGGTTGAGAATAAATGCATTTTTTCGGCCAGTGCAGACAAGGGCGTGGTCAAGCGGCGAAAGAGAATAACTCCGATCAGCAGAGAGGCGATGACGATTACTCCAATGGCCATGGCGCTCTGTTGACGAATATGACTGCTTTCAATGTTGTTTTGTGCCTTGTCGTAGAGTTGACCGCCGAGTATGACGTAGAGATACCCCTGAAGTTTCTCCCCTTGTTTGATTTCAGAAACCGAAAAGATCTTGTCTTGATCAAGGTGCCGAGGATCATTCCCTCGTAGTGGGAAGCTGGCCTCTCCCGAAAGAAAACTCTGAATGGGCGCGAGTTCGACAGTCTTGCGCTGAATAGTTTCAGGCGGCAGTGCATGGGAATTGATGGTGCCGTCTGGATTGAGCAGATACACCTCGGCGATAGGGTTGATGATCATTGCCTGGTGAGACAGTTGCGTAATCGTTGCTTTGGTGCCGAGTTTGGTCTCCAGCAATTCGTGCTCCTGGGTCACGTACATGGCAATGTTCTGATTCATCTCTTGGGTGAGCTCTTCATAATACAGTCGCATGCCCACTTGCCCCACCCAAAGAGACGCAATTCCCGCAGCGGTGGTAATCAACACCATGATTAACGTTAGCCGGTTTTTTAAAGTGTTTAACATAAGGGTTTCGCAAGCTCAGTGATTCGGTTGTCATCGTCGGATGGATAAGCTGAAGAGCACTTCAGTCTAGGGTTGCCAGACAAGCTCAAGCGGTGTTGCTCTGTGGAATGGTTTCAGGATCGAGTTTGTAGCCCACCCCCCAAACCGTGACGATGTACTTTGGGTTTTTAGGATCAACTTCCATCTTAGCTCTGAGCCTATTGATGTGTGAGTTGACGGTGTGCTCGTAGCCATCGTGGCCGTATCCCCAAACGCTGTCCAACAATTCAGAGCGCTGGAACACCCGTCCTGGTTTGCGGCAAAAGTGCAGCAGTAGATTGAATTCTTTGGCGGTCAAATCCAGCAGTTGTCCGGCTAAGCTGGCCGAGCGAGTCTGCTCATTGATAGAGAGGTTACCCAAATGAATGTGATGGCTTTGGGATTCTTCTACGGGTTTAGATAGCGCATCGATGCGTCGAAATACGGCTTTCACTCTGGCGATCAGTTCCATCACGCTGAAGGGCTTGGTGATGTAGTCGTCGGCGCCTATGTCGAGGCCCAGTACCCGATCTAATTCGGTTGCTCGGGATGTCAGTAACAGAATGGGGACATAGTTTTGATTCTGGCGAACTTTTCGACAGATCTCTAAGCCACTGGGGCCGGGCAGCTGAATGTCGAGCAGAATGATATCCCAGTCGCGTGCACAGGCTAATCGCAGCCCTTCGTGGCCATCCGCGGCCCACGTCACCTCAGCGCCCATATCGGTGAAGTGAAGTCTCAGTAGATCAGCGAGGTCCTGCTGGTCTTCGACGATGAGTATTTTCTTATTTTCCATAGTAATTCAACCTGGCCGGCGTTACTCCGAGTCAGCGCGCTTATCACCGGTTGACGTTAACGACAACGGATAACTGGGCGCTGAGTGCGATCACGCGTGAGCGTGGGTTAATGGTAGACAACAAAAGTCACAGAATTCTCACGTAAAAGTCGCTTTCGGATCGAAAAAAGAGGTTTTGTGTGATTTTGCCGGGATAGGCCTGTGAATAGATGTTTTTAAAGTGGTCGGCAGGGTGACGGTCAAGAGGTTTCGTGAGCGGCACTGAAAATCTATTGAACTTTCCCAATTAAAAACGAGGTGAACAATGAAAATAACCGCTTCCGCCAAATGTGCAGCAATCCTAGGTATGGCCGCTCTTTCCACAGGGGTCTCGGCAAAGGATGGCATCTATGTCTCGGGCTTTCTACTCAATACCACGCAAGACCACACCATTGAACGCAATACCGGTACCAATACTACGCCGAGCATTACCACCAGTAGCGAAGAGACTGATGTGGGTGTAGGGGTGGCACTGGGCTACAAAATGCACGTCAATGATAAGGTGTTTTTGGCCATTGAAGGTTTCTACAACAAAGAGAGCGCAGAGACACAGAACCTCAATAATCTGTTGATTACCCAGGTGGAGCTGGATTCCACCTATGGCGTCAATCTGAAAGCAGGGTTTGATGTGACCAATGAATTCGCAATTTACGGTTTTATTGGCTCAACTTGGGTGGATATTGATCTGGATAATTCCTATCCCTTCGCTCCGCCGATGCGCAGTGGCTCAGAGACTGAGTCGGAATTTAGCTTCGGTTTTGGTGCGAGCTATCAGCTGTCTGAGAGCTTGTCCGTTGTAGGCGAGTATACTCAGCTTAACGATTTGGATTTTGATCCGCTGCCGGAAGTGGCAGTACCGGGAAAGGTTAATCCCAATGAGCTGGACTTGAGCAGCTGGAAAGTTGGCTTGAGCTATACCTTCTAAGCTTGATGAGTCTTAGCTAAATGGCAAAAAGGCGCAATTTCATTGCGCCTTTTTTCTATCTGAGATCCTAGCTATCCTTAGAGATCAAAAGGGTACGTCATCGTCATAGGCCGATGGGGGAGGGGTTTGATCGAAGCCTGGAATCGAGCTCTCAAAATTCCCCGCTTGCGCCATGGATTCCACTCGCCACGCTTGCAGACTGTTAAAGCACTTCTCGGGTTTTCCGGCGGGTGACCAGAGTCGACCTGATAAGTTGAAGTGAACCTTGATCTCATCGCCCAAGTTATAGGCATCCATAATCCCGCAATTGTCTTTGATCAGCTCCATTGCCAGATAATTGGGGTAGGCGTCGTTTTCGCCTTCGCCGGTCACCTTGATGACAAATTCGCGCTTGGTAAAGCCATTGTTACCGTATTCGGTGGTGTCACCGATAGAGTGGATAAGACCCTGTGTTTCGAAACTCTTAGACATGAACATAACCCTAATTGACAAGCCGTCTATGCTACCACTGATTGCCAGAGCGTACTAAGGGTCTTGGCGTCGTTTGTGGGAGAGCCCTTGAGAGGTTTGATCAAAAACTAGTCGCCGTCTTGATTAGACTTTAGGCGAAACTATATTGAGCGAGGGTGGCATGTGTGTTTCGATGTGGCGTGCCGTACAAGGGCGACAATATTAAGCTGTTGGCCATTGGGTTGTGTGGCAAATTGAATGTATTTTCGCCATAGGCCGTGCAATAGGTTTCGATGGCAGAGCAGCGAGGGTGTTAAATGTTACAGGTGTTTTTGATTGGTTTAGCGATTGCGGCGCTGCTGTGCATTGTATTTGAAGAAGTTATCCACATAAACAAGGCCAAAAGTACGCTGTTTTTAGGCTGTGTGTCTTGGTTGATCCTGTTTATGAGTGCTTCAGATTCAGCCGCTCAGAAGTCGGTGCAACACCAGCTGGATGAAAACTTGTTGGAAATTGCCAGTTTATGGCTGTTTTTGATGTCGACCATGACCTTTGTGGCCTATCTCAATGCGAAAGGGATGATTCAGGCCGTTGTGCAACGACTCTTTCCCAGTCGATTATCTGAGCGACGTTTGATGCTGTTGGTGTCCGTGTTTGCTTTGGTGCTGTCGGCGATCTGCGACAATGTGACAGCTACCTTGGTCAGCTTGGGGTTGGTGCAATCTTTTAATCTTGAGGGCAGAGCCCGGCTTAAAATGGCGGCTCTGGTGGTCTTTGCCGTCAACTCCGGTGGTGTTGCATTGATCACCGGCGATGTCACTACTTTGATGATTTTTCTAGCAGGGCACGTCACCATGTCGCAGTTGCTGACGTTGATGATCCCCTCCGCCCTCAGTGTTGCGGTATTGGCTTGGGTATTCTCGTTTGGTATGCAAGGCGAGGTGTTCGCTGAACCGGTGGAGAGGACTTTCAATCATGTGGATATTGCAATAGCGATGGTCTTCTTCGCCACCATTCTCTCCACTATGGCCTTTAATGTGCTCTTTGGCGTACCGCCGGTGTTAACTTTCTTGTCGGGTTTATCGGTGATGTTCTTGATCGGTAGAACGGTAAAAACCGATAAAGAGCAGACCAAAATACTCGAATATATTCGCCAAATTGAATACGACACCTTGCTGTTTTTTCTGGGTATTTTGCTACTCGTTGGCATGCTCAAAGAGATTCACGTACTGACTGCTGTGGCGGAACTCTATTCACAGTTTAACCCGCAATACTCCAATTACGTCGCTGGTGCTGCTTCGGCGCTGTTGGATAATGTTCCGCTTACTGCGGCGTTACTGAAAGCCGAACCGGTATTGATAACGGCGGATTGGTTGGCGTTGACTTATGCCGTGGGCGTAGGCGGATCCTTGTTGGCGATTGGTTCGGCGGCGGGAATTATCGTGATGAGTAAAGTGAAAGAGATGACGTTCGTCTCGTATTTACGCTATACACCACCGCTCTTAGTGGCTTACACCGTGGGGTATATTGCTACGCTGCTATTGGCCAACTATTTATTTGCCTAGAATTGGATTGAAGAAAAGACCTCAATATAGAGGCCTCGGCTTGATGATAAACCCCGTCATCGCGAGGAGCCCAAAGGCGACGTGGCGATCTTTTGAGTCTGGCATTTCATTGGTTAAGGAGTTGCTAATGGAGATTGCTTCGCTGCGCTCGCAATGACGTATTAGGAGGGGCTCGCAATGACGTATTTGGGGAGACTCGCGGTGATGTGTTTTGGGGAGCAGTGACGTTTTTTCGGTTTTCAGTAATCTCAAGCCTCAATATAGAGGCCTGATTTCTGTGGGAACCATGTTCATCAAAACTACTGTCTACCAGCCTTCAACTCCAGACATATCAGGCAGCTCGTGAGCGATACCTTTGTGACAGTCGATACAGGTCTTTTCCCCTGAGGCGAGTGCCGAGGAGTGCATCTGAACCGCTCGTTGGCTCTGTCTGGTGAAATCCATGGAGTCGAATTCGTGACAGTTGCGACACTCGCGTGAATTATTCGCTTTCAACCTTGCCCATTCATGCTCGGCCAGTCGGCGGCGATTTTCTTGGAACTTTTCTCGAGTGTTAATGGTACCAAATATTTTCCCCCAGACCTCTTTGGAGGCGGCCATTTTACGCGCCATTTTATAGGTCCATTCATGGGGTACATGGCAATCTGAGCACTTGGCACGAACACCTGAACGATTGCTGAAATGAATAGTGTTTTGCAGTTCTACATAGACGTTGTCGCGCATTTCGTGACAGCCGGTACAGAACTCTTGAGTATTGGTGTACTCCATGGCGGTGTTGAAACCACCCCAAAAAATAATCCCAGCAATGAATCCACCTAGCGTCAGAAAGCCAAAGCTAAAATGAATGCTAGGACGATTGAGTACTCGCCAATATTTTAGTAGCCAATCTTTCATCAGTGTTCCGCCTTTTTCAGTGTTTTTTGCAGGATCGTATCAACGTCAACAAATTGATTCGTCAGCAATGGCTTGGCACTGGTCTGCGTAACATGACACTGATTACAGAAGTATCGACGGGGCGAAACATCCGCGAGAAAATTGCCATCCCTGTCCATGTAGTGAGTGACGCTCACCATGGGGGCTTGGGATTCTTCCGTGCGGCGCCTGCTGTGACAGGACAGGCATTTGTTGGCTTGCTTGTCGACCTGGTAATTGTCGGTCTTGTGGGGCACCAATGGCGGCTGCATGGGGTAAGCCCGCTGTTGTTTGATATCGGTATTCTCAACTGGATACAAACTCGGGGCCTTTGATTCTTTGGTGATCTCAGTATTACCACGTAGATTGGCGATATTCTTGCCGTTCGTTTCAGCAATAGCATTGAGAGTCAGCCCGGCAACGGCAGTGATGAGAACGGTCATTAAAAGTTTATTCATTGTTAATTCCAACCCTGCAATTGGTTAAGCTTTTTCAATTTTAACGGCGCACTTCTTGAAATCCGTTTGTTTCGATATGGGATCGGTAGCATCCAGTGTGACTTTATTGATCAGCTGGCTAGCATCGAACCAGGGAACAAACACGAGTCCTTCGGGTGGCTTATTACGGCCTCGAGTTTCAACACGGGTACGAATTTCCCCACGGCGAGAGCTTACGGTGATCTCATCTCCGCGACGTAAATTACGCTTGCGAGCGTCTTGCGGGTGCATATAACACACGGCGTTGGGTACCGCTTTGTGTAATTCAGGCACGCGCTGAGTCATCGAGCCTGAGTGCCAGTGCTCGAGTACTCGGCCAGTACTGAGCCACAGGTCATACTCTTTATCGGGCGATTCGGCGGCGGGCTCGTAGGGTAGGGCAAAGATAACGGCTTTGTTATCTGGCTTACCGTAGAACTGGAATCCGGTGCCTGCTTCTACGTAGGGGTCACTGCCTTCACTGAAGCGTCGTAGCGTTTCCTTGCCATTGACGACCGGCCAGCGCAGACCGCGTTCTTGGTGGTAGCGATCAAAGTCGGCGAGGTCGTGACCGTGACCGCGACCAAATTCGGCGTACTCTTCGAATAATCCCTTCTGCGCATAAAAACCAAAATCCTGAGATTCTTGATTGGCGTAATCATCCGCGGTATCGCTGAGCGGGAAGCGATTGGTCTTGCCGTTGGCATACAAGACTTCGAAGAGGGTCTTACCTTTGTAGCTAGGGTTTTTCGCTAAGGTATCCGCCGGCCAAACTTCATCGGTGGTAAAACGTTTGGAGAATTCCATCAGCTGCCACAAGTCCGATTTGGCCTCTCCAGGGGCATCAGTCAACTGGTGCCAAAATTGTGTGCGGCGCTCGGCGTTACCATAGGCGCCTTCCTTTTCGACCCACATGGCGGTCGGTAAAATTAGATCCGCGGCTTGAGCGGTGACCGTCGGGTAGGCATCGGATACCACGATAAAGTTGTCGGGATTGCGATAGCCTGGGTAGCCCTCTTCATTAATGTTGGCCGCGGCTTGCATGTTATTGTTCACCTGCACCCAGTAGACATTCATGGTGCCGTCCTTTAAGCGGCGGTTGTGTTGTACCGCGTGGTAACCAGGCTTGGGGGGGATGTGGTCTTCGGGAAGTTTCCAGATCTTTTCAGCAATCTTGCGGTGTTTGGGGTTGGCAACCACCATATCGGCGGGTAAACGATGGGAGAAGGTACCCACTTCACGAGCGGTTCCACAGGCCGAGGGTTGACCGGTCAGCGAGAAAGGGCTGTTACCGGGGGTGGCAATTTTTCCCGTTAACAAGTGAATGTTGTAAATCAGATTGTTGCACCAAACCCCACGGGTGTGCTGATTAAAACCCATAGTCCAGAAAGACGTGACTTTGGTTTTGGGGTCGGCATAGAGTTCGGCCAGTTTAACCAGATCATCTTCGGATACCCCCGAGAGTTCGCTGACCATTTTTGCGTCGTAGGTACTGACAAACTTCTTGAATTCGTCGAAGCTAATTTTCTTTGAGCCACCGGTGTCCTTATTGTTTTTAGCTTTTTGCTCCAGTGGGTGTTCGTCGCGCAGGCCATAGCCGATATCGTCATTGCCTAAGGCGAAGTTGGTATGCTTGTCGACGAACTCTTTGTTCACTCGATCATTTAGAATAATGTAGTTAGCGATGAAATTGAGAATGGCCAAATCCGTTTGAGGGGTGAAAATAATTCCCTGATCGGCCAGATCAAAACTTCGATGTTTATAGGTAGACAGTACCGACACCTTGACGTGTTCCGCACTTAAGCGACGATCAGTCACCCGTGTCCAAAGGATTGGGTGCATTTCCGCCATGTTGGAGCCCCAAAGCACGATGGCGTCGGCGGCTTCAATATCATCGTAACAGCCCATGGGTTCGTCGATGCCGAAGGTTCTCATGAAACCTGCTACCGCCGACGCCATACAATGGCGCGCATTGGGATCAATGTTGTTAGAGCGGAATCCTGCTTTCATCAGTTTTACAGCCGCGTAGCCTTCCCAAACTGTCCATTGGCCCGAGCCAAACATACCGATGCTTTCTGGGCCTTTGGTTTTGATGGCTTGTTTGTACTTATCGGCCATGATGTCGAAGGCTTCGTCCCAACTGACTTTTTCAAACTCGCCGTTTTTGTCGTATTTGCCGTTTGTTTTTCGCAGCATGGGGGATGTCAGTCGATCTTCACCGTAGAGGATCTTTGACAGGAAGTAGCCTTTTACGCAGTTCAGCCCTTTATTGACCTCACTCTTAATATCACCATGAGTCGCGACCACACGGCCATCTTTAGTGGCGACATTGACACTGCAACCGGTTCCACAGAATCGACAGGCGGCCTTCGACCATTTGAGCTTGGTCGAGTCAGAGCTGGTGATTAGATTGCTGGCATGTGCCGGAGCTTTGAATCCGGCTACGGCAGCGGCCATAGCCACAGCGTTGGCTTTTATATAATCGCGGCGGTTGAAACTCATGAGAATTCCTCTCTCGGGTCGGCTAGTTCGGTAGCGGTTGTCAGATTATTAGGGGTCTTTTCAAACTCTCTATTGTCAAACACTCTATTGTTGCTGGTCCCTAGATGGGGCTGCGGATTGATTCAAACTGTCATCTTGGTGGTACACCATCTGCAGTGTCATCAGGGCAGGGTGATCCCGCAAATGATCCATGCGCTCGCTCAGCTCCCAGCTGGTTTCTGCTTCTACGGTAATGATCAGTTTTGCGTGACTGTCATCGGCGTGTAATTGCGCATAGGGCAAGCTACCCAGATGCTGCCTAAAACTGTTGAAGTGTTCCGGTTGGCAATAGGCGACCAAACTCACAATGTGCCAGTCTCCCTCCAAGTCTGTGGGGGTTGGATTAGGTGAAGCCTGTGGCTGCCATGTCGAAACCGTCATTGTGCGTGTTCCTTTAGTGTTTGAGCGTTCTGGGTTATCGGAGTACTTTGAGTTACTGGCGCGGTCCGAGTTGTTTCTGAGGCGATTATCGATAGTGATTCAGCCCCATGATGGGCAGATACAATATCGATAGCCTTTGTTGGGCAGGGCGCAAAGCAAGCACCACAGCCGGTACAGCGGTTCTCGTCAATTACGGGTCTAGGGACTTGTCCAATTGCCAGCTTTAAACTGATGGCTTCTTCTGGGCACATTTCCTTGCATGTCTGACACACCACACCTTGTTGGCTGAGGCATTTTTCATTCAATTCTGCTTTTAAGTTCCAAGGCTTGCTGTCAGCGGGGGTATCGAAAAAGCCTTTGGGGCAGACATCTGCGCAATCGCCGCAAAGCTCACATTCACCTTTATGAAAATTGATCCCCGCTATACCGTCATCGTTGTGTTCGATAATAGAGGTCGGGCAAGCATCGACGCAGGCGTTGCACTCGCTGCAATCACCGGCTTGAGCGGCATCGGCGATAAACCATGGTGGAGAAACCAAGGCTTGCGATCGGCAGTTGTTTGCCTCCGCGATACGGCCTCGTAATAGTGCTCTGCGACTAACGTCCATGCGTAAGAGTCTCTAGAGTGTTGGATGCAGCATTAGTAGTTTGGAGGGCCCATTAACAGCTGGCTCATCCAGATAACGAATCCGTAACCACCCATGAGAACAATAGAGAGTAAAGGAAAGAGCACGACAACAATGAAGAGAAAGAGATTCAGTTCTTGTTGTTTTTCTTCTTTAGTGTCCGACACGGTCATCCTCGTTGGTCATAGATACATTAAGGTAAAACACTACGTTGACCCGCACTAATGATCAATCAATATTCGACGATCCTCTTGTCCAGTAGGTAATAACTGAGAGGTCGGAATATTCATTCACGGTAAATGAGATTTATTCTCGCGATTACTCTACACAGTTTGGTGAGTCGTCGACGTAAACTCGAGAAAATGATCAAGCTAGTGCTCAAATAATTGTAGCGTTCTTTTTAGTATTTTCTTGTTTTATCGGGTTTGGTTTCCAGATTTTCTGCATCGCGGCTTTTGTGTGGAATTACGCGCCATAATCACGGGTAATCCACCGCTATATTGCATTTATGGAAAATCCATTATTTCTCTTGTACTTATTTTCCCCGAGTTTCTTTAACAGAGTGTAGTGGATCGCTGACGGCGGTGAATTGACGTCAATCAAAAATTGTCGGTGCGATTTCATGTCCTGGTCCTAGATGTGGTGTCCCCGTCGCATTCGAGTGAAATACTCTATCGCGCGGCGGGTGTACAGGTGAATAATCTTGGCGGTGAAAGTTATGTGACGTCGATTCCTCAGCCGATTTTTTACTTGCGATGTGTATCTGTATTTGGATGACGGTATTCCTATTTGTTCTACCGTTCTTTTTAACCTCAATTCGAACAGCCAAGTGAACGTGCTACAGAGTGACGAGCTAGAGATTACTAAAGTGCGCTCTATAAGAGCGATGCAATTGGTGGCCTGGTCAACAGTGCGAGATGTAAGCCCGCCGAACAAACAGATGGTCACATAAATCGGCAACGAGGATTCGATCAATGGGGGCGTTGATTCTTTTCGGTCCTGCATCAACGGAATCCGCTGGTGGCCTGGGTTGGGCTTGAAGGTCGTAACCTGTTGGTTTGCTGTGCTGGTTGGGTTTTAGGGTCTACTCGGGTGTGTGAGCGGCTCGCTAATCCTCTGCGAAGGAAAGGCTATAACGTTTAGGAAATTGGTATTCCAACGAGGTTTTTACTATCACTAACGGTGGGACTTACTAAATAAGCACCAGCAGCGAGGAGATAGCAGCGGTGAAAATTGAGGAATACCTGCACATATTGGCCAAGAATGACGGCTCTGATTTATATCTGAGCACCGGCGCACCACCTTGTGCCAAGTTTCAGGGGGTGCTTAAGCCACTGGGCAAAGAGGCTTTAAAATCTGGTCAGATTGGCGAAGTGGCCAACGCCATCATGGATGACGAACAGCGTCAGCAGTTCGACCATGAGCTGGAGATGAATCTGGCTATGTCGCTGTCGGGCATTGGCCGTTTTCGGATCAATATCTTCAAACAGCGCAATGAGGTCTCCATCGTTGCGCGCAACATCAATACCGATATCCCTAAGTTTGAAGACCTAAAGCTGCCGCCTATTTTGAAAGAAGTGGTCGAAGCTAAGCGCGGTTTGATTTTGTTTGTTGGCGGCACGGGATCGGGCAAGTCGACCTCGCTGGCGGCACTCATCGATCACCGCAACAGCAGCAGTGGCGGACACATCATCACCATCGAAGATCCGGTGGAATACGTGCATAAACACAAAAAATGTATCGTCAATCAGCGCGAAGTGGGGGTGGACACTCGCAGTTTCCACAACGCTTTGATCAACACTTTACGTCAAGCGCCGGATGTCATTTTGATCGGTGAGATCCGTGATCGTGAGACCATGGAGCACGCCTTGGCGTTTGCCGAAACCGGGCACTTGGCGATCTCCACCTTACATGCCAACAATGCCAACCAGGCGCTGGAGCGTATTGTGAACTTGTTTCCCGAAGAGCGTCGCGCGCAACTGCTGCTTGGCCTTGGGCAGAATCTGCGAGCTTTCGTGTCTCAGCGATTAATTCCAACGGTGGAGGGTAAGCGCTGCGCTGCAGTCGAAGTGTTGTTGGGCACCAAAACGATCGAAGAGATCATTATTCGCGGTGAGTTCGAGAACATCAAAGAAATCATGGAAAAGTCAGAAAACCTCGGCATGCAGACGTTTGATTCCGCCTTGTTTCACCTCTACAAAGACGGCCGTATTACCATGGATGAAGCATTGAAAAACGCTGACTCCGCCAATAATTTACGCCTGCGCATTAAGTTGGATCAACAGGGGGGGACTTTTGTACCTGAAGAGTCTGAACAAGAGCTGCCAGAGGAAGAGGTGGTCGATGACAAGTCCATCACCACCGCGACTGGCATTAAGCTCAGTCTTGAAGATATCGATAGTGACGAGCCCGATCCCAACAATCCCTTCCCCGATTTATAGAAATTTCGAGGCTGATGTCTTGCAGTTAGGCTTCTAGGGCAATGCCCAGATTACTGCTGTCAAAGTCGCTGATGTCTCGGCGCAAATCACGCACCAGATCACTCTTTGAGCCTCCACTGTGCAGCTGCTGCAACAGGTGTTGATGCCACTGCAGTTCTGCGTCGTAGAGGTCGTGTTGGGCCTGTTCTGGATCGAAGGCATCGATATCTTGGCTCAGTGCAATAAAATTGGCTACTGTGGCTTTGGAGAGATTGGCTGCGGTGGCGGTGTCGTCGATACTGTCGTCGAGGATCATCTGCAATGCGCTGGTGAGCAATAGGCAAGCATCGAGTGCTGGATAGACGCCGTAGCTGTCATCCTCTTGAGGTTCTGGGGTCAAGGAGTCCAATTGCAGTAGCGCTTTTTCCAGATTTTTCATGGAATTCAACTGACCGGCCAAATACTCCCACACCTTATTGAGTATTTTTCGCCACTGTTGAGCATTAGCTGCAGCATCGATGGTGTCGCAATAGAGCGCGTAATTGCCCCAGTGGCGTTCTGCCAAGCCGGCGATAAACGCAATTTTTGCCCAGTGCTCTCGGTCGCCAGAATGTACTGCCATAGGGATTGTCCATTGATACAAATTATGAAGTCGTGAAGCATAGCAAATAACCGTGCTACAAACGATGTGAAGCTCACGTGTTTGCCCAAGGGAGATCAGGTATAGTGAGCCGATGAGTAAAACCACTGCCCCCAAAATGACACTAGCGGATTTAACGCCACGAGGTTTCCCGCGCTACCTACGCCGACGGTTTCACGCTTGGATGCAACCGCGGTTACGTATCGGTCGCGTCCACGAACTTAACAACAAACGCCTGTTTATTATTCCCTCCCGGGCTGGCCTGGGTTTTATTTTGGTGGTTTGTTTGCTGTGGCTCACGGGCACCAACTTTGATAACAATTTGGTGCTAGGGCTGGCCTTTTTTCTCACTGCGATGTTTGTGGTGACCATACATCACACCTTTTTTAATATGTCGGGATTACGAGTTGAAGGCCTGCGCACATCGCCTTGTTTTCTCGATGAAAATGGTGAGTTAGAACTGCAGCTCAGTTGCCCGCCGACAGTGGAAAAAGAAGCGCTCAATGTGTCTTTTGAAGGTGAGCCGCCCGTGGTGGTTGATTTATTGGGTGACCACCAGATGGAGATCAAACTGTTTACCCCTGGTGCCCGTCGCGGTTGGTATCGGCCGCCGCGTTTGAGAATCGAAAGCCGCTTTCCGCTCGGAATTATTCGCTGTTGGAGTTGGGCGGTTATGGATTTGCCCATCTTAGTGTATCCGCGGCCCATTGCCGCCGGCGACATGCCTCTTTCGCAAGTGGCCGAGCACGAGGGCGATCGCTTGGATCGCGATGGTGCCGAGGATTTTGATGGTTTCAAAACCTATCATCCAGGGGCCTCGCCGAAACACATTGCTTGGAAGCATTACGCTCGTGGGCAGGGTTTGTACGTCAAGGAGTACGCCAGCTATCGCGAGCAAACTGTGTGGTTGGATTGGGAGGCGCTACCTGGGCTCGGAACCGAAGCGCGTTTGTCGCGACTGTGTTACTGGGTGTTAAAGCTGAGTGCGACACAGCAACCCTACGGTTTGCGCTTGCCGGGTATTGAATTGCGGCCCTCCACGGGGCTCGATCACAAGCTGGCGGTATTGAAAGTGTTGGCACTGTATCGCGTGCCTGAGCAGGCATCGGGTGAGGGCCTAAGTGCCGGAGGCGAATCATGAAAACGGCGGAGCGCTATCTGATTTCTCGCAATAGCCTGCTGTGGTTGATTGGTGCTCAAGGCTTAGCGATCGCTCCATTGCTGATGCATTTACCCCTGTGGTTGTTTGCCGTGTGGGTTTGCGTTCTGGTTTGGCGCTTTCAGGAGTTTCGTGGTCACTGGCAGATGCCGCGTACCCTGACCAAAGTGGTTCTTGTCGTGGTGTGCGTGGCGGGCTTGTTTATCTCGTTTGGACGCCTGTTGGGGCTTGAACCCATGGTGGCCATGTTGGTCAGTGCCCTGTTGTTGAAGTTGCTGGAAATGCAGCGCCGACGAGATGCTCTGCTGGTAGTTTATCTCACGTTTTTCTTGATCGGTGTTCAATTTCTCTTTACTCAGGCGTTAGTGGCGTCACTCTATGCGCTGATCTGCCTGTGGTGCGCGGTGTCCTCGCTACTGAGCCTCAATCAGCCGAAAGGCGATCATTACCCCTTGCGCAGTCTGCGTCTGTCAGGGCGATTGCTGTTGCACAGCGTGCCGCTGATGGTACTGATGTTTTTGATTATGCCGCGTATTGGCAGCTTGTGGGCGGTGCCTAATGTCTCTAAGGCCGCCAAGACCGGAGTCAGCGATAGCATGTCTCCTGGAGATTTTAGTCAATTGTCTCGCGCGGGTGGTGTCGCTTTTCGGGTGGCGTTTGATGGGCCTGTTCCAGCGCAGGATCAACTCTATTGGCGTGGACTTGTGTTCTCGGATTTTGACGGACGACGTTGGACTCAAGCCGATCCCTCTGACTATTTTCGCGGCGGTCCGATGGTGGATTGGGGCAAAAACAGTCGCCGTGGTGAGGCTGCCTGGCGCTCCTTGGGGCAAGGCGTTGGTAGGGCCGTCTCCTACAGTGTGATTATGGAAGCCAGCCAACAGATCTGGCTCTACGGATTGCAGTTGCCCACAGAGTTTAATGGCGATGTGGGGGTGGGATTTGCACGGGATTTTCGTCTGATTGCCAAGCGTCCACTGAGTCAGCGCAGCCAGTATCGGGTCACCAGCCAATTGGATTATCAGATAGAAGCCGAGCCACTGCCGCAATGGCGTTCGCGACGGGAGCTACAGCTGCCGGACGATTTTAATCCTCGGTCTTTAGACACTGCTCGCCAGTGGCGTGAAGAAAGCTCCACCGAACGGGACTACATTCAGCGAGTTTTGTCTCACTACCGCGAGAGTTTTTTCTACACCTTGGAGCCTCCGCGCTTGGGGCGCAACACGGTGGATGAATTTCTATGGCAAACTCAGCAGGGCTTCTGCGAGCACTACGCCAGCAGTTTTGTGGTGATGATGCGCGCCGCGGGCATACCGGCACGAGTTGTCGCGGGCTATCAGGGCGGCGAATACAATGAGCAGGATAACTACCTGATTGTTCATCAGTACGATGCTCATGCCTGGGCGGAAGTTTGGCTCGAAGGTGAGGGCTGGGTGCGTGTGGATCCCACCGCTGCTGTCGCGCCGGAACGGATTCGACAGAGTTTGGGGGATCTCTTTACCAATGATGTGGAAGGCTTCGCCTCCTTGGGGCGCTATCGCAATATTCCGTTCTTTGACAACCTCAGATTGCAGTGGGATTCCCTCAATTACAAATGGCATCGCGCGGTCATGGGGTTTGATCGCGAGGCGCAGAGCAATTTGTTGAATCGCTGGATGGGAGGCGTCAGCCCACTCAAAATGGTATTGGTGGTGCTGGGAGGGGGCGGCCTGATTCTAGCGTTGATGAGTCTGCACTTGTGGTGGGCGGGTCGTCCTCTACCGAAAACAGTCGCACAGCGTTATTACGCCCGCTTTGAAGCTTCATTGAAACGCAAGGGCTGGGTTCGTCTGCCTAATGAAACCGCGGGCGATTTTGCCGGTCGTATCGACAGGGCTCACAGCGGAGTAGGGGAGTCGGTGTTGGCCTTTACACGCTTGTTCGAGGGTTACGAGTACCAAGACAAGCCAGTGACACGAGAGCATTGGCGGCAATCCTTAGCCAAGGTTCGTCGTTCGTTGCGTCAGCTAAAAAGGGCATCTACTCGTTAGCGCATGGTATCGTTGTCGATCTCCCATCGATGATCGTTGATGCGTTTACAGAGGAGTGGAGTCTGACCAATGTCCGACTCCATAAATAGGATTACGCTCGATTTTAGTTCCGCAATAACCACACCCCTTCAGGTGTTTTTAGTAAGACCATCAGCCCCTTCAAAAACACTCAAATTAGTGCGCTAAAATGGTGCCTGGTGCCAATTTCTGAACCACGGTTGTGCAAAAAAACACTAATTTTCAAATGTCGCGTT
>CERE01021475.1_pt1 | contig 16108 bp, 13 predicted proteins | sample 530911 | NCBI WGS metagenome assembly CERE01 (sample SAMEA2621092, study PRJEB7988) | marine metagenome | biome: marine biome (ENVO:00000447); feature: mesopelagic zone (ENVO:00000213); material: "saline water (ENVO:00002010), including plankton (ENVO:xxxxxxxx)" | depth 800 m
TTGGGTGATTTGGCTGAGACGCCGGCTGCTAATATCGTGAAACTACCGAACATTAGCGCCTCGGTTCCGCAGCTGAACGCTGCGATCAAAGAGCTGCAAAGTAAAGGCTACAAACTCCCTGATTACCCTGAAGAGCCAGCCGATGCCGAGCAAAAGCGAATTAAGTCGCTTTACGATCAAGTAAAAGGCAGTGCAGTAAACCCGGTGTTGCGTGAGGGTAACTCAGATCGTCGCGCGGCTGCTTCAGTGAAAGCTTACGCCAAGAAAAATTCCCATCGCATGGGCAAGTGGTCTCCCGATTCCAAGTCTCACGTCGCTCACATGACTTACGGCGATTTCTACGGTAGCGAAAAATCTACCGTTGTTGAGAAAAAGGGCAGTGTTGTTATTCGCTACATTGGTGATAATGGCAAGATAAAAGTTTTGCGTAAAAAGACACCGGTATTGGTGGGTGAGGTTATCGATAGCGCGGTCATGAGCATTGCCGCCCTAAATAACTTTTTGGAGCGCGAAATTGAGGACGCCAAACAGCAGGAGATACTTTTCTCTCTGCACTTGAAGGCGACCATGATGAAAGTCTCTGATCCGATCATGTTTGGTCATGCAGTCAAACAGTACTACAAGCCTGTTTTCCAGAAGCATCAAGAGGTGTTCGAAAATCTAGGTGTTGATGTTAACAATGGTATCGGGGATGTTTACGCCAAGATGCAATATCTTCGCCCAGAGCAGCAGGCTGAAATCGAAGCGGATATCGCAGCTTGTTATGCCAAGCGTCCAGAGATGGCAATGGTGAATTCAGATAAGGGTATTACCAATCTGCATGTGCCTAGCGATATTATCGTTGACGCCTCTATGCCTGCGATGATTCGCGACTCGGGCAAGATGTGGGGGCCTGACGGCCAACTGCACGATACCAAAGCGGTGATTCCAGATCGCTGTTATGCCGGTATCTATCAGGCAGTTATTGATGACTGTAAGCTCAATGGCGCTTACGACCCGAAAACCATGGGCAGCGTGTCCAATGTTGGTTTGATGGCCAAAAAAGCGGAAGAGTACGGTTCTCACAACAAGACGTTCCTGTCTCCAGGGCGCGGGCGCATTCAGATTGTTGATGCTAGTGAAAACGTTTTGCTTGAGCAGGAAGTGGAAAAGGGCGATATTTTCCGCATGTGTAAAGTGAAAGATGCGCCTATCCGCGATTGGGTTAAGCTGGCCGTTAATCGTGCGCGCACCACTTCCACTCCTGCGGTTTTCTGGCTCGACAAGAATCGATCACACGACGCCGAATTAATTCAGAAGGTTGAGGTGTATCTGCAGGAGCACGATACGCAAGACTTACAGATCTATATTATGTCCCCAGTCGAAGCTACTCGCTTCTCTCTTGAGCGTATTCGTCGCGGAGAGGACACCATTTCTGTGACTGGCAATGTGCTGCGCGATTACTTGACTGACCTTTACCCAATTCTTGAGCTGGGTACCAGCGCCAAGATGTTGTCTATTGTACCGTTGATGAATGGCGGTGGATTGTTTGAAACGGGCGCGGGTGGTTCGGCTCCAAAACATGTTCAGCAATTCGTAGAGGAAGGGCATTTACGCTGGGATTCACTGGGCGAATTTTTGGCCTTGTCAGAATCCTTTGCTCATCTAGCGCACACTTTTGACATGTCCAAGGCTCAAGTGCTGGCTGATACTCTAGATGTTGCCAACGGTATGTTTTTGGATAATAACAAGTCGCCATCGCGCAAAGTGAATGAGCTTGATAATCGCGGCAGTCACTTTTACTTGGCTATGTATTGGGCCAGGGCTTTGGCTGAGCAGGATCAGGATGCCGAGCTCAAGGCGCAATTCTCTGAGCTTGCCAAAGAGCTTGAGGCTTGTGAAAAGCAAGTGGTTCGCGAACTGAATGACGTGCAGGGCAGTGCCATTGAGTTGGATGGGTATTTCCGTCCGGATGAAGCTAAGGCGGCTAGCTCCATGCGCCCTAGTGCAACTTTTAACGCACTGATTGATGGTTTGTCGAAACGCTGAGTTTTAGCTTGCTGAAATCTAGCAAAAAGCCCAGCTTATGCTGGGCTTTTTTGTGCTTACTGATACGGCTTTCCGAGTGAGTTTTGCTTCCCGCCCTAGTATGTGAGCTAGCTAGTCACGGCTTCAGGTGTACTGGCGTTTTGAGGGGTGTCGCTATTAATCTTGCTGGGCAGCTGAATGTTGGTGGCGTGCTGACCCTTGCTGCCCGCTATAATATCGAAAGTCACAACCTGTCCTGCTTTGAGGGTTTTGTAGCCCTCCATTTCGATGGATGAGTAGTGCGCAAACAGATCTTCTCCGCCTTCATCGGGCAGGATGAATCCGTAGCCTTTTGCGTTGTTAAACCACTTGACTGTACCTGTTGGCATGGCTCTGATTCCTTACAAGGGCCCTAGGTGGCGTTTTTTCGTTATTGTTGTTGTCCGCTTTGGTGCAGGGGGGAATGTGATTGCGCTAGAGGGCGCATTATTGGATACATTCAACCGAGCTATAGCGTTATACTCCCTCTACTTCCTTGGAAGTTCTTGATCTTATATCGAACCTGTTTTTTCAAGTCAAGAAATAAAAGTGATCAACTTGCTTTCTTTGTGTGCTTTATGGCGCATATTTAAACGTTTTTACGAGGGTGTGGGCGATATTTCAAATGGGTAATCTGAACAATCTTAAACTAAGATTAAGTGTAGATGACGACGATGCGGACTATGCTGATGACATGGGGGTTGCGTTAGAAGAGGCCAAGCCCCAGTTGAAGCGGCCGTCGATGTATAAGGTCGTACTGCTCAATGACGACTATACTCCAATGGAGTTCGTTGTTGAGACGTTGGAGGTGTTTTTCAGCATGAACCGAGAGCAGGCTACTAGCGTAATGCTTACGGTTCATACCAAAGGAAAGGCGGTATGTGGGGTGTTTACTCGAGATATCGCTGAAACAAAAGCTGCACAGGTTAATGAATTTGCCAAAGAGAATGAACATCCGTTGCTTTGTGAGATCGAAGCAGTAGAGGATGACGAGTAATTCTCTGTAAATTGAACCATTGCTTTAGGGGTGATAGCCAATGCTGAGCAAGGATTTAGAAGTTACCTTAAATCTTGCCTTTAAAGGCGCGCGATCCAAGCGCCATGAATTTATGACGGTGGAGCATTTATTGCTCGCGCTGATTGACAATGACTCTGCTGCAAGCGTGCTAAGGGCGTGTGGGGCAGACTTGAATATTCTTCGCAAGGATTTAATCGAGTTTGTCGACTCGACTACCCCCTTGATTCCAGAGAGCGAAACTGAGCGCGAAACTCAGCCAACGCTTGGTTTTCAGCGAGTATTGCAGCGCGCGGTATTCCATGTGCAATCCTCCGGTAAGAAAGAAGTTACAGGTGCCAATGTGCTCGTCGCGATCTTTTCTGAACAGGAGAGTCAGGCGGTCTACTATCTTAAGCAGCAGAGTGTTGCCCGTATCGATGTGGTGAATTTCATTACTCATGGCATCTCTAAGGTTGCAGGGCACGACGATCATCACGATGAGCCATCTCATGATTCTAGTGAAGATGCTAGCTTAGGCGGCGACGCTCAGTCGCAAAGTCCGTTAGAAGCTTACGCCACTAACTTAAATGAAGAGGCCATGCTTGGCCGCATCGATCCCTTGGTGGGGCGCCAGAGCGAAGTTGAACGCGTGAGTCAGATCTTGACTCGGCGTCGCAAAAATAACCCTCTATTGGTGGGTGAGTCGGGAGTTGGTAAAACGGCTATTGCCGAGGGCTTGGCAAAGCGTATCGTTGATGGTGATGTGCCCGAGGTCTTGGCTGCTAGCGTGGTTTATTCCTTGGATTTGGGGGCTTTACTCGCCGGAACCAAATACCGAGGCGATTTCGAGAAGCGTTTTAAGGGGCTTCTTGCAGAGCTAAAGAAACAAGATCATGCGGTGCTCTTTATTGATGAAATCCACACAATTATAGGGGCTGGAGCTGCTTCGGGCGGAGTTATGGATGCCTCGAATTTATTGAAGCCGCTGTTAACTTCTGGTGATCTGCGCTGTGTGGGCTCTACTACATTCCAAGAGTATCGCGGCATTTTCGAGAAAGATCGCGCACTTTCTAGGCGCTTTCAGAAGGTGGATGTGAACGAGCCGAGTGTTGATGACACTTATTTGATTCTCAAGGGGCTCAAAAGCCGGTTTGAAGAGCATCACAGCCTTCGCTATACCGATACCGCATTGAAAGCCGCCGCTGAATTGTCTGAGCGATATATACCAGACCGTTTTATGCCGGATAAGGCGATAGATGTGATAGACGAGGCAGGTGCTTATCAGCAACTGTTGAGCGCATCTAAGCGTAAAAAAGTCATTGGTGTTCCAGATATTGAGGCGATCGTTGCAAAAATTGCCAGAATTCCGCCGAAAAGTGTCTCCTCATCGGATCGAGATCAGCTGCGTAATTTAGATGAAAATCTAAAAATGACGGTATTTGGTCAGAATGAAGCGATTGAGGCGTTGTCCACCTCGATTAAGCTGTCTCGTGCAGGTCTCAATGTCGCCGATAAACCCATTGGCTCTTTTCTCTTTTCCGGGCCTACCGGGGTTGGCAAGACAGAGCTCTGCAAGCAATTGGCGACCACCATGGGTGTTGAGCTGGTTCGATTTGACATGTCCGAGTACATGGAGCGCCATACGGTTTCACGTTTGATCGGTGCACCTCCCGGTTATGTAGGATTCGATCAGGGTGGGTTGTTGACTGATGCGGTGACTAAACATCCTCACAGCGTGGTTTTGCTTGATGAGATAGAAAAAGCGCACCCTGAAGTCTTTAACCTGCTGTTGCAGGTAATGGATCACGGGACTCTGACAGACAATAATGGTCGCAAAGCTGATTTCCGCAACGTCATTCTGGTGATGACGACCAATGCCGGTGCAGAAGAAATGAGTCGTGCTTCGATTGGTTTTAAGCGTCAGGATCACTCTACAGATGGCATGGAGATGATCAAGAAAATGTTCACTCCGGAATTTCGCAATCGCTTGGATTCAATTATTCAGTTTGGTGCCTTGGATCTTGAGGTGATTAAAACCGTGGTTGACAAGTTCCTTGTTCAGCTACAGTCGCAGCTAGACGACAAGCGAGTGAGCTTGAATGTCTCGGAGGAGGCTAGGAACTGGCTGGCAATCAATGGGTATGACGAAAAAATGGGTGCTCGTCCCATGGCTCGACTTATTCAAGAGAAACTCAAAAAGCCATTGGCAGAGGCGGTACTATTCGGTGATCTTTCGGTCAGTGGTGGAGTCGTAGATGTTGTTGTCGAAGATGGAGAGCTGTGCGTGCAAGTGGAGGAGATGGCGTAGCCCTCGGTGCGATTTGCCTGACGTTAGATGTCGGGCAGATTATTGCTGTGAGGGCTTGGCTCTGAACCGAGTGATTAGCGGGCGCGGTAGGTAATGCGTCCTTTGCTCAGGTCGTAGGGGGTTAGTTCTACTTTAACTTTATCGCCGGTCAGGATGCGAATGTAGTTTTTACGCATTTTGCCGGAAATGTGAGCAATGACCACGTGGCCATTTTCTAGCTTTACGCGGAAAGTGGTGTTCGGTAGGGTGTCGATGACTTCCCCTTCCATTTCTAAATTATCTTCTTTTGCCATTCGGCAACGTCCTCAAGTGGCTACAGTCTTTAGTGCCCAGATTTGAGCAGGCGTGAATTGTGCCTGAAAACGTCCGGAGAGCCAAGTGCTGGCTTAACTTATCCTAATCCAACGATTCTCTGTGAGCAGCTCCAACGGTCTGTAGTCGGTTTTGTAGTTCATTTTTTGGCATTCTTTAATCCAGTACCCCAAATACAGGTTGTTAAGGCCAAGCTGCTTAACCAATTCCAGTTGCCAGAGTACGGCGTAGACCCCTAGGCTACGTTTGTGCTCTTCTGGGTCAAAGTAGGTGTAAACGGCGGAGTAACCGTTATGCAGTCTGTCGCATACCGCCACCGCAATTAGCTTGCTTGATGTGCGGAATTCCAAGTATTCCGTCACCCCCCATTCCGACGTGAGGAAGCTATCGAACTGCTCTCTGCTGGGGGGGTACATGTCGCCATCCGCGTGGCGTTGATTGATGTAACGCTCGTAGAGTGCGTACTGCTCATCTGTTCGGTGTCTGGTGCTATTAACGATGATGTCTTTGTTTCGGTTCCAGCATTTGCGTTGGTTGCGATTTGGTTTGAAAAGATGTGCTGGTACTCGGGCGGGGACGCAAGCTTTGCAATTGTTGCAATGGGGGCGGTAGAGATGGGCGCCGCTGCGTCGAAAGCCTTGATCGGATAGAACGCCGTAAAGTGTGGCGTCGATTTCTTGCTTGGGGTCGACAAAGACGGTGGTAGCTTCTTTTTCTTCTAGGTAGCTACAACCGTGCGGGTGGGTGGCAAACAATCGAATATTGGCTAAATCTGTCATGCCAAAACCTTATTTGCTGTTGCTCAAGTTGATGGGCTGCTCACGAGAGAGGTCTTTGGGCCACTCTGCGGTTAACGAGCCCTCTTTGATGAAGTTTAACAGGTAATTCTCGAAGTCGTGGCGCGGAATTTCTTTCGCGCCTAAGCTCGCCAAATGGTTTGTGTGTACTTGGCAGTCTATAAGCTTGTAGTTTAGTTGCTTTAGCGCTCGAATCAGGTAAATGAAGCCGTATTTAGAAGCGTTGGCGGTAAGGGCAAACATGGATTCTCCAAAAAAAATCTGCCCCATCGCAATCCCGTAGAGACCGCCAACCAATTCATCGTTTTGCCAAACCTCCACCGAATGAGCAAGCCCCCTGGCATGCATTTCTTGATAGGCTTCGCTGATTTCTTCAGTAATCCAGGTGCCTTGTTGGTCAGGCCTAGGGGCCGCGCAATGGTGGATTACTTCATCGAAGGCTAGGTCTGTGGTTACCTCGAATTCACTCTTTTTGAGCAGTTTCTTCATGCTTTTAGAAATGTGCAGCTCCTCGGGTAGAAGCACGAGGCGAGGAGAGGGGGACCACCAGAGAACCGGTTGTCCGTCTTCAAACCACGGAAATATGCCCTGTTGGTAGGCAGCGATAAGTTGTTCGCAGGATAAAGTAGTTCCAGCCGCCAAGAGTCCATTGGGGTCCTCTAAGGCTGTGTCGGTGGGAGGAAAGTCGAGTGAATCTGGTTCGAGCCAAGCTAGCTGTGACATACGAAGAGCGGGACTGAAGAACAGGCGCTAATCCACAAGGGTTAACACCTGTATCTCGACTATTGATCGTCTAGGAATTTTTCAGCATCAAGTGCTGCCATGCAGCCAGCACCTGCGGAGGTGATCGCTTGGCGGTAGACATTGTCGGCCACGTCGCCCGCAGCAAAGACACCGGGTACGCTTGTGGCGGTTGCCTCTCCGTTGAGCCCGCTGTTGATGATGATGTAGCCATCTTTCATCTCAACCTGATCGGCAAAGATGTCGGTATTGGGTTTGTGACCGATGGCGATGAATACCCCAGCAGCTTCGACCTGTTGGGTGCTGTCATCTTTAGTGCTTTTTATGCGTAATCCGGTTACGCCTGAGTCGTCACCCAAGACTTCATCTAAGGTGTGATCCCATATGATGTTGATGTTGCCGCTTTCCGCTTTAGCCAGAATCTTATCTTGCAGAATTTTCTCCGAACGGAGTTTGTCGCGACGGTGAATTAGGGTCACTTCTGAGGCGATGTTGGACAGATAAAGGGCTTCTTCAACAGCGGTATTACCGCCACCAACAACCGCGACTTTTTGGTTGCGATAAAAGAAACCATCACAGGTGGCGCAAGCACTTACGCCTTTACCCATGAATGCCTCTTCAGATGGCAGACCTAAATACTGTGCCGAGGCTCCCGTACAAATGATAAGAGCATCACAGGTATAAGTGTTAGAGCCCTTAAGAGTGAAGGGGCGCTGTGAAAGATCAGTTTCATGAATATGGTCAAAGATGATCTCAGTGTCGAATCGTTCGGCGTGTTGTTGCATCTGAACCATTAAATCTGGTCCCTGAAGGTCTGGTGCGCCGCCGGGCCAGTTTTCCACTTCGGTGGTTGTGGTCAGCTGCCCGCCTTGCTGCATGCCCGTGATAACAACGGGTTTTAGGTTGGCGCGGGCTGCGTATACGGCTGCGGTGTATCCCGCAGGGCCAGAGCCCAAGATAATGACCTGATGATGCTGAACGTCACTCATGAAAGGTTCCTAAATCGACCAAAAGAAAAGTGGGCTAATAATAGGGAAAACTGTGTGAGATCACTAGTAGCTTTAACTATTTAGGGGCATAGAGGAAATCTATTTTGGGTGCCGGCGAATGGTTTGGTATCAGGTGATTAAGAATCAGCCAATGCGTCGAAGGCTTATGCGTTGTTCATGGGGGGTTAACTTCCGGTGATTAAACTCTGGCTTATAAATCTACGCTATTAGTCGATTTGAGAATGAAGCGCCGTCATTATTGGAATATTTGATGCTAGAATGCAGAACCTATAAATGTCATAAATACTGGGCCCTGAGTTTTGCCGGGGCGAGTCAAATCGGGTGATGTGTTGAAAACCAATAATACTACTTCCGCGGCAAATGCTACCGATGGACAGGCCGTACCCCTGAGAATTTTGAAAGAGGGAGCCTTGATTGGGTTGGTGGCTGTGTGTCTGTACTTGATCATGGCGCTGGTAACTTACTCACCGGCAGATCCCGGATGGTCAAAAACCGGTTCAGCCGATATTCAAAATGCCGGAGGTGCCTTCGGCGCGTGGATTTCGGATGTTTTCTTTTCGCTGTTTGGCTACATGTCCTTCTTGTTTCCTGTGCTGATTGCCTATCGGGCATGGCTGGTGTTTCGTGAGCGAAGCAACCCAGCACCCTTTGACCCAGTTATCTTCGGGCTTCGTTGCGTGGGCTTCATCTTAGTCATGCTCACAACTACTGCTATGACCAGCCTCTATTTCGGAGTCGAATCAATATTGCCATTCTCCAATGGTGGAGTGTTAGGGGCAGGAGTGGCCGAAGGGGTCGAAGCGGCTTTCAGTTATAACGGCGGGACATTGCTGCTACTGGCAGTTTTTTTGTTTGGCATTACGGTATTCACAGACCTTTCTTGGTTTTCGCTAATGGACAGTCTCGGACGCATGACTCTGCAGGTTATAGATGCCGGTGCTGCACGCTGGCGGAAACTTCAGGCAGAAAAAGCCGAAAAGCAAAAAGTGGAACAGGTACAAAAAGATCGTCGAGTGGCTATTGAGCGTCAGGTAGAGAAACAGAAAGAAAGAGTGCCTCCGAAAATCGCGCAGCCGGTTAAAAAAGCAAAGCCCAGCCCGCGAGTCGAGAAAGAGAAACAGACATCGCTGTTTGGAGATACGCCAGTGGTTGGCGAGTTGCCGCCAATCAATCTGCTCGATCCCGCAGACAAAACCAGTGACAAAGGGTTTTCCAAAGAGTCGCTAGAAGCTATGTCGCGCTTGCTTGAGTTGAAGCTAAAAGACTTCAATGTAGACGCCGAAGTCGTGTCGGTATTGCCGGGACCTGTTGTTACTCGATTCGAATTACAGCCGGCTCCTGGAGTAAAGGCTAGTCGAATCACCAATCTGGCGAAGGATTTGGCTCGATCTCTCGCCGTTATCAGTGTACGGGTGGTCGAAGTTATTCCCGGAAAGTCAGTGGTTGGCATCGAGATACCTAACGAACATCGCGAAATGGTGCGTTTGAGCGAGGTGTTGGCGTCGGATGTTTACGATAATTCTAAATCTCCCCTGACAATGGCTTTGGGGCATGACATTTCCGGCGAGCCTATTGTTGCAGACTTGGCCAAAATGCCGCACTTGTTGGTAGCGGGTACAACTGGGTCGGGTAAATCTGTTGGCGTAAACGTCATGATCTTGAGTTTACTGTACAAATCGACCCCTAAAGATGTTCGGCTTATCTTGGTTGATCCGAAAATGTTGGAGCTGTCGATTTATGAAGGCATACCTCATCTGCTGACTCCGGTTGTTACCGATATGAAAGATGCCTCCAATGCTCTGCGCTGGAGTGTGGGTGAAATGGAGCGCCGCTATAAATTAATGGCGGCACTTGGCGTTCGAAATCTCGCCGGTTTTAATCGCAAGGTAGAAGATGCTGCCAAAAGCGGTGAGCCTATGAAGGACCCCTTGTGGGTTCCCGAGGATCATTTTGAGGCGGGTTCTGCCGAAGCGACAGCTCCAGATCTGGAAACCCTGCCGGCAATTGTCATCGTTATTGACGAATTTGCCGACATGATGATGATTGTGGGCAAGAAGGTTGAGCAGCTGATCGCGCGAATCGCCCAGAAAGCCCGTGCTGCTGGGATTCATTTGATTTTGGCTACGCAGAGACCGTCGGTGGACGTTATTACCGGCTTGATTAAAGCCAATGTGCCCACCCGTATTGGCTTTCAAGTGTCGTCGAAAATCGATTCACGGACCATCTTGGATCAAGGCGGAGCAGAGCAGTTGTTGGGGCATGGTGACATGCTGTACTTACCGCCGGGCACTAGTGTGCCACTACGTGTCCACGGTGCGTTTGTGGATGATCATGAAGTGCACGCGGTAGTAGAGGATTGGAAGCGTCGAGGAGAACCTGACTATCTCGAAGGGGTCATCGATGACAGTACCAACAGTATTCCAGTGCCTGGAATGGCGACAGAGGGTGATGGCGAGAGCGACGATGAGTCTGATCCTCTCTACGACGAAGCCGTTGCATTTGTCACCGAGACTCGCAAGGCTTCAATTTCCTCCGTGCAGCGTAAATTACGTGTTGGCTACAATCGCGCGGCAAGGTTAATAGAAACCATGGAAGCGGCGGGTGTCGTCACAGAAATGGGGGCCAATGGTGGCCGTGAAGTGCTTGCACCGGCACCCCCCAAACATTGATCGAGAGAGTTTATGCAAGTGTCATTTATGGTTTCTGTTGTCAGTCCTCTCAAGGCCGCATTGTCGTTAATATTGCTGATGAGCTTGTCTGTTTCCGGCCATGCAGAAAGCGACAGTGTGGCTGATGCATCGGGGGCGTTGGTGGCTCAGCTACAACCTTTGGTGACTTTGTCTGGACAGTTTTCACAGCGTCAGTCGAGTTCCGAAGGTGAGTTGCTCAGTGAATCATCGGGTAGCTTTTTAATGCAGCGACCGGGCTTGTTGCGCTGGGAAACGTTGGAGCCCTTTCCTCAGTTGTTGACCACCGATGGCACTAGCCTGTGGATGTATGATCCTGATCTTGAGCAGGTCACAGTATCGAGAGTGTCTGCACAGCTGACGCAAACGCCTGCGGTGATATTCTCTGGTGACTTGGCCGAGTTGAAACGCCAATACCAAGTCAGTTCGACAAAGGCGAATCACTACACCTTGCGCCCGGTGGATGGGGATAACAATTTTCAGCGATTGGACTTAGTGTTTGACGCCGGTTTGCTAAAGGCCATGACGATTCTAGATGGTTTTGGTCAGACAACGGAATTTGATCTCGAGCAAGTTGTGCGCGCTGAATCTTTGCCGCTTGAGCGCTTTCAGTTTGAGCCTCCAGTGGGGGCAGACGTCTTTTTCAATGAATGATCTTTTTGCGGAGCCGGCCTATCAGCCGTTGGCCGCCAAAATGCGTCCTCGTCACCCCGATGAGTATGTCGGGCAAGAGCATTTGTTTGGCCCGGGCAAACCATTGCGAGAAGCGATTGTTCGCAAGCAGTTGCATTCAATGGTGTTGTGGGGGCCGCCAGGCGTCGGTAAAACCTCAATGGCAAGGATGATTGCCGAGATTTCTGATGCCCATTTTGAAACAGTTTCGGCGGTATTAGCAGGGGTAAAGGACATTAGGGCTGCGGTCTCCAACGCACAGCAACTGAAGCAGCAGTCTGGTCGCAAGACGCTGCTGTTTGTCGATGAGGTGCATCGATTCAACAAGGCCCAGCAAGATGCGTTTTTACCCTTTGTTGAAGATGGTACGGTTATTTTTATCGGCGCGACCACGGAAAATCCCTCCTTTTCTTTGAATAATGCGCTCTTATCTCGGTCGCGGGTGTATGTGCTGCGAGGGCTGGAACACGGTCATCTATGTCAAATGATCAATGGCGCCTTGGCCGACTCTGAGCGTGGCTTAGGTGAGCGCGAGCTACACATCGATCAGGATCTCGTCAGTACGCTGGCTCATGCAGCCGATGGGGATGGGCGAAAGGCACTGAACCTTATTGAAATCGCAGCCGACCTCGCCGATGAAGTGGATGGCCGGTGGTTGATTACAGAGAGTATTGTTGAAGAAATACTCGCCAACGATGTCCGTCGCTTCGATAAAGATGGTGACCTGTTCTACGAGCAAATCTCAGCACTGCACAAGTCAGTCCGTGGTTCTAGTGCCGATGGCGCACTCTATTGGTTGGCGAGAATGCTCGATGGTGGATGTGATCCTCTTTATATTGCCCGTCGTGTGGTGAGAATGGCCAGCGAAGATATAGGCAATGCCGATCCCCGAGCGTTACAGATTTGCTTGAATGCGTGGGAAACACAAGAGCGGCTAGGCAGTCCGGAAGGAGAGCTGGCCATTGCCCAAGCGTTAGTTTATTTGGCGGCGGCACCTAAGAGCAATGCTGTATATAAGGCTTTCAACGAAGCTATGGCGGATGTAAAATCCATGCCCAGCCATGACGTGCCTTTGCATTTGCGCAATGCGCCGACTCAGCTGATGAAATCCATGGAGTACGGCGCTGAATATCGCTATGCCCATGATGAGCCTGGCGGTTATGCCGCTGGAGAGTGTTATTTCCCAGAAGATATCGCGTCTAGGAGCTACTATCGTCCAGTCGATCGTGGCCTAGAGAAAAAGATTGGCGATAAACTGCGTTATTTGAATACGCTAGATGAACAGAGCGATTGGCGTCGCTACGAAGATTGATTCGAAATTCAACGAAAATTCAATGACAGGAAGCCGAGAACTATGACCTGGTTGGCTGTAGCCCTAGGGGGAGCCCTAGGCGCAATGGGACGCTATGGCGTTACCCTGTATACATTTCCTATACTGGCGAATCGGTTTCCTCTCGCGACGTTTAGCGTCAATATTGTCGGTTCCCTATTGATTGGCATCTGCTACGTGCTGATCATTGAAAAAGGAGTAATCGCTCCTGAGCTGCGCAATTGGCTGATGGCGGGATTTCTTGGGGCCTTTACAACCTTTTCCACTTTTGCCCTCGATGCGGTAACTCTTTGGCAAAATGGACACGCGCAACTAGCCGCAATTTACGTCGTTGCGAGCGTGGCCGCGTGTATTGCAGCGGTAGCTGCTGGCATTCACTGTACCTTACGACTTTTATAAATTGGTTTATTACTATGCTTGACCCGAAATTTATTCGAACTGCGCCCGAAGATACTCAGAAAGCCCTTGCGCTTAAAGGGTATGAGCTGGATCTACAAACGTTGATTCAGCTGGACGATGAGCGCAAAGCCATTCAGGTGAAAACTGAAAATCTGCAGCAGGAGCGCAACACTCGATCAAAAGGTATTGGTAAAGCCAAGGCCGCTGGGGAAGATATTGCACCTTTGCTAAAAGAGGTTGATGACTTAAAGCAACAGCTTTCTGAAGCTGAAGGTCAGCTGCATGAGGTGCAGGCAAAGCTCGAGCGTATCTTGAGTGAAATTCCCAATATTCCAGCTGATGAAGTGCCCGCCGGTAGTGATGAAGAGGATAATGTAGAGATTCGTCGCTGGGGTGAGCCACGTGAGTTTGATTTTGATATTAAGGATCACGTTGATCTGGGGGCGAGCCTCAATGGCCTAGATTTCGATACAGCCTCCAAGCTAACCGGTTCACGCTTTTCTGTGATGCATGGTGGGGTTGCTCGCTTACACAGGGCGTTAACTCAATACATGCTCAACACTCATGTTGGCGAACATGGTTACGATGAGGTCTACGTGCCTTACGTGGTTAACCGTGAGTCGCTGTACGGAACTGGACAGCTTCCCAAGTTTGAGGATGATTTGTTCAAGCTTAATGACGAGCGTGAGTTTTATCTGATTCCAACGGCAGAAGTGCCTGTCACCAATATTTTGCGCAATGAAATCGTTCGTGACGACAGTGTTCTACCGATCAAATTTGCCTGTCATACGCCATGTTTTCGTTCTGAAGCGGGCAGCCATGGTCGCGATACTCGCGGCATGATTCGCCAGCATCAATTCGAAAAAGTCGAGCTTGTTCAATTTGTGAAGCCACAAAACTCTGACGCGGCATTGGTAGAGTTGACGGGACACGCTGAGGCGATATTAGAGTCGTTGGGTTTGCCTTACCGTACGGTTATCTTGTGTGGTGGCGATTTAGGTTTCTCTGCAGCTAAAACCTTCGACATTGAAGTTTGGGTGCCTTCTCAAGAAAAGTATCGCGAGATATCCTCATGTAGCTCTTTTAGAGATTTTCAGGCCCGTCGAATGAAAGCCAGATTTAAGAATCCAGAAACCGGTAAACCAGAGTTGTTGCATACGGTGAATGGTTCTGGGCTGGCCGTTGGGCGAACTCTAATTGCGGTGCTGGAAAACTACCAGCAGGCCGACGGAAGCGTGATAATACCCGAAGTTTTGCGCCCCTATATGGGCGGTGTAGAACGTATTAGTTAAGTTCGTACCTGTAGCGGAGGGTGCAATGCTCTCCGCACGGTAACGTTTTCATCTATGCTTCTTACGATCGCTTTTTTCTCGGCGATGGGAATACAATTTTTTATTGGCGTGAATCCATGAGCCATTTTCCTCTATTTGTAGATTTACAAAGTCGCCATTGCCTCGTCATTGGTGCTGGTCCCATCGCGTTGCGTAAAATACGTGCTTTGCTAAAGTCTGGGACCTCTTTGTCTGTTGTCGCTACAAGAGCCTGTGCGGAAGTTCAAGCGCTGCATCAGCGGGGCGATTTACACTTGCAATATGCGAGTTTCGACCCAAAAACCTTCGACTTCAATGGCGTATATTTAGTAGTCGCTGCCACTGATGATCACCCGTTAAATAAGAGTATTGGCGAACACTGCAAGCAGCAGGGCATACATTGCAACGTGGCCAGCGGTTCAGAGGCGGGTGATGTGGTATTGCCTTCGATTATTGATCGCAGCCCCATGATGATCGCACTCCATAGTGGCGGCCGATCACCAACGATGACGCGCTATTTGAAACGACAGCTGGAGGCTTTCATCCCCCGCAACACTGCCAAACTAGTTTCATGGGCAGAGAGCTGGCGCACTAAGGTAAAAGCGGCAATCGACCGTCCTGTGGTGCGACAGCGTTTTTGGGACCGATTATTGTCTGGCATTGCAGCCGAGCATGTGCTGGCTGATCGGGCCACTGCAGCCGACAGCATCATATCGGATCGACTGGCTCAGGCAGAAGCCGGTCAGCATCATGGTGAAGTCTTTCTAGTCGGTGCAGGTCCCGGAGATCCTGAACTGCTGACTTTGAAGGCCTTAAGGTTAATTCAGCAGGCAGATGTGGTCCTTTATGATCGACTGGTCTCTGAGCCTATTCTGTCGTTGTTGCCGGTCAGTTGTGAGCGAATCTATGTCGGCAAGCGACAAGCTGATCACGCGCTACCTCAGGACGATATTAATCAAACCTTGGTGGATCTGGCCAAACAGGGGCGTAACGTTCTAAGGCTAAAAGGGGGGGATCCCTTTATCTTTGGAAGGGGTGGCGAAGAGATTGAGCTGTTAGCCGAGAATAATGTTGCCTTTCAGGTGGTTCCAGGAATCACAGCAGCATCTGGCTGCGCTAGCTATTCTGGAATCCCATTAACGCATCGGGATTATTCTCAGTCTGTGCGCTTTGTTACCGGTCACCTTAGGAGCAATGAAGTGAATTTGCCCTGGCCTGAACTGGCGCAAGAGGGTCAAACTTTGGTGTTTTATATGGGCTTGACGGGCTTATCGGCGATCTGTCAGTCGCTCATTGACAATGGACGAGAGCAGGAGACGCCGGCAGCGGTCATAGAGCGTGGCACGACCCCTGAGCAGAGGGTGATCGTAGGAAACTTGGAGTCTTTGCCAGGGCTTATTGAGAGTCAGCAGGTCAAAGCACCCACTTTGCTGATCATCGGTGAGGTGGTGGCGCTGCACGGGACTCTGTCATGGTACAAATCTAACGTTTAAGTCACC
>CERE01000129.1_pt1 | contig 15913 bp, 18 predicted proteins | sample 530911 | NCBI WGS metagenome assembly CERE01 (sample SAMEA2621092, study PRJEB7988) | marine metagenome | biome: marine biome (ENVO:00000447); feature: mesopelagic zone (ENVO:00000213); material: "saline water (ENVO:00002010), including plankton (ENVO:xxxxxxxx)" | depth 800 m
TTTGCTGAAGAAGAACTGGCAATATTCAAGAATGCGAATCAATCGCGTATCGATGCCAACCAGGTATTAAATGACGCGATCGTCAATCAGGAAATTCAAAGACTTGAAGCAATTGCCGAAAAGGAGCGCGAATATCAAGAAAAGAGACTTGCTGAGGGCGTTATTTCCGAGATTGAATATAATGAAGCCATACAGACTGTAAACGATGAATTTAGGACTGCTAAGGCTGAACTTGAAACGCAACTCAAGGAGCAAAAAGCACAGGCAGCAGTAATTGATCTGGAAAACGAAAGAGCGGTTCGTCAAGAGCAGTATGATTACGATTTGGGAATGCAGCTTGCGGATCTTGAAAGGAGAAAACAACAAGAACTAAAGATTGCAGAGCAGACCGGAGCAGATAAGACTCTTATTGAGCAGAAATACGCAAAAGAAGAGGATGATATTCGAGAGACTGTAGCAGCAAATAAAAGACAGCTTGCAAGTGATACTTTCGGAAACCTTGTTACTATTCTAGGTAAAGAGAGTGCTGCCGGTAAAGCTGCTGCAGTTGCTCAAACCACTATAGATACATACCAAGCCGCTACCGCTGCATATAAAGCTTTGGCCGGTATTCCTGTAGTTGGTCCCGCGTTGGGTGCCGTAGCAGCCGGTGCAGCTGTTGCATCAGGATTAGCAAATGTCAAAAAGATAGTGAGCACCAAAGAGCCCAATCTTCCAAAAGCTGAAAAAGGTGGGTTATTTGCGGTTGGTGGAAAAAGGCACTCAGCCGGTGGTACCAAGTTCTATGGTGAAGACGGTACCGCATTTGAAGCTGAGCAGGGTGAGTTGATCACTGTACTCAACCGAAATGCGGCAATCGCTATGAATGGATTGAACAAGATCTATCCTGCCGGTGGTGGTAGATCAGGAAACTACTTTGCAGATGGTGGTATCGTGCAACGTTCTATTTCAGCAAATCAAGGTGGCGCTCCGGTAATGGTCAAAACAGAATCTATTGATTATGATAGACTGGCCGCTGCGACCTCAGATGCCGTGCGTCAACTTCCTAGACCTATAACCGATGTCAAGGATATCATCAATCAAGTGAATAACTATAACGCAGTTGTAAATGGGGCAAATATCTAACATAGCGCAAGGATGGGGTAAGTATTTCAAGGGTGGTGCATCTGCCCTTGAAAAAGAACGTGCAAAGGTGTGTGATCAATGCCCGGAGGCTATTGTAGGCACTTTTGAAAAGATGATGCCTGATTATAGCTTGAAGTCTGTACAGGGTTTAAAATGCAATCAGTGTGGATGCCCATTAAGCACAGCGATAAGAAGTAAAGAAAAAACCTGCCCGTTGGGTAAATGGTGAGAAAAAAGTAATATATTATATTATTAAATGTCAAACTACGAACTCATAACCAAGCTTGAAAAGCTAGATTACTTCAATAGTCTTCTAAAAGGCGGGATCATTCCTGTCACGTTGATTGACTATAAAGTGATCTATGAATGGTATCTCAATGAGTTGAAGCGTTTGTCTCCATCAGGAAAGCAATCTACTACGATCAAGCGTCAAGCAAAATGTAACACTGCCGAAGAGTTTTCAGTGAGTGAGGTGCAGGTGTACAAGATCATTCAGAAAATGAAGGGGTGAAAAACAGTTTTACTTAAGTAAATTCTTGATTTCCTGATCTACACCTCGTTTGAAGTTTTTGTATTCTACCGACTTTTTGAGCACCTCATTTTCGTACGCCTTGTCAATCTGCTTTTCATTAGCAAGGTACCGAATGAAAAAAGCTTTCAATAATTTGAAGCATCCCCGTATAAATTGAATTATGCCAAAGAGAATGAAGCCAAAACCTATGAGTGCGAGTATCATACGCCTAAATTATACAAATTCGTATAATAAATAGCTGTTTACCCTGCCTAATTTCGTGCTTAAATGGAAACAGCACACATCTACATCTACGGTGATATCGGGTATTGGCAAGCGAAAGATGCTGCCGACTGGGGTGAAGTAACCCTAACCGATGTACGCAACCAGTACGAAGCACAAAAAGACGCTGAAAACATCACACTTCACATTCATTCTCCCGGTGGCTATGTTACCGAGGGATTTGCTATTCACGATTACATCAGAAGTTTAGGAAAACCAGTGACCACCATTGTTGAGGGTATGTGTTATTCTATTGCTACAGTTATCGCTTTAGCGGGTGACACCCGTTTGATGACCAGCAATTCAGACTTTATGATTCATAATCCTTGGGGTGGTGCTTGGGGCGAATCTTCAGAGATTCAGAAATATGCTGATGATCTTAAAAAGCTTGAGCAAAAGTGTGCTGACTTCTACGCAGCCAAAACAGCAATAACGTCTGAAACGGCGCTTGAATTGATGAAGGCTGAAACCTTTATGACACCTGAAGAAGCTTTGGAAAAAGGCTTCATAACCGAAATAGCTACCGTAATGAAAGCCGTGGCTAAGTTTAATCCTAATACAAATAAGATGTCTAAAAAAGATGACAACAAAAAGAAAGTGAACGGCTTGATGAAAAGCATCGAAGGTGCATTCAACAAGTTCTTTGGCACTGATGATGTTCCACAAATGAAAATGGTAGTCGATGCCAACGGTACCGAGATCGAGTTCACAGAACTGGAAGAAGATGATACCCCAAGTGTTGGTGATAAAGCCACCATCGAAGGTGCAGCTGCTGAAGGTGAACACGTAATGCCTAGCGGTGAAACTTATGTTTTCGCAGGTGGTGAACTTACTGAAATCAAACCGGAAGAAGAAGATGGTGACGATTCAGATGAATTGCAGCAATTGCAAGCTGAAAACGCTCAACTCAAGAAAGATCTTGCTAAAGAGCAAAAGGCCGTTAAAGATTTGAAAAAGGCTCAGAATAAACTGGAAACAGAATCTGAAGCAACGCAAAAACTTGTGAAGGATATGCAGGCTGATTTCAAAAGTCTTAAGAAGTCTATTGGGTCTGACTTCGATCCTGAACCAAAGAATCGCAAAGATCCTAAAAACTCAAAAAAATCACGTAAGGTCTGGAAAGATAAGGAGTAATCACCCTTTGATGACCGAGCATATATTGTTAATCATTCATTAATCAAAAACGAACAAAATGCCACTATTAGATTTATCCGGCCTTACAATGAACGCAGAAGAAGCCAATCAGGTTTCTCAGGCCATTTTTGAAAGAACTATCACCGGCGGCCCATTGGCTGATTTTCACGATATCGTGACCGGTATTGAACACAAGCAACAAATTCCTTTTATCGGGAATATGGGACTTGTAGGAGAAAAGATCACAGGTTGTGATCGTAACCCAAACGGAACATCAATTCCATTAACTGAAAAGTTTTGGGATCCGGTGATCATCGGTGACCGTCTTAAGCACTGTGCTCTTGATGTAAATGCTTTATTTAAGTTATTTCGCAAGGCTCAGCGTATGAATCCAGACTTCTACGACCGTATCGGTTCAGAAGAGTTCGGAGTGATTATCGCAAAGCTTGAGCAAGCACTTACCAAAATGCAAAACCGTTTGGTTTGGTTTGGTGATACAGCTGCTGATAACGTTGCTGATAGCGGTGTTATCACAGACGGTGTTGATGTGAAGTACTTCAATCCTATCGACGGTCTATTCAAGCAAATATTTGCTGAAATTCCTACCAGCGCATCAAACTATGTTGAAATCGCTAAAAATGCCGGTGCAAATTATGCAGCTCAAGCATTAGCAGCTGATGAAGCTCTTGGGATATTCCGTGCTATGCATAAACAGATGGATGCACGTTTCTTTGAGGCTCTTGAAGAAGGTGCTCAGCCTCAATTCTTAGTTACCCGCGAAATGTGGCAAAACTATGAGGACACCCTTGAAAACAAGTCAATTGCATTCTCACTTCAGGAAACACAAGACGGTATCACTAAGCGATCTTATCGCGGTATTCCTATCAAAGTACGCCACGACTGGGATAACAACATCCGCAGCTATCAGGACAACGGTACGAAGTTTAACCTTCCAAACCGTGCGATCCTTACCGTTAAGGAAAACATTCCTGTTGGTACCTTATCTCAAGAAGATCTTGACAACCTTGAATCTTGGTACGAGAAAAAAGACAAAGCGAACTACATCGACTTTGATCTTAAGTTGGATGTGAAGCACTTGCTTCCTTATATGACCGTTGCCGCTTACTAAGCGGCTTCGGCTATTGTATAACTCTTAAAACTCCAAAACAATGGGATGTTTAACTGATAAAATTACAGACGATATCGCAATCAACTGTGATAACATAGCGATCGCAGGTCTTGAATCTGATATTCTGCTTATTCCACATAGTGACGTTGACAAATCAGCTTCTACCATAGATGCCACAAACAAAATGATCATTACAGATCTTGTGTTGAAAGCTGGTGCGACTGGGTATCTTCTTGAAGGTGTGAAGCAAACAAACGGAATGAACTCCGAGTTCATTCCGGGTGATGATCAAACACTTGATAAGCACCGTCACGGTATTCGTGGGCGCGTATTAACGCCTTCAGCTGCTAATATCGAGCAGGCTAACCTTCTTGGTAAAGGTGAAAGCTATATGGCTGTTGTGAATCGTAAGTACAAAGGTGCAGATTCAGCTGATGCCTTCCTGATCTTAGGTTGGGATACCGGTATGCACTTAAGTGTGATGACCATCAATTCAAATGAGAATGATGGTGCGATACTTCTTGAGATGGCTTCCAAAGATGGCATGCTCGAGAACGATCTTCCACGTGTGGTACTCGATACAGACTACGACACTACGCTTACAGCATTCAACAACAAGTTTGAAGCTCAGCCGTAATGACAGACTGGCGAAATATAGATAAGGCTACCATTCTCACCGGTACAGATGAGAATGGTAATCGCTATCTGAGCCAATTCCTTAAGGAATACGAGCAGACCTTTCAGCCAGATATGATCAATGCAGGTTGCCAGCGCTGTCTCGATGATTACTATAACAAATTCATCAAATACCTAAATACGATGGGAACGAAAGTTAAAAACGAATCAGGATATAAATTGAAAGCTAAATATGACGGTATTCCGTTGGAGTTTGGCTCTCAAACTTTTGTGCGAAACAGCACGATCACAAAACAACAAGGTGACTTCCTTCTTAAGAATCACGCACGCGGTGAAGAACTCTTTGAAGTGATTCCAGAACCAACTGCAGATGCAGACGGTGGTGATGCTCTTAAAGAACTTACCAAGCTTGAGCGTAAAGAGTTGAATGCACAAGCTGATGCTCTTGGATTAGATGGTGCAAGCTATGCCAATAAAGGTGAAGTGGCACAAGCCATACTTGACAAGCAAGCTGAACCGGTAATCGAAGACACTGATAATGGTGAACCAACTGCAGATGCAGACGGTGGTGAGGATACAGATCAGGACGATCAAGTAACTGAATAACCTTTTTGCTAATAGACTAATTCCCTAGCACATAATGAGCCTTAAATCAGCTTTTATCGAGATCATCAATAAAGTTGCAAAATATGACAAAGGCTATGGTATTCACAAAAACGGGGTAGATAACAACTACCCCGAACTTGTTGAAAGCCGTATTGTCAATTCTGTGACTGCTTTGGCGTGTAAAGATACCAAGGCTTCATTCTTATCAGGAAAAGGTTTTGGTGACGAACTGAATAAGCTTGTTGTAAATAAGAAGAAGGGCACTACCCTACTCCAACTTGATCAAGATGTCGCAGACAGTATCGCGGAGCATAATGGTGTGTACATTCATATGAATTACAATGCGAACTATGAAATCTCAACACTTGAAGTATTGCCGTTCTCAGATTGCCGCTTGAGCAAAACCGATGATGACAAAAATAACGCTAAGGTAAAAGTGTGTACAGACTGGACTGATGCTTCTAAAGCAAAAAATGCACGGCAGATCGACACGTTCAACCCTAAAAAAAAGGTTCTTGAAAAGCAGATCGAAGAAGCCGGAGGTATCAAAAAGTACAATGGCCAAGTGTTTTATTTCCGTTTTGGAAAGTACATCTATCCACTTTCACCCATTCATCCGTGCTTGGATGATGCTGATTCCGAAAAGCAAGCAGGAGTATTCAAGAATACATCGCTACGCAAAGGTTTCTTTGGTAAGACCTTGTTTGTTACCAAGCCAATGGTTGATCCACTTTTGAATAAAGATACCGATGCAGAACAAATTAAAGAGCAGGAATCTGAACGTGATAACTTCAGAGAGACAGCTAAAAAATTCGTGGGTGTCGAAAATGTTGATGGTGTGATGCATATCGAGATTGAAATGGAAAGCGACAAGCTTGAAGATGAGATCTTGATCAAGAATATTGATGCCAATATCGACGATAAGCTTTTTGCACATACAGAAAGTAGCGTAAGCAATAACATTTGTATTGCGTACCGCATCCCTCCTATGTTGATCAGACCTACTGATAAGAGCCTTTTCGCTTCATCTGGTGAAGCTATTCGTGAAATGAAGCTATTCTATCAGGAACAGACTTCTGATGAACGTATGATGGTTGAGCAAATCATCAAAAAACTAATGGCCCTACACGCAGACAAGCCTGATCAAGAATTAAAAATGATCCCATTGATCTCAACCTCTAATACCGAAACCAATGCTGATAACTAAACAAGATATTGAGAAATACCGTGAGGTTAGTCGCAACGTGGCCGATAAAAAGATCAATCCGCACATTGAAGATGCGCAGTTCTTAGACTTAAGACCATTACTTGGTGAGCGTATGTATCAGAACTTGATCAAGAACGCTACTGAATCAAATTACACGGCTTTGTTGGAAGGTGGTGAATACACGTACGGTGATCATACCTACCACAACCCCGGATTAAAGAAAGTATTGAGCATTTTCGCTTATTCACGTTATATCGTGTTTGGTTCGTACACCGATACTGGCTTTGGATTGGTTCAGAAGTCAAATCAGGACAGCACACCAGTTGCCGAAAGTTCAAAACGCAACATTCACACAAGAGATCGCGACACAGCCATGCAATATTGGTATGAGGTCGTGAACTTCTTAAACCGAAAATCAAATGATTATCCACTTTGGACTTCAGGATGCAAAACAAGTCGCCCTGGTAAGTTCAGAATATCAAAAATTAGCTAAATGACCTATTCATTTGTTGATATAAATACTTCAAAGTTCAGCATTAACGGGCGTGAATTGTTCAAGACATTCATTCCGGTTTATGTGAACGAACAGACTATTCGTGTGGTTAATATTTACGATAGCCGTTTCCCATTGATTCCCAACACTTCGGTATCAGAAATTGAGTTTGATGGTCAAACGTATGCCAATGCTACGCTGCTAAACAATGCTATACATGATGCATTGTTTTCCCGTGCTGTAAGTGGTGATATCGATAATGCTCAAATAGAAGCAAATAGGCTGGCTATAATTGATTTGAGTAGTAATAAGGCTAATGCTTCTCATAATCACGACAACAGATACTATACTCAGACCCAAGTTGATCAAATGCTTCAAAATTTAGCTATGGGAGGTAGTTTTCCTGCTAAAGGTAGAGTAGATGGTGACAATATAGTTTTTGAAGATTCAAAAGGTGTTGATCTGTTTAGCGTAGATGCAAAAACCTTCATTGTTCAAGGCAGTATAATAGAATACAAAAACAAAAAAGTAGTCCTAAAGGATTCTTCAGGAAACGAATTATCAAGCGCTGAAGTAGAAGCTGATAAACTATACTACGATGTATATTATTTTCAATCAGATCTCGAAACTGACCTTAATGATCTTATTCAAAATGAAAATTTCACTATTGCAAAAACAATTGAAGAGGACTTCTACTTTGTAAGTAGCATAAATAATACAGAAAGATTTGAAGGATCACGTATTATTTTGGATGTAGAAGACACTCCTATTGACTTAGACACTCCATCAATAATAACTGAAAATTTCAAGGCGTGGTCAATACCATCTTTGGAGTACGATTTTGTACAATTAAATAAATACAAGTTTGAATATTGGATACGTCGTAATCAAAACTTTCAAGAATTAACAGAATTAGGCGCCGAAACAAATAAAGCTATTACAACGGCTGGCTATAAGAAGTTAGGTAAAACCGACGAGGATATTCCTTTACTTGGTGGTGGTGACTTTAAAAAATCGGAGATTGATGCCAAATTAACTTCAGTAGATAGCATTAACTCTTTAAGAGCATTAGAGAAAAAGCCTTCTGAAAACACTATAAACGTATTAAATTATTATTCGGACTCCGAAGGTGGAGGCGGTGAGTTTAAATGGAATTCGACTAGCACATTAGATGATGACGGAGGAAGTATTATAAAGCCAGATAATGTGCTTACTGATGAGGCTGGAAGATGGGAGAGAATTTTTAAAACTCCTTTGATTGATATTCGTTTTTTTGGAGCTAAAGATGGAACAGATAATAATTATGAGAAAATAACTAAAGCCCTAGAGTTTTCTTACTCAAAAAAAGAAAATATATCTCCCATTGGTCAAGTGTGGGCTAAAATCCCTACGGTTGTAATACCTTCTGGAACTTACGGTGTAGAACAAACCTTATTAGTAAAACTAGGTATTAATTTATTATTTGAAGGGGGAGTATTAAAAGCTACTGCTGAGATAGATAGAGTTATTTGGACTGAGCAACAGGCATTAGATTATGAACCCGGAGTATACGGAACTAAATATCTTAAAATATACGGAACAGGTTTTATTGACGGCAATAATTTAGCATCCGTTGGTTTATGGGCTAACACTATTTCAGAATCAGAAATAAGAGGTATTACGGCATTAAATTGCACTAGAAAAAAGTGGAATGACGCACCAATTACAGCTATTTCAAATTCTTTAATTACTGTTTCTGATACTTCGGAATTTGAAGAAAGAGACTTTGTAAGAATATTTAACAACACTACTGGGCTATACGAAAGAGACGCTTTTAATATAGGTTCAATTGAATCGAGCACTCAAATTAAGCTAAACACTTCAACTAAAGATATAGATACAGGGGCTAATTCTTACTCATTAGTCTTTATTCCGTGTGGTTTTTCACTTTGTGGGAATCAAAACATTTACGAAAAACTAACCGCTTTAAAAAACACCTGTGGATTTGCATTTTCTATGGCTAGATTCCAATCGGGTACAAGTTTTATACTAGGTCACGACGACAATACACACACTAGGCTTTATTCTCACGACAATGATTTCGGTGCTATTTATTCTAGCTATAATGCTTTTGTGAACTTTAGGTCAACTTTTCAGCATAATAACTACGAGAATCTGATTTGTAGTGATGTTAATTTTGGAAATTTTTTATCTCTATACTGTGAAGTAGGAAGTAATTTTATATCTCTTAATTCCGAAGATTACCCTTTAGGTTATATATCTGGAGCAGGAACTAAAGTTAATGTAAAAGTACCTACAAATACTAATCAAGGTTGGTATAGACCTTTTGAAGTAGACGGAACAAACATTGAAATAGACATAAATGGCTCTTTAGATGTTCTTGAAAACCCTAATGTTGTAGATGATTTTGCTGTAATTAAGTTGTCTGGTAAAAAAACTACTGGCTTAAAGGTTAAATTATCTGGATATAGAAATATTCAAAGACTTTCTAATATCAAAAAATCTGTAGTAGACACTAACTACAACTTCCCTAGAATAAATTGTATAGTAGAAACTTTTGATTGGGCTACGGGTCGAAGGTTTGTTTTCGGCGATGTTAGAAATGGTTCTAAATTAGAAATGTTCAATGGTAACGACAAAGTATCTTTAGCTATTAATGAAAATGGAAGTGTAATATTTTATGACGCAAACGGTGAGAATCCGCAAGAAATAAAACAAGTAGCTCCTAATTACTTAGAAACCTCTAAAGGTTTACAAATACGAGAAAAATTAAAACTGAAAAGCGAATCTGGATTAGATAAATTTATATGGATTGATGGCGAGAATAGAATAAGATATAAAAATACAAATCCAGGGGTTTTAGATAATGATGGCTATGTTTTAGATAATAAAATAGTAAAAGTTACCACAAATAACAGCACCCACACTTTAGATTTTAAGGATAAAAACTACATCAGGGTTTTTAAAGGTTCTATTTCTGAAATTTTTATAGATGAAGGATCTTTCAAGAAAGATGATGTAGTTACTATTATTTCTTTAGAAAGTCAAGTTAAATTGACTGGAAACACAGGAGTCACTTTAAACACCGCTTATGGAAATTCTATTAAACAAGGAGGTTGTGTGCAGATTCTTTTTACAGCTGATAATTCAGCTATATTACTAGGGGATATAATTGATTCAGAGGACACCTTTGAGCCTTTAAATGATAGATTAGAAAACTTAGCGGATGATTTAGATGAAACAGAGCAGGATTCAATCAAAGAAAAAATAGGCATTGTTGAAATAGAACAAGATTCTGGAGTATTCACTCCTGCTCTTGCGGTTACAGGAGGGGCTACAATCACATCTACTCTAAGCTATGCCAATTACTCGAAGATAGGTAACGTGTGTACGTTTGCTTTAAAGTTCACCAATATAGACACTAGCGCGGCAGTTTCAAACGAAGTATTTACCGTTGTCTCACTTCCATTTACAGCACTTCAAGATACTTTAGTAGATTATTTTTTAACCGATGCTAGCGGTGGCAATGGTAGTTTGAGATGTGAAGTAAAATCAGACGAGATTGAATTAGATTATGTCACGTTGTCTTACGATGGCGATGGGACTAGCGCAAGTGAATTAATAGTATCCGGTAGTTTTATTGTTGATGAGACACCTGTATAATCAAAATAACAATCAAAATGTTTCCAAACTGTTTTCAAATATATTATCAGCCTGTATACATTTACATCAAGCGTTCTTATGAGTTAGCCGTAGATAATGGTTATGCACTAACGTATTTCGCGGCAATCACCAGCGCCATAGGTGAAACAATAAAGAGAATATTTGATATACAGATATTTGGGGTTAGCAATTTACTATTGTTGTTCGTTATTGGCACTGTATTAATAGACGCTTTTTATGGCGTTCAAAAATCAGTTAAACAATCAAAAGAAGCTTATGTAATAGCTCAACGATATGATCAAGGCACCCCCGAACGAAGAAAATGGTTAAAAGTTCACGAATTAAAAAAGTTCAAGCCTCAAAAGTTGCAATTCACTTTTTTTAAATGCTGCACGCTTTTGTTCTATTTATTTATGGTGAAAAACTTATTGGCAAGTGAAAGTGATGATGCACTAGGTCAGATACTAGGCTTTACAAGTGCCGTAGTTCTCAAAGCTCCTTTAATAATTTTTTGGTATTACGACTTTAAAAGCATAGGGGATAATAGCGCATATGTATACGGCAAGAAGGCTCCCATTTTTACCATTGTAGAAAAGATATTTGAGCCCAAAATTTCAAAATTTTTTAAATCTAATAAGGATGATAACGGAGACTCAATATAAAGAAGCTGCTCAGACGCACAATATTGAAATAGCCGCTATCAAAGCGGTTAATGAGGTTGAAGCACGTGGCGAAGCATTCTTACCGGATGGTAGCCTTAAAATACTTTTTGAAGGACACGTGTTTTGGAAACGATTAAAAGCAAACGACATTGATCCTGAAGAAGTATTAGATCAAGAAAGTAAAGACATTCTTTATAAACATTGGACCAGAAAATACTACAAAGGTGGTATTGCAGAATATGACCGTTTGATTGAAGCTTTTTTCTCCCACGAAAACCCAATGGTTCAAGTTGCGGCATACGAATCTTGTTCGTGGGGTAGCTTTCAGATAATGGGCTATCATTGGAAATCTTTAGGCTACGTTGGTGTTTTTGCCTTCTTATCAGATTTAAGACGTGGTGAATATTACAATCTCAAAGCATTTTTAAAATTCTGCGAGGCTAACAATCTAACCAGACACCTACGCTCAAAGAATTGGGCGGCATTTGCCAGAGGCTATAATGGCCCCGGTTACAAGCAAAACAAATACGACATCAAGCTTGAGAAAGCTTATAACAAATTTGCGAAATGAAACGAGATGTATCACCGACAACGATCATATTAGCCATTTTAATTTTTAGCGCAACTGCTTGGGCTTATTATATCGCTGTAACAATAGACTGATGAAAACAAATGCAATTTACATAGGAGTTATAGTGGTGCTATTGTTTGTCATTTTAAGACAATGCAACTCAGCTACACAGCAACGCCAGTCGCAAGAATCGGCAACGGAATTTCTAAACGACACAATAGCCTACTATCAAAACAAGTTAGGTCAGCAAGTAGCCGAAAAAAAAGCCATTCAAGGAGATAAAGCTACTCTTGAGATCCTGCTTTCAAAACAGATTGACAGCACCGGCCAGTTAAAAAGGCTAGTTTCAAAATATAAGAACATCGCAGCCGCTGGAAACATAACTCAAGAAACAAAAATTGATACCGTTGAAATCCCTTATGAAGCGGCAGTACCTTTTGAATTCACAAGAGAATTCACAAAACAAACAGATTATTATTCAATCACCGGCACCAGTAATCAAAATGGTGTAACTCTTAATGATATTCAAATACCTAACTCACTAAGCTTTGCAATCGGGAAAAAGCGCACTGGTTTCTTTAGATCAGAATATAGAATCGAGGCAGTTAACAGCAATCCCTACGTGCAAACCACAGGATTAGACAGCTATACATTAAAAGTGCCAACGAAGCGTTTAGGATTAAGCCTGTATGCCGGTTACGGGGTAGGATCAAACTTCACATTACAACCATCAGCAGGTATTGCGCTTACTTATACGCTTTTTAGATTATAAATAAGATTATACACTTATTAAGTTATACTACTATCCTAAGCTTCTTAAGTTCTTCACGATCGCGTTTGTCCTTATTCACTTGATAAATGGCCGTTGTTCTGCTATTGGTATGTGAGGCTAATTTTCGCGCCTGTTCAGTTTCTAATGAATCTAAAAATGTATGTTTCAGACTGTAGAAATCAGCCGTGATCTTAAGAGGCTTGCCTTCCGGTCCTATAATTTTATCAGAGTTTTTGACAAGACGGTACCATCGTTTACTTACTTGATCATCGTTAATCTTATTTTTGCCAGGCACCAAATTCTTTGAAAATATATACTCACCCGGTTTAGCAATATCCATTAACTCTTTCCATAATTCCATAGCTCCAAGCAGAATGACTTTCTTAACCTCTTTCCTACTTTTTCCCTTACTAATCACGACCGTGAATTCCTGTTCGGGTAAATTTACCTGACCATATTTTAATCGCATTAACTCAGATGTTCTGGCACCCGAAAACATAAATATTATGCAATAACGCCAGAACTCATAGTAATTCGATTTGAGGTATTTCATCACACAAGCAAGATCTTCTGGTGAAAGTATCTCTCGCTGCTTTTTAATTACTTTTTGATACCTCATATCACGCGCAAGATTCACGTCGCAACATTCATATTCAATCAACTCTGAAAATAATGAAGAAATATACCTTTTGGCATGATTGTAATAGTTTGCAGGCATTTTACATAATTCAAATACCTCTTTTAGTTGGCGCCTGGTCAAATCATCTATTGAGAGTTGCCTGTATTTAAGTTTCACAGCTGCTTTCTCTAATCGAACGATCAACCAATTTACCTGCTTTCTATGCTTATCGGTTATATCAAGTTTTTCAAGAGCCAAAAAGAATGCATCAATAAAAGGTGTTTGTGGAAGGAGTTTTCCGGCTTGAATCTCTTCATTGATCATATACTCTTTAGTAATTGGATTCCAACCTCTTTCTACTAATTCCTGCAGTAAAGATTCAATTAAAATTGCTATATAATCACGCCTTTCCTTTAAAGTATGGTATTTGTTCATTCCCTTAATTATACAAAGTTTTCCTTTGGGATAATCGTGATAATATTTAGGATCGTGAAACCGATACTGAATGTACCAGTCTTTTTCAAGCAGTTCTACACCGCCCTGTTTATAGTTTTTGGGATTGACCGATGGAGTACTTACACTGCAGCCATTTATCAGAAGTAATCTTTGTCGCTTTGTCATTGTGTTAACTTTAGGATTAACTATTGACCGCTGACAAGTGTTGAAGAATGTCTTTTTAAAAAGCCTAACCCCTTATGTGGTGCGGGGTTAGGACTTGGTGATCGCGACAGGATTCGAACCTGTGACCGTCTGCTTAGAAGGCACGGACAGACGTAATTCAAAAGCTTAACACGCTGATTTTCAACACACGTTTTAATTCAAAACATTGTCAGAAGGTCTATTTGATTTTATTGGATTAACTTTTTGATTAACGGCAGGATTATTCCTGAATATCTGTGTCTCAAATCCATAGATCCAGTTCACATTTACCATATACATTGCACATACATTACGAATGTGATCAGGTGTGAAGTGTGCATCACCTTTTCTAATCTTAGAGAGATTTTGTTGAAGCAAACCGCATACCTCGCAATATTCCTTTTCAAAGCGTATGTATCCGGAAGCTTTTAATATCTCAATTAATTGAAGCATTTTCTTATCCGTGTACATAAGGCTACTTTTTATCTTTTTGTTTTGCTTCAACTACATTATAATCTTTATCAAACTTCACGTAGTAGTCGGCTAGCATCTTAGCACCGTATGAGTTGTTTCCTCTTATAGACATTTTCACATCATAAAATTGAAAATCATTATTCATCTTACGCTCTTTAATGACTTCCTTGATGCTATCGGTGAAACTTTTGTCATTAATTGAAATTATTGCATTTGCTAAAAGATCTTTCTGTTCCTTTTCAGTCCACACAATCGTATCTATTTTGTCAATTGAAACAAACTCATAGCTATCAGGATCATTCATATTCTTTTTAATTGCTTCGGCAGCTTTTTCCTGAATAATTTCCGATTGTGATTTTTCTGAACTACAGGAAATTATAATTGTAGTTAACGTTGCTAATAAAATTCGTTTCATTTCAATGTTTTAAAAATCGGTTAGTACTTTGATTACATTACATATATAAGAGCATTCTCCTACGTTTATGGTGAAGTCCGGAAAGTTCTCTTTATCGGCATTCAGCGAAGTGAGAACTAGTTCACCGGTTTCAATATTATGAGACTTCACTTTTTTGAAGAGGATCCCTCGAGTGTTATGAAAAAAGCAAAAGACTTTAGTGGTATTGATGTGCAGCTTGTTTTTCCAGTGCATCTTAGGGATTGATCTACAATACGCCCAGTCACCTTCTGCAAGACTATATTTTGATCCGTCACTATCAGAAGTACTGTCATCCATACTTACGCCTTCTACTTCGATTTTAAACCATTTAGAACCTTTTGACGATGGGTACTTGATAGACAACTTTTCGGTTTCTAATTCATTAATGGCTAGATCATCATAAAATGCGTTTTCAAGTCCGCCTCTTCCTTTAATGGGAATCACAAATACTTCTTTTTCGGGTAGTTCTTTATCGTCGATTATCTTTCCTTCAGGCTTGTATGTTTCAGTTTCTTCATTTAAAACATCTTTGTTTTCAGGAATTTTACCTATCAAAATATCATCAATTGAATACTGTGGATATTTTGAATTTATAATTTCCGCAAGCTTTTTACTGATTTTAGTTTCTCCCCTCTGTACTTTATAAATTCTTTCCGGCCTTTCAAGACCTAATGACTCTGAAAATTGCTTAGCATTTTCAAAACCAAGATCATCAATTAAAAAATTGACAAAATCTATTGATTTCTTATTCCTAATATCCATTACACTTTTTTTCGTGTAAAACCTGCATAAACACTGGGTTTTATGATTTTAACATTCAAATTATACACTTTTATTTGTGTATTACACTTTTTTACGTGTATATTTACACCGTTGTTGTAACAAAGTACGTATAAAAAGCTGAGTTACTCAACATATCAGAATCAAATTAGTAGAAAAGTACCAATGGAATTA
>CERE01001350.1_pt1 | contig 15825 bp, 15 predicted proteins | sample 530911 | NCBI WGS metagenome assembly CERE01 (sample SAMEA2621092, study PRJEB7988) | marine metagenome | biome: marine biome (ENVO:00000447); feature: mesopelagic zone (ENVO:00000213); material: "saline water (ENVO:00002010), including plankton (ENVO:xxxxxxxx)" | depth 800 m
CAAGGTGATAAAGTTGAAGAAATCATGAAAATCGAACTTACAGATGCGATGATTTCTAGCTATTCAGTGTCAGTACAAAACGATCGTCCTATTGAAACAATCACTATCAGCTACACAGAAATGATGATGACTGTTACTCCAACAGACGACAAAAATAACATTACTGCTCCACTTGTATACGGTTACAGCGGTGTTAAAGGTCAACAAATGTAATATTTGTTATCTTATAATGGCTCTGGGCTTTTGCTCAGAGCTTTTTTTGATCTTTAGGATGGGAAAGGCAAGGAATGCAAACAGCAACACAAAATAACAACGTAATTCAGATTAGCACCCCTGCTGGTAAAGATGCCCTCTATTTAACTCGTTTTGTTGCCCAAGAGGCAATGTCAGACTTATTTGTTATGTCTGCCAATATGTACACAATTGGCAAGCAAATAGCACATGAAGATTTGGTTGGAAAGCCAGTATCTATTAAGGTAAAAAATGCACAAGGCGGCGGTGAGCGTTACTATCATGGAATAGTAAGCCATTTGGTTTCAAACGGCAGCCGTACAGCTGATGTAGAAGAACAAAAAAACTATATAGATTACCAAGCAACTATCGTCCCGTTTGCAGCATCTATGCGCAACCGTAAAAACAGCCGAATATTCCAAAAGAAAACAATTAAAGAAATATTTGCTGACCTATTTGGCCAACACAATGTTGCCTTTAGCGATAAAACTAGCAAAACATACCCTAAATACGAGTACTGTGTTCAGTACCAAGAGTCAGACTTTGACTTTATTCAACGATTGCTTCAACAAGAAGGTATTTTTTACTTTTTTGAGCATACCAACAGCAACCATACCTTGGTATTAGCTGATGATATTACCGCTTATGAAGTGTGCGACGAAGCAAAGGTAGTTTACTCAACTGGCCATTTAAGCGAATCTCATGTATCACGTTGGCAGGGCGGTTTAAGTATTGCGCCAGGCAGCTTTAAACGCGTTGGTTACGATTTTAAACAGCCATCACGCTACCCAGATGGTGAGCAAGCTAATCCAGAGTTACCGACGCAATCAGTATCAGAAATTTTTGAATACACGGGCGAGCAAGAATGCCACCCGCGCGCAGCTAATTTAGCATCTGTTCAGCTTGAGTCATTACAGCGAGACATGAAGCTTTCTAGTGGTCGCAGTGATTGTCGTTCATTTACAGTGGGTAAACTCTTTAGCTTTAAAAAGCATGAAGATCCACGTCTTGAAGGTAAAACATTTGTTATTACCTCTATGATGACGTCAATAACGGTGCCTAATCAGTCTGGCTCTCAGCAGTCGTCAGTAGAAGAAGTGTACTCGAACCATTTTGAATGCGTACCCAAAGATATACCCTACAGAGCGCAAATAAATAAGAAAAAACCAGTTATAAACGGTGTGCAAACGGCAATCGTAACTGGCGACAGCGCCGATGAAATAATGATTGACCAATATGGTCGCGTAAAAGTGCAATTTGACTGGGACCGAGAAGGTAAAAAAGATTCAAAAAGCTCGTGTTGGATCCGTGTTGCGCAAAATTGGGCAGGTAAAAAGTGGGGGGCATTTTTCTTCCCTCGGGTAGGCCAAGAAGTACTTGTAGACTTTATAAATGGCGACCCAGACCAACCAATTATTAGCGGAGCAGTGTACAACGCAGATTTAATGCCTCCGTATGCACTACCTGGCGAAAAAACACAAAGTGGTATTAAAACACGCTCTACCAAAGAAGGCGGAGCCGATAACTTTAATGAGCTAAGGTTTGAGGATAAAAAAGGCAGCGAGCTGGTTTATATTCAAGCAGAAAAAGATAAGCAGCTTTACGTAAAAAATGACCAAAACGACAAAACAGATCACGACCATAATATTGAAATTGGCAACGATCGAAAAGTTGATATTGGCAATAATGAAACACTAAAAGTGGCTAAAAATCGCAGTGACGATATAGGTGAAAACGACACGTTAAAAGTGGGTAAAACACTTAATATTGAAGCTGGTGATGAAATAGTAATTAAAACAGGCTCTGCACAAATTAAAATGAGCAGCAGCGGTAATATAACTATAGAAGGCACTAATATAGACATTAAAGGCAGTAACGTTAAAGTTGATGGTAGCGCCATTACTTTATCTGCCGGCATGATTAAATTAAATTAGTGCAGTTATGGAAATAATAAATAGCTTTTATACAGGGCATAGAAATGGCATTAATAATAATGGTTACGTTGTATATTGCCGTTACGGTTTGCCGTATTTAATTTGTTTGCCAATAAATAGGCCAGATGATCCATTGCTAAATCCTGCATTAACGCATTTAAAAGCTATGGATGGTTATTATGCTAATCAGTTTTTAAGTAATTTACATAATGCTTTAAATAGTGAAGATACCATAGCCGCTTTGTATCAGTACGCATTACAAAGCCCGGTATCAATTTCGGATTATAGTAAGGCAGAATTAGTTGATACCTTATCGGGTTTAGTTTCTCAAAGTAAATTATTAATTATTCCTTTATTTGATTAGTTTTATTGTCAAAAAGTAAATAAGACAAGGAGTCTTTATGGGTAAGCCCGCAGCTACAATTGGTCATATGCATGTATGCCCTAAAACCACAGGTACAGTCCCGCATGTTGGCGGCCCTGTTGTGGTAGGCTCAACTAATGTATTAATAGGTAGCATGCCCGCAGCACGTAAAGGCGATATGTTAGTGTGTATTGGCCCACCCGACAGCATAAAGTCAGGCTCTGGTAGCGTAAAAATTAACGGTAAACCCGCAGCTCGAATGGGTGATGATAGCTCCCACGGCGGAAAAATTGTTGTTGGTAACCCTACTGTATTAATAGGTGGCTAACCTTGCTGTCTACTTACATAAGTAATCATCAAGCACAATTGCTCTGTATTAGTAAGGCGCAGTGCTGCCCGTTTACTTCTGTAGGTTATGTAAAAACACTTAAAAAAAAGCTGTTAGAAACAACGTGGCTAACCGCTAAAAAAAATAATACTCCTCAACACTTTACACAACCCGATTTAACTTTAATTAATACGTTAGTAACGAGTGAGCAAAGCCTTGATGTGACTGCGCAGGCATGTATAGAGGTTATGGCTAATTTACCGCAAACAATTAACCTGGCTTTTATAAACTCGTTGCTCAACAGCCCATCCCTGCATGACTTAGCAAAGGCTGTTATTTATAAAGTTTTATTACAGCAACACAGCTTTAATTTAATTGCATTAATTGACTTAAACACTATTTATCTTGCATTGGCTGATAGTACCGAACAAGAGGCAACATCAGCCGAAACAGTGGCGCTTATCAGCGCATTCAACCCTAATGCAAACATACAAGTACTAAAGCATGTGTTTGATGAGCTATGTAAAAGTAAGCTTGTTAATTCACCGTTAATGTCGCTTTTTTTATTATCACTAAGTTGGGAACAAGTAAACGCATTAAGTAATTACGCAAGCAATGTTTTAACAGTAGATGACACTTTGCATGTGCTATTACAAAGTGGCTATGTAAAGCTAGTGCCCTTAGCGTGTATGTCGTTGAACCAAGTAGAAAACCCAACAGCTATTATTGCCTTAATAAGGCGAATGCTCGGTGATAAGCTCGATTTACTCGTAAGCTATGACATTCAAGTAAGTGCGTTTAATGCTGAACAACAAGCACTAGTGGCTTTTAAACAGCAGTTACAGCAAAACTGGCCTAAGTACGAGGAGGAGCTTTGCTTACAAAGGTTTGTAGCTGGAAAATCTCTTAATAAAAGGTTAAACGCAATAGAAATGTCGGCAATGGACTGTTATAGCCAAGCAATATTTAATTTGTATACCTACTACAAATCGATGGCTAAAAATGTAAAAGCAGAGGCGCAAGGATGAAGGCGTTTAATGTAAACGTAAGCTGTTTTTCTACGCCTTTGTCGCAAGACATAGATACACTGCTATATGCAGATACCCCAAATCCACCTGACGGTATTATTTGGCAATCATGGAATGCCTGTATTTATGATTGCATAGTAAAAGCGAAAGAACTTTTTGCAAAAGTAGAAGACTCAAACTTGCCACTTGTATGGTTATTGCCAGCACTTGCGTACCAAGATGAGCTAAAGCAGCTTTTAGCAAAAAGTTTTAAACAGTTGTTCCCTGAGCATGTAGAGCACTTATTATTTTATGGCGCTGTTGGTGCTAATACGTTAGTGCAGTTGGCGGTGCAAAAAAAATGGGATAAGGCAAACGTGATTGCCATTGATGCTACCTATAAAGCCGATAAAAACAATGAGTGGGTATACTTAGGAGTAGGTGGTGCACTCGCGACTATTGAAACGGCTCAAATTGGCTGGATGCAAACTAGTCATGACTTTGCTCCTTCAATAGATTTTATAAAGCACGACCAACTAGGCGGTATATTTTCAAAAATTGCACAGGATAATAAAGACCATATAGATCTTATATTTGCACCTGGCAACGGCATACATCAGCAAAGTGATGTTTGGCTGACTAATTTACAATTGCTCAGTAATTTAATTAATGAGCATACACATTATGAATTACCTAATTACAAATTAGGTAAAATTGGTGCGCTTGAAGGACTCGTCAATTTATATCAATTGACCTCAAGCCCGGCTATTGTAAATCACTTTAAACACGTGTTAGTGATTTCTCAAGAACAATCAAAATATCAGGCCGCAGCATCATACTTATGGATAAGTGAGGAAGTACACAACTAATGCAAAGTAATACGGTTGTTTTACAAGGAACGAGTTACCCCATTTGCCTAGTTGCTGGCAAAGGCCAAACGCCGTCAGGTTATGCGCCAACTGTGGCAAACACCCCTGAAACGGCTAAACAACAAATAGCTCAAATTGGTGGTGCGTTAACAGGTGACGCTGCCAAACGTCTTGATGTAATTAATTTATTAAATAGTGCTGGCGTTAACTGCCTACGCAGCGCATCAGCTCGCGAAACCGCAAGCGTACTTACCCAAGCCTTAGTAAGTGGCGCAGTAACGTGTTTCCATCAAAAAGCAAAGTCGGCCATTCAAGTAAGCGATAATACTAATAGTGGCTCAGCGGGCAAAAAGTCGAACAAAAAATCAAGCTCAACCGCATCAGGTAAAAGCGCATCGCAAGCACCCGCTAAAAATACGGGTGGTGCAAGTAATAACACCGCAAGTGAAGAGCCCATTACAAATCAAGAGTGCCGATCAGATCCAGTTTCAATGCTCTCTGGCGAAGAAATTCTCCCGCTTATCGACTTTACCCTAGCAGGCAGCCGCCAATTAGTGTGGCGACGTTTGTATCGCTCATCTCATGCTGATGTGTGCACAACAATGGGTAATGGTTGGCGCCACGACTTTATGGCAAGCCTTACCGAGCATTATTTGCCGCCCCCAAAAGTGGGCCCTAAGCAAAAAGGCACTTACTGGCTAGAGTACCAAGACGAGCACGGCGCTAAACATAAATTTGAAAAGGTGAAACCTGGCCAATCAAGCTATCAGTTAAGTAGTAACCTTGCGCTACATTACCAAACAAATGGTAAGCAAGTACTTGTAACACCAGATGACCAACACCTTACGTTTAAACCAGGCGAAAGCGCGTGGCTGCTTGAAAAAATAATTAACGAAAAAGGCCAAAGCATCGCGTTTTATTACGATGCTAAAGAGCGCCTACACCGTATAGAAGTAAATAAAGTACGTGGCTGTATAATTAGCTACAACGCGCAAGGTTTATTAAGCAAAATAGCAGCGTACTGCACCGATAAAAACAACAAACAACAATTGCTATCGCCATTACTAGCAAGCTACGAGTACGACGAAAACAAAAACCTTGTTCAGTCTACTAATCAGCAAAACGAAACTGAGCGCTACGCGTATAACGCCGCTAACTTATTAACAAAGCGTACCCGAGCCAGTGGCTTCAGCCATCATTTTGAGTGGGATAGCTACTCACCCAGCGCTAAATGTATAAAGCAGTGGGGCGATAACAACACCTATACTTACCAGTTTGAATATAACTTAGAGGCTGGTGAAACAACCTGTATAGACTCTCGCGGCCACAAAGAGCACTTTGTACATAACGCACAAGGCAAACTGTTAAAACATACCGACCCTAACGGCAACGTTTGGCAATATACATACAATACACAAGGCCAAAAACTCAGTGAAATTAAGCCTGATAGCAGCACAACGCGCTATAGCTATACACCTTTCGGCCAATTAGAAACAATAACGCAGCCAGATGGTAGCCAAACCCATTTTGCTTACAACCAACTTGGGCAACGTGTACTAACTACCTTACCTGATGGCCAAACCATTACGCGTAAATACAGTGTGGCTGGCTTATTACAAAGCGAAACCTTTGGTGATGGCCGCACCACATTATACAGCTACGATAAGCTCGGCCAGTTAACTCAGCATATTAATAAAAATGGTCAAATCACCAAGTTTATTTGGAACGAGCAAGGCGAGCTATTAGCAAAGCATCATAACGATGAGTTAATACGTTACAGTTATGACAGCCTAGGCCGCGTAAATGCCACACTGAATAACGCAGGCTTACTCACTCAATATAAATACAATGAGCACGGCCAGCTTACACAAACCATTGCCTTTGATGAAAACGAGCCTGAAAATAAGCAGCATCAATACTTTAGCTACGACGAAGCAGGGCGGTTAATTAGCTCGCAAAACAGCAAAGGCCACACCACCGAGCAACACTTTGAAGGGCTAAGCCAACCGCATTGTGTTATTCAGCCCGATGGCAGCGCACTGCATTTAACGTACGACAAAGAGCGCAACTTAACAGCCATCGAGCGAAGCGATGGTCACGTATACCGCATAAGTTACGACGCGAACGAAAACCCAACGCAAATAACCGGGTTTGATGGCACGCTACAGCAATATAAGTACGATGCCTGTAACCGCTTAGCCTCAGTCACGCAAAGCAACAAACGCCATGTAAAAATAGAGCGCGACAGCCTTGGCCGTGTAACTGCGCAGCATGCAAGCCTTGCAAGCGACTCACATATTGTTAATAACGCCAATTATTACAGCTACACAAAGCAAGGTAAAATAGCGCGTGCACATAATGCGCAATCAACACTTAAACAACGCTTTGATAAAGGCGGGCGGCTACTGTGCGCCGAGCAAGTTAATAACCAGCAACAAGCGCATACCTTAAAATACAGCTACGACGAATACGGCAGAAGGCAAACCCTTACCCTGCCAGATTCAACCACGCTTAAATACAGCTACAACCAGTTTGGCCAGCTAAGTACTATTCACTTACAGCAAGCCAACAGCAAAGAGGTTGAACTTGCACAGCCGCTCGTAACATTAAGCTACGACCGCCAAGGTAATATTAAAACCCAGCAGTTTGGTAACAGCATTACCCTCAATCAACAGTTTGATGTATTTAACCGTTTAACGCAGCAACAGCTCACGCACCCAGCACAAGCATTATTTGATACCTGTACGTACAATTACGACAGCATCAACCAGCTGATTGCCCGTAAAAACGAAGGCGTAAGCAGCCAAAACATCAATTTTGAATACAACAGCTTAGGCCAGTTAATACAACAAACTTTAGCAAGCTCACGCGCTGATACAACCACGCACTACCAGTGGGATAGCTTTGGTAACCCGCAAAGTCAGACTGTTCAATCAAACACAAGCGATGCAGACCTTAGAGATACAGGCGAGCAGGGTATAGAACATGATGCAGCCAGTAATGAGCATACAGCCAGCTCTTCTATTGATTTAACACGCGCCACCCATAGCGAATACAATGAGTTAGCACTAAATAGTAGTGAAAGTAGTAGCAAAAATAGTAGCAACGCTGACTCAGTAATAAACAATAAAAGTACTAACAACACCACAATAAACAGTGCCACCGACGCCGACCGCCTAACACAACTTGGCGACAGCGACTTTTACTACGACGAGTTTGGTAACCAAATACGCGAAACCGGTAAAGGCATTAAAACCCGCCGTGAATACAACGCATTTAACCAATTAAGTTGTTTTAATAATAACGGCACGCTCACCCAATACGACTACGACCCACTCGGGCGTCGTATTGCCAAGCACACCGAACACGGTAAGATTGACTACATTTGGGACAACGACCAGTTAATCGGTGAATGCCAACATGGTGAATATACCTGGTATATCAACCTGCCAAATCAATTTCACCCAGTCGCATTGATTAAACAAGGTGAAGTGTATTACTACCACCTAGACCAACTGAATACCCCACGTTTTGTAACAAACAACAAAGCAGAAGTGGTGTGGGAAAACCAAGCCGATGTGTATGGTTATGAAGAGTTAAAAGCAGAATCAAATAAAGAAGACTCTTTCACTCAACCAATCCGTTTTCAGGGACAGTATTTAGACGAGGAAAGTGGCTTACATTACAACCGTTATCGCTACTACAGCCCCAAACAGCAACGCTTTATAAACCAAGACCCGATTGGATTAGTGGGTGGCATAAATCACTATCAATATGCACCGAATCCGGTTAATTGGGTGGATCCGTTTGGGTTGAGTTGTAAAGAAGATGAAGAGAGAAGATTAAAAGCAAGCTTAAAAAAAGCATTTAACGAAGGCCTAATTAGTGAGGAGTTACAAAGGGATTTACTTGAAGCCGCTCAAATTGGATTTATCACGCCAAAAGAGATTAAGCAGGGGATTATTTCGGGAAATCCCACTTCATTGCTTATATTGGGAGGAGGAGATAACTCAAGCCCAATGACCTCTCAGTCTATTATCGATGAAAGTATTGGAGAGCCGCTTTCTATAGATGCATTGATTCATTCAGAACTAGATAAAGTGACTAGTTTAATATGGAAAGAGGGTGAAGAGTTTAAAAACCACGTTTTAATTAATTACCATTTAGATCCTGATATGCAGGTTTTAACACGTGATGAGTTTTTATCACTTGCAGTGTATACTACAAACCTTTACAAGCCCATAAATTCTGGGCTTAGGGGGTTTTCACCTAAGGATAAGGAAAAATGGGCTAAGGCCGTTGCTGATACTGATCAAGCGTTAATTAAATTGGCGGAAAACCCATTGTTGAGGTATGAGGGACAGGTTATTCGTGGAGATCAATTCAGTGATGACTTATTAGAGGAGTTGTTCCCTATTGGTGGCATACACCATGAAAAAGGTTTTAAAAGTTCATCGAGTAATTTAGATAAGCCCTTCGATGGCAATACTAAAATACTTATAACTTCTAAAACAGGGATTAATATTGCTAACAATGCTGCAGTCAAGCCAGAAGAGGAAGAAGTATTGTTTAAGTCAGGAACGAAATTTAAAGTTATTAGCCGTATAAAAGTAAATGGAACAAACTTCATAGAGTTGGAAGAGGTTTAAAATGAGTGAAAAAAAATATTATGATGATTCTGGTGAGTTAATTACCTCTTCCATAATAATTCGAATGTTAGAAATGGAAAATAAAATTCCTAATGATCTTCGATTTCCTTTTATGACAAATAAATTGAGTGGCTCCAGAGAGCCTCATAAAACCCAATGGATGTCATCATATAATGTCTATCGCATTGCTGTCCCAAGACCTACTGATGAGCAATGTAAAGAATATTATCAAAGAATTCAAGTTGATTGTGATGATGACATAAATCGCTTTCGAGGTGCTTTACTTGGATGTGCGCTTGGTGATGCTTTAGGCACAACTCTTGAGTTTAAGGCCCCTGGAACATTTGAGCCAATTACTGATATTGTGGGAGGAGGGCCATTTAACTTGAAGGCAGGAGAGTGGACGGACGATACTAGCATGATGTATTGCCTAGCTCATAGTCTCGTTCGTACAAAAATTTGTGACCCTAAAGATCAAATGGATTTGTACCATAAATGGTGGAAAGATGGTGTTTTCAGTGTAAATGGGAAGTGTTTTGATATTGGTAATACGGTTGTCCATGCTCTGCAAAGTTATAAACAAACTGGCGATCCTATATCTGGCAATACAGATCCAAAATCGGCAGGAAATGGGTCTTTAATGCGTTTGGCACCAATACCAATTCGTTACTATGATAATTTTGAAAATGCAATTAAATATGCAGCTTTAAGCTCTATTACAACTCATGGCGCTGAAGAAGCTGTGGATGCTTGCCGTTATTTTAGTGGGTTAATTTGGGGGGCTTTGCATGGAGTATCGAAAGAAACTTTACTCGATGGGATCTATACACCCATAGACGGGTACTGGGATGAAAACCCATTATGTCAATCGATAATTGATCTCATAGTAGACGCTAAATATAAATCTAAAAGTGCTTCGCAAATACGCGCAAGTGGTTATGTCATGCATACCTTGGAAGCAGTTTTATGGGCTTTTTATCATTCTGATACATTTGAGTCTGGTGCTTTATTAGCCGTTAATTTAGGTGAAGATGCTGACACAACAGGTGCTATATACGGGCAGCTTGCAGGTGCATATTATGGAGAACGTGTAATTAATTATCATTGGGTTAAAAAAGTGAGAGAATTTCATGTTTTTTATTTAAAAGCCCAAGAGTTTAAAGAGTTGATCGTTTCGGAAAGAAATTAATAACAATAAATAAAAGACAAGGAAATACAATGTCATCAATAAGAATAACTCAATCTATTGGATTGGGCGGCACTAACAGTTTAAATGATGTAAAAACAGTACAAGCCGCGTTAAATAAATTACTAAAACTTATCCCACCTACACAAGTTTTAGTTGTTGATGGTCGCTTAAACCCTCGTCCAGAAAACTCAAAAACTATTGCTGCTATTAAGTTATTCCAAAGCAAAGCCTTAAACATGGTTCGACCCGATGGAAAAATAAATCCGAATGATGCTACTTTTCGCAAAATTAATGAAAAGCTCGCCTTATTTAACTCTCAAAAAGCAGGAATGAAAGATCCTCAACTTTTCTTGAACAATGTAATAAAACCAACGCTGTTAAAAATCGGTTTATCATCAAAAAAAGCAGAAATCTTATTGCTGGGCACAGCGATTCAAGAAAGTCGATTGAAGTATCGTCAACAACTAGGCGGTGGACCTGCTTTGAGTTATTTTCAGATAGAGCCTGCTACTCATGATGACATTTGGGATAATTACCTAAGTTACAGAGGAGAGTTAGCATTAAAAGTTAAAAGCTTAATGACTACTGAAGATAAGTTAAAAGAGCTAAAAGAGAATGATGCTTATGCATGCGCCATTGCTAGAATCCACTATTTAAGAGCACCAGCCGCCTTGCCAGAAGCTAATGATACTAATGCGCAGGCTCAGTATTGGAAAACTTATTACAATACGCCACTTGGAAAGGGTACTGTGCAAGAGTTTATCCATAATTGGCAGACATATGGAGTAAGTATATGAATGTTTTTAAGGCCTTAATTTGTACTCTACTATTAACGATAAGTCATACCGCTTTCGCATCAGAGTGCTTAAATATAAAAGTAACTAAGCCTATAAAAATTGATGACAAAACAGGGCTATTGCAGTCATTGAAGTTTGAGCAAGTTAAATTACTCCACAAAGATAAATCAGGTATTTGCTTACCTACGAGGGATACCTACATTTTGTCTTTTAGTGAAGGGATCCCTTTTATTGCTACTCGATTAAAAGGTCATACGCCAGAAATAATATTGCTCGAAAAAGGCAAACATTATTATGCATTAATAAAGTTTTATGCAGGTAACAAATTGCAAGTACTAAAGGGATATCAAATCATCAACTCAGAGCTATACGCACTACCTAATTTCACTTTGAGTAGTAATGTAAGCAATATTAGTATTGATGAAGGGGTTATTAGCGTAAAGAATACTAAGTTAGTTGAAGAGCACTCTATTGATTCAGTTACGCTTTATAACTTTGATTTATCAGGTGTATCAGTTAAGCATTAAGTAATGTACTTACTAAATAACTATAATATTGAACTATCAAGGGTATTTAAAAAGCATGATAAAAAGTAACCTTGGTAAGTTTTTTCTGATAACAGCCTTGTTTTTTATTGCACCGTGTAATGAAGCTCAAGGTGCCTCGCAAGTTATATTTAAATGTAATGTGGATGTGCCTCCACCTCCACCTCCACCTAATGAGCCTATTATTAGCAAAGTAGGTAATAAATTTCACTTACCCGAAAATTCAGCTCATATGAAAGGGCTATAATGGTGAAAACAATAGCTACTTTTCTTTTTGCTATTGTAATATGTTTTAGTGGGATGGCAGGAACTCTTTTTCCTAACCTTGATATTAATGATCCTAACTTATCGCAAGATAAAGTCATGCGCCAATGTCAAAAAAGCTTAATGTATGCACCTCAAGAGCTTGATGCTTGGTGTGATAAAGCTTATAAAATGGGAAATTGGCAAGCTCTGGAATTAGTAGGCCTTCATAAAGGTGATGGAAGCCGCTATATTGCTGAGGCAAAAAAGCATGCTGCAGAAGGCGATCCTGATGGTATCTTAGCTTTAGCTTATGTATATAGCACTGGACGTTTTGTTACTAAAGATCTTTATTTAATTTACACTGAGCTAGGCGACTTAGAAAAGGCTGCTGCACATAAACGCTTTTTAGATGAAAGTAACTATGAAAAAGTCAGAAAAGAAATGTTTGAAAAGCAACTTAAGGATTCGGGCATTTCTTTAGATAATTAAGAAATGAGCATTTACTTAAACTATTTATAATTAGTACAAACCATTAAAGTTATTGCATTTTTAAAGGAGCTATAAACGCCTAAGCTAAGGCACTATAGAAATGATATGGAACAACAAAACCAACAAACATTAACTAACCTTGTTTACGATATATACGAAAACCCAACTTTAATAGAAGAGCATCAAGTGCTTATCATGCCCTTGTTGAGCGATTTAGTTGCTAGTGCGCCAGCTGGGTTTGAGGGTATGGCGACGATGATTAATACCCATATTTCTAATGGGTTTAAATTCAAGAACCCTAAAATACAAAAATTTGAACTTGAATCAGGGCTTTTAAAACTTAAAACGTATTTTCAAAAAATAAACCTTTAATACCTACCTCTCTTTATTATTGAGCGCCCACATTTTTAATTTTAATGCAGCACAAGTGCTGCATTCGTTTTTCTCATTAAGGATGATGTATGAGCCTTATTACCACGAGTATTTTAATGCTGTTTTTACAGCCTTTATTTGTATATTTAGCTCTTTTTAAAGAGTCTGAGCAAAGTGCCCGAAACCGTTCCCTAGATAACGAGGATGCTATGTATCTATTTATAGCGCCAGGGTTAGCTGTATTTTATCCTGATGACTTTTGGCAGGCGGTACTTTATTTAGGAACTGTATGCCTATTAGGTTTAATGCTCGCCATTATTGTAAAAAGCAAAGCTAAAAAACGATTAACAAGGGATGACGCTATCGGGTTTACTATTGCCAGTTTTTTATTTTTTTGGCTTATAAAATTAATTATTGGTGGGATAGGGTATCTTTTTAGCGAAAATGCCGCGAATGGTTCCGCGGCCGACATAGGCCAGCAAGCTTATTCATCAACTTCAGGTGAGCTTTTAAACTGGGGGTATTTATATTATCAGTTTTGGCCAACGCTATACTTTTTACTATCTATGTTAATCACTTTAGCTATAAAAATAATTGAAAGCCGGTTTGATAAACATTCAATTTCAGGCTCGCTGTTAATTTTGGGTGCAGTTTTAGCTGGCGTATCACCGTTATTTGGCAATGCTTTTATTTTAGGTGTGATAGCTAACTTTTTTATATTTTTTGTTGTGTGTACGGCATGCATAGAAATTGATAAAAAGAGCGACCCTTCAGCCGGTGCTATTAGTATTATGTATGCTTTTTTGCTTATGGGCGGCATCATGTTTAGTGGCATTGGTAAATTAATATATACACTATTTTATAATTAGATTAGTGATTGTTTTTTGGTTAAAAAACATGCAGTATAATTGTACCTAATTAGACCCCTACTTTTTCAGTATAAATATGGCTGGTGTAATTAATTAGCCATATATATTAAGTAGTTTATAGCTAGGCCTTGGGAGAGAGTTTGCTTTGTTTTTATCGCGCTTAAAAATTTTTGTATTGGTAATAGTCTCTATTGCCGTTGTTTTTTTTACTACATCACAGGCTTGTGCAGATATGTTTGGCTTTTTTAATAAACAAGAATTTTATTTATCGGCTCCAGTAAAAGGGCAGTTATTAGATAATGGGCAGCCAGTTGCAAACACTAAAGTGATGCGCTCACTTACCTATGGCGATGAATACGTTGATGAAACCACAACAGATGAACAGGGTTATTTTACCTTCACAGAAAAAACAATAAAAACTGGTAAACCTTCTAATATGTTTGATAACGACTCGCTGGTTCAACATATTTATTTAGAAAACGGCACGCCAGAAGGGATTGTTCTATGGTACACACTTGTTTCAATTCATGAAGATAGCGATACACTCAAAGCGCTTCTTGCACACTTAGAGTGTGATATTGGCCAAGAGCCACAAACTTATGATATTCCAATTAAAGAAGATACAAGCCATACTTTTGCGATATACACATCATGTAAACTTTAACTATTTATTTAAAGGGAACTTATATGAATACTTTGACACCCACTCAAGCCGTACAATTAGCAAACCTTGCTTATAAAGCAAAAAGTATTAAAACCACTAATTTACTCAATCGCACACTTCATGCCTCTTTGCGCGACAATTTTAATTTTTCAGTTAACCCTGGCGCAGTACAAGGGGTAACGGGCAGCTTTTTTTCTCATTTATTTAATTTAAGCACGGGCTTTGCTTTAGTAGGGCATGGGCTTGGCGCGTATGAGGGCGATTCGGTTATAACTATTCGGGGAACTAACTCGCTAAGAGATGGATTAACCGATGGGCACTTTGGCGTAAGTGGTGGGTCAAATGGCAGTATGGTGCATGCTGGTTTTAATAAGACCTTTTATAGTATGAAGCCTGCGCTGCAAGAGTTTATAGCAGCGAATATTCAAGATAAAGTGACGGGTTGCGTTCATTTAGTTGGCCACAGCTTGGGTGGTGCGTTAGCGACGCTTTCTGCTGATTGGATCAAAGCTGAGTATTCACTTCCTGTAAAATTATATACGTTTGGTTCGCCGCGTGTTGGGCTTGAAAACTTTTCTCGCGCAGCAACATCCAGAATCGATAAAATTTATCGCTGTACACATGGGGCTGACCCAGTGGCTAAAGTGCCTTTATGGCCTTTTTCGCATGCTCCGCACAATGGCCAAGAAATACGTTTAGATAGTGGACAAGGTTTAAAAGGTGCTGCTCATACTCTTGCTGGTACGCCTGGCTACTTAAACACTGCCAATAGCAATAATTGGAACAACTTAACTATACAAGCTAATCACTTTTTAAACATGCCTGTGCGTTTAAAATTTGAAGACAGAAATCAAGCATCATTTACCTCACATTGGGCAGATAAACTTGGTGCTGCATTAATTACCCTTTTAAAAGATGCAGGCTATTACAGCGCAGTTGCTGCCCAAGCAGCCATTGGAACCGGTCTCACTTTTTACGATATGTTGGCGCGAACGCTTGATAAAATAGCTAAAGCGTCAGCCTCGTTTGCAACACAAACCTTAGGTTTACTGGGGCATATGTTAGTGTTTGCAGGCAAAGTAATTAGTAAAGCGGTGGAGCTGACTTATAGCTTTATAAAATCTGTATTCGACTCAACCCTAGGCGCTTTATACAGAGCTGCAAGAGAAGGGCTTAGCGGCCTAGACTAACCTTAATTTAAATCTCAATCTCGCTCTAACAAAATAGCACCACTTTGGTTTTCGCCTAAGTGGTCGTTTTTGTTATAAATAG
>CERE01076401.1_pt1 | contig 15817 bp, 16 predicted proteins | sample 530911 | NCBI WGS metagenome assembly CERE01 (sample SAMEA2621092, study PRJEB7988) | marine metagenome | biome: marine biome (ENVO:00000447); feature: mesopelagic zone (ENVO:00000213); material: "saline water (ENVO:00002010), including plankton (ENVO:xxxxxxxx)" | depth 800 m
TTTCCAAGTTGCAGAATCGGATATCCCCGTCCTTGAGGAGATTCATCGCCGGGGCGAAAGCGGAGTCTGGGTCCGGCCGTGCTACGTTGGTATCGCCCAACAGCACTATCTTAACGTCGCCCGTAATTTTCTCCTTCCATGGAATAGTTTGGGGAATAGTTTGGGAGCTCGGTTACTATGCTCGGACTGGACCGCGGCTGTCGTCGGATTCTATAGTCGCGCATTTCTTTACGTCAATCGGGGCCAGGTTAAGAATCGGCGCCTCATCCTAGCTCGGCCCGTTGAGAAAGACTTCTGAGGATTACTCTCCTAGGAGTTCAAAGCCCTGACCACATCCTGGGCCGTGGCCACGGTAGCCTGGCGGGGGAAGACCTTCTCCATGAGCAGATCGTGGACCTGGGGGTCGCGGTCGGCGCAACCGTCTTCCACCACGATCAGCCGGTAATCGGCGTCGGCGGCGTAGCGCACCGTGGACAGAATGACACCGCTGGTAGCGTGTCCCATCAAGATAAGCGTGTCCCGGCCCTGGGCGCGCAGCATCATGTCCAAGTCGGTCCCGAAGAAGGCGTTAACCCGGTGTTTCGTTATGATGGGCTCGGTTGGCAAAGGCAGGACCGCCGCGTGGATCAATGCGTCGGGGCTGGCTGCAGGGGGCGCCCCGGTGGCTTTCCGGGCGCTGAAAGTCTGGTTCATGTCCGAGATTTCCGGGTAGCCGGACCGGAAATTCACCACGATGTAGGCTACGAATACCCCGGCCCGGCGGGCGATGTTGAGCACTTCCCTGGCCCGGTCCAACGTATGCCGTTCCTGTACCATCGGGTTTTCGGTCATTCCCTCGGTGTGAAAGTCCGCCATGAGCAGGGCGGTCCGGTTGACGTCCAGTTCGATATCGGCCATGACTTCCTCCGATCGTTGACATTCTCCCAGTTTCGGGTTCATTGGGACTCTGCCGAGTGTATGGCTGCCCTACCACCCTGTCAATCGCGTTTCCCGGCCTTAATTGGGGGTTATCGGCTGGCGTCGGACGGCATATACTGGGTGTCGCTATAAGGGGCGTCAGAATGATCTAGGAGCGGCGAGATGGAAGTTGCCTATCAAGTAGGCCAGGTAGTCATGCGGGGAACCCTGGACTTGCAGCAGCAGTGGCAAGATCAACTGGAGCAGTTCCGAGCCGCCCGGGATGCCGGTTTCGACACCTATTGCTGGGCCCATCATTACCTGATCGACCCATTCCAGCATTTTCAGCCCTTTCCGGTGTTGGCCCGGTTGGCTGCCGAGCCGGGGAACATGAAGCTGGCGACGTCGGTGCTTCTACTCCCCTTGCTAAATCCGGTGGACGTGGCGGAGCAGGTCGCGACCCTGGACCACATCTGCGAAGGACGCCTCATTCTGGGTCTGGGCTTGGGTTACCGGCCCGAAGAGTGCGAAGCCTTCGGCACCCGAATGTCCCAACGGGGCGCCCGCCACTCTGAAGCCCTGGAGTTGATGCAAAGGCTGTGGACCGAGGACGAAGTGACCCACCACGGCCGCTTCTACCACGTTACCGGCGCTCGCCCCACCGCCCGGCCCTACCAGAAGCCTTATCCAAAATTGTGGCTGGCGGCCATGAGTGACCCCGCTATCCGCCGGGTGGGACGGGAGGGTCATCCTCTGTTCATCGGCCCCGTCCAGCCTTACGACACCATTCGGCGGCAGGTTGAGCTATACCATCAGACGCTCCAGGAATACGGCCACCCCATTCCCGAGGATATGGTCATTGTCCGGGAGTTCTTCTGCGCCGATAACCGGGAAGACGCTCTGGACAAAGCCAGGCGGGGATTTGAACGAAAATACGCCGAGTACTCCGCGCATGGGTTCCAAGGCAACGACGAGGAAATGACCAGCAAGATAACCGGAGACTTGGAAGCCCTGATGGACGACACTTTCATCGTCGGCAGTCCCGATGAGTGCGTGGAGCAGATCGCCCGGTACCGGGACCTGGGGTTCAACCAGGTGTCTATACGCCTGTTCTACCCAGAAACCCCCCAGAAGGACGTCATGGACCATATCGAGCTGGTGGCTAAAGACGTGGTTCCCGGCGTGCACAAGCTGTAGGATTCGACGAAATCGGTCTGCGGCATCAGGTTCAATGTAAACACAATGAACCCGTCATTCTGAGGAGTGAAACGACGAAAGAATCTCCCCGTGGTGAGTAGATTCTTCGCTTCTCTCAGATTGACGGCCCACACAGTATCATTGCCCAAATACCAGGTTACAACCTAAGAAAATACAGTGAGGTTAATAGATGAGCCGTATCGGAGTCGCGGTTGGCGGAAACAAAGTTCAAGACATACAAGCAACGATTCAGCGAGCCGAAGAATTGGGTGTCGACGCCGTCTGGATGACCACCGGCGGAGCCCGTCTGGACAGCATTACCGTGTTTGCCGCCGCCGCTACAAGCACCCAGCGGATAAAGTTCGGAACATCCATCGTCCCCACTTTCCCTCGCCACCCTCTGGTGGTGGCCCAGCAAGTGCAAGTCGTGGCCCAACTCGCCCCCGGCCGCTTCCGATTGGGCTTGGGGCCCAGCCATCGGCCAACCATGCGGGCCATGGGCATCCAGATGCCAAATCCCCTGGGCCATTTGCGGGAGTATCTGCGCATCGTTAAATCGCTGCTCCAGGAAGGCAAAGTGGATTTCGACGGCGAGCACTACCAGGCCCACGAGTCCATAGCCGAGCCGGTGGACGTGCCGGTGATGGCCTCGGCCCTCCAAAGAGGCTCCTTCGAGCTTTGCGGAGCGGAGGCCGACGGGGCCATCAGCTGGGTCTGCCCTTTAGCCTATTTGCGGGATACGGCCTTGCCTGCCATGAAAAAGGGCGCGGACGAAGCCGGCCGTCCGGTGCCGCCGCTCATTGCCCACGCCCCGGTGTGCGTCCACGACAACGCCGATGAGATGCGGGACGCCTTCCGAGAGCAATTCGCCATGTACCCCAAGCTGCCGTTTTACCGCCGAATGCTTATCAGCGCCGGCTATCCCGAGGCCGCCGAGACTACTTGGAGCGACGCTATGATTGATGGGCTGGTACTCCACGGTAACGAGGAGCAGACCGCCCGGCGGATCCAACAACTGCTGGATATCGGCGCTTCCGAGGTCTTGTTGTCGCCCGTATTGGTTGGCAGCGACCGCGGCGCTTCCCTTGACCGAACCCTCCGTTTACTGGGTCAGGTGGCCCAATCCGTGGCCGCATAGGAACGATGGGATGAGCCTTCCCGAATCCAGCCGCTTCCAGTTTGCTGAAGATTTGGAGATCTGCCGTATCTTGAACGGTATGTGGCAGGTGTCGGGAGGCCATGGCCCCATTGACCCCGCCGCCGCCGTTAAAGACATGTTTCCCTACGTCGACGAGGAGTTCACCACCTGGGATCTGGCGGACCATTACGGCCCTGCCGAGGACCTGATTGGGGAATTCCGGCGTCAGTTCGAAGCCGCTCAGGGTCCGCAGGCGTGGGAAAGTGTGCAAGCCTTCACCAAATGGGTGCCCCGGCCCGGACCGATGACCCGTGGGGTTGTGGAACAGGCTGTGGACGTATCCCTTCGGCGCATGGACACCGATCGCTTGGACCTATTGCAGTTCCACTGGTGGGAATACCAGGACGAGTCCTATCTGGACGCCTTATCCCACTTGTCTGACCTCCGGGACGAAGGGAAGATCAGGCACGTCGCCCTGACCAACTTCGACACCGAACGTCTAAAGCGTATCGCCGGTCACGGCATAAAGATCGTGTCCAACCAAGTGCAATTTTCCCTGATCGACCGCCGGCCGGAAGTTGAGATGGCCCAGTTCTGCCTGGACCAAGGCATCCATTTGCTGGCCTACGGTACTCTCTGCGGCGGCTTGCTGTCCGACAGGTACCTGGGAACGCCCGAGCCCAGCCGGTCCGCCTTGAACACCGCTAGCCTGTCCAAATACAAGCAGATGGTGGACGCGTGGGGCGGTTGGGAGTTGTTTCAAGAACTACTCGGCGCACTTAGGCCCGTTGCCGACAAGCATCAAGTCAACATCGCCAACGTGGCCGTACGCTACGTGTTAGACCGCCCCGCCGTGGCCGGGGCCATCGTGGGGGTCAGGCTAGGCGTAAGCGAAAATCGGGCAGACAGCGCGAGAGTTTTCGAATTCAACCTAGACCCGTCCGACCTGGCCCAGATCGACGCCGTTCTCAACCGCTCCCGGGACCTGTACAAAATCATCGGGGACTGCGGCGACGAATACCGGAGATGACCTAACAGATCCTTGGCACAGGAAAGGAGGGCGCCGATGGACACCGTTGGCAGATCGAATTCCCCTACGCCGGAGGAAGTCGGCCTTCATTACGCGTCAGGATATGAAGCGAGGCGGCATGAGACCGGCGGCGGAAAGCTTGATGCCGCGCGTACCCAGGAACTCATGCGACGCTTTCTGCCATCGCCGCCAGCCTTGGTTCGAGACGTGGGGGGCGGACCAGGAGGTCACGCTTGCTGGCTGGCCAGAGAGGGTTATGAAGTTCACTTGGTAGATCTCGTTCCCCTGCACGTTGAGCTAGCCCGCCGGGCATCCGAAGACCAACCTAACCATCCTCTGGCGAGTATCGCGGCCGCCGATGCCCGAACCCTGCCCTGGAACGAAGGCACGAGCGACGCCGTGCTACTGTTTGGGCCACTTTACCACTTGACGGCCCGAACCGATCGCCTGGTCGCCTTGAGGGAGGCGCGACGTGTCCTGCGAAACGGAGGGATACTCCTTGGCGTTGGGATTAGCAGATTTGCTTCCGTCCTTGACGGCCTGTTTCGCGGATTTCTGGATGACCCAGAGTTCCAAAGGATCGTGGAAGGAGATTTGCAGAATGGCCAGCATAGGAATCCCAATCAGCACTCCAACTATTTTATGGACACCTTTTTCCATCATCCCGATGAGCTAAGGACCGAGGTCGAGGAAGCCGGCTTCTCAGTTACGGGAGTCTTCGGCGTAGAGGGTCCAGGCGTGTGGCTCCAGAATTTAGATGATCACTGGAACAATGAAAAGCGGCGGGCGCGAATGTTAAAGATTGCCAGTCGCCTGGAGGAGGAGCCCACTTTGTTGGGGTTAAGTCCTCACTTGGTGGTGGCGGCGCAGAAGTAAGCCTATCTTAAGAATTCCTTGGTTAATATTCGATGCCGAGAGATAATTACCCCTCGTCAAGATGACAGGCAATATTAATCCGAATACCAACACCGACATTTTCAAAAAGGAGCAGCGACTTGGAAATAGGAGTCATCTTCCCGCAGACCGAGATCGGCGCAGATGTTGGGGCCATACGCGATTACACCCAGGCGGCGGAGGACCTGGGGTTCGCTCATATCTTCATCGCGGACCACGTATTGGGGGCCGACACCCAATTTCATACCCACCCATCCCTGGCTAATTACAGTCAACGCAGCGTGGTCCACGAGTCGTTGACATTGATGGGTTTCTTGGCCGCCCTCACCGAGAAGGTGGGTCTGGTGACCGGGATTCTTATCTTGCCTCAGAGACAGACCGTTCTGGTGGCCAAACAGGCGGCGGAGATAGACGTGCTAAGCGGCGGCAGGCTTCGCCTGGGCATCGGAGTCGGCTGGAACCAGGTGGAGTTCGAGGCTTTGGGCCAAGACTTCCACGATCGAGGCCGCCGTAGCGCCGAGCAGATCGAGGTGTTGCGGGCGCTGTGGACTCAGGAGGTCGTGGACTTCCACGGCCGCTGGCACAACATCACCCACGCGGGTCTCAACCCCTTGCCCGTCCAAAGGCCCATTCCCATATGGCTGGGCGGGGGCGGCGCCGGCGACTCTCCTCTGAACGAAGTGGTGCTTCGCCGCATCGGACGCCTGGCCGACGGCTGGTGCCCCAACTTCTCACCCGATGAAGCGGGCCGCGCCGTGATGGACAAAGTCCGAGGATACGCCCAGCAAGCAGGCCGTGACCCGGCGGCCCTGGGCCTGGATGGCCGCCTCAGGACTGCCGGCAAACAACCCGAAGAATGGGTGGACGAAGTGAAGTCATGGGAAGAGATGGGCGCCAACTATATCTCGGTGGAAACCAGGAAGGGCGGCCTAAGCGGGGCAGACCAACACATCGACGCCATCCGCCGCTTCAAGGAAGTGATCGGCGGCTAGGACCGCTTCTAAGCTCACGACCTGTTCCTTTCCCCTCGGTGGGAGAATGACCCGCGCTCGCAATTTGTACACCGTTTTGATCAAGATATTTCGTACTGACTTTTAGCTAACAAGTAGTTAGACAACATAGTATCAATTTCCAACGGTGGGGCTGGCGATAATGGCAAACCTCGGATGGACCGCCTTTTATGGTCTCCTCGCAGTGGCACCGTTAATGCTGGCTCATGAGGTAATGCACGGGTTTGGCGGAGCTCTATTTGGACATGGCTCTGTCATCAATATGAATGCGGCGAACCCACAGGGACTGGAATCAACAGCGCAATGGGTAATATTTGCGCTGAGCGGCACAATTTACCTCTTCTACCTGACATTGGTACGGCTCTTAGCATTTCGGAAATGGCACAAGTTGTACTTACTCGTAGTTGCTCTTGTCGCCGGAACCGTGCATCAGGTGGGGTTCTTTCTCGACCTGATACGCATCATGAAACATGGGTCTTTAGGCGACAGCAATAGGAGCGACGCATTTCACGCAGGGGCAATTCTCTGGAACAATGGCCCGCTCATCGGTTGCAAGTTGCCGTGGTGGGAGATTACGTTTGCTTCCGGTTGGCCCTCGTTATTAATTTTTACGGTTCTGACCATCACGATGGCGACGTGGTTCCTTTTTTCTTGGGAACTTGTCGGTGTGCTCCCCAGCCTCAATAGGCAAAATAGATTCCTCATGGCTTTAGCGGCTCTTTTTGTTATGTTTTTCGGGGCCGCGTCAGTACATCATTTCTACTCATTGCTGGCCTCGTTAATTCACGCATCAACCGACTGGGAATGGTCAGGCTCATCAACAACTATCCTGGTGCTTGGATTGGTCCTAATTGGCATTCCGATATTCATCTGGGTACGTGGCGGATTGTCGGTAAGGTCCTATTCCTGGAGATGACCCCTATTGCCCGAAAGTAATAACACTCCGGGCCACGACGCCCGCGTTCATGTCGGAGAAGGCCTTGTTCACCTGGTCCAGGCTCAGACGCTGCGTCACCAGCTCATCCAGTTTTAGCCGCCCTTGGCGGTAAAACTCTATGTAACGTGGCATGTCGATGCGGAACCGGTTGGAACCCATGCTGCTGCCCTGGATCTTTCGCTCCCGTCTCAGGAATGTCCCCGCGTCCAGCTCTATCTTGGTGCCTTCGGGAATCATGCCGATGATCGTGGCCGTGGCGCCGGCGGCCAGCATCTCGAAACATTGCTCCGCTGTCTCTTTGGTGCCGATGGCTTCGAAGGAGTAATCCACGCCGCCGCCGGTCAGGTCCCGCACCTTCTCCACAACCCCGCCTCCCGAGGCGTCTATAACGTCGGTGGCGCCGAACTCCCGGGCCATGGTTAGTTTGGTCTCCACGGAGTCGATGGCAATGATTCTTAGCGCCCCGGCGATGACCGCTCCCTGGATGCAGTTGAGGCCCACGCCGCCGCACCCCACCACGGCCACCGTGCTTCCGGGCTCGATCTTGGCAGTGTTCAGAACGGCCCCGACCCCGGTGGTCACTCCGCAACCGATCAACGCCAGTTGCTCGAAGGGCATGTCGTCGTCCACCTTGACAACGGCGTGCTCATGGACCAGCATCTGCTCGGCGAATGAGCCGAGTTGGGCCATCTGGGTGATGCGGTCGTGGCCCTGGTGCAGCCGGGGCGGCTCCGAGGAGGAGCGGTCTACGTCGGGGCGGCGGCAGAGGGCGGGACGTCCGCTCAAACACCGGTCGCAGTGGCCGCAGAACACCGATAGGCAGGTGATAACCCGGTCGCCGGGTTTCACGTAGGCGACCTGGTCTCCGGTGGCTTCGATGGTGCCGGCCGCTTCGTGTCCCAAGACTGCCGGCATGGGAATGCTGTACTTGCCTTCCACGAAATGAAGGTCACTATGGCACACGCCGGTTGCCCCGGTCCGGATCAGGACTTCCCTGGGACCCGGCCGGTCTAACTCCACATCTTCCACTTCCAGGGGCCGGTCCACTTCACGAAGAACTGCTGCCTTCATCGCTTGCCTCCATTATCAACATTGAGCGTCCGATCGCCCGAAGTAGTGCCGATTATACTGGTAAACCGAATCGGCGCAAGTGGCCAACCGCCCGTCATGATTGACAGACGTGCCGGCACGTGCTAGCTTCGTTCCGGTCTCGGAGAGGCTGACACGGGGAAGTCAGTTGGCGGGAGAATTGAGACTCGTCATATGGTTAACAGGATGAACGGCAAGGTCAAATTCGGTGTTCGTATCCACCAGAGGAATTACACCTTCGAGTCGCTGAAGCGAATCTGGCAAGAGGCCGACCGGTTGGGCTACCACTCGGCCACGCTTTTCGATCTGTTGAACGGTCCTCTCCTGGAGTGCTGGACCACCCTCTCCGCCTTGGCGGCGGTCACCGAACGCATCCGGCTGACGCCCATCGTGCTGGCCAATACCTACCGGCCGCCCGCCTTGCTGGCGAAGATGGCGTCTACATTGGACGTTATCAGCGGCGGCAGGCTGGAACTGGGCATCGGCGCGGGTGGGGGCAGGGGAGACCATCAGGCCTCGGGATATCCCTTTCCGTCCACTCGCGTTCGGGTTCAGATGCTGGAAGAGTCCGTGGAGGTTATCAAAAGACTGTGGACCCAGCCGAAAGCAGACTTCCGGGGACGCTTCTACACGTTGGACCAAGCGGTAAACGAGCCCAAGCCGGTGCAGCAACCCCATCCTCCGATATTGATCGGCGGGCATGGCGAAACCTACCTGCTCCGAGCCGTGGCCAAATACGCCCACATCTGCAACATCGGTTCGGAAATGAGCCTGGAGGAGCACCGGGCCAAGCTAGGGGTACTGGAGAGGCATTGCCGGGACGTTGGCCGGGACCCGGCGGAGATCGAAGTGACCCACAACGCCCGGGTAATCATCGCCGAGAATCAGCGAGATTTTGACAGCATCGCCGCTCAGGCCGCGTCTCAAGCGAGCATGAGCTTGAGCGCATTCAAACAGTCGATCTCGGGAGCCATCGCCGGGACGCCGGAACAGTGTATCCAGCAGATAGAGCCCTACGTTCAAGCCGGGATCACGTATTTCCTGCTGATCTTCCCCGACCCCGTACCGGTCGAAAGCCTGCAGCTTTTTGCCAAAGAAGTGATGCCCCACTTTGGTTCTGGGGATTAGCCATGCGTCTACGTTATAGTCTTGAGCGCTTTCACCCCCATTCCAACCTTCCCCCGTCGAGGGGGAATGATTTTTTTATCTCCCCCGGCCCAAAACTTACCCCACCAGCGCCTGTAGCTCCTCGATGGCCCGGTTGACCTCCTCAGGCTTCTCCGCCATGGGGAAGTGGCCCGCGCCGGATAGCTTCAAGTACTTGGACCCGGGCACCGCTTCGTGGATCTCCAGTTCGTATTCGGGAGGCGCTCCCGGATCGTCTACTCCCCGGATCAGAACCAACGGGGCCTGGAGTTCGCCGATGCGGTCCGTTACGTCGAACTTGTCGATAACGACCAAATCGTCGTGTTGGGAGATGGGCCCCACCTTTTCGTGACACCCCATCAACCGTTCCCGCAAATCCGGGTCAACGAACATCATGGCATGGCGTTGATAGTCCAGCCACTTCTGATAGGCTTCCGGGCTCTTAACCGCCTCCAGCCGCATATTTAGGGCGTCGGGTCCCCGCTTCTTGGACCGCATGGCCACGGTCATCAGCACCAGGCCTTTGACCTCGCCGGGGTAGTCCAGGGCATATTGGAGGGCTATACAGGAGCCCAGGGTGAAGCCTACAAGTATCAGTTCCGACCGGACGTCTTTGGCCCATAGCCAACCGCGCAGCCACTCGGCATACCGGCCGACGTCGGAGCAAGCTGTCCCTTCCAGGTGTCCCGGCAAGTTGGGGGCCAGGCTACCGGGAAAGTGGGCTAGTTGGTGGGCGTATCCCTCTCCACAGGCTCCGGCGCCGGGACCATGGATGAAGACTAGTTGGGTCATGACTTGTCTCCTGAGCCGGATTTAGGCGCGGCCAAGCCGACGGACAATTTGGTCTCGTAACACGGCTGGTCGTGCCATTCTAGGTACCTGCGGAACCGTGGTCAAGCCATCGCCCTTATGCTTGTCGCCCGGTGTTCAGTATGCCACCCCATATCTGGGCCGTATATTTGCTCCGTGCTACAATTATCCAAATCTATTCCGGACACTAACCGAAACCAATGAAAGGAGATTTCCGATGGCCTCTGCTAAGCCCGTAGACGTCACAGTTTGGTACGACTACACTTGACCCCATTGCTACATCGGCCTGGGTAGGCTCGACAAAGTGGCACAGGAAAACGCGGTTAACATAAACCGCAGACCCTATCTCCTGGCTCCTGACCGTCCGCCGGAGGGCGAGGCCCGCCAGATGCGGGACGGGGAGACCGAGAGTGAAGTAGCGCCCCACATGAAAGAACGGGCGGAGAATCTTGGGCTGGCGATGTGCCGCCCCAGTTGGTCGCCCAACACTATGTTGGTACACGAAGCCACCGCCTACGCCCGTGAGAGTGGTCTGGATGACGAGTTTCATCACGCCGCCGCCGGCGCCTTCTGGACAACAGGGGTCGATCTATCGGACATGGCGGTGCTGCAACAATTGGCCGAGAAGGCGGGACTGGATTGGAAAGAACTTTCGCCCCGCCTGGACTCGCGTCAGTATCGCCAGCAGGTATTGGACGAATACCAAGCCGCCAGGGACCAGGGCGTGTCTGGGACACCTACTTACCTGATTGACGGCGAGCTTATATTCGGAGACGTTAGTCTGGATGACCTGATCGCCGCATTGAAAAAAGCCGGATAATCCCGGTGATTGGAGAAAAGCTTCGAGTCATGACCGAACCCAAGCTAGCCCAAGAACCCAAAGTAGACTTAGGAGTCAAGGCGGGTCAGGATACCAAGGAGCCGGGCCGCGAGAATCCCAAATATCTATGGCGCTCCGGCGAGATGGTGGAATGGGACAAGGCTACAGTCCACATATCCCAGCTTGGCTGGACGGCAATCTCCTCGGTGTTTGAAGGGATCCGAGCCTACTGGAACAACGACCGGCAGGAGCTCTACGTCTTTCACTTGGACGCTCACTTGAAGCGCCTGTCCCAATCCATGAAGATTATGAGGATGACCTCTCCTTTCTCCAAAGAAGAGTTAAGCGAGGCGATTACAGGCCTCTTGAAGGCGAATGAATTCCGTGGCGATGCGTATGTCCAGCCCTTGGCGTACTTCGGCGGCGGAATACCCGGTTATCTGGCGGTGCTGGAGCGGCCGGGGGAGATAGTGATCACGGCCCGTCCTTCCGCTTCCGAGCTGAGCGCTCCCAAAGTCGTCCACTGCAACATCAGCAGTTGGAACCGAATCTCCGACAACGTTATGCCCCCCAGGGCCAAAGCCATCACCAACTACCAAAACAGCCGCTACGTGTCCACCGAGTCCCGGGTGAATGGCTACGACTTCGGCATCATCCTCAACAGCACGGGCAAGGTATCGGAAGCCAGTTACGCCTGCATATTCATCGTCAGGGACGGCGTGGCCATTACCCCTCCCATCAGCGCCGGAATTCTGGAAAGCATAACCAGAGAGGTGGTGAAGGACCTTTTGGAGCAGGACTTGGGGGTGCCGGTGATTGAGCGGGACGTGGAGCGAACGGAGTTGTACATCGCAGATGAAGTATTCATTTGCGGCACCGCCGTGGAGGTCCAGGCGGTGGGAAGCGTGGACAAGTACCAGGTAGGCGCTGGGGAGACCGGGCCGGTGGTTGCCAAGCTCCGCGAGCGGTTCCGAAGCGTGGTCATCGGCGAACACCCCCGCCACCCGGACTGGTGCACGCCGGTTTACCAGGGCGGCTGATCCATCCAACTGGGCTAAATTCGATAGCTTGCGCCCAGTTGGATGCGACGCCGCGGACACAACTTCAATCCGGTCTAATGTTAGTTCGTTCCAGGAACAATGGTCTCCATGGACTATACCAAGATAATAGATGCTCTTAATCTTTCCACTGGTCGACTTTTCGCGTTCTGCATTGTTGTTGTCTTAGCTTCCAGCCTGGTGCTCTTTGGGCCAGATCAGGTTTTAGGACCTTTGGGTGTCAAAGAGGTCGGCTCTAAATACGAACCATTCCCAGGATTATCGCTCGTCTTGTCGGGGGTTGGGACGCTCGTCACTGGGCTAATTTATTTAGGCTCAATGGTTAGGAGCAAAATCGGGCGATTCTTGCTGGTAAAGAATGGCCGAAGGGGGCTTCAAAACTTGACTCCCGGGGAACGCGTCATTCTACGCCGCTACATCTACAGCCAATCGCGTACTCAATGGCTTAGACTTGATAATGGCGTCGCCCGAGAGCTGGTCAGCGAGCGCATAATCTACCAATCTTCCTCTGAAGGCCATATTCTAAATGGTTTCCCCCATAATATTCGTCCTTGGGCATGGGATTATCTTTCCGCGCACCCCCATCTTGTTGCAGGGGACTGACAACCCAGATGGTGGATTTCACAGCTGCCCTTAGGGCCAACTCCACTGGAAGTTGGCGTAGTGGGCGTTCTTTCCCGAGTTATCCCAATTCATCCCGTGGTCCGTGTACCTGCCGATGATGCCCCGGGCCAATGCCAACGTGCGGCTTACCGGATGTCCCACGTTCTCCAGCCGCATTACTCCCCGGCGGCGTCCCGCCCTGACCCCCTCCACCGTGAAATCCATGATGCCGGGAATGGAAACACTCCGGGTACTCCCTTCTGACTCGTAAGAAATAGCGCAATAAGTCGTGCCTTTGAAATCGGATATCAGGTTTATCCAACGCCCCATGGGTCCGCCCATTTCTCCGGATAGGATTCGCCCCAAGGCAGTGCGCTGTTCGGTCGACGCCCTTTGGTCCACGTAGTAGGCGGCGGTCCAATCCCCGGCGCCCATGTTTCCCGGCGTGAGGGCTGCGAAGACAAAGTTGAGACCGTCCAACGAGACCCCGTTGAAATCGCCTTGACTGACGTGAAAGGCCATCGCCACGTCGCAGTGCCCCTCGGTCGGTTCACCGGGAGCTACCGGCAGGACGCAAGGGCAAAGAATCTGGCAGTTGCAGTTCTCAAAGTAATCGCCTTTCAGTTGCCATTTCTCAGTGGTCATGTAACTTTCCTAAAGTCTAAATCGGCGCGCCCCGTGTGGGATGGCGGTCAGGCTGAGTGTATTCAAAGCCACGATTGGTGTCAATCCACCGCGGTGGCCGGCACCGGCTTGTTATAATTCCCCTATCCGGCCGGCGAAGAGGGAGACTCCCACTATGGCGAAAAGAAGTTTCTGGGCCTGGGGTATGGAGAAAGACGAGCCAACACTGCAGCAACGGCGTGAGAAAGCCGCGGCTCTCTCCACCCAATACGGGATCGCAGTCGAAGCCACGCCAGTGCCCAAAAGCGCCGACCTGAATCTTCGCAAGCCGCGAATATCGGCGCCTCCATCTATGTCCGCCTACTGCTCTACCGACACCCATGAGCGGGCGGTGCACAGCTACGGCAGGAGCTTTACCGACCGGATAAAGGCCTTCAGCCTCCAGTTCCCCAACCCGCCCGACGTAGTGGCATTCCCCCGTAACGAGCATGAGGTGGAGCGGGTTATGCACTGGTGCTGGGGCGAGGGTTACGCGGTGATTCCCTACGGCGGTGGCAGTTCCACCGTGGGAGGGATAGAGCCACCCGGGGACTTCGACGGAGTGGTAACCATCGACCTGCGAGCCTTGAACCAGGTCTTGGAGATTGACGAACTTTCCCGCTCCGCCCTGATCCAGGCTGGCGTCTACGGTCCGGCCCTGGAAGACCAGTTGCGGCCCCACGGATTCACACTGCGTCATTTCCCGCAGAGCTTTGAATTTTCGACGCTCGGAGGTTGGATAGCCACCCGCTCCGGCGGCCATTACGCCACGAACCATACCCATATCGACGACTTCGTCGAGTCTACTCGTATGGTGACACCTATGGGCATCTGGGAGTCGCGCCGGCTCCCTGGAAGTGGGGCGGGACCCAGTCCCGACCGCCTTGTTCTGGGCAGCGAAGGCACCCTTGGCATTATCACCGAGGCCTGGATGCGCATCCAGGTGCGGCCCAAGTTCCGGGCTTCCGCCGGAGTGGCCTTTCCCTCGTTCGAAGCGGGAGCCGAAGGAGCCCGCCAGGTTGTGCAATCCAAGCTGTGGCCGGCCAATTGCCGGTTGCTGGACCCAGGGGAAGCAGCAACCGCCGCCGGCCTGGACGGCGCTCATGCCCTGTTGGTGATTGGATTCGAGTCGTCGGACTTGCCACAGGGGGAGTTCATGCGCCAGGCCGTCGCCATTGCCAAAGATGCCGGTGGCACGGTGGACGACGACAGCATCATAATTTCCGATGAACCGGGAAGGGCCACCGGTAGGGAAGGGTCTGTGGGGGCGTGGCGGGACTCGTTCATCAACGCCCCCTATCAGCGCAACATTTCCACCGGTCTTGGCTTGGTTGAGGACACTCTGGAAACAGCTGTTACCTGGGACCAATGGCCCAGGCTGGACGCGGCGGTCCGGCAAGCTATTCAGGAAGCCATGGACCGCTCCTGTAGGGGCGGCACGGTTACCTGCCGGTTTACCCACGTTTATCCCGACGGACCCGCTCCCTACTTCACCTTCGCGGGCTTCGGGCGGCGGGGCGGCGAGCTGGAAGCCCATCAGGAGATCAAAAAGGCTGCGTCCGAAGCGATAATGGCCTCCGGGGGAACAATCACCCATCACCATGCCGTTGGCCGTCTGCATAAACCCTGGTACCAAGAGGAAAGCCCCGACGTTTTCCTGGAGGCGCTACGGGCCGCCAAGCGCCGTGTGGACGATAGAGGAGTCATGAATCCGGGGGTGCTGTTCGATCCTTAGGAAACTATGGCGCTGACAGGAGCCGGGGCGGCCGCCCGCTTGTCAACAAGTGCGGGTGGTTCTACAATGCCTTATAGTGGGCTACCAGTGCTTCTGGAGGCCAGGAGTAAGAAAAGGTCGTGAAGGCCGGCGCATTTGGCTAGTGAGCGGCTTAAACGGCAGATCGACGGGCTTCTGGATGAGGTAGAGGCGGCGGTTTCACAACTCGATTGGCTAGTTGTGCGGGACCGCACCCAGGCCGTTTTGGCCCTTGATCCGGAGAACGCCGACGCCGCAACATTTCTGGCTGCCGCGGAGCGGGCCCTTAACCCGTCTGTATCCATTCTGCAACCTCTGTCCAGTATAGTCGTCGACGGCCAAACCAGGGCGTCCAAGGGCGAAGTAGGCCGGGTCCGGGTTGTAATAAGCCGCCGTGTGGGCAGAGTCTAGCCGGATCGCATCGGTGTAGGCCGCAACGGCTTCGTCCAAGCGGCCATCTTCGAAGTGTTGAACCCCAGACTGGTTATATCCGTCCGGTCCGTCGGGTTCGCCTCAGGCAAACAGAATCAGTAGGGTAATGAGCGGCAAGGAAAGGCTTTAAGACTTCACAACTCTGTTGGATGAGATCGATCGGGGTTCCGTTGGGCATGCCAGCTTAACGCCGTGGAAGACGGTTATTAAGGCCCCCAGTCTATCTTTTCATCCCAGGCGCTATTCGAGCTTATATTGGTTTGCGACGTGCCGTCGGCCTCCATGGTGAATACTTCCCCGTTTGAGTCAAAGGCAATGTTCGAACCATCTGGCGACCACA
>CERE01030797.1_pt1 | contig 15800 bp, 12 predicted proteins | sample 530911 | NCBI WGS metagenome assembly CERE01 (sample SAMEA2621092, study PRJEB7988) | marine metagenome | biome: marine biome (ENVO:00000447); feature: mesopelagic zone (ENVO:00000213); material: "saline water (ENVO:00002010), including plankton (ENVO:xxxxxxxx)" | depth 800 m
TTTCAAGATTCCGCACCTCGGGTATTCGATGTTGCTGGGTCGGTTTAACGACTTTTCGGGCAATTTCAGCTACGACGCCAGCAATGTATCGGCGGCAAAGATTGAGGTGTCAATCAATACCACCAGCTTGGATTCCAATCACGCAGAGCGAGACAAGCACCTCAAAGGCGGTGACTTTATCGAAGCAAACAAATTCGGTGAAGCGACCTTCACCAGTACCAGCATCAGTGATAAAGGTAACGGCAAACTGGAAGTTAAAGGTGATTTGATTTTACACGGTGTGACCAAAGCTATTGTCATCGACGCCGTTAAGGTGGGTGAGGGCGACGATCCCTGGGGTGGTTATCGTGTCGGCTTTTCCGGTACCACCGTACTCAAACTGAAAGATTTCAACATTCCTGAGCGCCTAGGTCCTGCCTCTACCGAAGTGGAAATGGATTTACACATTGAAGGGATTCGTCAGTAACATACCTATCAACAGTTCCTTTGAAACCCTTGCTACTGTGTGGCAGGGGTTTTTTATGGGTGATAGCAAGCCATTTAAGTGAGTGCCTGTGTGACTGAATTTTCCCTCGTTATCGAGCTGTCTAATGGTTCGCATCAATCGTCAGTGGACCTTGAAGTTGTTAAGGGTACGACTTTGCTGCAAGCCCTGCACGATGCTCAGTTGCCTGTGAGAAAAGCTTGTCGTAACGGCGGCTGCGGTGTGTGTCGTTGTCGTTTGGTTGCTGGAGAGATTAGCTATGGCCAGCGTCAACCTTTCGCGCTTTGGGACAAAGATAAGGCTGAGGGTTTTATCTTGCCGTGCATCGCGACACCATTGTCAGATCTTAAGATCGATCTGCTGACACTGGAGAAATAAAAGTCCCCCTTTTTTTTGCCGGCGTATCAGTTTCTAAGCGTCGTGAGCTGACGAGCACAATTGCGCCCTTCAGATTTGGCTTGATAGAGGGCTTGATCGGCGTAACGAACCAAGTCTTGGCGATCATTATCCACCGAGGGTGAAAGGCTATACACGCCGGCGCTGAGAGTCACAAAGCGGCTGCAGTTCGACTGCGGATGATTCAGTTCCAATGCCTCTATACTTTTACAAATGGTGTCGGCCGCGGCGAGCGCCTTTTCTATGGTGGTGTCGGGTAGAATGATCGCGAATTCTTCACCGCCATATCGAGCGACATAATCGCCGGCTCGACGCGTGTGTGCGGCCAAGTGAGTTGCAATCTCTTTAAGACAGGCGTCACCTTCCTGGTGCCCCAAATTATCGTTATAGGCTTTAAAGTTATCCACATCCATCAGTATCAACGAAAGGGGAGAGTGGGTTCGAGTTGCGCGTTGCCATTCGCGCGTGAGTGCTTCGTCGAAGCCACGGCGATTGCCGATAAACGTCAGGGCGTCCATCGTGGACAGTTGATAGAGCTCTTTGGCCAAAGTGTCGCTGCGCAGTTTAGACTTTTCCAGCTCGATACTGTTGCTAAAACTGTCGATCAATAGTTGGTTAATGGTTTTCGTTTGCCGCAACGTCAACAGAAAGAACAGGCAAATTAGAAATCCAGAAGCTTGCTCTTTAGGCGTGCCTGAACTCAGAAACAAAAACGCTAGTGGGGCTAAAGTGGCTATCGAAAATGACAGAAAGGCAACTCGCGAAGATGAGGTTGATGCTACCGCTCCTGATGTCATACCCGCGCCACTCATCACCACGATTACCATCTCGCCTAAAGAAAGATACTGATAAGCCACGGCACAATAGGTGCCCCAGGCAATGCCTTGGGCGACAGAAGTGATAATCATTAAGGCTTGCCAGCGTTGCAGGGCCTGTACTTGAGGTCGGTTCAGGTAAATGTAAGCCAGCAGTGAGCGAAATACGCAAATACTAGTGAGGGACAGGCTCCAAATAATGAGGAAAGATTGCGGGATGGCCTGCCAAAAAATGGCGGTGTTAACCGCCATAAGAAACATATTGCCCAGTAGAACCTCGGTAGTTTGCTGGGCCGTGTTTTTTAGCAATAGCGCATCGAGCTTATGATTACTTGTCATGGCAATATAGCTCGTTCATAGGTCGAGCTTCGAATGGGTAGCTCTCCATTTTACGTGGCTTTGAAGTTCAAGTATTGACCAAAGGTGCCACTTGGGAAAGGGATTCAAGGAAATTATTTCTCAGAAATCACTGCTACTCTCATTTTGTCATCCGATCGTTCGATTACTGAAAGGTGAGGTGTCGACAGAGGCTAAAATTTGAGGCGCTCGGAGAGCGCCATCTGTTGCTGATGCACAGTCATTAACTCTCCAAAAAACGAATGTTGATACGCGCAGTAGTGCGCTTCTTTCCCTTCGATAACTTCACCCTACAATGATGCTTTAAATCGGAGGGGTGATTTATCAATATTTTGAGAAGGCTGTTTGATCTTAAATGCCGTGATTACTTGTGAAATTCGAACGGGAGGTGATGACGTTGATGCGATTCTTGGCCATCTTAGAGAATCCAAAATGGACCTGTGATTCGCTATCTCTTTTAAGCAAGAGCGGTTTGTTAAAGTAATTCGTCAACGATTATATCTTGGCTATTTGCGGGTAAACTAATCAGTGTGCCGTCGATGCCCACGGTCACTTCTCCATCAAAAACATCATCAACACCTTGCGTGAAAGCGGCTTCCATTCCAGGTAAAACCAAACCAGGCACTATGTGGTAATAGAGTAGGTGATCAACTCCAGCTGCCGCGGCAATTTGTGCCGCTTCTATCGGTGAGGTGTGATAGTCAATAATATCCACGGTGATCTTTTCGAGGATTTTCATGTTCTTCTTTTTGGCCGCTTGCGTTAACACCTCAACCAGTTCTTTAGATAGTGCTTCATGCACCAATAGATCCACGTCTTGAGACATGAGTTGTAGGTTTTCTGACTTTGCCGTATCACCGCTGATCACCAATGAGCGACCTTTGTACTCTAGCCGATATCCTACGGCTGGGGATACTGGATCGTGATCGACACGAAAAGCGCTTATCACCAGATCACCGCGATTGAATACTGGCGTGGTCTGTCCTGCCTCAGGCGTTTGGAATTCATGGCTTGTCATGCCGGCGCCGGACAGTGGCGCTACTGAGTCCGAATGATGAGCTTGACGATAGCGTGCATCGGCTGCATAGACTTGATTGAATCCGCTCACCACGGCGTTAACGCCGGCTGGTCCAAATACCGGTAAAGGTGTGTTGTTGGCTGCTTGAACCCAGCGATTCATGGCGAGCTCACCCAGTCCATCAATATGATCGGAATGGAAATGGGTCAGCAACACGGCATCGATATCGCCCTGCGGAATGCTCATGGTGCTGAGATTGCGAGAGCTGCCGCTGCCGCTATCAATAATCACCGTGCTGTCTCCGGCTATTACTGCGATACAGGGGCCGGAGCGCTTTGGATCTGGCATCGGACTACCGGCACCGCACAGGGCCAGATGGAGGCCGTCAACAAGCTCCGTACGCATGTCGTCGCCCATGCGGTTATCAGCGGCGCGTTGAAAAACCGCAGTGGCCGCCTTGCCCGCAAGATCGCAACCCGATAGAAGCAGCAATAGAGCTACCAGTGCTGTGGTTCGAATAGAGTTGAACATATCCTGTCCTCTTTGGAGATGTATCTGAAGTCGCAGCGAAACCCTGTCTACACAGACTTAAAACATCAGAGCTTTAAACCGGTAACAACACTTCACAGCCGGTACCGGTTAGCCATTGTTTGACCTGTTCTTGGTCTTGATGTGATAGCTGTTGAAATTGTTCTTGAATCCACGTCAGGCATTTGGCTTGGTATGGGAAGGTATTTTGAATCCATGTCGCGCCGTCGATAGTGGTTTGCCACTGCTTTTCTCCGGCCGCCAACGCCTGGGCGTTAGCAATAAGGGCGGGGGCATAGGTTCGCCCCACCTCTTTGAGAATATTGGTTAAGGTAACGGGCAGGTCTTTGGTTGTTAGCCATTCTGTGTTGTCGTCACTTAAGCCGCTCTGGTCTTCCATCAGTTGAGTCCAGGCGGCGGTGCGCGGCGATAATTCATAGGTGATGGCTCTCGGGGTAGGGTCAAAGCCCACCAGCTGGCTCAGCTGACCGTAGAGTGAAAAATCACAGGAGGCAGGTTTGTCCCCCAACAAGAAAGGTTGTTGTTTGAAATGCGCGTCGAGTAATCCGAGTAGTCTTCGATAGCTTTGATCAATCACCGGCGCGGTGGTTGGGTTAGAGCCTACGACACCGAGGCGACCTATTTGGCGCTCACTGAAATATTTGCTGAATTGGTCGAGACTGTTATCGTCAAGGGTAACGTCCAAGGTTAATGGCAACATAATGCCGGCGTTGTCGGCATCGTTGCTAAAGTGCCAACGGTAGTGAAACATAAATTTGGTACACCACTCGTCACCATAATCTTCTAACAAAAAATTAATAAAATTCAGAGCTGGATTTTGTGGAATAACTGAACGCTCGCCGCTGTAGTGTTCAAGACGTCGAATAATGGGGGTTGAATCGCAGACGGCTTCCCGTGTGCCATCTCCCGACTCCAGCAAAAATGTCGGCAGAAAGACTGGAGACGGTTTGGCAATATTGAGCTGGTCGAGGTGCGCGCTTGGGTCTCCCCAGTGAATCCGATGGGGAATATGGCGGTAGCGCAACAGTGCCAACATCTTACGCGTATAGGGCGAGCCCACGGCGCCGATCAGTTCAATGGGATTGGGGGATGTCATAGTGCGTCTCCTCAATCAGCAATCCTGTGAATTACTGACGGCGTTATTATTGTTACCGGATTATAGTTGTTCAGCGATGAACTGGCTGTTGCTCATGGCATGGCACTTCCAGCTGCTACTTATTATCACCTTAAAGAGTCTTGGCTTGCTTAACTCGACAATAAGCGACAATCTGGTTCTATCTGAAGGGCTATTATTGCTTGTTGATGACGTGTTTTGAGCAATCTCTAGGGGCTAATCGCGCTATTGTATCCACTGCCTATAAAAACAAAGGAGCGAGATGATGTTTAATAAGCCGGTTACTCTGTATGGCTCAAATATCTCTTATTTCACCGGTAAGCTCGAAAACTACTTTCGCGTCAGAGAAATTCCCTATCAGTTAAAATCCATGCAGGCGCCGAGAGATTTTAAGCGTGTCGAGCAAGCGGTGGGGGTATCGCAGATGCCTGCGCTAGAGTTACCTGATGGGCGCTGGATGACCGACTCAACCAAAATCATCCAGTGGTTTGAACAACAACTGACCGGGCCGTCGTTGATTCCAGAAGATCCTCAATTGCGCTACTTGTGTCTGCTCATAGAAGACTACGCCGATGAATGGTTGTGGCGACCCGCGATGCACTTGCGCTGGCACAGCGATGAAGGCGCCCATTTCGCCAGTCGTCATTTGGCTGAGGAGCTCATGGGAAGCATGCCGCTGCCAGGAACGTTAAAACGTTGGATGATGCGCCGTCGTCAACGCTCGGGCTACACCACGGGAGATGGTATTACTGCAGCCAATAGAGAACAGGTTGAGAGAATCTATTCTCGTTTACTTGAGCAGTTAGAAACGATTTTTTCGCAGCGAGACTTTCTTTTGGGCGATCGTCCATCACTGGCAGACATTGGCTTGTCGGGGCCATTTTTTAGGCATTTTGCGCTCGATCCAGTACCCCTCGAGATTTTACGGCAAACAGCTCCTGCCGTGTTGGCCTGGGTGGCTCGTCTGTGGAATGCTCGTCACCCATCATTCAGCGGCGAATGGCGGGCTGACAGTGTTGAGGTATTGAGCCCTTTGCTGTCCGATATTGGCAATCACTATTTGCCCTATCTCAATGCCAATGTCGAAGCGGTACGAGCAGGCAGAAAACGCTTTGATGTCACCATTGATGGCGCTCACTACAAGGGCGCGCGAGTGTCGCGCTATCGAGTCTGGTGCCTGCATGAATTGAGAAGTCAATTTGAACAGGCCAGCGAGACGGCTCAAGCGTCACTGCGACCATGGTTAGAGCAGGCTGGGATCTGGCAACCGCTATGGCAGTGTTCGGATCTGCCTATGGCGATCGAGCAAGATGCCGACCTACCTTTTCGGGCGGATACCAAGATGATTGCTGCCAATGAATGATTTTCTGCCGCTGCGCGGTATTGCAATGACTCTATGTCGCTAGGGCATACAAGCGTGTTGGGATGCGAGCATTCTCTCGGATTTGGTTGAGTTCGGGGATTGTTGTTGGGCTTTGTCAGAGCTGCTCTTATAATTGAATCTAACACGCCATTTAAGGGATGCCGCTTTCAATGATGATGTCTGTCTCACGGCTGTTGCTGTTATCAATCAGCACGGTGCTTTTTGTTGGATGTGCGCTCGTCAGCGTCCATCAAATGAATGAACGCTATGGTTTTCCTCACGTTATTGATCGAAGCCTGTTAGAGGCACAAGCCTCGTCAGAGTCTTCTGAAGACGCTGCGGTCAATTTACTCTCAGGTGAGCCGCATCATGGCCCCGAGTTTTATCGCGATATTAAACCCATCGTCGACACCCGCTGTGTGGTCTGTCACGGCTGTTATGACGCTCCTTGCCAATTGAAGATGACGAGCTTTGAAAGTATCGATCGAGGTGCTAACAAGCAAAAAGTCTACGACGGTACCCGCTTGGTCGAGAGTGCACTCACTCACCTGCCTGTGGGCGCGAAGACCACCGAACAGTGGCGAGCCGAAGACTTTTATCCCGTATTAAATGAGCGCAGACAGAGCCCTGAGATCAATGCTCAAGGCAGCGTTATTCACCGTATGTTGCAGCTCAAGCAAGCACACCCACTCCCCGACGGTGAGTTACTGCCCGAGAGTTTCGATTTGTCTCTCGATCGTCAACAAGAGTGCAGCAAGATAGAAGAGTTCGACAGCTTTGAGCGCCAAAAGCCATTGTGGGGCATGCCCTACGGGTTGCCTGCCATCGAAGCGGAGAGCAGCCAGCGATTGCAAGAGTGGATAGAGTCTGGGGCCAAGGTGCAACATTCGCGTTTTCCCGCCACCCAAGATCAAGCGGCCGTGGATCGCTGGGAGGCCTTTTTTAATGGCAGTAGTCTTAAACAGCAGTTGATGAGCCGCTACATCTATGAACATCTGTTTTTGGCCAATCTGTATTTTTCAGGCTCTTTCTCTGGGATTGGTGAAGCGCGTCAATTCTTTAAATTGGTACGCTCGACCACCGCTCCCGGCACGCCTATCGCGCCGATTTCCACAAGGCGTCCGTTTGATGATCCCGGCAGCCCATTTTTCTATCGTCTGAAGCGGGTGAAATCAACACTACTCGCCAAGCAGCATTTGCCCTATGCCTTGAATGGCGATCGGCTAAAGCGTTGGACAGAGTTGTTCCTCAATGCCGATTATTCCGTCAGTGAACTACCCAGCTATGATTCAAAAACGGCCTCGAATCCGTTTGTCACCTTCGAGCAGATTCCTGTCAATTCGCGCTATAGATTCATGTTGGATGAGGCTCAATTCACTATTATGGGGTTCATTAAAGGACCTGTGTGTCGTGGTCAGGTCGCTCTGAACGTGATCAACGACCATTTTTGGGTGCTGTTTGTGGAACCTGATGTGGAAGAGCAATACGCGACCGGCGAGTTCCTCGCTCGCGAAGCCGAAGACCTAATGTTACCGGCGGAAAAGGGCAGTACCGCATTACTGCCGCTAAGCAGTTGGTTGCTGTACTCCAAGAAGGAAGCCCGCTATTTAGCCGCCAGAGAGGAGCGTTTAGGAAAAATTTTCAGTGGCGACAAGAAGCTGGGGCTCTCTATGTTGTGGGATGGGGAGGGCGTTAATCCAAATGCAGCATTAACCGTTTATCGTCATTTCGACAGCGCCTCGGTGATTAAAGGTCTAAGCGGCAATACTCCCAAAACGGCTTGGGTGATTGACTACTCGCTGCTGGAGCGAATTCACTATCTTTTGGTTGCGGGATTTGATGTGTATGGCAACGTTGGGCATCAGTTGTTAACCCGACTGTATATGGATTTCTTACGGATGGAAGGCGAATACTCGTTTCTGCGCTTCTTCCCCAACGACTATGCCGCAGAGCAACTGAGCTTTTGGTATCGCGGTGGAGAGTCCCAGGTGGCGCATTTTCTCGATCAATTGCACGATGGCGATAGTGAAATAACGGCGATTGCCTACCAAAGTGACGAGCCGAAAGCCGAGTTTTTTGATCGGGTTCGAGGTCATATGGGTGAGCAGGTGGTGGCTCGCGATACCATTAATTCGATCGACGGGAAGATCGCACGCAACCCCTATCAGCAAGCGTTGCATCAGTTGTCTCAACTTCAGGGATCTGCCTTGCAGCTACTGCCAGAGCAGTCATTGATGCGATTGACCTTGGCCAGTGGCGAGCAGCGGCTCATCAGCGTGATCGTCAATCGCGCTCATAGCAATGTGTCCCACCTGTTTGGCGAAGAGAGCCGCTTTGTGCCGGAGGAATACACCGTCAGTGTTATCGAAGGGGTAGTGGGTACTTACCCCAATGTATTTTGGGACGTGCAAGAGTTGCAGCTCAGTCAGTTGGTTTCGACGATTGCGTCCTTGTCTTCAGAGACAGATTATCGAGCGTTCATCAGCCGCTATGGTGTGCGCCGTACCGATAGTGACTTCTGGAGCTTCAGTGATTCTGTCCACAGCAATTACTTACGGTCGAATCCGATTGAGTCGAGCTATTTAGATTTCAATCGATTGGAGAATCGCTGATAGGCGTAGCGATTGACGATTCAGATGATAGCGACTAAATTGGACAGCAGTTACAGGTTGGAATCTAGGGGCTTGAGCTCGCAGGGCTAGAGGTGTTGAGTGCTTTGGCGAAAACCTGATAGTTAGGGACTGGCTCGGAAGAACAAAAATTCAAATGGATAGCTCTATCATAGAGTAGGGCTACATATATACCCAATAAGGACTCTATTATGATTCGCAAGTTGATTGCTATTTCCTGCCTGGCTGCGTTGGCTGGCTGTGCAAGTCAGGATATCCCCAAAGAGCGCTATTCTGGTTTTTTGTCTGAGCGTTACTATGAACAATTGGCCAAAGTCGAATCCCCCAGCGATCAAGTGGTTTTCCGCTTTATTTCTCCCAATTTTAAAGCTGACAACTATCACCACGTTCAGGTAGATCCGGTTATTGCTTACCCGAAACCTCAGCCTACTGAAAATGTCAGTATGGATGTACTGATCACCCTGCAAGCCAAGTTAACGCGACTGATTGAGGATTCCATTAGTGAAGCACTGCCGCTGTCCCAAACCTCGGGACCGGGTGTTTTGCGAGCGCAAGCAGCGATCACCGGAGTTGATATCTCTAATACTGGCTTGAAGGGGTATGAGTATATTCCGATCGCTATGATTGCCGCCGGTGCTAATACCGCCAGTGGTGGCCGCGACCAAGCGGTTCGTTTGTTCTTAGAGAGTCGGATGGTAGATTCTGAGTCTGGTGAGGTAATGATGGTGGGTATTTGAGAAATCCGAGGTGAAGACTTGGAGAATGTGAAAAGTAAGTTGGAAGCTCAGCAGCTCAATCAAGGGTTGACTACCGCAGGTAAAGATATCGTTGCGGCGATGAAAAAACTGTTTAACAAGTAATGGCATAGCGGAGTAGGACTGATCCTGCTCCGCTAATCTTCTTGCAGTGTTACGATTTGATGTCTCTTGCTATTTCTTTCGTTCTTTCTCTAACGCAATGACTCTCTTTCCCGTTTCCACCTTCGTATTTTCTAGAAAAACACAGAGCTGACAATCATCCTTAGCGCCATCGCTGTGAGCAGTACCTTAATAACGACAATCATCTTCTCATTATTGGCCGCCATCCGTATTTTCGTTCCCACAAAAGAACCCAGTATCGATCCGACGATCATAAATGTCAGCAAGGTAGAGTGCTCTAGCAGTGAGAATCCAATGAGGCCAAATACCGGAATCTTTGCTAAGTGACTGATGGTCATGAACATCGAACCCGTCGCAATAATCTCGTCTTTAGATTTGAGTTGTTTGGTGAGTACACTCAATGACATCGGGCCTGGAGCACCGACAATAAGCCCCAAGCCTGTTTGTAGAAAACCAATTAGGTAGTAGCTCTCGTAGCGATTAATAAAGCGGGAAAAGTCCGGGCTCCACAAGTTCAATAGCATATAGCTGCCAATGGCAACGGGTACGTAAGTGGTGGGGATGTTGGTGAGGAGAAAACCAAACAGCAATACACCGATAACAGAGCCGAGCAAAAACTTCGGCATCAATGCCCATTTTACATCGCCAAGAGAAAACACCATTCGTGATGAATTGCTCGCCAGTTGAGTGACGCCATGAACCGGTATAATAGCGGCGGGGGGTAAAAAAACAGGCATGATAGAAATCAGCAGCATGCCGCCACCAAAACCAATCACTCCGGCGACGATGGAGGTTAGCAGAGCGGCAAATCCAAGAATCAACTCGACGGCCAAGCGTTCACCTTTTGCGGTAGGGAAAGACAAACAAAAGCTAAACTAGATGTTAGCGTGTGAAGCGTTCGAAGCACTTCAATACCATCTAGTAAAAGCTGTTACCTTCAATAGTGTTTATTGATGGCCGAAATGATAACAAAATCGACGCTCGAGATCTGCTTGGAGAGGGTGATTAGCCATCGGACTGGCCGATGTTCGGTATTCTCAAACCAAATAGTCGTCAGAGGTTTGAGTAGTGAAAACGTCCGAAAGTGCTTTCCGTATTCTTAGAAGATGCAGTAAAAACAATTCTGAGTCAGGTAGGTTTTTGAGTTTAATCTGGCCGTACTTTAACGGGAACTCAGGCAAAGTCTAATGGCTTGTCCGGATGTTTGGTTTCTGGGTGTGATGTGAAACATCAATCGGCAATCATCAGAGCTTCAAACTAGAGGTGGTCTTTCTCGAACAGTGACATACAGCAGTAAGGTGTCATGACGGAATTCGGTGTTCGATAAAAATTTCTTGGTCGAATCGAGTTTTGTATTCTATTTCTTGCCGTATCTGACAAACTCATCAACAGAATACGGCAAGAAAAAAGAGTACAGCTATGCATCAATTGACCGAAACAACCACCTTGCCTGTCGCTTGGCCACTACTAAGACGGTCGTGTGCTTGACCTATGGCCTCGAGTGTAAACGGCACCTCATCGACAATGGGTTTTAGTTTTCCTTGATCGGCAATCTCAGCCAATTTTTTCAAGATTTCTCCATGTTGCTCACGGCCTTGATTGTGCAACATAGGAATTAACATAAACACCACGTGTAACGACAAACCCTTGAAGTGTGCGGGTGTAAGGTCCAGCTCCAACATGGAAACCGTGGTCGCAATCTGACCGTTGAGTGTTGCCGCTTCGAATGAGTTGGCTAAGTTAGCACCGCCAACTGAATCAAACACCACATCAAATCCGGCGCCGTTGGTGTGCTTTGCCACATAATCCGAGACGGATTCAGTGCGGTAATTGATGCCAATTCCACCTAGCTGACCAATCAACTCCAGTTGCTCATCAGAACTGCCCGTTGCGTAGACTTCGGCGCCAAAAAATGCGGCTAGTTGAAGCGCAATATGGCCGACGCCACCGGCGCCTCCGTGAACCAGAACTTTTTGTCCGTTGTGTGTCCCAGCTCTGAGCAGGCCTTCATAGGCCGTAATACCCACCAACGGAATGGCGGCAGCTTCCCGCATCGATAGAGATTTGGGTTTGTGGGCTATCAAGCGGGCATCGGCCAACATATATTCTGCTAGGGTTCCGGGTAAATTCGCCAGGCCACCGGCACAGCCATAGACTTCATCACCGACTTGAAAGCCGGTAACACCTTCACCCACGGCATCGATGGTTCCGGCAAAATCCATACCTAAAATGGCGGGAAGATCCGGTGACAAAGGAAGGTCTTTGCCCATTTGTCGAATCATGGTATCCACTGTATTGACGCTGGTGGCCGCGATCTTAACGACTAGGTGGCCGGCTTCTACTCGTGGTTTATCTGTGTCGATCGAGGTAAATACATCTGAATCGCCATAGGCGTTGATGATCATCGCTTTCATGAGAGTTTCCTTGTCTTGAGAACGAACACAGTATATTTATGGCTGAATAATTTGATAATGCTGCCATAATTAGAATCAGTTTATACATTTACTAAATAATCGAAGCGGCAATATGAATCTGGATGATGTCAGGTTGTTTGTGCGGGTTGCCGCACTTAATAACATTAGCCTAGCGGGCAAGGAACTCAATTTATCGCCGGCGGTGTCGAGCGCGCACATGAATAAGCTAGAGGCGGATTTGGGGGTTCGCCTTATCCATCGTACCACTCGTCGGGTTTCACTGACCGAAGAAGGTGAGGCATTTCTACCGCATGCAGCGGAGCTATTAGAAAGTATAGAGATGGCAAGGGCGGCGGTTGGTGCCGGCAGTATCGAGCCTCAAGGGAAGTTGAGAGTGGCAGCGCCGGCGTCGTTTGGCAGGATGCATTTGGTGCCAGCATTGAACGAATTTCTGCGAGCTTATCCACAGTTGCGTATTGATCTTCACCTCAGCGATAGTGTGATGGACATGGTTGAAGGCGGGTTCGATATCGCTATCCGTGATGCGGCGATGAAAAGCTCGTCACTGGTGGCTCGCAAACTCGCACGGGTAAAGCGAATTCTCTGTGCTTCACCAGACTATCTCGCGGAGTATGGAACTCCACAAACTCCGGATGAACTGGTAAATCATCATTGTGTAAATCTGATCGGACTAGAAAGTTGGGTCTTCGACACACCCAATGGGCCGCAAACCATCCATACCAAAAATCGCCTGCGTACCGACAACGGAGAGGCGGCAAGAGATGCTTGCATCAATGGTGTGGGTATTACACAAAGCTCTCTGTGGTGCTGCCAACAATCGCTAAAGAGCGGTGAATTGGTTGAAGTCTTACCGAGCTATCCTTTGATCACGGATACCGCGATTTGGGCGATCTATCCAAGTTCCCGTCTGCTGGCGCCAAAGGTGCGAGCGTTTATTGATTTTTTCGCCAGCCGCTTTGAGGGGGCTGATTTCTGCTGATCTCTTGGTCGTTACTCGAGAAGCCGCAGCGATTCGCTGCCCTACGATTAAGGTTCAGGAATCGTAGAATTGGGGGCATCTCTTTATTATCAATGAATTCTATAAACAGATTCTGGTGAGTGTGTTGTTATCAGCCAGCGGCTCCGAGCCTATGATGCGGATTAAATGCCTAATCGTATCGCTAAGGAGTTTGTTATGGAGTATGAAGGATTTACGACATTTGGTGCTGTCGTTAACGACGCTGTAATCACCGTCACATTTGACTATCCCCCCGTTAATGTTCAAGGGTTGCCGATGTTGGCTGATCTCAATCAACTAGCGCAAAAACTCGAAGCTGATAGCACGGTAAAGGTGGTGGTGTTTGAGTCGGCCCACCCAGAGATATTTGTGTGCCACGCCGATACAAACTTTTTAAAAGATATGTCCGCTAAAGCTGTATCTCGGGAAGCAGTGAAACTGTTGGATCTTCAAGTCGTATTAGAGCGAATCAGTAAACTCCCCCAGGCCACCATTGCCAAAGTTGAAGGTTTTGCTCGCGGTGGCGGCCATGAATTCGCACTCGCCTGTGATATGCGTTTTGCTGCCCGTGGCAAGGCTAAGTTTATGCAAATGGAAGTGGGCATGGGAATCTTGCCCTGTGGCGGTGGCGCCTCTCGGATGGCTCGTCAAGTGGGGCTGGGGCGTGTGTTGGAAATTGTACTGGCGGCGCGCGACTTTGATGCAGATGAAGCGGAAGCTTACGGTACCATTAACCGCGCCCTCGACGCCGACGAAATTGATCCGTTTGTGGATCAACTGGCAAAACGAATCGCGTTGTGGCCATCGGCGTCCATCAATGCGACCAAACAGGCGGTTTACGAGTCTATTGATGTGCCCATCAATGAAGCCCTGCGAGCGGAAGCTTATTGGCTCTATCAAGCCACCAGTCAAACTCCGGCACTGACGCGGTTTAAGTGGGCCGACGAACAAGGCGCCCAGTTTGAGTTGGCTAACCAAAAAATTTGGCCGGATATGTTGGTCTCGATTCAGGATGTCAATGACGATTGACTAAGAGGGTCTATTTGTATTCCTCACATCGCCCTCCAATTGCGTATTCATCTAGGCAATCATATAAAGAACCATCAATACCAAGGATAAGTCATGAAGAAGACAATTTTAGTGACAGGCTCAACCGATGGCATAGGACTAACACTTGCCTCCACTCTCATTGAACAAGGCCATCGTGTTTTGTTGCATGGCCGCAATCAGAAAAAACTGGATGCTGCCAAGCAGCAATTGTTACAGCATGATAGCAATGCTGACATAGAAACCTACTTGGCAGATCTGTCGACCCTAGGTGAGGTAAAATCGCTGGCGAGCGAGGTGCAGAGTCGCCACTCTCGGCTTGATGTGTTGATCAACAACGCCGGTGTCTATGTGGTACCTCAAGTAGAATCCACCGATGGTTTGGATATTCGTTTTGTGGTGAACACCATCGCGCCCTATCTGTTAACCCAGTGTTTGTTACCACTATTGGGTACTGATGGACGGGTGGTGAATGTATCGTCGGCCGCACAAGCACCGCTCGATTGCATCGAGTTAACGCGAGTGAGCGAAGAATCCGACAGTATCGTCTACGCTAAAAGTAAACTTGCCATCATCATGTGGACTCGACATTTGGCCTCACAACAGTCCGGTGACGGCCCAATGTTTGTGGCAGTTAACCCTGCCTCTCTGTTGGCCAGTAAAATGGTAAAACAAGCCTATGGCGTTGCTGGAGCCAGCCTACAAAAAGGTGCTGATGTCTTGGCCAAAGCCGCGACATCAGAGGATTTTTCAAACGCGTCAGGCCTGTATTTTGACAATGATTCGGGGCAGTTTTCGGAGCCCCACACTGCAGCGAAAGACGAACAGAAAAATGCGCAGTTAGTGCAACAGATTGATGAGATTGTGACTGCTTATCTGAAGTGATAGCGCCTACCGGCAACTTCCCTATGTTGCGTTTGAGAGAGGTGCCTTAAAAAAACAAATCCTATTAATTCCAAAGAGTTAAAAAATCATGAAACCTTGTGTGAACTTTGGGTCTCAGATTGAGATTTGGGAAGCGTCGACAATGGATGAGTCTTCTAGATAGGCTAGCGGGTAGGGGTTAAAAATACCAGGCAATCTGCATTGACATACTGGCGTCTTGAGAAAGCTCTATGTCTGGTATGGAGGATTGCAATCCGCCAAACTCTGTTCCTGAGGGGCCCACGGGAACATTTAAAGATCCCAGCACTTGAATATTCTGAGTTGGATCGTATTGAACAATCACCTGCCACAAACTGGAGGCATCACTGAGATTGAAAAATAGTCCCGGCGTGACATTCAGTAGGGGAGTCACTTCTACGGTTAGGGAGCCGGCTAAATAATGTCTGCCGAGATTGTAGAGTTCACCGCGATTAAGGCGATTCAATAGGGGGTGGTTGTTCTGTACATCCTCGACCGATAACTCATCACCGGTTTCGCCAAAGCCATTGTAATAGTATTCGGCAATACCGCTGATGTTCTTGTTCCACCACATCCACGAGTAGCTCAAATTAGTGACCAGCGAGCTGACCCATTTGTCATCATTTTTAGGCCGAGCCGACGGACTCGTCATTAGGTTATTATTATCGCTTTGATTGTCACTGTGGGTGGCTAGGATATCACCGCGCCAAACGGCTCCGCCAATATCACGAGCAGTGCCTAAGCCAATCAGAGTGTCGTCATAGTGTTCCGCCAGTAACACATCCCATTCTTGTTGTCCCCACCAGCCGTGATA
>CERE01104415.1_pt1 | contig 15787 bp, 19 predicted proteins | sample 530911 | NCBI WGS metagenome assembly CERE01 (sample SAMEA2621092, study PRJEB7988) | marine metagenome | biome: marine biome (ENVO:00000447); feature: mesopelagic zone (ENVO:00000213); material: "saline water (ENVO:00002010), including plankton (ENVO:xxxxxxxx)" | depth 800 m
CGGATCGGGTGTGCCATCGTCGCGGCGCAGCCATGCGTGTTCCCGCCATCGGTCGCGATGAACGCCGTTCAGTTGGTCGAGCGACAGTTCATCCACAAAAGTCCGCGCGCCAAAGGTTTCGCGATAACACAGGGTCGAAATCGGCGCATCCGTGACTGGCGCGTTCAGGATATCCGGAACGGCGGCCATGAGGTCGGCCATAGATGCACCGGTGGGATGGCTCACAGTTTGGACAGCAATTCGGTGGTCGGCCACGCATCGGCGGGCAGGCCCAGACGCAATTGCTCCTTTTGAACGGCCTCGCGTGTTTTGGCGCCAAGGATGCCGTCGACCCCACCGACGTCATGACCGCGCGCCTGTAGTTTGGACTGTAGCGCCTTCATCTGATCGCCGCTCAGGCCCGGTGTCGGATTGCCCGCCGTGTAGACCGGACCGCCCTCAAGACGCGTCGCGAAATAGGCGGCGGTGGTCACGTAGACAAAGCTTTTGTTCCACTCGAAATAGACGTCGAAATTCGGATAGGCCAGAAACGCCGGACCGTTGCGCCCCATCGGCAATAGAACAGAGGCCTTCAGGTTCGACTTCCCAAGGCTCCCCGCGCGCGGCTTGACGCCCAATTTGGCCCATTCACCGACCGTTTTCTGGTGATCCAGACCCGTTTCGGACCAGTCCAGATCGGCCGGAACCGCGATTTCCTGTAGCCAAGGTTCGTTTGCACGCCAGCCAAGTTCGCGCAGCATATTCGCACCGGACACCAGCGCATCTGCGGGCGAGGTCTTGAGGCTGATATGGCCATCACCGTCGCCGTCGACCCCGTTTTCAAGGATGTCACCGGGCAGCATTTGAACCATGCCGATCTCACCGGCCCATGCACCCGTGGTGCGCGCAGGATCGAAATCGCCCTTTTCGTAGAGCTCTAGCGCCGCGAAAACCTGTGGTCGGAACAATTCGGGGCGGCGACAATCGTGGGACAAAGTGACCAATGAATTCAGCGTGTTAAAGTCACCCTGAACCGCGCCATAATCGGTTTCCAGCGCCCAGAATGCCAACAACACCCCACGCGAAACGCCGTATTCGCGTTCGATCCGGTCAAACACCGCATCCCATTTCTGGGCGTTGCGGCGACCGTTGTCGATGCGGTTCTGGCTGATGACGCGGCGCGAAAAGGTGATGAAGTCCAGCTGAAACACACCTTGGGACCGGTCCGCGCGCAGGGTCGCGTTATCCTGCGCGACACCGGCAAAAAACTTGTCGACCGTGCCTTTGGCATGGCCCTTGGTGATTGCCTCTTGCTTTAGGTCCTTAACAAACCCGCTAAACGAGCCGCCGCATGTGGCCGCCGCGGCGGGTAGGGACAGAGAAAGGGAAAACACCAACGCAAGAGCAGACCGCATAACAAACCTCCGGATCAATCTGGGGCGACAGTATCACCTGTCGCCCGTGTGACAAGCCGGATGGCGCGCGCGGTCAATCACGTCCGTGCGGGGCGTCCCAATCCAGAACCGGATTGATCGGGATGATCCGGTTGGGGTTAATCGTGTCGTGGCTATAGTGGTAGTGGCGCACGATGTGATCAAAGTGAACAGTGTTCGCAACGCCCGCCACTTGGTACAGTTCGCGCGTGTATCCCCACAGGTTTGGGTAGTCGATGATCCGCTTGCGGTTGCATTTGAAATGCAGGTGATAGACCAGATCGAACCGCACCAGCGTGGTGAACAGGCGCCAATCAGCCTCGGTCAAACGATCACCGGTCAGATAGCGGTTTTCGGACAGGATGCCCTCTAGCCAATCCAGCGCATCGAACAAGGTCACGACGGCCTCATCATAGGCCTCTTGCGTGGTGGCAAAGCCCGATTTGTAGACACCGTTGTTCACCTCGTCATAGACGCGGGCGTTGATCGCATCGATCTGTTCGCGCAGGTCTTCGGGATAATAATCCGTGTCATTCCCCGTCAGGTCGTTAAAGGCCGAATTGAACATGCGGATGATTTCCGAGGATTCATTTGACACGATCTGGTCGGTCTTTTTGTCCCACAGGATCGGCACGGTGACGCGGCCCGATACATCCGGTTGCGCCTGTGTGTAGATGTCGCGCAGGAATGGTTTGCCGAACAGATCATCGCCGGTTGCGCCCGCAAAATCCGTTTCGAACGTCCATCCGTCATCCAACATGTCGGGATGCACAACGGAGACGGTGATGTGGTCCTCTAGCCCCTTGAGTGCGCGGAAAATCAGGGTGCGATGCGCCCACGGACAGGCGTAGGACACATAGAGATGATAGCGACCGCTTTCGGCGGGAAAGCCGCCCGTGCCGCTTGAACCCGGTTCACCATCGGGGGTGATCCAGTTGCGGAACCCCGCAGTCGTCCGTTTGAATTTACCACCGGTCGACTTGGTGTCGTACCATGCGGTGTCCCACTTTCCATCGATCAGTTGGCCCATCGTGCTCTCCTTTGGTTGCCAACAGACCTAATGCCAAGGTGCCGGTTTTCGAATTCTAAAATCCCGCGCAGTATCTATGCGGTCACGCACGGCGCAAAAAAGTGTTCGTTTTCAATCGGGCGGGTGACTTGGCCCGAGATTTGCGCTTGGAATATACGCCAAGAGGAGCACGCCATGTCTGAATACTTGCCCAAAGAGGTGCGCGAGGGATTGGAACGCGCACACAAGCTGGCCCAGAAAAAGAAGAGCCGTCTGCGCGTCCGCGTAGGCGAAGAGAGCTTTGCCATTCTGCGCTCATGGGACAGCGGATTCGCGATGGATGCCGAGGCCGCGCCGAACCTGCGTGGATTGGTCGATCTCTATGACGGCGGCAAGCACCTGTATCAGGCGTTGATCGTCGCCTCATCCCAAGAGGGGCATGAGGTCGTGTTTGAATTCAAACGCAGCACGATGGCCAACGACCGTCCGCCGGTCGATTTTGAACGTCGTTCGGATGAGCCGGTCGCCCTATTGCCGAAGCACTAGGGCCCGCCGTTATTGCAGATCGCTGAACGCCTCTTGCAGGCGCTGAACCGCCTGTTCGATCTGGCTGTGGGGCATGGCGATGTTGAAGCGCAGGAAGTCCTCGCCACCCTTGCCAAACGAATCCCCGTGGTTTGCCGCTATGCGCGCGCCCTGTTCCACGCGTTTCTTGAACTCGGTCGGGGCCATGCCGGTGTCGGTGAAATCCACCCACGACAAATAAGTCGCCTGTAGCGGCATCGACCGCAGGCCGGGGATTTCGGCAATGCCCGCATCGAATGTCTGACGGTTGCGATCCAGATAGGGGATCAGCGCGTCCAGCCATTCCGCACCGCCCGGCGAATAGGCCGCCGTCGCCATAAACAACCCGAAGGAATTCGGCGACAGACCTAGCGCGCCCATCCGCGCCCCGAATGTCGCGCGCAGCTTGTCATCGGGGATGATGACGTTGCCGATATGGCTGCCCGCGATGTTGAACGTCTTGGTCGTCGCGGTCATCATCACCAGACGATCCGTGATCTCAGGCGCGGCAAGGGTCATCGGGATATGCGTTGTCCCCGCAAACACCAGATCGTGGTGGATTTCGTCGCTGACCAAGATCAGGTCGTGACGCACACAGAAATCGGCGATCTGTTTCAACTCATCCTGTGTCCAAACGCGACCACCGGGGTTGTGGGGCGAGCACAGGATGAACATCCGTTCGTTGCCCGTCATCTGGGCGTCCCATGCCTCGATATCCAACGCGTACATCCCGTCCTGAAGGGCCAGTTCGCATTCCACGACCTGACGACCGGCGGCTTTGATCACGCGGGCAAAGGCGTGATAAACCGGCGTCATCAGGATCACCCCGTCGCCCGGATTGGTATAGGCATCCACGCACAGGCCCGTGCCGTTTACCAAACCATGTGTCGTGAAGATCCAGTTCGGATCGACGGTCCAGTTATGGCGCGTTTGCATCCACCAAATGATGGCGTCCTTATACGCCGCATCATCGCCGAAATAGCCAAACACCCCGTGATCAACCATCCCCTGTAGGGCGTCGCTCACACAGGCCGGCGGGCGGAAATCCATATCGGCCACCCACATCGACAGGCCGTCCTCGGCAGGGACGCCAAAGAGGCGCTCCATCATGTCCCATTTTACGGAATGGGTGCCAAAGCGATTAATGACCTCGTCGAAATTCATGGTGGTCTCCTTTTTTCGGGCAGACTAGCCGTTCAGACCTTATGCGCAAGCGGATTGCGTCGCGCGCGCCCTTGTCCTAAATGCATAGCCATGAGCATTTTACCGATCCTGATCCATCCCGATCCCCGCCTGAAAAAGGTGGCCGAGCCCGTGACAGACGTGAACGACCGTCTGCGCAAGCTGGCCGACGATATGCTGGAAACGATGTATGACGCACCCGGTATCGGGCTTGCCGCGCCTCAAATCGGTGTGATGGAGCGGATCATCGTCATGGATTGCGTCAAGGAAGAGGGCGAAGAGCCTCGTCCGCTGGTCCTGATCAACCCCGAAATCACATGGGCGTCCGAAGACCTGAGCACCTATGAAGAGGGCTGTCTTTCGATCCCCGAACAATACGCCGAGGTTGACCGCCCCGCCGAGGTAGAAGTCACGTGGTTGGACCGCGATGGCGCGCAGCAGTCCGAGCATTTTAAGGGCCTCTGGGCCACCTGTGTTCAGCACGAGATCGACCATTTGGACGGCAAGCTGTTCATTGATTATCTCAAGCCGCTGAAACGTCAGATGATCACGCGCAAAATGCAGAAACTGAAACGCGAACGGGCGCGCTCGTGACGGTCCGGCCCTTTGTTTCCTATCCTGACAAGCGGCTGAAAACCGTCGCCGCACCGGTCGAGGCGATCACGGACGACATCCGCGCGATCTGGGACGATATGGTCGAAACCATGGACGCGATGCCGGGCTATGGTCTGGCCGGTCCGCAGATCGGCGTGATGCAGCGTCTGGCGGTCGTCGATTGCTCGGACGAACGGGGACAGGCCGTGCGCATGGCGAACCCCGAGATCCTGCACGCCTCGGCCAAGCTGCGCGAGCACGAAGAGGCCAGCCCGAACCTGCCTGGCATGTCGGCGGTGATCGAACGTCCCCGTGCAGTGACGGTGCGGTTCATCAATGAGGCAGGCGAGGTCGTCGAACAGGATTTCGTCAATCTCTGGGCCACCTCGGTTCAGCATCAGATCGACCATCTGAACGGCAAGATGTATTTTGACAACCTGTCCCGTCTGAAACGCGAGCGTCTGTTGAAACGGGCGGCCAAGCTGGGGATCACCTGATGCGCGTTGTGTTCATGGGCACGCCCGATTTTTCGGTTCCGGTTCTGGACGCCTTGGTTGCCGCGGGCCATGACATCGCCTGTGTCTATTCACAACCGCCCCGTCCCGCCGGTCGTGGCAAGAAAGAGCGGCCGACGCCCGTCCACGCCCGTGCCGAAGAACTGGGCCTGCCGGTGCGCCATCCATTGAATTTCAAAGACGCGGCTGAGCGAGAGGCCTTTGCGGCGTTGAACGCCGATGTGGCCGTGGTTGTGGCCTATGGTCTGATCCTGCCCCAAGCGATTTTGGATGCGCCCGCGCGTGGATGTCTGAACATTCATGCGTCGTTGCTGCCGCGCTGGCGCGGGGCGGCGCCGATCCATCGCGCGATCATGGCGGGGGACGCGGAAACCGGTGTCTGCATCATGCAGATGGAGGCCGGTTTGGACACGGGGCCCGTGTTGCTGTGCCGTGCGGTGCGTATCGGGGACGAGGAAACCACGGGAGCCTTGCACGATCGTCTGTCCGCGCTGGGTGCGGATGCGATTGTGGATGCCTTGGCCCAACTGGACGATCTTTCGCCCGAGGGGCAGCCCGAGGATGGCGTGACCTATGCCGCCAAGATCGACAAAGCCGAGGCGCGGATTGATTGGTCCAAGCCCGCGGGTGAGGTGGATCGTTTGATCCGTGGTCTGTCGCCCTTTCCTGGCGCGTGGTGCGAGATCGCGGGGGAGCGGGTCAAGCTATTGGCCTCACGCGTGGTCGATGGTTCGGGCGCGCCTGGTCAGGTGTTGGGCGGGTTCACCGTGGCCTGTGGCGACGGCGCGGTTGAGGTCCTGACGGCTCAACGGTCGGGGAAGAAGGCAATGCCGGTGGGTGAGATCCTGCGCGGGATGGAATTGCCCGACGTGCTGGGCTAGGGGCGGTTTCGGGGAAACCGCGCCTGCGGCACGAGTATTTATGCCAAGATGAAATCAGGATTTGAAAGGGGCCATGCCCGCGCGCGCCAGTTCGTCGGCGCGTTCGTTTTCGGGGTGCCCGGCGTGGCCTTTGACCCATTCCCATGTGACCGAATGGCGCGATTGCGCGGCGTCTAGGCGTTGCCAGAGATCGGCGTTTTTCACGGGTTTTTTCGCGGCGGTTTTCCAGCCGTTGCGCTTCCATCCGTGAATCCATTGGGTCACGCCGTTTTTCACGTAGGTGCTATCGGTGACGATGGTGATCTGGCTGGGGCGGGTCAGGCTCTCAAGCGCCGAGATGGCCGCCATCAGTTCCATCTGGTTGTTGGTGGTATTCGCTTCGCCGCCGCTGAGTTCCTTTTCCTTCAGGATTTCATCACCTTGGGTCGCGCGCAGCAGCACGCCCCATCCGCCGGGGCCGGGGTTTCCAGAGCAGGCACCATCGGTATAGGCATGAAGGTCGGGCATCATAGAATTCCGGCGATGAGGGACGCAAGGACGATGGACGTCAGCAGAAGGCGCAGCGACATCCACCATGGCGGGGTCAGATCGTTTTTCCACATCAGCCAGTCGATGCCAAGGAGGCCCGCAAAGCCGAAGGCGAGGTAGGTCATCGCGCTGATCGGGCCGCCGCCGACCATGAAAAAGACCCAGAGTGCGGGGATCACGGAGAGGACATAGCCCATGGTTGCCACAGGGCCGGTGCCTCGTGCGGCAAAGCCCCAGATGACGCCGGACATGAACGACAGGATGATCGAGCCGTAGTAGATCTGGATGAAGGGGCCGATGAAACGCGCGCCGAAAAGGTGATTGCCGAGGGCCGCTGCGTCGTCCCAATAGAGCGTCAGTGCGCCCCAGACAAAGGGGATCAATCCCGCGAGGCCGAGGAGGAGCGGCGTTGTTGGAATTCGGCGGATCATGCGGGTTCTCGCAGCACGCGCGGTACTTTGAACTCGACGTTCTCCTGTGCCGTTTCGACCTGTTCCACGGTCAGATCGAACCGGTCGGCAAAGGCGGTGATGACCTCATTGATCAGAACATCGGGGGCGGATGCACCGGCGGTGAGGCCGATGGTTTTGATGCCATCTAGGGCGCGCCAGTCGATGTCGGTCGCCCGTTGCACCAGTTGCGCGTAGGCACAGCCGTTGTTCGCCGCGACCTCGACCAGACGTTTGGAATTGGAGGAATTGGGCGCGCCCACGACCAAAAGGGCGTCGCATTTCGGCGCGATGGCCTTGACCGCGTGTTGACGGTTGGTGGTGGCGTAACAGATGTCTTCCTTATGGGGGCCGACGATGTTGGGGAACCGTGTTTGCAGGGCGGCGACGATGTCCTTGGTGTCATCGACCGACAGGGTCGTCTGGGTCACAAAGGCAAGGCGGTCGGGGTCGGCGACATCCAGGGTTTGAACATCGTTCACTGTCTCGACCAACAGGACCTGATTTGGGGGCAGTTGGCCCATCGTGCCGATGGTTTCGGGATGCCCCTTGTGGCCGATCATCACGATTTGCAGGCCGTTTTCATTGTGACGCTCGGCCTCGATATGAACCTTGCTGACCAAGGGGCAGGTGGCGTCGACATAGATCATCTGGCGGCTTTCGGCCTCGGCCGGAACCGATTTCGGGACGCCGTGGGCCGAGAAGATCACCGGTCGGTCGTCGGGGCATTCGGTCAGTTCCTCGACAAACACCGCGCCCTTGTCGCGCAGGCCGTCGACGACGAATTTGTTGTGGACGATTTCGTGGCGCACATAGACCGGTGCGCCCCATTTTTCCAAGGCCATCTCGACGATCTTGATCGCGCGGTCCACGCCCGCACAGAACCCGCGAGGGGCGGCAAGCAGTAATGTCAATGCGGGTTTGGTCATCGCGGTGCCTGAATCCGTTTGATTGGTCGTCTAGCTGCTAAATAGGCCTTGGCGCGCGGTTTGGCCAGTGCTGGCCGGGGCCTCTGGGGGAATGTCGCGATGGCCGGAATTGGGCCGGAATAGAATTTAGGACGTCAGTCGAATTGGAGGCGCATAATTTTGGAAATAAAAAGGCCCGCAGCCTCGGAATAAAACTGCGGGTCCATTTTTAACCATTTGGTTCTAAATTAATCGTCGTTGTCGTCTGGGCGCGGGTCACGCGGTGGGCGGCCTACAACGTCCTTAAGCTCATACAGTTCGATGAAGTTGTCGGCCTGACGGCGCAGTTCATCCGCGATCATCGGCGGTTGACTGCGGATGGTGGAGACGACCGAGACGCGCACGCCTTTGCGCTGAAGGCTTTCGACCAGCGGGCGGAAGTCACCGTCGCCGGAGAACAGCACGATGTGATCCAGATGCGGCGCCAGTTCCATCGCATCGACGGTCAGTTCGATGTCCATATTTCCTTTGACTTTGCGGCGGCCCTGCGCGTCGGTGTATTCCTTGGCGGGCTTGGTCACCATCGTAAAGCCGTTGTAGTGCAGCCAGTCGACCAAGGGGCGGATGGGCGAATATTCGTCGTTCTCCAGAAGCGCGGTGTAGTAGAAGGCGCGCAACAGCTTACCGCGGCGCATGAACTCTTGGCGAAGAAGTTTATAGTCTACGTCGAACCCTAACGCCTTGGCGGCAGCATACAAATTCGAGCCGTCGATAAACAATGCCAGACGTTCGTCCCGGTAGAACATTGAAAATCCTTCCTACAAATAGTTCCGCTACAGAGTGAGTGGTGGCGCAAAAAGCTTAATATATATATTGCGGAACAAGTATTCGGATTAAGGGATGTAAGAAGGTGTCGCAACCCTCGTCGTGTCAACAATTTGACGATCACCTAATTGTGGCAATTGGCTCTAATGTGACCTCGACCTATGGCGGTCCGCGTCAAACGGTGCAAGCGGCCGTGGATGAGTTAGATCGTGCGCCATTCAAGTTGTTGAAAGTAAGCCGTTTTTACCAGACGCCCTGTTTTCCGAAGGGTGCAGGGCCGGATTTTGTCAATGCTGCCGCGACCTTAGCCTATCAGGGCGAACCCGATGCAGTTTTGCGTCACTTGCACGAAATTGAGGCCCGTTTTGGACGGGAAAGAGTGTCGCGATGGGGGGCAAGAACGTTGGATTTGGATCTGCTGGCTGTCGGAAGCCGCGTTTCTCCCGACGAAATTGTCTTGAAAACCTGGATGGAACTGTCGCCTAGGCGACAGTTGGAGGAGGCGCCGGATCAATTGATTCTGCCTCACCCCCGTTTGCACGAACGCGGCTTCGTTCTGGTTCCGATGGCGGATGTTGCGCCCGATTGGGTTCATCCGATTCTCGGGCGCTCTGTTCAGCAGATGCTCGACGGCCTGCCCGACGCTCAAAAGGCTGAAATACAGGCGATTTAGGCGGTTCGGGATGGATTCCGGCCTTGTCAATATAAATCAGAAGGCATAGAAAGCGGTTTCTACTTCCCTGTTGGATTGGAGTGCACAATGGCCCGCGTGACGGTCGAAGATTGCGTTGACAAGGTTCCGAACCGGTTCGAACTGGTGATGCTTGCTGCCCATCGGGCGCGTGAGGTGTCGTCGGGTGCCGAACTGACCGTGGATCGTGACAACGACAAAAACCCCGTTGTTGCCCTGCGCGAGATTGCGGATGAAACCCAATCGGCAGCTGATCTGCGTGAGCGCATGATCGAGAGCAACCAGACCCAGATCGAGGTTGATGAGCCCGAAGAGGACGCCATGGCCCTGTTGATGGGTGGCGAGGCAGACAAGCCTGCGGACGATGATATGTCCGAAGAGAAAATGCTGCGCGCCTTGATGGAAGCACAGGGTCAGAAGTAATTGAACCACGCGGGGTGCCGCACGGGCGCCCCCGTTACTGGATGCGGACCGGATGCCGAAGATCGATGTCGAAGACCTGATCTCTCTGGTCCGCAACTATAACCCCAAGACAAACGAAGACCTGATCCGTCTGGCCTATGATTATGGCGAGCGGATGCATGATGGTCAGTTCCGTCAGTCTGGGGAGCCCTATTTCACCCATCCCGTTGCGGTTGCCGCCATCCTGACCGAAATGCGTCTGGATGATGCGACGATCATCACCGCGTTGCTGCACGATACGATCGAGGACACCAAATCCACCTACGGGGAATTGGTCGATCTGTTTGGCAAGGACGTCGCGGAACTGGTCGATGGGGTGACCAAGCTGACCAACCTTCAACTGTCCTCGACCGAGACCAAACAGGCCGAGAACTTTCGCAAATTGTTCATGGCGATGTCCAAGGACCTGCGGGTGATCTTGGTCAAACTCGCCGACCGTCTGCACAACATGCGCACGATCAAATCCATGCGCGCCGAAAAGCAGGCCCAAAAGGCCCGCGAGACCATGGATATCTACGCCCCCCTTGCCGGTCGCATGGGGATGCAGTGGATGCGCGAAGAGCTTGAGGATCTGGCGTTCCGCGTTTTGAACCCCGAGGGGCGCAATTCGATCATCCGCCGGTTCATCAACCTGCAAAAAGAGACGGGCGATGTGGTCGGCAAGATCACACAGGACATTCGCCACGAGCTTGAAGAGGCCGAAATCGACGCCGACGTTTTCGGCCGTGCGAAAAAGCCCTATGGCATCTGGCGTAAGATGCGTGAAAAGCAACAGGGCTTTTCCCGTCTGTCAGACATCTACGGCTTTCGCGTTATCACCAAGAACGAGAGCGATTGCTACCGTGTGCTGGGTGCGATCCACAGCCGGTGGCGCGCCGTGCCGGGTCGGTTCAAAGACTATATCAGCCAACCGAAAACCAACGGCTATCGCTCGATCCACACCACGGTGTCGGGGCGCGATGGCAAGCGGGTTGAGGTTCAGATCCGCACCCGCCAAATGCATGAGGTCGCCGAGGCGGGCGTCGCCGCGCACTGGTCCTATCGCGACGGTGTGCGCGCCGAAAACCCGTTCGCGGTTGATCCGGCGAAATGGTTGGCGACCCTGAACGAAAGCTTTGCCAACGCTGAGGATCACGATGAATTCCTCGAGCACGTCAAACTTGAGATGTATTCGGATCAGGTGTTCTGCTTTACCCCCAAGGGCGATGTGATCAAGCTGCCCAAGGGGGCGACGCCGCTGGATTATGCCTATTCGATCCACACCCGCATCGGCGATAGCTGTGTGGGCGCCAAGGTCGACGGCATTCGTGTACCCCTGTGGACGCGTTTGAAAAACGGCCAGTCGATCGAGATCATCACCGCCGAGGGTCAGCGCCCGCAGCCCACGTGGCTGGACATCGTTGTCACGGGCCGTGCCAAGGCCGCGATCCGCCGGTCCCTGCGTGAAGAGGACCGTGAACGGTTCATCAAGCTCGGCCGCGAATTGGCCCGTGTGGCGTTCGAACATGTCGGCAAAAAGGCCACCGATAAGGCCCTGCGCACGGCGGCCAAAACCCTTGGCCTGTCTAGCGGGACCGAGGTCCTTGCCCGTTTGGGCAGTGCCGAACTGCGCGCCGCGCAGGTGGTTGAGGCGCTTTATCCCGATCTGGCCACGTCCCACGGGGATGAAATCACCGCCGAACGTGCGGTCGTCGGTCTGGATAGCGACAAGCAGGCCAACCGCGCCCAATGCTGTCAGCCGGTTCCGGGCGAGCGTATCGTCGGCATCACCTATCCCGGTCGCGGGGTCATGGTGCACGCCATTGATTGCCCCGCCTTGGCCGAGCTTGAGGACGAGACGGACCGCTGGATCGACGTGCATTGGCACTCGGGCAAACACCCCGCCATCTATAATGTGACCGTCAATGTGACGATCCGGAACGATGCAGGGGTTTTGGGGCGGATCTGCACCTTGATCGGTGAGCAGAAGGCCAATATCTCAGACATGCATTTTGCTGACCGAAAGTCCGATTTCTTCCGGCTGTTGATCGATATCGACATGCGCGACGTTGAACACCTGCACATGGTGATGACCGCGCTTGAGGCCGATACCGATGTGGCCGCGATTGACCGCTTTCGCGATGTGACACGCCAACCGTAATGCCAGAGGACGCAGACCTTGGTCTTTAAACGCCGCGAAAAACGATCTCTGTTAAAGCGCGCGGCGGATTTCATCTATCCCAAGGGCGGCTGGAGCCGTGCGTTCCATTACCTACGTCACCGTGTACGACGTTTGCCTGACAGTCCCCATCGTATTTCGCGCGGCATCTTTGCGGGCGTGTTTACCGCGTTCACCCCGTTTTACGGCGCGCATTTCCTGCTGGCGGCCTTGGTCGCCCGCGCGGTCAAGGGCAATGTCTGGGCCGCGCTGGCGGGGACGTTTTTTGGCAATCCGCTGACCTATCTGCCGATCGGGGTCGTGTCCCTCAAGGTCGGGCATTTCATTTTGGGATCGCGCCCGCATGGGGATGTCGAGGCGTCTCTGATCGAGAAATTCACCAGCGCGGCGCACGACCTGTGGCGGAACTTCTTTGCCCTGTTCACGGATGCCGACGCGCATTGGGAAAATCTGTCGCGGTTCTTTGACGAGGTGTTCCTTCCCTATCTTGTTGGGGGTATTTTGCCGGGGATCGTTGCCGGTCTGGCGTGCTATTACCTGAGCCTGCCGGTGGTCTCGGCCTATCAAAAACACCGCGCGGCGCGTCTGCGCAAAAAGTTTCTGGCCCGCCGTGCCGCCGCCGAAGGCAAGCCGACCAAGAAAACCTAGGGCCGCGTGCCCGCGCAAGGAAAGAGTGCGAAGATGTCAGAGACCGCAAAAACCCCTCTGGGCAAGCTGCGTTTGGGCGTGAACATTGATCACGTGGCGACTGTGCGCAACGCGCGGGGCAGTGCCTACCCCGACCCGATCCGCGCGGCCAAGATTGCCGAACAGTCCGGCGCCGACGGCATCACCGCCCACCTGCGTGAGGATCGTCGCCACATCTCGGACGCCGATATTGAGGGTCTGATGGCGGAACTGACCCTGCCGTTGAATTTCGAGATGGCCGCGACCGCCGAGATGCAGGCGATTGCCCTGCGCCATAAACCGCATGCGGTCTGTATCGTCCCCGAAAAGCGTGAGGAACGCACGACCGAGGGTGGGCTTGAGGTTGCGCGCGAAGAAAACAGTCTGGCCCATTTCATCGCGCCCCTACGCGAGGCGGGCTGTCGCGTGTCGATCTTTATCGCCGCCGATCAGGCCCAGATCGAGGCCGCCGCGCGCATCGGGGCCGCCGTGATCGAATTGCACACCGGGGCCTATTGCGACCTGCACGCCGAGGGTAAGTTTGACGAGCGCGACGCCGAACTAATTCGTCTGACCGAAATGGCCGCCTATGCGCATGAGTTGGGCCTAGAGGTGCACGCCGGTCATGGCCTGACCTATGACACCGTCGCCCCCATCGCCGCAATTCCGGAGGTGATGGAACTGAACATCGGGCATTTCCTGATCGGTGAGGCGATTTTCACAGGCCTTCCCACGGCGATTGGCGAGATGCGTCGCCTGATGGATGACGCGCGCGCATGATCCTTGGTATCGGCAGCGATCTGGCGAATATCGAACGGATTCAGCGGGTGCTGGACCGGCATGGCGACCGGTTTAAAAACCGCGTTTTCACCGAAGTCGAACAGGCCAAGGCGAACCGCCGCCGTGATCAGGCGGGGACCTATGCCAAACGCTGGGCTGCGAAAGAGGCATGTTCCAAGGCGCTTGGCACCGGTTTGGCCATGGGCATCTCGTGGAAAGACATGGCCGTCGCCAACCTAGAGACCGGCCAGCCCGTGATGCATGTGACCGGCTGGGCCAAGGAACGGCTGGCGAAAATGACCCCCGACGGCCATGAGGCGATCATCCATGTCACATTGACCGACGATCATCCGTGGGCGCAGGCCTTTGTCGTGATTGAGGCGCGGCCTTTGGCTTGACTCTGCGGGGCCGGATGCCCAAGAAACAAACACCTTTAGTGGCAGGAAAGATTATGGCGGCGAAAGCAAATAACGACGGCGGTATCGTCGAAACCATCAAGACAATTGTCTATGCCTTGTTGATTGCGGGTGTGTTCCGCACGCTGTTCTTTCAGCCCTTCTGGATCCCGTCGGGGTCGATGAAAGATACGCTGTTGATTGGCGATTTCCTCTTCGTCAACAAAATGGCCTATGGCTATTCGCAATATTCCTGCCCGTTCTCGATGTGCCCGATTGAGGGTCGCCTCTTTGCGTCCGAGCCCGAGCGCGGTGATGTCGTGGTATTCCGTCACCCGACCAATGGCACCGATTATATCAAACGTCTGATCGGCCTGCCGGGTGACACGGTTCAGGTCACGAACGGCCAGATCATCCTGAACGGCACCCCCGTGCCGCAGGTGCCGGATGGGCAGTTCATTGAGACCTACGCGAAACAAGGTCCCGTCGGTCTGTTGCCGCAATGTGCGAACGGTCCCGTCGGCGATGGTGGGGAGTGCGTTAAACAGCGGTTTACCGAAACCCTGCCCAACGGTGTCAGCCACAGCATCCTGAACGTGCGCGACGGTCAGTTCTCGGACAACACCGACCTCTTTACCGTGCCCGAAGGTCATTATTTCTTCATGGGCGACAACCGCGACAACAGCCAAGACAGCCGCGTCTCGCAACTGTCGGGTGGGGTTGGCATGTTGCCTGCCGAATATCTGATCGGTCGGGCAGATCGCATCATGTTCTCGTCCGCTGGCCGGTCCTTGTTCTTCTTTTGGACGTGGCGCAGCGATCGTTTCTTTAAGGCGGTCGAGTGAAACTATCTGCGGAACTCAAAGCATTCTCTGACCGGTTGGGCCATGATTTCGCCCAGCCGGAATTGCTGATCCGTGCGCTGACGCACCCGTCCATTTCGGGGCCAAGCCGCCCCGATAACCAGCGTTTGGAATTTCTTGGCGACCGTGTTCTTGGCCTGTCGATGGCCGACGCCCTGTTCGCCGCCGACAAAGCGGCAAGCGAAGGGCAGCTTGCCCCGCGGTTCAACGCCCTCGTGCGTAAAGAAACCTGTGCCGAGGTTGCGCGCGAGATTGATCTTGGCGCGGTGCTGAAACTAGGTCGTTCGGAAATGATGTCGGGCGGGCGGCGTAAACAGGCGCTGCTTGGCGATGCGATGGAGGCGGTGATTGCCGCCGTCTATCTGGACGCAGGGTTTGAAACGGCCAAGGAATTGGTTTTGCGTTTGTGGGGCGAACGGGTCCACAATGTCGAGGATGACGCGCGCGACCCCAAGACCGTGCTGCAGGAATGGGCGCAGGCCCGCAAACAAAAACCGCCCCGCTATGGCGAGGTTTCGCGTTCGGGTCCCGATCACGCCCCGAATTTCACAATTGAGGTGACCTTGGACAGCGGCCAGTCCGCCCAAGCCACCGCCGGATCCAAGCGCAAGGCCGAACAGGCCGCCGCCGAGGTCCTGCTGAGCAAACTGGAGGCCAAGGATGGCTGACACTCGCGCGGGCTTTGTCGCCCTGATCGGTGAGCCGAACGCCGGCAAATCCACCCTGACCAACCGCATGGTCGGTGCCAAAGTGTCCATCGTGACGCATAAGGTGCAAACGACCCGCGCCCGTATCCGTGGCGTGGCGTTGGAGGGGGATTCCCAGATCGTGTTCGTCGACACGCCCGGTCTGTTCCGTCCGCGCCGCCGTCTGGACCGCGCGATGGTGGCCGCCGCATGGGGTGG
>CERE01016240.1_pt1 | contig 15488 bp, 11 predicted proteins | sample 530911 | NCBI WGS metagenome assembly CERE01 (sample SAMEA2621092, study PRJEB7988) | marine metagenome | biome: marine biome (ENVO:00000447); feature: mesopelagic zone (ENVO:00000213); material: "saline water (ENVO:00002010), including plankton (ENVO:xxxxxxxx)" | depth 800 m
AATCGCGGTTTTTTATTGCGCATTCAATGAAAGAAGCTTGGGCAATGTGCTTACTGTGCTTTTTTGAAACGGCAAGCTTTAACACTATTTTGGTTGGCAATCTAGCGATTCACCATTCACGTCTATGCTTTCGTCGCCCATTAAATAAAGATAAGTAGGCATAATCTCGGCAGGCGTCTTTAATGTGGCAGGGTCCTCTGCGGGGAACGCTTGTGCACGCATATTGGTGCGGGTACCGCCTGGGTTAATGCAGTTGAAGCGTAGTGACTTATTTTGGTACTCATCAGCTAATGTTTGCATTGCACCTTCAGTCGCAAATTTAGACACGGCGTATGTCCCCCAAAAAGCACGCCCTTTGCGTCCCACACTTGAGGTCGTAAAAACGACCGAAGCATGTGGCGCTTTCTCCAGCACAGGGATGAGGGCTTGTGTCATAAAAATGGTACCGTTTACGTTTATTTGCATAACATTGCGCCATTCATCTTCGCCAATGTCTTTAAATGCACTTAAATGCCCTAACACTGACGCATTATGTAATAGGCCATCTAATCGCCCAAACTGGTCTAAGATGGTTTGTGCCATTTGCTGATAGTGAGAAACGGTTGCCCCTTTTAAATCCAGTGGAACAATGGCCGGCTCACTGCCGCCTGCAGCGACTATATCATCGTAAACCTTTTCCAATTTACTCACTGTTCTGCCTAGCAATATGCAGGTAGCGCCATGTTTTGCGTAGCACCGTGCGGCTTCAGCGCCTATACCATCACCTGCACCGGTAATGAGAATAATCTTCCCCGCTAACAAATTTTCAGGGGCATGATACGCATTCATTGTCTTCATTTAATTTACTCACCCAATTAGGCACTAGGCCATGATTTGTATAGATTTGCCGATCATACTTACCTAGCGCAATAAGTAAAACCATATACAGTGAAAAAGGTTAAACGTAAAAATATTTAACACAATTAGTTAACAAATCTTTGCAAAGTTGCAACAAAGTTAATAAGATTGAAATAGATACAACTGGTCTAACTTGTTTAATTAACGTTATTCACTGAAGAGATTGTCGCAATAACTAGCCGTCCAGCAGTATGAATATTATTTAAACACAGAATAACAACAATGCTTGTAGGGAGTAGTAATGAGAAAACTCATATTAAGTTCCAGTGTGGCTCTTGCACTGGGTCTAACAGGCTGTGGTGGTTCAGACGATACACTTTCTGACATTCAGGCTGAAACTGAAGTTCAAACACCTTTTTCACGAATTGTCTTCGATCCATCTTCAGGCGATTTAAATATCCCCAACGATCTTCTAATGCTTCCTGGCGACGACGGTTTCTTTGATTACACATTGAATATACCCGTAGACGATGCCACAGACTTTTCAGATCCTCAAAATGCACTTAACGTACTGGATGGTTGGTCTACACAACACCCCTTTGCCATTAATGTAGAAACCCCCGCGGGTGTGTCACTGGACGAAAGCACGCTATCAGCCGGTATTATGCTGTTCGAAGCCACATTAGGTTTAGACCAAAGCGACGCAGACTGCGCGCAGGTTTCCATTCCATCTGCTGGGTGTAAATTGGGTGATCAACTTACCTATGGTGTAGATTTTGTTTTATCTCTCGCCGATGACGACACAGTAACCGTTGTGCCGCTAAAGCCGCTTAAATCAGGTCAAGGCTACATGCTGGTAATGACCACTGGCTTAAAAGATACTTCGGGTAAATCTGTACAAGGGTCGACGTCTTGGGATTTAACGCGTCAGGATATCGATACCTTGCCATTATCGTCAGACGATCAACTATTACTTCAAGGCATAGTGAACTCGTTAGTCGACCCTGTAATTGCCCAAGGGTATGCTAGAGAGGACATCACCTATGTTTCTGCGTTTACTACTCAGTCTGTAGGTGTAGCGCTTAATACCATTAAAAAGGTCATGGTAAGCGACTTCGCACAAGCGTTTGCTGCCGGTGAAGCCACTGCCGCACAAGAGTTGCCCATTATCGTAGTAGGCGATTCAGCAGCACCTACGGCGATGGAGCGGTTAGAATTAGTGAATGAGGCCACGGTTGATGGCGCAGTTCAATTGGGAATTGCCTCGTTACCAGAAGGCTCAGAACAAACCATTGCATTTATTGAAGCGACAGACTTTAGTTCTTTGCAAACCTGTGCCGGTTTATCTGCCACTGCGTCTGGTCAAATGTCAGCCGAGTGGGGGGCATTGAACGAGTTTGCGACTGCGGTTGCATCAGGAATTTACACTCAGGTCGCGCCATTTTGTGCGGTACAGCACTATGAAGGGACGATTTCGCTACCTTACTTTTTGGGTACGCCCAGCGCCGAAAACCCTGAAGCCCCTGTTAACGAGTTTTGGACAGCAGCCTGTGATAGCGGCATTGTTCTCGCAAGTGCCTCAGACGAGGTGTTAAGTAGCGCAACGCCTGGTCCTAACCATGAGTTTTGTTCGGGTATCGGGCTTGCAGATTTACGTGTGAATGGCGAGATGCTTGATTCTGCACGGAACATCACAAAATTTAACCCGTATCCACAGCCCAAGGGCGGCAATGACGGTAATGAAACCCTAGATGTACAAGTTACCGTGCCTGATGTGGCGGTAGCGGCATCACTAGGGGTAACGCTAACCATGCCTGAAGCGGGTTGGCCAGTGGTTATTTTAGCCCACGGTATTACCAGTAAAAAAGAAGATATGTTGGCTATTTCAGGTGCATTATCCTTAGCTGGCGTTGCCACTATTGCCATTGACCAGCCATTGCATGGTTCTCGTGGTTATGACCTCACCGGTGACGGTGTGGACGACATTAATGCAACTGATGTCAGTGCCACCCACTATATGAACCTTGCAAGCCTGCCTACGGCCCGCGATAACCTTCGCCAGAGCGTGTCTGATTTACTTGGTTTGCGCTTGGGCATTAACGCGGTAGTTGATGCAACCACAACCCAAGGGGTGAAGTTTGATACCTCTCGCGTTTCTATCATGGGCGTTTCACTAGGCGCGATCACAGGCGGTAACTTCGCTGCCGTTGCGAATACCACCATGGGTGACGAATTAGCAGCCCTAGATAGTATGTTCGCCATTAAAGAGGCGTCACTCGAGTCACCAGGAGGTGGTTTAGCGCAGTTCCTTCTAGAGTCGCCAGCTTTCGGTCCGTTGATTAAAGGTTTACTACTTAGTTCAGCGTCTGAAGAATTCGTTGCACTGTTAGTACAGCTGTATGGCGATACGTCAGATTTGACTGAAGAGCAACTTGTGGTGGCGGTCACTGCATTCATGGATGCGTTAACAGACGAACAGACCGCTGAAGTAGAAGCCGTATTCAGTGAGTTTGCTTTTGCCGCCCAAACCATGATGGATGCCGGCGATCCTACTAACTATGCCGAAACCTTAGGTGCAACCACACCGGTTCACATGATGACCGTAGTGGGTGACGGCGGTGATGAAAACTTGCCAGATCAAGTGATTCCCGTGTCTACCGCTTTACCTTTGTCAGGCCAATTACCGCTGGCAAGTACTATCGGGCTAGAGCAAGTTACTACCACGAAAGCAGATACCCAACCGGTGAGCGGCTTAGTGTTGTTTAACAGTGGCGCACACGCGTCAAGTTTAAGCCCGGCTTCAAATGCAGATGTGACTACGGAAATGCAAAAAGAGGTAGCAGCTTATATTGCCTCTGATGCCACCGTAATTAATATCAGTGATGAGAGCGTTGTTGCTAACTAATTGAGTAACTTTGTTATTTTAAAAAGCCGGCGTATAGCCGGCTTTTTTGTATGCCCACTAAAAATGTTGTTTGAATGTTTACTATTGTTAATGTAGTGTTAATTGGTCGGATCTGTTGAAGTCACAAAACGCGACGTCTCCGGGTTCCGAACAACAACAATAGAAGGACATATTTGTGAAAATAACGACAGAAAAAAGGGCCATTCAAAAAACACTGGTTGCATTGGCAATTGCCACGACGCTAAGTGCCTGTGGCGATAATGATAACGACTTTAGCCATATCGATACTCCCAGTAATGAAACCCCTAGCACACCCACGACACCAATCACCACGCCGGTAACTGCCTTCGATGATGACGCCTCTCTTGATGCTGAAATACGTTGGACCACCTATGGTGTACCACATATTAAAGCAGACAACTTGGAAAGCATGGCCTATGGGGTGGGCTATGCTTTCGCCAAAGACAACCTGTGTGTGTTAGCGGATCAAATCGTCAAGTACAATTCCCAGCGTGCCAAATATTTTGGCCCTGATGCAAATCAAGGTAGTGGTGACGCTGAACACCTTATAAACGATTTCGGCTTTTTGACGCTGGGGATAAGAGCGTTAGCAGAAGAAAATTTACCCCGCTTGTCAGCAAATTCTAGAGCTATGTTTCAAGGGTACACGGCAGGGTACAATCGTTACCTCAATGAAACACCGCTAGCGGACCAAGACCAAGCATGTGCAGGACAACCTTGGGTTACTGAAATTGACAGCGTCGATTTACTAACCTATTCATTAGGTGTAGCGTTGCTGCCTGGAGCAGCTAACTTTCTAGGCCCTATGTTTTTAGCTGCCCCGGAAGGTGAGAGTTACGCGCCAACTGTGGTGTCAAGTGATAGCGGTGTGTCATCCGCGTTGGCAATAACGCCTAACATCTCACTTCCCGAAAAAAATCCACAGGAAATGGGATCTAATGGCTGGGGGTTAGGCAGCGACAAAACCACAAACGGGAAAGGCATGGTACTGGGTAACCCCCACTTTCCTCATACCGGCAACCTTAGATTTTGGCAATTCCATACTCAAATACCGGGGCATCTTAATGTCACAGGCAGTTCATTAATGGGGTTGCCTGGTGCCGTTAACATTGGCTTTAACGAAAACGTGGCGTGGACTCACACCTTCTCTACCGCTGAACATTTTGTCGTTTATCAACTGTCTTTAGACGAGGGTGACGCTTCAGGGCTTACGCACAACGTAGATGGAAATAAACGCACTATTTATGAAAAACCGTTACAAATTGAAGTGGTTGTGGCACCTGGGCAAACCATAACATTAAGTAAAACCGCTTATTACACTAACTATGGCCCCATGATTGAAGTGCCTGGCAGCTTTGATTGGACATCCACAAATGCCTTTGCCATTAAGGATGCTAACTTACCAAACTTTGATGTTGTAGATCATTGGTTAGCCATGAATATGGCCACATCAATGGATGAGTTTAAACAAGCATTTAAGGATTACGACGGGGTTATTTTTAACAATACAATGGCCGCGTCAGCAGATGGCGAAGTTTTCTATATAGATGACTCCACGGTCCCCAATCTTACAGATACCGCTATTAACGAGCTCACTAGCAATCCAGTATTGATTCAAACCAAGGCATCTGCAGGCTTTACCGTATTACCCGGCTTTTTATCTGCCTTTGATTTTAATAGTCCGGTACCGTATGAAAATGCGCCCAAATATGAAGGCAGTGACTCAGTCCAAAACTCAAATGATAGTTTCTGGTTAACCAATCTTTCGTCTCCAATTACAGGGGTATCCCCCTTATACGGTCAAGTAGACAATCAACAGTCTTTGCGCTCGCGTATGGGACAAAAATTTATTGAATCTGAAGCTGGAAGTGATGGCACCTTTACGCCGCAAGAAGTAGAGGCGCTTTTACTCTCAAACAGAAGTTATCTGGCGGAAGAAGTATTGCCAAGCTTACTGCAGCTATGTAGTGAGCAAGGATCTGCTCCTGTCGTAGTGGATGGCAATAATGTGTCCGTTGAAGACGCATGCAGTGCGCTATCAACATGGGACGGAACCATGAATACGGAAAGTGTAGGGGCGCATGTATTTAGAGAATTTGCCTTTCAATTTGCACAAAACCCCCAGTGGGTGACACCATTCTCCCTTGAGAACCCGGTGTCTACCCCTAGCGGCTTGATTCAAAACGATGAAACATTGAATCAGTTCGCTCGTGCTGTACAGGTAATTAATGAAGCCGTTGTGGCTGTCGATGCAAAACTTGGCGACGTTCAATTTGTTGAGCGAAGTTTGCCTGATGGCAGTGCAACAGGAGAGAAAATACCCTGGGGTGGCGCGCATAATATTGAGGGTGGATTTAATGTGTTTAATATCGTGGCAGGCAACAATGGCACGCTTTTGCCCCGGCATACTTATGCGCCGCTAAATTCAAACACCATCATGAGTGCAGAAGCGCAGGGATATCACATAAACTATGGCAGTAGTTGGATGTTGGTCATTAACTTCACGGATGAGGGGCCACAGGGAAGGGGAATACTTACCTATTCACAATCTCGTGTGTTTGGCAGTGACCACTTTTTAGACCAAACATTGCTGTATTCTCAGCAACCTAGTTTAAGAGACATGTATTTTACAGAAGAAGATATAGCTGCAAATACAATCAATGAGTTAATCCTATCGTCAGACTAAAAATTGACTGGTATTATAGCCGTCATTTTTTTAACGACGCCTGTAATATCAAGATTGGGCGATAAAGCGAAGAAGGGGTAAACTTTACCCCTTCGGATTAAACTGGGAGAGTAGTTTGGAGTTTTTGTACGAATACGGTTTATTTGTTGCCAAAGCCGTCACTTTAGTTGTGGCATTCGTTGTGATTGTTTCCACCATAGTGGGCGCGGCGAGCAAACAAAAGCAAGGTAAGGGGCAACTTGAAATAACATCACTGTCTGAACAGTTAAAAGACATAACCCATTACGCGCGGCAAGTACTGTTAGATAAAAATGCACAAAAGCAGCTTGCCAAAGAACAAAAGAAAGAAGAGAAACAAAAGAAGAAAAACAAGGAACCGCAAGATAAAAAGTCACGTTTGTTTGTGTTGGATTTCAAAGGCTCTATGGACGCCAATGAAGTTGAGCATTTACGTGAAGAAATTACCGCCCTTCTTTGTATTGCACAAAGTGAAGACGAAGTTTTGGTGCGATTAGAGAGTGGCGGTGGTGTCGTACATGGTTACGGACTTGCAGCGTCGCAACTACAACGCATTAAAGAAAAAGGGCTTAAACTCACTATAGCCGTTGATAAAGTCGCCGCTAGCGGTGGGTATATGATGGCTTGCGTAGCTGATAAATTAATAGCATCCCAATTTGCATATATTGGCTCTATTGGCGTGCTAGCGCAATTGCCTAACTTTAATAAACTATTAAAGAAAAACGATATTGAATTTGAACAACACACAGCCGGGGAGTACAAACGTACGCTAACTGTGTTTGGTGAAAATAACGACGAAGGTCGGGAAAAATTCAAAGAAGAAATAGAAGAAATTCATACCTTATTTAAAGACTTTGTTCACAGCCAACGTCCAGACATGGACATTGAGAAAGTGGCAACTGGAGAGTATTGGCCTGGCGTTAAGGCAAAAGACCTCGGCTTGGTTGATGCGTTATCCACCTCGGATGACTATATCCTTTCTCATCACCCTGAGCGTGAAATATTTAGTGTTAAGTACTCAGTTAAAAAGAATGTTGCAGAAAAATTAGGCTTGTCTGTGGCCTCAGTAGCTGAGCGCGTGTTAATGAAAAGCTGGAACAAAGCAAGACATTGGTTTTAAGTAAAAACGAATTCTATCATGGGGTTAACCTGGTTACGCATAACCCTTCTGATGGATTTATCTAGTCAGCGGGCTGCTAATAAGAAATATAAAAATGGCGAAAAATACCAAAACAGATATTCTCGATGCCGCAGAATTGTTGTTTTCTCAATATGGGTTTACACAAACCTCTATGCGAGAAATTACAACGCAAGCGAATGTTAATTTGGCATCTGTTAACTACCATTTTGGTAGTAAGAAAAACCTGATCCAATCGGTATTAAAACGTTATTTCGATATTTTAATGCCCGAAGTAGCGCTTTGTTTAAAATCATTGTCGCCATCAATGGGAACGCGTGGCATTGCCGAATTGCTTCAATCGCTCATTCCCCCAATGTTGAAACTTAATACACTTGGGCCTAATGGAACGGCTATTTTTGTTCAACTATTGGGGCGAGGTTACAATGAAACACAAGGGCATTTGCGTCGGTTCATTATGACCAATTATGGCGAAACTGTTCGCGCTTTGGTTGCGAGTATACAAAGGTGTTTGCCTGAGTTACCGGAAGAAGAATTATTTTGGCGGCTTCACTTTGCGATGGGAAGCTTTGTATTTTCAATGGCATCCAGTCAGGCACTTACCGAAATTGCAGAGTCTGACTTCCATAAGCAGGTAGAGATTGAAGAGGTAATTAGTCACCTTGTTCCTTTTGTGGCGCAAGGCTTAGCGGGAAATCTCCCAAACAATATATCAACAATCTAGGCTTATCGTGGCAAAATTGCAGTGGCAGATTTAGCGCGTAGCTTTTCTGCCCAATCGTCTTTTACCGAAAAGCCAGTCACTTTTTATACTAATTTTTTCTCACTTTTTGCACGGAGGACTTGTGTCAGTATCCATTCAACAACTTTCTACCTATTTAAACGGACTTTTGCGAGTACAGGAAATAACCGACTACTGCCCGAATGGCTTGCAGGTTGAAGGTAGGAGGGAAGTCACTCATATTGTGACTGGTGTAACGGCGTCGCAAGCACTCGTTGATGCCGCTATTGCACAAGGGGCGGACACCCTTTTAGTTCACCACGGATACTTTTGGAAAGGTGAGTCACAAACCATCACGGGCATGAAGAAGAAGCGTATTTCTGCGTTACTAAAAAACGATATCAATTTGCTTGCGTACCACTTACCGTTAGATGTTCACCCTGAATATGGCAATAATCGGCAACTCGCGAAGTTGCTTAATGTTCATCAAGTTAAAGCAGTATCTAGTGTGAAACCTGTCGGTGTTTTGATGGAAGGCGAACTTCCCAGCCCAATTAAGGGTGAAGACTTAAAGCAATTACTGGCTACGCAATTAAGCCGCGAAATTCTTATGGAGTGCCCGCAGAATAAAGAGATAACACGTATTGCGTGGTGTACGGGAGGCGGCCAAGGTTTTATAGAGCAAGCCGTGGAGGCCAACGTAGATGCTTTTATTACTGGCGAGGTATCAGAACAAACCATTCATGTCGCACGGGAAATGGACATTGCGTTTTTCGCCGCGGGTCATCATGCAACCGAACGTTATGGAGTAAAAGCATTAGGTGAGCACTTGTCAGAGCACTTCGATATACCTGTAACCTTTATAGACATACCTAACCCTGCGTAATGCAAAAGCCTAATGTATTACCTGGTACATTAAGTGAATTAACGATGAATAGTTTATGGAAAATGACCGCCTTTTTAACGGCATAGCAACTAAGTTTGCTGATAATATATATGGTACGACTAAGGGGCAATTGCGCCATCTTATCTTGTGTGATGCCTTGCAACCTTTCACCCAAGTGCCCTTATCTATATTAGAAGTCGGCGGGGGCACAGGTGTGATGGCCGCCCATTTAGCTGAGCAAGGACATCGTATTACGCTGACTGACGGTTCAAAAGATGTGCTTGAATTGGCCAGCGCTAATTTAGCTGCGTTTAGCAACGTCGATATAAAGCAGCAGTATCTTCAAGATATTACAGATATTGATGCTTATGATCTGGTTGTATGCCATGCGGTTTTAGAGTGGCTTGATAAGCCCTTCGACGCCATACGTTTTTTGTATAGCAACCTAAAGCCCGGTGGGTTGCTAAGCCTTAGCTTCTTTAATAGAGATGCTGCGCTCATGGCGAATGCCATTTACGGTAACTTTGAATATATTGAACGTGGCCTTAAGGTTAAAAACCAAGTTAAACTGAACCCGCAAAATGCCTTACCTGCTAAGCAAGTAGTGGAATTTTGTGAAAATTCAGGCTTTCATATCTTAAGTAAAACCGGGGTTCGCTGTTTTCACGATTACATGAAAGATAACAGCCATCAAACATCTAAATTCGACCAACTCGTAAGCGTGGAAAGGCAATACAATCAAACCGAACCGTTTCTATGGCTTGGGAAATATTTCCATTTGATGCTGCAAAAACCAGCAGCAAACGAACACAAAGAGTAACGATTTACACGTCCACGAGGTTGTCATTGGCAGTGACATCGCTGTTGTGGGTGAATAATAAAAGGTTGCTCACAGTCACCTGTGCAATTTCGGCTAATGCCTCCTGGGTAAAAAAGCCTTGGTGCCCCGTCACCAGTACATTGGGGAAAGTGAGCAGGCGTTGAAAAATATCGTCCTGAATAATGTCTAATGAGTGATCGCTAAAGAATAATTCACTTTCTCTTTCATAAACGTCAAGGCCAAGGTAACCAAGGTGCTGTTTTTTCAACGCACCAATGACCGCTGTGTCATCGATAAGCCCTCCACGCGATGTATTAATAAGCATGGCGCCTTTAGGCATAAGGGCTAATGTATCCTCGTTTATTAAATGATAGCTATCGTCGTTTAGTGGACAGTGCAAAGACACAATTTGACACTGAGACATTACGTTTTCTAACGAGGTGTAGGTTGCCCCAAGCTTTTCAACCTCGCGATGAGGATTTGGGTCACAACATAAAATTTTACAACCAAACCCATTAAGAATACGGATGACTGCTTGACCAATCTTGCCTGTACCAATGATGCCAACGGTTTTATTGAAAAGGGTGAAGCCCATTAGGCCTTCCAAGGCAAAGTTTCCTTCTCTTACTCTGTTGTAGGCTTTATGGGTTTTACGGTTTAACGTGAGGATTAACGCCAATGTATGTTCTGCAACTGTTTGTGGACTGTATGCGGGCACACGGGAAACCTTAATCCCTAGCGCTTTCGCTGCGTGTACATCCACGTTATTGAACCCAGCGCAGCGCAGGGCGACATGTTTTACTTTTAAATTGGCTAAGGTCGCAAGGGTAGGCGCACTTAAATCGTCATTAACAAACACACAAACTGCATCAAAACCCTTACAGGTTATCGCAGTTTGCGCATTTAATGGGTGGGGGAAAAACGTAAAGTCAATAGTGGAGGATGGAGTTTCATCTACACTTTTCTGTTTCAATCGCAACGATGAAAAAATAGCATTATCGTAAGCTTGAGCACTGAAAAACGCGACCTTGAGCATACGGTTACCTCCCTGTTTATTATGACTTATGCTAAGTGGGACTCAATGTCTTTTGCTATGTCTTCTGGTTTCGTGGTGGGGGCATATCGTTTAACAACAGTGCCATCTTTTGAAACCAAAAATTTCGTAAAATTCCACTTTATCCGCTTAGAGCCAAGTAAACCTGGCGCTTGGTCTTTTAGTTCAACATACATAGGGTGGGTTTGCGGGCCATTCACATCCGTTTTTTTAAAAAGCGAAAATGAAACGCCAAAATTGATATTACAAAACGCCGCGATTTCTTCATCACTGCCTGGCTCTTGATGGCCAAACTGGTCACAGGGGAACCCAAGAATTTCAAATCCCTTGTCTTTATAGCGCGAGTACAAGTTTTCTAGCCCTTCATATTGTTTGGTAAAACCGCACTTACTCGCGGTATTGACGATAAGAAGCAGTTTCCCTCTATAGCTTTCCATCTCTTGTGGTTCGCCAGTGTTTTTCGTGAGTGTGTGGGCATAAATTGACATCGCGTTTCCTCAGTATTGTTGTTTTTATTACTGTTGTCTTTGCTTCATTAAAGCTTGATACTTTGGGTATCAGTATAACCCTAGAATGGATAGTAAGATCAGCATGACAAAAATGAAAGTAAGCTTTTTGGGATTGGGTGTTATGGGGTATCCCATGGCGGGTCATTTGGTTTCTGCAGGTTTTGATGTGACTGTGTTCAATCGAACTACACAGAAAGCAAAGCAGTGGGTTGAAAAATATGGCGCCAAACTCGCTTTAAGCCCATCTGAAGCAGCCAAAGATGCTGATGTTGTACTAATGTGTGTGGGTGACGACAACGACGTTAGAACGGTGGCAAAAGAAGCCATTGCTGCGATGAATGAAGGCGCATTATTAATAGACCATACAACCGCATCTGCCACGGTAGCAAAGGAAATCGACCGGGTGTGTAAAGACCATGGTTTAGGTTTTCTTGATGCGCCTGTCTCTGGCGGGCAAGCTGGCGCTGAAAATGGTCAGTTAACCGTGATGGTCGGTGGGACGGAAAGAGACTATATCAAAGCTAAGCCTCTTTTCGACGCTTATTCTCGCCACAGCCAGTTACTCGGGGAATGTGGCAGTGGGCAGCTTGCCAAAATGATGAATCAAATTTGCATTGCTGGGATTGTTCAAGGCCTAGCTGAAGCGTTGCACTTTGGCCAAAAAGCAGGCTTAGACTGCAATGCTGTTATTGACGTCATCAGCAAAGGAGCCGCACAATCGTGGCAAATGGAGAATCGCGCGCAAACTATGCTTAATAACAGCTATGAATTTGGCTTCGCCGTGGACTGGATGCGAAAAGACTTATCTATTGCATTGGATGAAGCTCGAAGAAATGGCTCTACACTTGCGTTAACCGCATTAGTGGATCAATATTATGCTGATGTACAAAAAATGGGCGGTAATAGATGGGATACATCTAGCCTGCTAACACGGCTGAAGTAAGGCAGGCGAAAAGCCTTATTTTACCCTTTTTTTTCAGCAGCGGCTTGTGCTAACAATGTCAGTTGGTTTAGTCGTTGCTGGTTGCCCTGTGTGAGTTCAAGTTCCGCAACACAACTCAGTAGGCTCTGTACAGAGAACTTTCGATATACCGCAGTATCCGCTTCAATCATACATTGAACAAGGTTAAGACCAAAGGCCGCCGTATCTGCTGACAAGGTGAACGCATCATAGAAGTGTTTGAGTGCGCCTAAAAAGTTTTTTTCAACAAACATGTGTGTGCCTGTTTCATTAAGCGCAACAGCTTGTTCGTGATTTAAACCCAATTCTTTTCCACTTGTAATAATTAATGCACTGTTGCTAACTTGTTCTGTAATAGCCTGAGTTTCTTCGTTTTTTTGCCTGGCTAATAGTAACAATGCGTTCGCTTTTTCTTCGTCGCCCAACCCATAATGCACTTTAGCGGCAATAACCAATAGTGAGGGTTCTGTCCGTAAATAATTATCCATGTAATCTTCGTCTAAAAGACTTGCGGCTTTGTCTTCATCCTGTTCGAGAATGGCAGAAAATGCTAATAGGTAGTCGCGCTTTTGCAGCATTTGCCTATCACCTTGATTTCGACCAGCAATGCCCACTAATTTTCTTGCTTGCGACAAGCTTTCTCTACGGTTAGTCGTAGGAGACTCTTCAGCAAGAAGTAGATAGAACTCTGCTAATTCAAAGGTAAAATCGTTAAAACGATCTTTCGCACTTCGGTGCATAGCGCGTTTTTTCTGAAACAAGTCTATGGCTTCTACCACTTTATCTTGCTTTTGAAAGGCAATAGATTTCATTCTGGTTGCCGATAAACTCAACTCGCTAAACTTAATGTTTTCGAGGTAATCTTCCACCTGTCCGTAGGACTTTTGTTCGAAGGACAGTGACGCCAACCACTCAAACGCCCGGTCTCTAGCTAAGCTAGAATGCACCATAGTGCTTAATTCCGACTGACATTCCGGCCATTTACCTGCAGCATATTGGCAACGTATTTTACCCCATTGTGCCCACAGCACTTTGTCAGAGCGGGTAAGTACTTCATCATAGATATTCATGGCTCGTTGAATCTCGCCATTTTCATAAAGAAGCCGTGCATACAATTTGCGAATGTCATTCACTAAACGAGAGGGCACACCTTCTCTCACTTGCTTTTGAAGTAAACTTATTGCATTACTTCGCTGCTTGTTATCCATTTCTTTTAATATCGGGTCTGCATAGTGGCGATAAGAAATATAGTGTCGAATTTGTCGAGTGAGTGACGCAATGGTGTAGGGTTTAATGAGTAGAATGTCAGGCTGAAGATCCATAATTCTACCAATGGCCTGTGGCGATCTATCCGATGTAAGAAAGATAATACCTGTACTTGGACGAATGTAACCCGCTTCACGAAGGGCGTGGATCCATTCTACACCAGACTTGCCTTGACCAAGGTGATAGTCCATTAAAAGCAGCTCGAAATGTTGTTTGCGCAGTACGCTTTTCAACTCTACACCCGATGCAAAACTACGTACGTTTAAATGACCAATGGGCAGCAGATGACCACGAAGGGTCGTTCTTGCTGTCGCATTGTCTTCAACAATTGCAATCCTGTATTCCATCGGTGCTGTACTCAACATTCTATCAAACAATAGCTTACCAGTGCTTCGGCTAAAGTGCATTAAGCAAAAAGATGTAAAACGAAGCGGCGACATGTATCTATCGGCTTAGTCCTAAGAAAACATAAGGAATCCAACCTTTGATGTCACAATTAATTTACAATTATTTTAAATTGATTTGACGTTAACGTTTACGTGAAGGTTAACAATTCGTTACTGTTACTCTCATGAGTTAATCACAGGCAGAAAAGCATGAAACAGGTTCCTTTACTTATTGATGGTGAATTTATAACGTCGGCAACCGATGAGTTCATTACGGTGACTAATCCAGCCAACAACACACCCATAGCACACGCGCCCTGCGCGACTGAGAGCGAAATGGAAGGGGCGATCGCATCAGCAACACACGCATTCTCAAAATGGAAAAACGTGCCCGTTACTGAGCGAGCACGAGTCATGATGCGCTATCAGGCACTACTTAAAGCACACCATGATGAAATTGCGACTTTGCTCGCTCAAGAAACGGGGAAAACCTTCGACGACGCAAAAGGCGATGTGTGGCGTGGCATAGAAGTGGTTGAGCAAGCGATGAACGCCCCCGCATTAATGATGGGCGAAACTGTTGAAAACGTTGCAAGAGGCGTCGATACCTACAGTGTCACGCAACCCCTTGGTGTTTGCGCAGGTATTACCCCATTTAATTTTCCAGCCATGATCCCACTTTGGATGTTTCCCCTCGCTATTGTTTGCGGTAACACCTTTATTTTAAAACCGTCAGAACAAGACCCCTTAACGCCTAATCGCTTAGCTGAATTATTTCTTGAAGCGGGTGCGCCTGCCGGCGTTCTCAATGTTGTCCATGGCGGCAAAGAGCAAGTAGAGCCTTTATTAACCGACCCTCGCATTAAAGCAGTTTCTTTCGTGGGTTCGGTACCTGTTGGTCAACACATTTATCGTACCGCAACGGCGAATATGAAAAGAGCACAATGCTTTGCGGGTGCCAAAAACCATACGGTAATTATGCCCGATGCCAATAAGGAGCATGTATTAAATAATCTTGTTGGCGCTTCGGTAGGCGCAGCGGGACAGCGTTGTATGGCAATTTCTGTGGCGGTCTTTGTTGGCGAGGCGCAACAGTGGATACCTGAATTAGTCGCCCGAATTGCTAAAGTAAAACCTGGCCTGTGGGACGACGAGGAAGCGGGATTTGGCCCCCTCATCAGCCCTCAGGCAAAACGACGTGTATTGGGTTTAATTCAAGAAGCGAAAGAAGAGGGGGCCGAATGTTTATTAGATGGTTCCACCGCCACTGTGGAAGGTTA
>CERE01089174.1_pt1 | contig 15323 bp, 17 predicted proteins | sample 530911 | NCBI WGS metagenome assembly CERE01 (sample SAMEA2621092, study PRJEB7988) | marine metagenome | biome: marine biome (ENVO:00000447); feature: mesopelagic zone (ENVO:00000213); material: "saline water (ENVO:00002010), including plankton (ENVO:xxxxxxxx)" | depth 800 m
ATGGGTAGGGCTTGCTCCTTCGCCATGCGGATCCCAATAGCGTCGAATTTGGTCATCCAGGAAGCGCAACACAGGACGCGGCCGCATCGACCGATGCCCCCGGTTAATTTCGCCACGTCGCGGTCACCCACTTGCCGAAGTTCCACACGGCATTGCAGGGCGCTTCCCAGTTCGCGCAATAACGGCCGGAAATCAACCCGCCCTTCGGCGCCGAAGGTCACGATGATCCGGCTGCGGTCGAAGGCATAATGGGCGTCTACGATTTTCATGCCCAACTGGAGTTCGCGGGCTTTGGAGCGGGCCAGACTGAAGGCGGTCTGCTCCATCTCCTTGGTTTGTTGCCACCGGCCAATATCCGACCCTGTGGCCTTCCGCACCACCGTCAACGGTATTTCTTCCTCGGGCTGAGACAATACCAGAATTCGGGGTTCTCGGACCACCCACCCCAATTCCTGTCCCTTTTCGGTGCGAACCACAACATAGTTCTTGTTGATCAACTCCAGGTCCCCGGCATCTGCAAAGATAATGGGGTCTGCTTCTCGCCAACGGATACCTACTACTCTACTCATACCTGAACTCCGGCCACGGGTAGGTTCAACATCATGACCTCCAGGGAAAGCCGGGGGCTGGCGTTGTGGTCCAAGGCCTCCAGCGTATGGTGAATCTGTTTGACGAATGCGACTATTTGGATGGTGGTTAAGCCGTTTCGATGCGCTTCCAGCTCGGCGGACTTATCGGCGTGGTGAACGTAATCGCCGGCGCCTTCCTTCATCAACAATAGATCCCGCCACCAGCGTAACCACAGAAACAGAACTTGTCTGACAAAATCCCGGTCGCGACCGAACATAGTGGCCAGTTCGCTGGCGTAGCTGAATCGTATGTCCAGTCCCGACTGGCAGATCTCCAACATACGCTGCAGATCGGATTCCCGGTCTTGCAGGACTTGGTCTTCTTTTAATGCGTCGAAGACCCAACCGAAACAACCTCGGGAAATGCGTGCCAAGTTTTCCGCTGTTGCCGCGTCCACGCCGTGCTCGGTTACCAGTCTTTCCACCATTTCCTCTTTCGGCGCGGGCAAGAGCGTCAGACGGCGGCACCGGGAGCGGATCGTGGACAACAGGTAATCTTCATCGGTGGTTAGCAACAATATCGTGACTTGGTCCGGAGGCTCTTCCAAAGTCTTCAGCAGAGCGTTGGCGGCAGCTTCGCTCATCGACTCCGCCCCGTCAAAGATGACAACGCTGCACCGGCCTTCGTAAGGGTTCAGATAGACCTGCCGGAGCACGTCTTTAACGTCGTCGATCCCGATGACGGTACGGGTAGGCCCGGCCTCTTCGCTGGGGCCAATACCCACGACGCGCACATCCGCGTGCTGCCCAAGAGCAATCCGGGTGCACTGCCCGCAATCCCCACAGGGCGCCCCGGGGCCTTGGAGACAATTAAGGGCTTGGGCGATGTTGATAGCGAGGGTCATCTTGCCAACGTGAGCTGGTCCCACCAGCAGGTAAGCGTGGGATAAGCGGCCTTCTCTGAGGCCTGCGTCCAATTGGGTCAAGATGTGAGGTTGGCCGTAAATTTGCCACATAGGAGGCTTTCAGCTTTCAGCGGTCGGCTTTCGGGCTCCGGACGTCGGGAATATCCTCATATCACGTCGCATAGCATCATGTCTTGATAGCTCTCGCGGCGATGCCATATTACATGTCTTGCGAAGTTAGTCCGGTTCTCCTTGCGATTCGAGCCAACATCCTGGGACCGATCTCTTCGTTGTCATGGAAGGCGAACACTACATCTGGCCATCCTTCCCTGGATAATATCCGGTGGGAGCCTGATTGCCTTTTCACTCGCCATCCTATTCTCAAAAGAGCCGCCAAAACCCTCCGTGACCGGGCGCTGGGCCACCGGCTCATGCGATATGGAACAAACTGTCTAGTTGCACTGTCTCAGACTCTCCGTTCTCGAGCCGGTCGGCTAACGTGCGGAGAGCCAGAGCCTGGGCCGTGGCCTCTTCCGGAGTTTTGCCGTACACCACGACCCCCGGAAGATCGACAACTTCCGCGATCCAACGGCCATCTTCTTCCTGTTCGAGTTCAATCTTAAAGGCCACGATACCTCCAGCAGCTGGCCACTGCACCGTTCGTACCGGCCAAGTCCCTCATATCACGTCGCACAGCATCATGTCTTGGTAGCTCTCGCGGCGGCGGATGAGGCGGCTTTGGCTGTTGTTGACCAGCACCATGGGTGGGCGGGGATTGAGGTTGTAGTTGCTGGCCATGGAAGGGCAATACGCTCCGGCGGCGGGGATTGCCAGAACGTCGCCCGCAACCAATTCCGGCAACATTATATCAGAGGCTAGCAGGTCGCCGGATTCGCAGTACTTGCCGGCGATAGTAACCCGCTCAGTCGGCTCTTGATTGACCTTGCCAGCGGCGATCACCTCGTAGATCGCCTGATAAAGGGCCGGGCGTATGTTGTCGCCCATGCCTCCGTCCACGCTGACGTATTTGCGGACTCCGGGAATATCTTTGATCGCTCCGATCTGATATAGGGCGACCCCTGCCGGGCCGATGATGGAGCGGCCCGGCTCGATTATCAGTTCGGGGACCTCCATGCCCAGGTCCGCGCAGGTGGATGTCATCGTGGATACTATGGCCTCGGCGTAATCCCCGATCTCCGGTGGAGCATCGTCCCTGGTGTAGGCAATGGCGAAGCCGCCGCCGGGGCTGAACTCCTGAAGGTCCAGACCCTCCTCCCGGAACTGGGCGGCCCAACGCAACACCAGTTCCGTAGCGACCCGATATGGCTCCAACTCAAAGATCGGCGAGCCCAGATGGAAATGCAAGCCACGAAGATTCAGATTGGACGCATTTAGCGCCTGGCGTACAGCCTGGGCAGCGTGCCCGGTCTGTATCGAAAATCCGAACTTGGAGTCGAGGATGCCGGTGGTCGTGTGAACATGGGTGTGGGGGTCCACCCCCGGCGAAACCCTGATGATGATGTTCTGGACCTTGCCGGCAGCGGCGGCGGTCTGGTTCAGCAGGTCCAACTCGTAAAAGCTGTCCACAGCAACCGTACCGATGCCGTTTGCCAGGGCGTATTCCAATTCATCAGGGGTCTTGTTGTTGCCGTGGAACGTAACCCGCTCTAGAGGAAACCCCACTCTCTGGGCGATCGCCAACTCGCCTCCGGAGACCACGTCCAGACCCAAACCCTCCTCATCGAATATTTGGGCCAGGGCCGGATTGATATAGGCTTTGCAGGCATAGTAGACTTGGGAATTCTCCCAGCGTTGCCGGAACTCTTGCACAAAGGAACGGCAACGCGCTCGCAGGGTTTGCTCGTCCAGAATGTAAACAGGGGTGCCGTACTGGGAGACCAGGTCCAGGGCGTTGCATCCCCCAATAACTAACTGCCCTTGGGAATCGACGGTGGTGGTGTCGGGAAATACGGTTTTGGGGAACATCGTTTTGCCGCTCCGGTATCTAACATTCTGCCTTCGTTGGAGAAGGAAAGGGCTGAGCATTGTATGTAATGGCATCATAGGACCGGACACCGAGTCCGCGCAACCTTGAAATCCGTTGACTCCACGTTTGGGCGAGTATATACTCCGGTGACTCGAACCCGCAGGGTCCCTAACTCGCAGGGTTCCTCGTGGCAATGGGCTAAATTCGGCCTCACTGGGGGTGTAATGGCAAAGATTCCGATACAGGTCACCGTTAACGGACAATCGCATCAAGCCGAGGTGGAACCGCGGATGCTGCTGGTTCACTTTCTGCGCGAGGAACTGGGTCTCACCGGCACCAAGATCGGTTGCGACACCAGCCAGTGCGGCGCTTGCGTGGTCTCTATGAATGGGTCCACCGTCAAGTCCTGTACTTGCCTGGCGGTCCAGGCGGATGGAGCTGAGATCGGCACCATCGAGGGCTTGGCTAACGGAAGCGAATTGCATCCTATGCAAGAAGCCTTTTGGGACAATCACGGCTTGCAGTGCGGCTACTGCACTGCCGGAATGATCATGACAGCCGTGGAAATGCTGGAGCGCAACCCGCATCCGTCGGCGGACGAGGTTCGGGCTGGATTGGAGGGCAATCTCTGTCGCTGTACCGGTTACCAAAACATCGTCAAGTCGATTCTAGCGGCCGCTGAAAAAATGGGGGGTGCTCACCACCATGACCACTAGAATATTTGGCTCAGGCATTCGACGCCGGGAAGACCCCAGGCTGATGACTGGGCAGGCTACATACACCGACGACATCAGCCTGGCGGGGATGGTCCATGCGGCTATTTTGCGCAGTCCCCATGCCCACGCGAAGATCAACAACATCGACTCCAGCGCGGCCCGCAGCGCCCCGGGAGTTTTGGCGGTGTACACCAGCGCCGACACGGAAGGCGTGCTCAACCCCATCCCTTGCGCTTGGCAGCCGCCCGACTCCGATGTTAAAGCCGTGAACCACAATGCGCTGGCGGTGGACGTTGTCCGTTATGTTGGCGACGCCGTGGCGGTGGTGGTGGCCGAGAGCCGGTACCAAGCTGAAGACGCTCTGGAGCTGATAAACGTAGACTACGGGGTATTGCCGTCGGTCGTTAATCCCCAGGCAGCCATGGCGTCCGGGGCGCCGCAACTTCACGAAGACGCCCCTAACAACCAGGCATTTCATTGGGTTGTTGCCGGGGGAGATGCTGACGCTGCTTTCGCGGCGGCGGCGGGAGATTCCCAAAACCAAGTGGTGGTTAGCGATACCATAATTCAGCAAAGGTTGATTCCCAACGCCATGGAACCGCGTTCCGCCGTCGCAAGCTGGCAATCGGCGATGGGAGAGCTGACCCTTTGGAGCACCAGCCAAAATCCCCATATCTGCCGGTTCCTGTGCTCTCTGGTTACCGGAATCGGAGAGCATAAGATTCGGGTCATTGCCGTGGATGTCGGCGGGGGATTCGGCAGTAAGGTCGCCATGTACGCCGATGAAATGCTGGCGACGTTCTGCTCCATGCAGTTGGGCCGGCCGGTCAAGTGGACCGCAACCCGGTCCGAAGGATACCTGTCTACGATCCATGGCCGGGACCACGTAGAGCAAGTCGAAATGGCCGCGACGAAAGACGGCAAGATTACCGGCCTTAGGACCACGGTCTACGCCGGTATGGGTGCCTACCTTTCTACCGCCGGGCCGGGCATCCCCACCATATTGCACGGCCTGATGTATTCCGGCCCTTACGAGATTCCCAACGTCAAAGGCGACATCTTCGGGGTCTTCACAAACACGACACCGGTCGATGCCTATCGCGGGGCCGGCCGGCCCGAGGCTACTTTCCTCTTGGAGAGGATGATAGAACTGCTGGCCGCCGAGTTGGATATCGACCCCGTGGAAATACGTCGCCGCAACCTGATTCAGCCCTTCGAGGACGGGCACGACGTAAGCACCGGCCTGACCTACGATAGCGGCAATTACCAGGGCACCTTGGACCTAGCCTTGCAGCAGGTAGATTATCCGGCATTGCGCCAGGAACAAACGGAACTCCGCAGCCAAGGCCAATACATGGGTATTGGCGTATCAACCTACTGTGAGATTTGCGGACTGGGCCCTTCTCAGGTTGCCGGGGCCGTGGGCTTCGGCGGCGGCCTGTGGGAAAGCGCCATCGTCCGGTTCTACGCGACCGGGAAAGTAAACGTTTTCGTGGGGACTTCTCCTCACGGGCAAGGTGAGGAAACGACCTTCGCCCAGATCGTGTCCGATGAGCTAGGTGTTCCGGTGGAGGACATCGAGATAATTCACGGCGATACCGACATCACTCCCATGGGATGGGGCACCTACGGCAGCCGGACAACGGTGGTTGGCGGTGGCGCGGTAGCCCTCAGCGCCCGGAAGATCCGGGACAAAGGCAAAGCGCTGGCGGCCCATCTATTGGAGGCCGCCGAAGAGGATATCGAATACGAGGATGGCAAGTTCTTCGTCCGGGGATCTCCCGACCAGAACAAGACTATCCAGGACATCGCTTTGATGGCCAACGTGGCATGGAACATGCCCGAGGGGATGGAACCAGGGCTGGAGGCTACCACCTTCTACGACCCACCTAACTTTAGCTATCCTTTTGGCGCCCACGTGGCGGTGGTGTCGGTCGACGTTGACAACGGCCATATCGTTCTACAACGCTACGTTGCAGCCGACGACTGTGGACCTCAGATCAATCCTGTGATTGTCGAAGGGCAAGTCCAGGGCGGTGTGGTCCAAGGCGCCGGTCAGGCACTATGGGAAGGCGTGGTCTACGACGACAACGGTCAGCTATTGACCGGCTCAATGTTGGACTATGCCTTGCCCAAGGCCCATCTGCTGCCGAACATCGAGGTCCTCTCCACCGTTACCCCTTCGCCGCACAATCCGCTGGGAGTTAAGGGCATCGGCGAAACCGGCAGCATTGCGTCAACGGTGACCATTTACAACGCCGTGATCGACGCTCTCAAGCCGCTGGGGATCACTCATTTGGAAATGCCGCTGAGCCCGCAAAGAGTATGGCAGGCTATTCAGCAAGCAAAAGGAGCATAAATCATGTTCGCTCCGGAATTTGAATACCACAGAGCCAACACGGTGGCGGAAGCGATTCAACTACTCGACGCCAACGAGGACGCCAAACTCTTAGCGGGGGGGCATAGCCTGCTGCCGCTGCTGAAACTTCGTCTGGCCAGACCCTCCGCCCTGATCGACATCGGCGGAATCTCCGAGCTAAAGGGGATCACCATCAGTGATGAGAGCGTCCGCATCGGGGCGTTGACCACCCACCGGCAACTGATGGCGTCCCACGACCTGGAGCACGCTTGCTCCCTTCTCGGCAACGCCGCCGGCGGTATCGGGGATACGCAGGTGCGCAACCGGGGCACCATTGGAGGCAACGTGGTCCACGCCGACCCGGCTTCCGATTGGCCTGCCGTGCTCACCGCCTTAGACGCAAAATTTAATATTCAGGGCGCCGGTGGCGCTACCCGCACTGTCGAGCCCGGCGACTTCTTCGTGGGTCCGCTTACCACGACGCTGGGTGAGCATGAGGTGTTGACGTCCATCGACGTACCTACTTTGGGACACCATCAACGGGCCGAATACGCCAAAATGGCCCACCCCGCTTCCGGTTTCGCCGTGGTAGGCGCGGCCGTGGTTGTCCATGTTCATGACGGTGTGTGCACCGCCGCCCGGATCGCCGTTGGCGGGCTCGTGCCGGCTCCGGTGCGCATGGTCTCGGTGGAGAACGCGCTAGTAGGCAAGGAATTAAACCAAGAGAACATCGCCGCAGCCGCCAGCCACGCAAGCAACGATTTGCAAGGGGAGATTCTTGGCGACTTCTTCGCCTCTGCGGAGTACCGGAAGGCCATGGCAGAGGTGGAGATACGCCACTCCCTGTTCCATGCCACCGAGGTGCACCACCACTAGGACACAATCCGGTCTGGCAAAGCCGTAATTAACGCTGGGCTGTCTCTCAAGAGGCAGCCCAGCGGTTTGATGTAAAGGCAAATCTGTTTGGCCGGCGATGACGGTTCTCCCGGGAGCCGCTTGGTGTTCAGCCGAAAGAGGTCACTAGAAAAATTTGAAAATACTCTTGATAAATGACGATGGCATCAATGCCCCGGGTCTTTGGGCGGCTGCTGAAGTCCTACGAAAAGTTGGAGAGCTGTTCGTGGTCGCTCCGGAACAAGAGCAAAGCGGGGTGGGGGCGTCCCTCACCCTGCATCATCCCGTGAAGGTTCGGAGCGTGGCGGCGGATGAGTTTCTCGAAGTAGATGAAGCAGCTTCTTTCGGCGTCACCGCATTCGCCGCCGAAGGGACTCCTGGAGACTGCGCAATTCTGGCGTTTGAGAAGTTGGTGGGTTCGGTTGACCTGGTGGTATCGGGGATCAATTCCGGCTCCAACCTGGGTTGGGACGTGATGGTGTCAGGTACCATCGGCGGGGCGGTGCAGGGCTTTGTACGAGGGTGCTCCACCATCGCTATATCCGTCGGGTCCGTTCGGGACCCCAAATTTGACAGCCCGGCCTGCCTGTTGGAAATGGTGGCCAAGCGACTGAGTGAGCAACCGCCCGAGTTCAACCTATTCCTAAATATCAACGTCCCCAACTTGCCGGTTGATAGATTGGCCGGGGTTCAGGTCACTCGTTTGGGCAACCGGTCATACGGCGAGTCGGTGCGCGAGGAAGGGACCGGAAATCAAAAACAGTACAAGATCGCCCGGGACCGGCCCATCAGCGGAGAAGCCCAGCCCGGCACCGATATGTGGGCGCTCAAGAACAATCAGGTTTCCATCACGCCGCTGTACATCGGCTTGGGCAACACGGACCAGATACCCGAGGTGGAGAGCTTACTGGAGGGGGTTCCAGAGCAGTTGCTGGGCCAGAAGGATTAATTGAAATATTCGGTAAGGGAGATTAGCCCTTGGTCATCCCGATCAAGGGACTTCGTTAAAGATTAATCGCCCCCGTCATTCCGGCGAAGGCCGGAATCCAGGAGACGACTGCCACGGGATAACTTCTGGACCCCGGCTTCCGCCGGGGTGACCGTGGGTTCTTATGACCATTTCAAGAGAAACGGAAACACGATGAGTGGCCGAGGCCCGCGCCGGAATTAACTGGCAGCTACGGTTTCGGGAACATGCGGGTTGGTCACCCCAATCATGCTGTCTCGGTTGACCAGTTTTGCCAACTCGGCCTCAGACAGGTTCTCCGTGCCGGCGGGCCGGCGGGGAAGGACCAGATAGCGCAGGTCCGCGGTGCTGTCTAGCACCTGTACTTCCACACTATCGGCTAATTCCAAGCCGAACTCGCGCATCACGCCCCTGGGGTCCACCACCGCCCTGGAACGGTAGGAAAAGCTCTTGTACCAATCGGGCGGCCGGCCCAGAAGTGCCCGGGGATAACAAGAGCACAGGGTGCATACAACCATATGGTGGACCTGCTCGGTGTTCTCTACGACGGCCAAATGGGGTGTAGTGTCGGGCAGGGAGTAGCCTATCTCTGCCAGGGCCGACCGGGGATCGGCCAGCAACCGCGCTTTGAACTCTGGATCGGACCAGGCGTGGGCGACTACCTTGGCTCCGTCGGATGGCGACCTGGATTCCACCATGTCCATCATCCGGTCTACCTCGTCAGTCGAGCACACGCTCTTTTCCACCAGTAGTGCTTCGATCGCTCGAGCACGACGGGCGTATAGGCTTAGCTCCTCGCCCGACTCGGGATGAACATGTTCTCCGTCGTGACCTTCGCTCATCATTAACTCCTAAATGCCAACTGGGTCTAGCCAATGTTCGTATATATCCACCAGGATTTTATCGCCGCTGGGTCCTTGGTAGCGGTCCCAAACTGAGTTCTGGGTAAACTCGACCCGGTAAAGCAGCTGCTCCGGCAATCCGTCGCCGCCATGACCAAGGGATTCGGGATTGCGGAACCGGCCGCATATAGCTACCACCACTCCGGTTTTGCCCTGGATGTACGTCGGTGTCCGATAGTGGTGACTAGGTGAGTCCACCCTCACCTTAACCTGATCGCCGGTTCGATATTTGTTTGATTGAGCCATCGGATGCTAATTCGCGCCTTGGTCTAGTTGGATGACCTTGCGATCAATCTCATCAGAGGTGAGAAAGCCTTTCTCAACCATCAATAGTTCCAGGGCGGCAGTCCATCGTTCGTAGTAGCTGAGAGACCTATACAGGTCCGTCTCCAGGCTTTCCATGGCCCGGCGCATCTCATCGGTCCTACGGATGCCTTTTTGTCCCAGGACTTGGTGCAGGGCGTCCACCCGCATCTCCCAGTCCATTTTCTGGTGGTCGGACTGATCGATGGGCTCGTCGTTGGGCTCACCGCCCATATCATGGGGTTTGGGCATTATCCACGCCTCCTGACAACCGGTTTCAAAGAGCTGGAGTGGGGAAAATTTAATCGACCGGTGTCTAGCCTGGCAGCAGCCCCTCGCCCACGAATAGGACTTGGGCTTCCTCCAACGTAAGGTCGGGTTCGGGCAGAATCAGGTCTGACTCGACAATCTCATCAATGGGCAACGGAGAGCCCTTTTCCCGCACCAGGTCCAACATCTTCTTCAGCAGTCGATCGTAACCGCTCTGGTCAGCGGCTTCCACCGCCTCCACCAGTTCGTTGTCAATTTCGTTTAACTCGTCCACGAAGGAGCCGGGTAGATTGAATTGGCCTTCGGTGGTGATGCGTATAATCATGATTCAGGCCCCCGGTAGTTGTTTCCGCTCTGCCGATGGCAGTCCGGACTTAAGGGCGGCAAGCTCGTCCTCCACGCTCTGGGCTGAGGTTATAGCCTCCAGTTCCCTGCTGAGCGGGTCTTGTGACCCGGAGAAATCGTTCAATACCCCAAGTTGGGACAGCTCGTCGATGGCCCCGGCGCGGGAGCGCAGATTCTCCGTTTTGGTTTCGGCCCGCTCCACGGCCAGACTGATATCGCCCATCTCCTCGGAAAGACCGGACAGAGCCGAGCCGATGCGAACCTGAGCTTGTGCGGCGGTATACTGGGCTTTAATAATCTCTTTCTTGGTGCGAAACGCCGTGACCTTGGCCTGCAGCCGCTGCTCGGCCGCCGTCAGTTTTTCCTGTTCCATCTCCATTCCGGCGATCTGCTCGTCAAGACCCTGGAGTTCGATCACCGCAACTTGTTTGCGTTGGAGGGCCAACCTCGCCAGGTCTTCCCTTCCCGCTTCCATGGCCTGGCCGGCCTGCTCACTCAACCGGGCGACGTTTGCTTGGAGTGAGGTTGCCTGCTGCTGGATGCGGTGCTTGGCCGCCACCATTTCAACTACGCCGCGCTTGACGCCGCGCAGCATCTCCAGTTGTTTCTCGTAGGCAAAGTCTAGGGTTTCGTTAGGGTTTTCCGCCGAGTCCAAGATACGGTTCATCTTCGATTTGACGATGGTGGACATACGCGAAAGCATTCCCATTTCCGATCTCCTCTCTAATACAGACCTCTGGCCTGGCGGATATGAGTAAATCTCTTAGGCCGGCTTCTATCGGTCGGTTTTGCCGGTAATCATGCCGATCAGGCCCGCGATAACGGCGATTACACCCACAACTATTAGGATGAGTCCCATCAAATCCAAGAGCCACTGAATCAACCCAGACCGCAACAAGATTCCCACCACCAGAAAAATAATGCCGATGCCGACCCACCCGCTCTTACCCAACATTCCCATTAGGCGCTCCTTGATTCTACTGGGCTCTTTCTTGCCGATTCACCATATATTCTACTATTAACCCAAGGGAATGTCCCCTACATAAGATGCCCCTCATGTCATTCCTAGTCCTTTCCGGGTAGGACTAGGAATCTTAGGGAGGCGGCAGAAGAACAATTAGACTCTTAGAGTCGCCTTACCCCAGCACTTCCCGGATCCCTTGGATGACGTTGTCCTTATCCGGCAAGCAGAACCGCTCCATGATGGGGCTGTACGGGATGGGCACGTTGGGGGAGCAGACCCGCTTGGGCGGCGCTTTCAGGGCGCGGAAGGTGGCGGGGTCTTCGGTGATGAGCGCGCTGATCTCGGCGGCGGCGCTGCAGGTCAGGCAAGCTTCGTCCACGATTACCACCCGGCCCGTCTTTTGGACCGAGGCGCGTAGGGCCGGGACGTCCATCGGCACCAGAGTCCTGGGGTCCACCACTTCCACGTCGATACCCTGCCCTGCCAGTTCCTCGGCGGCCGCCAGCGCCTGAGCCACCATCTTGGATATGGCAATCACCGTGACATCGCTGCCATGGCGTTTCACTTCAGCGATGCCGATGGGCACGGTGTACTCTTCATCGGGGATCTCTTGTTTGGTTGGAGAGGCGGCCAGTATCTGGTCTTCGAAGAACACCACCGGGTTGTTGTCACGGATGGCGCTTTTCATCAATCCCTTGGCATCGTAGGGCGTGGCGGGCATGACCAGTTTCAGCCCAGCTAGATTCATGAACATGGGGTGGGGGCTCTGGGAGTGCTGTGCCGCGGCGGAGCGGCCGCCGCCGGTGGAGGCTCGGAACACCAGAGGGAAGGGTGCCTGCCCGCCAAACATGTAGTGAATCTTGGCCATCTGGTTCACTATCTGGTCCATGGCGGTGAAGGCGAAGGTCATCATGCCGGGGCTGATTATGGGGCGGAAACCGCTGCCCGCCGCGCCGATGCCCGCGCCCACGTAGGCTTCCTCCGAGATGGGGCAAGCCCGCACCCGCTCCTCTCCGAACTCGGGGATCAGCGCGGCCAGTGGACCATGGTTTCCACACAAGTGGAAAACCTTATCGTCCCGGCGCATCTCCTCGGTGAAGGCTTCCATCAAGGCTTCGACGTAGGTTACTTCTTTCATTCGTTTTAATCCCAATCAGGAGTTGGACCGGATTTATGGGGCGAAGACGTCGGTTAACGCATCCTCGGGCTTGGGGAACGGACTTGCTTTGGCGAATTCGATAGCCTCGTCAACCGCAGCCGCGACGTCGCCGTTGATTTGTTTCAATGATTCCTCCGTGGCTACGCCTTGCTGCGTCAGGTGGCCGGCGAAGGTCGCGATAGGGTCATGCTGGGGACCCAGGTCGATCTCTTGTTGCGGTCGTGGGTCCGGTGGGTCGTTGCGCTGCTCGGCGTGGAGACGCCAACGGTAGGTTTTGCACTCGACCAACGTGGGCCCCTCGCCGTTCCTTGCCCGCCGCACTGCCTGCTCAGCAGCCTCGTATACCGCCAAGACGTCGGTGCCGTCCACGGTGACGCCGGGGAGGTTGTAACTGACCGACCGCACCGAAATATCCTCCACTGACTGGGTGGCTGCGGCGGAGTTTCCCGAGGCCCACCGGTTGTTCTCACAAACGTAGAGTACGGGGAGCTTCCAGATGGATGCCAGGTTCAGCGAGCCGTGGAAGGACCCTTCGTTGGATGCGCCGTCGCCGAAGAAGGATACGGCCACTCCGCCGCCGCCTTCCAACTTGGCCGCCAGGGCCGCTCCCGTGGCCAACGGAAGCCCCGCTCCGACAATTCCGTTGGCGCCCAGCATGCCTACGCTGAAGTCGGCGATGTGCATGGAGCCGCCCTTGCCGTGGCAGTAACCGTTGCTGCGTCCGAACAGCTCGGCCATCATCAGCTTGATGTCCGCGCCCTTGGCAATGGTGTGGCCGTGGCCCCGGTGCGTGCTGGTGATGCGGTCTTCCCGGCGCAGGGCTGAACAAACCCCCACCGCCACCGCTTCCTGCCCGATGTAGGAGTGGACCGCCCCCGGTATGTTGCCGGCGTGAAGCTCATCGGCGGCCCGCTGGTCAAAGGTGCGGATGGTCACCATCTTCCGGTACATGTCCAACATTTGTTCCGCTTCCAAAGGCATGGATTTCCCCTTATGCAGACTGGGATTAGGTGTCCATGCGGGGAATTGTACTCTTCAGGCTTGCGGTGGGCTACCGCGACCGCCATTCCCGCCTACGCGGGAATCCAGTGGACCTCTCTGCGCTTAAGCGGAAGCCCGGTGTATTAGGAAGCGATTCTGGGTTCCCCTTCCGCGGAAGGGCCGAAATGACGAAGGGGCGTAGATTGCAGTGGGCATAGGCATCCATGACCATTCGGGGGAATGGGGTCTACATGAGGGAACAAATTCTCGGGTCGCGGTCAAGACCTGACTCCGGCCGCCAGAGTAGCCCGGTTGCTTTTGTGCTAATATGGCCGTAGTTGAGTCTGTTTCGGTTCCATGGACCTTGATCAAAATCTAAGCGAGGTGCTCCGAGAAATGGTTCAAGTAGAGAAGAAAACTAGATTCACCGCCGGTGCCCTGACATTCATCGTCAGACATGAACTGTGGGACGGCAACATCCAGGACCACGCGGACCAAGGGGTAGCGATTATGGTCGCGGCTGATGTAGATGGCAAGCAGACAAACCTCCTTCGGTTCAATTGCTTCGACATCGAAAAGAGCTATATCTACGGGCCGGAGAATCCCGATCTGAAGATAGGCGGCCCCATGATGCTCAAAGACGACGAGGACGCGCCACCCCGCGCCGGAAAACTATTCAGGATGGACCCTATCGCCGACGGCAACCCCATCGGCTGGACCATCAAGACTCTGGGGAAGAAGCTTCCGGCGATGCTGGACCGAGCGGGATATCCGGAGATCGCCGCCGAAGTCGACTTGGAAGAAGTAGTGCTCATGCTCCCCGAAGTCGATGCATGCGCCAGGGACCTTTTCGCCTCCAAGCGGAATACTGTCAAACACAATCGGGGTACGGACGTCTTCGAAGCCGGCAACATTAAGTTTGGTCTGGAGATGCGGCGGCTTCCCGTCGGAGACGGCGGCCTGGCGGTCCACGTATTGGCCGACTTGGCCGGGTCCACGGGAAAGTCCTATGTGGAAGAGACGGAGATAATGGCCTTCGATATCTTCTGGGACGGACCGCATTACCACTATGGCCCCAGGAACAAGAACCATCGGATCTACTGGGACCGGACTTTGGTCGATGACCCCCTCGGCTGGGTCTTCGAACAGTTCGACAGCAAACACCTGGGACCGATGATTGAGCGTGCCGGGTACCCGGGTATTGCGGCCGATCTGGACGTAGACAAGGTTGAGTCCGTTCTTGTTGAGGTAAAGAAGCGAGCGCGGGCGATGCAAGCTGAGGGAGAGAAGTTGACCGGACATCCGGGGTTGCCCTTGGAAGTCACCCCGAACATAGTCCCCGATTAAACTCACCTACGTCTGAGCTAGATGGTTCGAAAAGAATGCCCGGCCACCAAGTGGCCGGGCTTTTTCGTTCACGTGATCTAGGGCGGGACAGTTCCCCTTCGGGTTAGCCGCCGTAGTTCAGGTTATGGTCTCGCATCAGGATGGCCGTGTCCTCGGACCTGACCCCGGCCTCCACGACTTCGCCGACAAACATGGTGTGGTCGCCTTCGGCCACCTCTCCCACTACCCGGCATTCCCACCAGGCCGGGGAGTTCAGTAACAGAGGGCAACCGGTTTCCTTACCGGCCTCGAACTGTTGCCCTCCGATCGTGTCTCCTTCCCTTTCGTGGGTCTTGAAGAAGTTGAACGCCAGATCCAGTTGATCCTTGCCCAGAATGTTGACCGCGAACACTCCAGTGTCTCTGATGTGGTGATGGTTGGTGGAATCGGCCTTGACTCCCACGGCTACCAAGGGAGGAGAAAAGGACGTTTGGGTGATCCAGTTGATGGTGGCCGCGCCAACTTCCTGGCCCTCTTTCGCCTTGGACGTCAAGACGACCATACCGTAGGGGATCATACGCAGAGCTGTCTTCTTCGCATCCTCGTCCATGTTCATTCTCCTGGCGATAATTTAACTTCCCAGCCGGGAAGGGGATTTTGTCAGGCTAATTATCGT
>CERE01055588.1_pt1 | contig 15321 bp, 11 predicted proteins | sample 530911 | NCBI WGS metagenome assembly CERE01 (sample SAMEA2621092, study PRJEB7988) | marine metagenome | biome: marine biome (ENVO:00000447); feature: mesopelagic zone (ENVO:00000213); material: "saline water (ENVO:00002010), including plankton (ENVO:xxxxxxxx)" | depth 800 m
GAGAACCGGGTGAAGGTGTTCCGATCGGAGATGGAGCGGGTGCAGGGGTATCTGGCCGGTCTGCCGGAAACGGCGTGGACCCATCAAAGCGCCTGCGACCTGTGGGAGGTGCGCCACGTTGTGGCCCATCTGAGCGGGGTATCGGAGTTCTATGCGACAACCGTTGCCCGGGGATTGCAGGGAGATACCACTGCTCCCGAAGGCCGGCCGGATCCCGGAACCGCCACCGGAGCGTCCTCCGGTGAGCGCATCGCCCTGGGGGCCATCGCTAACGCCGAGATGCTTGGCGGCCAACTGCTAGCGACCCTCAAACAGCGGGACGGGCAGTTGGCAGAGGTGCTGGTGGGGTTGGGACCGGAACGCCTGGAAACGCCCTGCTATCACCCGGGCGGTATCGTCCCGGCAGGCAATTTCATCGACTTGAGGTTAAAGGAATTAGCTCTGCACGAGTGGGACATCCGCTCCGCATTGGAGCCGGATGCCGGTCTATCCCAGGAGTGTTTGCCCTCAATCATGATTCTGCTCGCCAACTCTATTGCGTCCGGGTCTCTTCCCTGGGCATTTTGGCCGGGTCCCAGCCTGGCGGCTCCGGTACGCTATCGCTTCGACGTGAGGAAACCGGTCCCCATCAGCGTAGAGATTGCCATGTCCGGCGATAAGGTCCGATTGGAAGACGCCGGGGAGGGTCGCGCCGACGTGACGTTTCGATGCGACACGGAAACCTTCCTGCTGCTGATCAACGGACGCTTAGCCCCGTCTCCGGCCATCGCCAACGGCCGGTTGGCGGTGGAGGGGGATAGCGGTATGGCCGCCGATTTCGGCCAATGGTTCAAGGGAATCTAGCAGCAATCCGGTCTCTTCTCCAGCCCGCAGACCTGCGCCACCAGCTCGTAAGACCGGACCCGGTCGGCAAAGGCGTAGCAGATCGTAACGATGCTTAGATCTTGGGTCTGGTACATCTTGGCCAGTTCGTCTAGCCGTTCTTTCACCTGCTCCGGAGCGCCATCGACGCATAGCCTCGTGTATTGCTGGGTATAGGCTACCTCGTTGGATGCGTACTCGTAGGCCAACGCTTCTTCGATCGTGGGTACGCCCCTCGCCCGTCCGGTGACCGACTTGAGGCGGGCCAGGTTGCGGCTCGAGGCTATGCGTAGGGCCGCTTCTTCGGTGTCGGCGCAAAGTACCTGAACGCCGATGTTGACCTTGGGTTCGGACAGGTATTCCGACGGCTGAAAGCTTTTACGGTATCCATCCACTATTTGCGGACCTTCCTCGACGCCCAGGCCGAAAAAGTGGGCGTAGGCGAAGGGCAGGCCCAAACTGGCGGCCATATAGGCGCTTTCGTACCGGGAACCCAGCAGCCAGACATGGGGCATGCCCGTGGGGACCGGGCCGGCGCGGATGCCGGAAAATACATGTCCGGAGTCCAGATTGCCCCCTAGGTGGCCTATCACGTCGGTTACTTGTTGGGGGAAGTGGCTGATGTCAGCAGGGCGCTTGGGGTAGGACAGGGCCGCGTTGGTCAGTTGGTCGCTGCCAGGGGCGCGTCCGATGCCCAGGTCGATGCGCCCGGGATAGAGTGCCTCCAACATTCGGAAATTTTCCGCCACCTTGAACGCGCTGTAATGGGAAAGCATCACGCCGCCGCTGCCCACCCGGATGGTCTTGGTCCGGGCAGCCACCTGTCCGATAAGCACTTCCGGACTGGTCCCCGCGAAGTTGGCAATGCTGTGATGCTCCGCCAGCCAATAGCGTTGGTACCCTAGTTTTTCCACCACCGCCGCCAATTCGATGGTATCCCGGAGCGCGTCTCCGGCGGAGTCGCCGTCCCTCACCGGAGACTGGTCGACCACACTCAACATCAGTTGTTCAACCACGCGATAATCCTTTTACCACCACGGGGGTTCCATGGGGACCGGTTGAGAATTGTTCCTGCTTCCGGCATCCTACCCCAATGAGGAGCCAAATCACAAGAGTGAAGAATAAGGCTCCAATGCATAGGAAGGTGCTCCAAGAAGGCCGGGCCGTTGTGATTTCGCAACTAGTCCTGGGACGGGATTGGGATCGGACGGGAAATTCAGTGGATTCTCCTCTTCCCGGCGGCTGTCAGGGTACGGTATAATTCACACCTGTATTTATTTAGGCTCAGATGCAGCCTGGGAATCGATAGCCTAACAGTGGTATCGAGCCGGAGCCAATCGGAGCCATCCTTCAGCCTGGTCCAGAGAGATTTACTGGCACAACTGGGAGTTTCCTGACTGGAGGCGGTATGCCTGAGAAGTACCAAGACGAAATAGAAGAGATCTTGAAGAGGGCTGGTGAGGCGCCTCCCAGCGAACCTCCCCAGGAAGTGGAGCGGAGAAGGGCTGTCGACCGAGGCCCCAATCCGGTTCGCTCCAGCCGCGAAGCCCCGGCGCCAAGGCCCAACTATCGATGGCCATTGCCCAGAGTCTCACCCGGCAAGGTCATGCTGACCGGCGCGATCGTTTTGATAACCGGAATCTGGTTTTGGCCATTGATCTGGGTAGGCCTTGCTTTACTTGCGGTGTCCTACCTTCTGTTTTTTGTCACACCTAGATCCATATCATATGAGAAAAAGTGGCGGGGACGGTCCGTGGATGAGGTGCAGTCCCCGTGGGACCGGATCAAGAACTGGCTGAAAAGCGGCTAGAGAGTCCTTCCAAAATCACGGTCACCAACCCCGTTCATGGTGAGCTTGTCGAACCATCCTTCGACAGGAGGACCCTTCGACGGGCTCAGGGCGAACGGTTACTTTTAACGGCTATTTCCAAAAATAACCGCCAGTGAAACCGGGCGGCGATCAATCGCCCGGCTCCAAGTGTTCAGCCAGGGCGACTATCAAATTGCCCATGTGAACGTGCTCCGGCTCCACGTCGATCTTGATGTTCTTCTCCCTCAGCTTCCGGCTGCATACCGGTCCTATGGAAGCGATCGCTAGCGACGGCTGGTCAAGACTCTTCCTCAAGGATTCGTCCTTTCCCATCTGAGCGGCGACGATCAGCAGGTTTTCAACCTGGGGTTGGCTGGTGAATGCCATGGCATCAATCGCTCCCAGGGCCAGATCGTCGATTAGCCGCACCACCGGTGTCGTATCCTCGGGAAGTCCCCAGGTATACAGCGTGACCTCTTGAACATTAGCGCCGCTTTCTCGCAAACTACGGCTGAGGAAGGTGTTGGGCCCGCCGTATGCCTGCACCGCCACCTCTTTTTCGGACAAGTCCATATCCTGTATGGCCTGGATCAGGTCCTGTGAGGTGTAGGGTTCCGGGGGCATGACGTCGATGTGGATCTTGTGATGGCGCAGGACCCTGGCGGGCTTGGGGCTGCGGGCGATGATGGTCCGGGTGTTCAGGCTCCGGAGAAATTCCTGCTCCAGGCCCATATCTGCAGCGGTTTCGACCAGGGCTTGCGTGCCCACTCCGGTGAGCAGGATCACCACATCGACCAGTTCGGCGCAGATATCCTGAATCAATTGCCGCACTTCAGGGCTGTCCTTCAGATAGACTTCCTGAAGGACCGGGGCCGGGTAGGGTGTGCCTCCATGGCGTTCAATCAGTCCCGCCATCTCCGATTGCATGCGGGATTCCAAAAAGGCGACGACTTTGCCGCTTAGCGAGGCTGCCACTCCCGTACCCTAGACCATGCACTCACCTTCACCGCGCTCCAGCTTGTAGATGTTGGTCCGCTCCCAATCGAAGTAAAGGTCGGAACCCGCTTCGGTGGACTCGGTGATACTCTGGGCTTGGGCGGCGACGGCGGTTAGCTGGGCGATGCCCACCCTTTCCAGGAAGTTGTTGAAGCTCTCCTGGTTCTGGCGGTTCTCTTTGTAGTAGGTGGTAATCTCTTTGATAACACCCGGAACGGCCTTGGCGGGGACTTTCACCTTGGGAATCCGCGTGCCGATGCTGGAGTCTTCCACCCGGTTATCGCCGTAGTTGCCGCCTAGGAACAGCTCGTAGGCCGGGATCTGATCGCCGTCGGGGCCTTTAACGGCCGCGCCGTGGAAGCCTATATTGGCGATGTGGTGCAGCCCGCAGCCGTTGGGGCAGCCGCTTATCTTGATGCGGATCTTTCGGACTCCTTCGTCCTCCATCAAACCGTTCCAGCCCGCCATATCCTCCGTCACGGCCTTGGACAGGCCCATCGACGAGGTGATGCCCAGCTTGCAGCTGTCGGTTCCGGGGCAGGAAACAACGTCAGCGATGGTGTGGACGTCGGCATCGGAGAGGCCAATGGCTTTCAATGCTTGCCATACTTCTTTTAATGACTGGCCAGGGACCCAGCGGAGGGCGAGGTTCTGTTCCTGGTTGGTTCGGGCGCGGCCGCCGGTGTAGCGGCGGACAATGTCCGCCAGACCGTGGAACTGGGCTGCGGTGATGTCGCCACGGGTCATTTTGACGTAGACCAGGTAATAGCCTTCTTGCTTCTGCGCGGAAACGTTTGTTTCCGTCCAGTGATTGAACTCATCGTCTCCGTGGTGACCATTGTTAGAGGACCCGTTGAGTTTGAGGGCCGGGAAGGAGAGATGCTCCACAGCCGGCGCGGTTTCTCTCTGGATCTCTTCGGCTTCCATCAAAGGTTTGGGGTCGATGGGGCCTATCTTCTCCAGCTCTTCCTCAACCTGCTCGCGGAACTCATCCAGGCCGATTCGGTCTATGAGAACCTTGAGCCGGGCCATCATGCGGTTCTTGCGCAACATCTGGGCGTTGTTAAAGACCGTCCAGATGGCCAAACTCAGCCGCAAGTAGTCCTCCTCAGGAAGGAAGTCGTACAAGGGTTTGGCCAGCCGGGGCATGATGGATGTGCCGCCGCCCACGAATATTCTGAATCCCCTCTGGGTAACGCCGTCAACCTGCCGGGTCTGAGAGACGAAGGTCAGGTCCTGGATGGCGGCGGCCACGGTGTCATGGGAGTCGCATCCGGTGAAGGCCGTCTTGAACTTGCGAGGGAAGTTCTGGGTGATGGGATGCCGAACGCCGAACCTCACGTAGGCGGCCAGGTAGGGTGTCGGGTCGAAGACTTCGTCGGGGCAAATTCCTGCGCCAGGAGAGCTGATGACATTTCTGACGGTGTTGCCGCACGCTTCTCTGGTGCTCAACCCCACCTCTGCCAGCAAACGCAAAACCTCTGGGCATTGGTCCAGGGGTATGTGGTGGATCTGGATGTTCTCCCGTGTGGTGATGTGGCCTTTTTGCAGAGGGGCATACCGCTCGGTGATCTCCCCAAACATATCCAAACCGTCGGCGGTGATAATCCCACCGGGCAGTTTGACTCGTATCATCTGAACGTCGGCTTGGCGCTGGCCGTAGACTCCCTGGCGTAGCCGGAAAGGGGTGAATTCGGCGTTGTCCAGTTCACCGCTCTGGAACTTTTGGGACTCCTCTTCCAGGCGGACGATCTCTTCGTCCATGAAAGGGATAATCCCTGGAGCAGACGGGGCCAGCGCCATGCTCTCTTGGTGAATCTTTTCCTGGTTTACTACCTGGGTTCCTCCGGTCGGACTTGTCAACGTGGCCTCCTACGATTTGGCAAAATAAAAAGCCCACCAAACGGCGTGCTTGGTGGGCGCAGGTGTCGATTAAGACGATGTCGCTGAACGAACGACTAGCCTGCCCCCTCTGTGGGGGGACAGGTACAGATGCAGCAGTTAATCGATATGGGTCTCATTGGAAAGAAGTCTACCTGAGAGGTCAACAACTGTCAACAGGCGTGGCATTTATCATGGGTGAGATGGTTTGGGGTGCGAGCCAGCTCCCGGTGGTGCAAGTCAATGCGCTTACCCGAAGCAAGTTGCTTCCGGGGTTTGTTGCCGCAATATTGCGATAATGATATTATAATTAAGCTTATATCATCTTAATATTCGCGTTAATTATAATGAATGAGAGAATATTTACGCCGCAATATACCAACTCTAGTCTGATTACTACGACTCTTGAGACCGTCGAGAGCCACAGGTGGCTAATTGACAATATGTTAATGATGCCGAAGCATGAAGTTTGGCTACAACGGCAAATGCGTTTGGCCAATGTCAAGAGGGCATCTGGTACCACCAGAATCGAAGGTGCTGCACTTGATGAAGAAGCAGTTGGCCGACTGGTAAACCGGAGCACTGCGGTTAATTACACTAAGGATGAGCAGGCCAATATTAATGCACTTCAAGCTTACGAGTTTGTCGATTTCCTCAGCGACCAGCCGGACATTCCGATTGACGAGTTAGTCATTCGACAATTAAATCGTTATTTCCTGACTGGAGAGGCTGAATTGCTAACTCCGGGAGTGTACAGGAGAGGACAAAACAAGATCGGCGATTATGCTCCTCCTAATCAGGGGGACGTCCCCGAGCTGATGCGTTCCTTCGCGCTTTGGCTACGGACTTATCAAATCGAAGTGCACCCGGTGATCAAAGCTGGGTTAGCACATATCCATACCGTAGCTATCCATCCTTTCTGGGACGGAAACGGTAGGACCGCCCGGGGTCTATCTACTCTGGTCTTGCAGAGGTCGCCATATGGTTTTCGAAAGTTGTTGGCCTTGGAAGCCCATCTTTTCTCAGTGCGTCAGGATTACGTCGCGGCCATCGAACATACATTGGTCACTAGTTTCAGCTCTGGTTATGATGCAACATCATGGCTAGAGTTCTTTGTGGTCGCGCTTTTGCGCCATTTACAAGAGCTAGTAGATAGGCTCGGAAATTGGTATCAAATGATGAGACAAGCGCAATCATTTTGGGCAAACAATGGTTGGCCTGAGAGGCACATGGATGCTTACTCCTTTGCGGTCCAGACCGGGCAAATTACCAGGGGTGACTACATGGAAATCACCGGTGTCTCCCCGGCGACGGCCTCCCGGGATCTGAACGAAATGGTGAATGTGGGCGTACTAAGAGTAGAAGGTAAAACCCGTACGAGGGTATATTATCCATTAGACTTGGAGAATGTGAGTTCCGTCGATTAGCCCAAGGAACAGTTGCCCTTATTGGTAGACTGAAAGAGGGAAGCTTCCCGCGGAATTGGAGACATCCGGACATGCGACAATCAGCAGACGTGGTAATCATTGGCGGCGGGGTGATGGGGTGCAGCATGCTGTATAACCTGGCCAAACTTGGAGTAACCAACTCCGTCCTGGTGGAACAGGACGTGCTGGGTTCCGGTTCCACGGGCCGCTCCCAGGCCATTTGCCGGATGCATTACTCCAATCCGGTGACCGCCTCCATGGCCTGGGAGAGCCTGAAGTACTTCAGCAATTTCGGCGAGATGGTTGGCGGGACCTCTGGTTTCGTCAAAACCGGGTACCTGGTAATCGTGGAAGGCGTTGACCGTCCGGGGTTGGAAAAAAACATCGCCATGCAGCAGGAATTGGGCATCAGCACCAGCGAGGTCGATGCCGCCCAGGTTCGGGAATTGGCCCCGATGGTGGAGGTCGATGAAACCGAAGTCATGGCTTGGGAGCCGGAGTCCGGCTACGCCGACCCTTACCAACTGACGACCTCTTACGCCACCAAAGCCAAGGAGATGGGGGCCCGGATCGAATTGCGCAACCCTGCCGTGGGGATCGAGATCTCAGGTGGGCAGGTCCAGGCAGTGCTGACGGCGGAAGGCAGGCGAGAGACCAATGTAGCGGTGGTGGCTTCCGGCCCCTGGTCCCGTGAGGTAATGGCCAAGGTGGGGATCGACCTGCCCGTGTCCACGGTTCGCCATCAGGTTGCCATGCTTACCAGGCCCTTGGACCGGATACCGGAGCATCCTATCGTCGGAGACATCGCCCAGTCCTTCTCCTTCCGGCCCGACAGCTCCAACATGACCCTGATGGGCTTTGGCGACGATGAGGTTGTTGTGGGCAGCTACAACGAAGGCGTTGACATGCCGGCGGTGACCGAGGCTTCGGCCAAAATTGCCCGCCGCATGCCGCCCATGGCCGACTCTTATTTCCGGGGCGGTTGGTCGGGCCTGTTCACCATCACTCCGGATTGGCATCCTATCCTGGACCGGGTGCCGGGTATCGAGGGTCTGTATTGCGCCGTGGGTTTCAGCGGCCACGGCTTCAAGCTTTCGCCGATGATTGGATTGACCATGGCCGAGTTAATCACCCAGGGCAGCGCCTCTTCCATCGATATTAATCCCTTAAGGTTCAGCCGCTTTGAAGAGGGAGACCTGCTGACCTCCAGCTATCGCTATCACGTCCTCGCCTGATCGTTCTCATGCCCAAGGTCCTCCGTACTGCTGTCTCGTTTGTTTTCTTGTCCGTGGTGGTGCTGGCCGCCGGCGGAGGAGACTTCCGGCCCTCCCCATTGGACCTGGCGGTGTCGCCATACAAGTACAGCCTGCTTCAATGGGAACTGTCCAACTTCCTGGATAAATGGGTGCGCCAAGCCGGTGTGCTCCTTCCATGGACATCTGAAGATGGCAGGAGCGCGAAGAACCAACTGGCCCAGGAATTTTTTGAGCTGGGACGCCAGCAAAGAGAAGTGGAGCAACGATTGCTGTACCCGGCAGCTACCCGTGAACCTCTATCGGCAGAGGAAAAGCGGTCTTTACGCGCCCAAATTGAAGCGATCGAGGAGCGGCGCCGGGCGATGCGGCCTCAGGTGGAAGAGGCTGTAGAGGCCGAAATCAGCTCGATTCTCGGTGAAGCGAATTTCAAGTCTCGCATCGGCCTCATCTTTCCCCCGGTGGACACGGTGTATTCTAGTTCCCCAACCGTTTTAGTGTTGTCTCCCAGGGATCGAATCCACCGCCAAAAAACAATTCTCCTGGCACCAGGTATCAGGAGTGAGGAGAGGGACCGAATCGAGGAGATGGTTCTGCGGGAAGAAAACCTGGCGGCGTTGGTGGAGGACACGGGAGGAGTTGCCACTTACCCCAGCGTGGTGTCCGATTCAAGCAGCCTGCACCACGCCGTGGTAATCACCGCCCATGAATGGCTGCACCATTGGTTTTTCTTCCAACCTCTGGGTCAGCACTTCTGGGACAGCTCGGAAATGACCACGCTGAACGAAACGGCGGCCACCCTGGGCGGGGAGGAGATCGGCGATCTCGCTTACACCGCCATGACCGGCGAGGTTATCGACCGGGACTCGAGTTCGTCGCCGGAAGTTGACCCAGAGGTATTTGACTTCAACGAGGCGATGCGGGAGACCCGGATGGGGGCCGAGGAGCTTTTGGCCCAGGGGAAGATTGAGGAGGCCGAAGCTTACATGGAGGAACGCCGCCAGTTCCTAGCGGCCAATGGCAGGCTGATCCGAAAAATAAACCAAGCCTTCTTTGCTTTTCACGGTTCCTACGCCGCCAGCCCGGCGTCGGTCAGTCCCATTGACGGGCAGTTGAAAGAATTAAGGCGGCGTACCGATTCCCTGGAGGATTTTCTGAAGCTCGTCGCCGGGTTCAGCAGCATTCAGGAGTTTTTGGATTATCTGGATCAAGCCTAGAGTCTTCGAAAAAATACGAACTTGACGTTCGTCGCCAAGAGATGAAACGCGGTGAACGCGGTCCTAGCCGCCCAACACCTGACCGGGCCGGCTGCGAAGAATCGCCTCGGTCTCGGCCACAATGCGGCGTACGATGTCTCCCGCTGGTAATATCTCGGAGATTAAGCCGGAAGCGGTGCCCGCTCTGATGGGGGCGAGATTAACGTTTCCTGACTGCATAGCTTCACTCAGCTGCGGCTGAAGCTCTTTCCGAGCAGCGATTACCTCTTCGTTTCGGCCATCCCACACGTTGGTATAGTCGTTGCGCAGCACCCGGTCACTAATCCAATTTGGGAAAGGCGATTCCAGCGCGAGATCGTAAACTTGGGTTAGGACCGTGTCATCGGCGCCGGCCTCTATTACACGCGCCTTGCCCCATTCGGCGGCGGCCGATTCCCTGCTGGCCACGAATCTGGTCCCGATCCAAGCCCCTTCCGCGCCCAGCATCAGCACGCCGGCGACTCCTCGGCCGTCGGCTATGCCCCCGGCGGCGATCACGGGTATGCCCCCGGCTACTTCTATCACGGCGGGGACGATGGGAAGCGTTCCGAGATACCCGGTATGGCCACCTGCTTCCGTGCCTTGAGCGGTGATAATGTCGGCTCCGGCGCGGGCCGCCGCCGCCGCCAGAGCGACGGACTGCACCTGGACTAACACTTTGACGCCGGCCGCGTGGGCTGCCGGTATGTACGGGGAGGCGTCGGCGAAGGAATGGCTCATCGCGGTAACCCGCTCATCAAGACAGACCTGAATCGCCTCCTCCAGCCCCGGAGCGCTGGAGATAAAACCGACGCCGAAAGGCTTGTCGGTCAGCTCTCTGGCTATGTTGATTTGCTCTCGCATCCAGGTCCCGGTTGGACCGACACCGGTCCCGATCATGCCAAATCCCCCGGCCTCTGAAACCGCCGCGGCCAGTTCAGGTCCGGCGGCGGAACCCATGGGAGCGCTGATGATGGGATGCTCTATCCCCAGCAGGTCACAGATGCGCGTATGTAGCATTTAACGCCTCCCCAGCGATTGTTAATCGAGTCAAGATTGGCTTGATCTAAGCGGTATTAATGGTGGGAGTTCGTGGCGTCACAGCCAGGGCGTGCGTTTGGAGCGGTCTTTTTCCGATGTGTAGACCGGTAGGCCCTCTCGTTCCAGGGCTTCCGCTAGCATCTGCTTGAAAAATTGGCGGTCGGCTCCGTTGATGACCGCCTGTTCGTGGGCCTCGGAGATTGCCACCGGGTAGCCTTGGCCGCGCCGGCACTGGTCCAGCACCAGGCTGTGGCAAAGGGATAGCAACCTCTCGTCCTGGGCGACCCACTGGGGCAGTTCGATCCGTCCGATCTCCTCGCCGCAGTTCAGGTAAAAGAAGCAGATCTGGTGTTCGCCGTAGCTCTCCCTGGGCACCGACGAGTTGGTCAAATAGGTTGCTGACCGCCAGCCCGGATCCAGTGTTCGTTGAAATAGGTCACGGTCGATGAAGTCGTTCGATAGGTCGCAGGGCGCCTGGATGCTGCGGCGATTGTTGCAATGGTTCCGGCACTGGGAAAGTTCCTCAGGGCACAGGCTGCTCCGGGCCGCGTTGACTACCTCGGCGCTGCGGGGCAGGGAAACGTAGGCTGCCAGGCAAAGCGGGCGGTGTTGGGACTCTTCCCGCAGTTGGTCCAGGGCCGGCAACAGCCGGTCTTGGATGATGGCTTCTTTGACGAATGGAGGGTAGCCCCGGCCCGACAGTCCCCACATAACCAGGGAGCCGTCGACCAACGCCAGAGTGGGCAGGCCGGCTGGGACGCCGGCTATGGCTTGGGCTAGGCGCTCCAACTCCTGAACGGTGCGGATCAAACCCAGCAGGGGGCCGGCCACCGGTTCTTCATAGTTTGGGTTTGACGGATCGGTTAGATACAAGTCTTCCGGCCGGTGGTAAAGACTAGGCTGGCTGAAGAAACTGGCGTTGGGCAGAGAGCCGTAGGTCAATGAACAGCCGCCCATGTTAATCAGGTAGCAGCCCACGGGTAGGTGGCGGTCCACGTCGATGTGGGACCCGTCCACGGCCACCGTGCACCAGTCCATGGGCGGTTCTACCGGCGCGTAGGCGCCCAGCAAACTGTCCAACACCTGGGCGGCGAGAAAGGGGCGCTCTGAATCATATCCCGTCTTGGCGATGGCCGTCGCGGCGTCGACCTTGGATGCGGCGTCGACAAAGGCCGTCAGGCGGGCTTCCCGTTGGCCGCTATCGGCGACCAGACCACGGCTCACCCGGTCCAACTGGAGCATGGTTTGTCCCAGGTCCAGGGGCATGGCCGGTTACCGCAGCACCCGTTCGTCGCCAACCCGGCGAGTCACGTGCTGTTGATCCAAATACTCTAAAAGGGGAAGAATGTACTTGCGGCTGGTGTCGAACATGGTCCGGGCTTCGGCCACCGTAATGCTGCCGTTGGACTTCAGGTGTTCGGTGATACGGTCGGTCATCTCCTGGTAAGCCGAAGCGGCGAACACCACCGAATCGTTCACACGGACAACCTTGCCCTCTTCCGCCAGAACGCCCAGTAGCTCAGAGTCCAAAGGCCGGTCGCTGGGCGGGGAGTAGGGGTCTTGCTCCAGCGCTTTGATGTATGCCGAAACTTTTTCCTCCATCTCCGGAGTCATGGCAACTTGATGGTCGGGAAGGCGCAGATGCGTCCCCTCTTCTACTAAGTACTCTTGGTTAGTCAACCGGGCTTGCGCCCGAAGGAAAATAGGTTGAGAGAGACCCAACCGGCTGCGGATCTCTTGGGAGGGAGCCCCCCGGCGCAGAGGATATTGGTCGTGGTACGCGCGCAAGGCTTGGAAAAGCTTCCCGGTCATGGCGCTCCAGCCTTGAGTGGAGTACACGACGGCGTCGCTGTCGGTTCCCAATTCGCCCAGGACTACCACATCGCCCTGAGACTCCAGCGCTTCGATGCGCTCCAGGACTTCGGAAACGGGAAGATTGGAGCGCTGGGACAGGACCGAAGCGTCGCAGGGGCCCCACTGCTCGGCCACGCTAAGGAGAACGTCTTCGCCGGAACCCTGGTCCAGCGTCATCAACCGGTCCACGACTTCAGCGACGAAGCGGCGATGCCTGCGGCGGGGGTTTGGGTCCACCACTTGTCCGCCGCCGAGGGTGTCTTCGGAGGAGCGTATAACGAAGAAATCCCCCTTGACCATGGGCAGGGAATCGGTGAGGAGTATCTGGACCCAGCCGTCTTCCCCAGCGGCCAAGCGGTCGGCGTCCAGAAGCCTGACGCGAGCGGTGGTCTCGCTGGTAAATAGATGGAATGTGACGCCCTCGTTGTGACGAAGAGAGTGGGGCGCGCCCTTGACCATCTTGACCCTGGCGTCCAAGCGATTGGTCCGGCGCAGCCAACCGGCGGAAGTCAGCACTTCACCACGGGGCACTTCGTTGCGGGACAGGCCCGATAGATTTACCGCTAAACGAACGCCGGGTTGGGCTTGGTCCACTTTGGATTGGTGGCTTTGGAGACCGCGGATCCGGGCGTGGCGGCCCGAGTTAGCCAGTTCCACCTCCTGACCCACGGTAAGCGCTCCGTCGATAAGCGTTCCGGTGACCACGGTCCCGAACCCAGAGATGGTAAAACTACGGTCCACGGGCAGTCTGGGCCGTCCCAGGTCCCGTCGGGACTCTGTGTTATCTAGTACCTGATCTAGGACGGACTTGAGTTCGTCAAGGCCGTCGCCGGTGTAGGCGGAAACGCCCACCATGGGGCATCCTTGGAAGGATGTGCCTTCCAGGAAGTCTTCCACTTCGGCCTTGACCAACTCCACCAGTTCCTCGTCAACCGTGTCCGTCTTGGTGATGACGACTATCCCCTGGCGGATCTGGAGGATATCGAGGATAGCCAGGTGTTCCCGGGTCTGGGGCATGACGCTTTCGTCGGCCGCGACGATCAGCAGGGCCAGGTCGACCCCGCCGACACCGGCCAGCATGTTCTTGATGAACCGCTCGTGTCCGGGCACGTCGACTATGGAAACTTCCCGGCCGCTGGGCAAGGTCAGCCAGGCAAAGCCCAGGTCAATGGTCATCTCCCGCTCTTTTTCCTCTTTGAGCCGGTCGGGGTCGATGTTGGTCAGGGCTTTGACCAAGGTAGACTTGCCGTGATCCACGTGGCCCGCGGTGCCGATTACGTACATGGGTGGTTAGTCCTCGAGCACGGTGTCCCTAAAGAATAGCACCAGCAGGAAGAATCGGGTAGCTAAGATCGGGCCTTGGGCCTATCAACAGATTGAATTGCTGGATGGAGTTCAGACAAGAATCATTGCATCTGCCCGAAGTCCCGGAACCGCGTTACACCGGAGTGAATTCCCGAACATGCAGAATTTCACTACCACCTAATGGTCGAAGATCAGTCTCTTCCAAGGTAAGCAATGCTATGGTTTTGCCCTCGGCGGTTAGGAATTCGACTTCAAAAGCAGTTCCTTCAGGAAAGCAATGAACTACCGCTCCGATATCGCCACTCTCCAGCCCATGTTCTTTTATGGCATGGGTCAGAACGACAGTGTCTAGCTCTCTAACCATACGACTTCTCCCAGATGTTCGCTCAAGTTGGATAGGCGGTTACCAACTGAGGCCGAGATTCACCTGACGCTATGATCCACACTGTTCGCATTTGTAAGCCGGTCCCCCTCGGTGTTTGAAGAGTGCCGTCTATGACATACATTGTACCGTAGGACGTGGAGATTGTTTCAGTGACTTCTTCTTCACGGGCAATGTCGATTAACCCCTGCTCGAGTATTTGGGCATTTGCGGTATCGCACCCGACAGCAAGGAGCAACCGATCCTTAAACCTGCCAACTGGATGTGTTTCCGAGAGTAGGTACCCGGTCAATTTTGTCTGGGGAATATGCGCGCTCTCGCGATGGGGAAGAACCATGCTCCAAACTCACCCAACAAACCGGGTAAAAACCTGATTGGCGATTAGGTGGGCTGGTTTGGTTAGGCGGAGCAGAGGTCCTTCTCGCTCCAGCAGCCCCAATTCGGTGAGGTCCCGGATCTCCGATCGGTAACGCTCGCCCAGGTCTATTCCCACCTGGGCTGAGACTTCGGCTAGATCCATGCCTTCAAGCAGCCGTAGTCCCAAAAACATGGTCTCCGCCAAAAATGTGTCCTCATCGATGTGTTCCTGGTGGTCCACAGGCAATACGCTATTCAAGACCTCTTCGGTTAGTCCGATGGCCGGCTGGGGGTTCTTGGTTGCCCAGTCGTTGACCGACGTGATGTAGGTTCCGGGGGAAGAAATGTCCCAGAAGCGGTACGAGCCTAGGCTGGAGTGAGCTCCGGGGCCAACGCCAAGATACGGCTGGTTCAGCCAGTAGCACAGATTGTGGCGGCACTCAAAGCCGGGTAGGCACCAGTTGGATATCTCGTAGTGTTGGTAGCCTTCTTGCTCCATCAGATCGGCGGCGTAGTGATACATGTCGGCGGCCAGGTCCTGGTCGGCCTGGGGGAGCTTGCCCGTTTCAACCCATCGGTGTAGCGGAGTGCCTTCTTCCAGGGTGAGGCAATATAGGGAAATGTGGCCGGGATGCTGGGACACCATACGCTGCATGGTGTCCTGCCATTGGGGCATCGTCTGGTGTGGCAGTCCGTACATGAAATCCAGGTTGATGTTGGAAAACCCGCCGCTCCGGGCGGTTGCCAGAGCCGCCATGGCCTGATCGGCGTTGTGACGGCGGCCCAGAAGACTCAATAATTCGTTGTCCAGACTTTGCACACCGATGCTGAGACGGTTAACCCCGGCGTTAATCAGCCGCTGACAGGCCGGGAGGTCCAGGTCGCCGGGGTTGGCTTCTATCGTGATTTCCGCGCCATC
>CERE01095330.1_pt1 | contig 15321 bp, 17 predicted proteins | sample 530911 | NCBI WGS metagenome assembly CERE01 (sample SAMEA2621092, study PRJEB7988) | marine metagenome | biome: marine biome (ENVO:00000447); feature: mesopelagic zone (ENVO:00000213); material: "saline water (ENVO:00002010), including plankton (ENVO:xxxxxxxx)" | depth 800 m
CCCGGCATCGCGTTCGGCCTGCTGACACCAGACGCGCAAGCTGTCCGAAAAGGTGGGACCACTTCAGACGTTACCGACCAAATGGATCTGTGCAGAGTATTGTGTGTCGCGCCGCCGTGGAAACGCGACACGAGGTCGAACTCCTCAGAGTGGGTGGTGTGTTGTCTGGTATCCTGACATCATGTTTGAGTTGACATATTGTCAGGCGTTTTTGACAGAAAACTTGCTGAGGCCACCACAGCTGGTCAAATGCTCTGCACCATTTGACGAATTACCGGTTTGGTGAAGCCGCGTTGGGGCAAGGTAAGGTGGCACCGATGTCCGGAGAAGGCCGACTTGGGCCGATTCTGCGAAGCGTAGAAAAGGCAGATATGCATCGCAAACGTCGCCAAATTTCATAGCGACGTTTGATTTCATTATGAAACAGAAAAGTCAGAGGCCCCGAACGCCTAGACTATTTCAGGAACTGTTCGGCGACCAGCGATTGCTGCCTTAATCCATCCGGATCAAGGCCGGTCTTGAGTTTGCTGAAGTCTTCGGACCATTCAGAAGTCCGCGTGCGGACAGGAGGCTGTTCTGAACCCATTACCTTCATGACAATCGCAGCGACCTCATCCGCGGTCTGGTAGATACCCGTCTCTTGGCGATTTTGAGAACCCGCAATATACTTTTGAAGGATCGGCAGGTATTCGTCCTCCAACATGCCACCCGTCTGTTCGACTTGCTCCAACACCGTATTGGCGAACTCAGAAGCTATGCCGCCTGGCTCAACGGCGGTGAAGTGGATGCCGAACGCTGGGGTGATGTAGCTGGCCATTGCCTCTGTCAGGCCTTCGACAGCAAATTTCGCGCCGCAGTAGATTTCGTTGAACGGCTGACCAACCAAGCCACCGACAGAACTGATGTTAATCACATGGCCGGCGCGGGCTTTGCGCATGTGTGGCATGACCGCCTTGATGCAGCGCGTGACGCCTGTGTAGTTGATGTCGAGGATCTTTTGGATATCAGTTTCTTCGGCCTGCTCAAGGCTGCGCACATACCCCATGCCAGCGTTGTTGATCAGCACATCAATGCGGCCCTGTTCGGCAATAACGGTATCGATTGCTGCGTTGACAGAGCCCGTATCCTGCACGTCAAGTTGCAGCACGTTCAGCGATACCCCCGCAACCTGTGCAGCCGCATCGAGAGTGCCGCGTTTTTGTGTGTTGCGCATGGTGGCATACACGGTGTGTCCGGCCTGTGCGGCCTGAACGGCAGTGGCCACGCCAAGGCCAGTGGATGTGCCTGTGATGAGTATAACTTTCGGCATGGTTTGATCCTTTTGATTACTATTTTGCGATCGAAAGCCAGACCCGCTCAAAGGTCTGTTCGATCAGTGTTTCGGGGGTTTTCTGACCTGAAAGGACGGCACTGCGTGCGAGCTGCATGGCGGGAGCCACCAACAAAAGTGAAAGCAGACTGGTATCAAGATCGGCCAAAGTGCCGTCATCCACCCCACGTTTTAGGAGTGCCGCAATATCAGCGGCATATTTGTCTGTGATGGCTTGTTGCTCTGGTGAGAGTATCTTTGCAGCACTCGCATAATCGAGAAACAGGAAGTCCTGCGGGCGGATACGCACAAAGTCGAACATCGCAAACCACATATTTCGGACAAGTTGCGCGCTGTCGGTCTCGACCTGATGTTTGGTGACGATGTGGTGGAAGTCTGCCTTAAGCTCCATGTACACATTCCGGAGCATGTCATCCTTGTTTTCAAAATGGACGTAGACCGTGCCTGCCGAGACCTTTGCCCGCGCAACAATGCCTGCTACATTTAACGAGGAAATCCCGTTTTCCACAACTTCGGCGACCAAAGCGTCGCGGAGCTTTTCTCTGGTCTCTGATTTGCTCATTCTGGGCATTTATCATCCTCACCGCGGGCCATGGTCAATTTAGGTAATGAATATTCATTATCAATATCGGTGTAGCAACTTTTCCTGCTTTTGTGTGTTTAAGGTTTTAGGTAAGCGACCGAAGCACTCAACGTGCGGATGCTGCTGGCCAAGCGTAAGGCTCGACCTTCGCAGGTCACATTGCTATTGGTTCAGTCCGTGCAGGGGGCTTGCAGCTAAGTTCTGCCAAGGGCCATAGTGACCGTCTTGCAAAGCAACGTTTGCCCGCACTGCTGACCTCATCCTGCCAAATTATGCTGCACGATGCCACCGATGGCTGGTTTGAGGAATCAACGGCCTAGCAATGATCAGTCCAACGAATGGCAGTTTAGGGCCGTAAGCGGCCGCCTGCCCTAAGCGAATGTAGTTGTAAACATAAAACGCGGAGCTGATTGGGGCGGGGGTAAGGGGCCAGTCCAATGTCATGGGCAATGGGCATAGAGTGATTGAAGGCTAATTGGAATGTTCACTCGGATTTGAAGGGGGAGGCGGCAAGCCTGGCGCGATCCTATAGGCCCTCCGTATTTGAGTGAATCAAATAAGTTGTTGAATTAACAGGATATCAGAATGCTTGGCTGCATCCGCGACGCGCAAACTTATGCGCGCCACGCAATTTTACCCGCTTCCCTACATCGCTGTAGGGGCGCGCATATTTTTTCGTCTGGCACGCGGGGGATCAAGGACTTAGCTGCGTTCCGCGCGCAATTTTTTTCGCGACCTGCGCGCATATTTTTTCGGGTCGTCACGCCGTCCATAGAAGGCGCTTTCTGTTAAACGACAAAGGCCGTCAACGAGGCTGAGCGCGCTGGCGACAGACCCCCTTAGATAAGAATGTAGCCACTTCCTGCGCTTGATCCGGGCAGCCCGCCCTCGGCCGGCATCAACCCGTCGTCTTGCTAAAATTTGCCGAAGTCCTCAATTTGCTCGCATGGTTACGATGAATATCTCCTTGCCGGATGACATGCGCTAAGCAGTGGACGCTCAGGCCAAGGCACGCGGCTACGGCACTGCGAGCGAATATGTGCGCGATCTGATCCGGCGCGACCTGGATCGGCAGGAACTTCGCGCGCTTCTCGATGAAGGTCGCAAGAGCGCGTAAGACGAGCCCCGCTCCCCACAGACCTTCGACACCCTCCGGGAACGAGCCGTCCAGGTAGCTGACGAGGCTTCTTGACGGGGCGCGCCAATGCGCCTGATTGCATTACCCGAAACGAGTCCAAGTGCCGGTCTATTTGTAAGTGGGGGACACGACAGGCAGGCCTCAAGTGACGAGGTTGGCCAGACTGACCGGACGCGTGTTAAAAACCTCTCAAGTAACAAATCAATTCATAGCAAATGTGCTATACTACGACTCGACAATGGAGATACTGGTAATGGCGAAAAGTTACACATCCCTCCGAAACGCGCTCCATCTCGCGCATCCGCAACTCGCGGAGCGCCAAGCCCAGAACGTCCGCAAGCGTGAGATCGCCGTGAAACTGCGCGCTCTGCGTGATGCACGGGGGCTGACCCAAGACGAAGTCGCTGCGGCAGCAGGTATGACCCAATCGATAATCGCACGGCTGGAATCCCTGTCCGGGTCCGTGCCAAGCCTCGAGTCAATCGAGCGCTACGTGACTGCGTGTGGTGGCCACTTCGCGCTGCTTATCTCGGACAAGCAGATCGATAGCGAAGATGCCTTCAACGATGCTTTCGTGAAGGCCCGCGGCCGCATCGGTTCGGATATCGAACTCAACCTTGATTAGCGTGAGCTGCCAAGCAAATTCCCGAGAAAAGGGTGAAAATGTAGGAGGAACGCCCAATCTGCCTGATGTAGCCGTCCGCATTCTACAGTCGTGCAAAGCCAATCGCCGAGGAGCTAACCACATGCAGAACTGTCTTCGATGACCACCGAGGCTTCTCCTGTTCAGTCTCTATGCCCGCCAGCTCCTGAAGAGGTTGTCGGCGTCATCTCCGATACTCACGGCCTGCTCCGACCCGAAGCGCTGGAAGCTCTGCAAGGCGTCGGCCACATCCTGCATGCAGGAGACATCGGCGATCCAGCGCATCTCGACGCTCTCGCCCGCGTAGCGCCCTTGCCGGCAATACGCGGCAACATCGACCGTAGTCCCTGGGCCGAAGACCTGCCCCGAACGGCGAGCCTCACAATCCACGGGCTGAACATTTACATGATCCATGACCGCAAGGATCTACAGGTCGATTCGGAGGCCCAATGCCGGAATGTTGTGATCTCAGGCCATTCGCACAAGCCCAGCATTGAAGAGACCGGCTCCCTTCTTTGGTTGAATCCCGGGGCGGCCGGCCCACGCCGCTCCCGGCTGCCGATTACGCTGGCGTTCCTTTGGGCGGAGAATGGCCGCCCCCGTGCCATGATCCCCGAGTTGCCTGTTTAGACCGCTACTGATTGAACGTGAGCAACTGGACCGGCCATTCGATCGAACATGACATAGTTGTCCGTGCCGCGGGCGACAGATGACCCGCTCGCGCGAGGCATTCCTTTCGGAAGGTCGAGAGGCGGGGATGCGTTCGCAGAGGCAGGACCAGACCTTAAAAGTTGGGCCGTCCAAAGAACGTCATGCGCGACTGCGAGTGCTGGTAACTGCGCGGTATTACCTCGTTTCATACCGGTATAGCCGAACCCATGTTCACCGGCGGAGTGAGCCAGTCCGTGCAGCAGACGCTTCCGCCTGGTGACCAAGTTGCCATTGAAAGACTGCCCGACAGGCAGGCGGGGGTAGCGAGGCCCATCAACAACCACCCTCCGCGGGGACCACTCTGATTACCCGTTCGAGCGAACCTTCCTCATAGACAGCGGCGACGCTCAACTGAACTGGCTGTCGCCTCATTCCGGAACGTTATGATAGCCGTCACCGCCACCCCGCAGTGCTAAACGGCGGCGTGCAGGATTGCTCCGGGTGCGAGAGTCACCTTTCGAGCGAAGGCGGACCATCCCTCCAATTTAAATTTTTCATTCCGACGGCAAAGACCAATCTTCTGAGCACCAGACAGGAGACACGACATGAACGCTACGCAGCACCTTGACTTAATCGACCAGACTTTAGCCGGTCCCTACGGAGCCCTGCCTCTCACAGACTACCTTCGCCTGAACGGCAGCCGTTGGGTGGGAAATGCTTTGCCGCCAAGCATAAAGAAAGGGCCTCAAAAACAGTGTTTTCGCAATGCTTGGCGACTGAGCTTGTCCCATGGGTTTCCTTACTGTGAGGGCTATGGATGGGATGTCGATCTGGGTGCGCTTCCTTTTCAGCACGCTTGGAACCTCTGCCCAACATCCGGACGCGTCATCGACGCTACATGGGATATCGGCAGCCGCGCGATCTACCTTGGGATCGAACTATCGCCGAAGCAGTTAATGAGGATTATCGATTTGACCGAGCGTTTCGGGGTCCTGCAAAATGGCAGGGAGGAAGATCTTGAACTCGTCGAGCATGTCCTCGCTTCGCAGCCAATACCAGCCGAGTAGGTTTCTCTTGGTTCATCCGGACCTGCGAAAGATGGGTTCAGGTGCGACGGACCTTTGGCCGTATGTCGCATCCGGCCCTAACCGGACATTCAGACCCGGCTTCGATGCCGCACTGCGACTTCCCGAGACCGGCCATTCACACATCGTGCATTACTCTCGTTTGGTGAAAGTCAGCTGTGCGGGACTTTCCTGCCGTTCGCTGCGGCCGCTCAGTTTGCGCTGCGATTGCGAGGGCCTTTGGAATGAAGGGCGGAAAACGGTCGTTCGCTGCGACCGCAAATTCGCTCTTTGGGAATTAGTCAAGAATCAGTTTGTTTAGATATAAGCTCTTAGTGCAGCACGTGGCGTATGTCGCAATGCAAACTTATCATGACTCAATCACCGCGGCCGTGACGATTATCTCGACCCTAAGATCTGTATCGGCCAGCTTGGCTTCGCCGCAAGCACGCGCCGGGGCAGATCCTCGTGGCACCCAAGCATCCCAAACGGCGTTCATCTCATCGAAGTCAGCCATGTCCGCCAGCCAGACAATCGTCTGCAATATATGGTCACGCGAAGAACCTGCTTCGCGGAGCAACCTATCGACGCGGCCAAGGCAATCTTCGGTCTGTTCGGCAACTGTGGCACCGTTGCCGACTTGTCCGCAGAGATAGACGACCCCACGATGTCTCACAATTTTACTCATGCGCTGATTGGTCTGGAGGCGTTCGATCATGGTCATATTCTTTCAGGTGTAGGAAGGCTGGCCGCATCGGATGAAGCAGTCGTCGCGCGCCGGGTTAGATGGCGCAGATAACGGCGTTCGATACCGCGGAAGACCCATGTGATGCAAAGAACGATCAGGAAATAAAGCACAGCGGCGGTGATGAAGCCTTCGTAGGCAAGGTAGTAGCGTCCGTTCAACCAACGCCCGACACCCAGTATGTCCTGCAAAGTGATCGTGCTGGCGATGGCCGACCCGTGCAGCATGAAGATCACCTCGTTGGAATACGCCGGGATCGCGCGGCGGAAGGCCGAGGGCAGGATGATCCGACGCATGCGGCTGCGGTAGGAGTGGCCCGTAGCAATAGCGGCCTCGACCTCGCCCGTGGGCGTATCCGCAATGGCGCCCCGCAGCAACTCGGTCGTATAGGCGGCGGTATTGAGCGTGAAAGCGATCAGCGCGCACCACCAGGCCGATGACAGGATCGGGTCCCAAAGGAAACTCTGGCGGATCACCTCGAACTGACCGACGCCGTAGTAGATCAGATAGGTCTGCACCAGTAGCGGTGTTCCCCGGAAGACGTAGGTGTAGGCCTGCACCAACGGGTTGAAGACAGGGTGTTCTGCCGCGCGGGCAATTGCCATTGGGACCGACAGCAAGCCCCCCAGGAACAGCGACAGGAAGGTCAGGTTCAGCGTCACCCAGACGCCATAAAGAAAGCGGTCGAAATTCGCGGCGATCAGGGCGATGTCGAGCGGAACATAGGCCAGCAATTCTTCCATGATCACGCCCGCGCCACGCCGCGATTGTAGTGGCGCTCCACCGCCCGTAGCAGCAGATCAGACACGCCGGTGAGCAGCAGATAGATAACAAAGGCCGCCGCCATGAAGGTGAAGAGCTGGCCCGTCGAGCGGCCGGCGGTGAAGGCGTTGTAGACCAGATCCTGAAGCCCGATGACCGAAACCAGCGCCGTGGTCTTCAACTGCACCAGCCAGTTATTGGTGAAGCCCGGCAAGGCAAAGCGTATCATCTGGGGCCAGATGATATGTCGAAAGATCAGCGATTTGCGCATTCCGCAGCTGATGCCCGCCTCGATCTGGCCACGGGGAATGGCCATGATGGCGCCGCGAAACGTTTCGGTGAAATAGGCGCCGAAGATCACCCCAATGGTGCCCGCGCCGGCCGCGAACTGGCTGACCTCGACATAGCCCCAAAGCCCCGTCGCCGCGCCGAGATTGTTAAGGGTCACCTGTCCGCCGAAGAACACCAGCAGGATCAGCACCAGATCGGGCACGCCGCGCACGACGGTCGTATAGGCGCCAGCCAGCCGCTGCGATGCGCGATTGGATGAGAGTTTTGCCCAAGCGCCAAGCAGGCCGAAGATCAGCGCGATCGTCAGCGATGTCAGCGCCAGCTTGATGGTCATGATCGTGCCGTTGATCAATTGATCTTGGTAGTCCAAGAGCAAGTTCATCGCGTGTCCTCCGTTGGATCATCAGGGCGGCGCTCTGCCGCCCCAATGCAAAGCTTGTTCTTTAGGTCATTGCCCTTGGGGGCGACCGCCGTAGATGTCGAAGGGGAAGTATTTGTCGTTTATCTCGGCATATGAGCCGTTCTCGCGGAGCGCTGTGATGGCCTCGCTGAAGTCTTCACGCAGCTTGTCCTCACCCTTGCGCACGGCGATGCCAACGCCTTCGCCGTAGCAGTCGACATCGGTGTGATCACCGCCCAGAAAGGCGAAATCAGCGCCTTCATCGGAACTCAGGAAGCTTTCCTGCGCGATAAGACTGTCGGACAGCTGTGCGTCCACCCGGCCAAGCGCCAAGTCACGGAACACTTCGTCCTGAGAGCCATAGAGCACGATCTCGGCCTCGGGGAACATCTTCTCGGCGTAGCACTGGTGCGTGGCGCCGCGCTGGACACCGATGCGCTTGCCGGCCAGTCCATCGGGGGTGCCTTCGAAACCAGCATCCTTCGGGGCAACCAGTCGCGCCGGGGTTTGGTAGTATTTTTCGGAGAAATCGATCTGGCGCTTGCGCTCTTCGGTGATCGACATGGAGGCGACGATGGCATCGAACTTGCGCGCCTTCAGGGCCGGGATCATGCCGTCCCACTCCTGCTCGACCAGCTCGCACTCGCGCTGCATCTCGGCGCAGAGCGCTTTGGCAATGTCGATGTCAAAGCCCACCAGCGTGCCATCGGCCTCTTTGGAGGAGAACGGAGGGTAGGCCCCCTCGACGCCGATGCGCAGCGTGTCTTGGGCGGCAAGCGGCGCGGCAATGGCGGCCAGTGCGGCGGCCGCGACGGTGCTCAGGATTGTTCTACGAAACATGGTTTGGTCCTCTCTGTGGTTGGTCAGTTCATGCGTGACAAGAACGCTTGAAACTCGGGGGTTTGCGGGTTGGAAAACAGCTCTGCCGGCGGGCCCGCTTCGCAGACCTCGCCCTGATGCAGGAACACGGTTCGGGTGGAGACATCGCGGGCAAAGCCCATCTCATGGGTCACCACAAGCATGGTGCGGCCTTCTTCGGCCAGATCGCGCATGACGCCCAATACCTCGCCGACCAGCTCGGGGTCCAAGGCCGAGGTCGGCTCATCGAACAACATCACATCGGGGTCCATTGCCAACGCCCGGGCGATCGCCACCCGCTGCTGCTGGCCACCGGACAGATGCGCCGGGTAGTAGTCCGCCCGGTCAGACAGACCTACCTTTGCAAGCAGGGCCTCGGCTTTCCCGCGCGCCTCGGTTTTCGAGATACCTTGAACGTAAAGCGGGCCCTCCATGATATTGTCCATCACGGTCATATGCGACCAGAGATTGAAGCCCTGAAATACCATCGCCAAACGCGCGCGCATGCCCTCGACCTGCCGGAGGTCTGCCGGAACGATCTCGCCCCGGCGGTTCCGCGTCATGCGCATCTGTTCACCGCCCAGCCAGACTTCGCCGGAATTCGGCGTCTCGAGCAGGTTGATGCAGCGTAGGAATGTGCTCTTGCCTGAGCCAGAGGCACCGAGGATCGCGATGACCTCGCCTTTCGGTGCCTCGAGCGAGATACCCTTGATGACCTCGTGGGAGCCGAAGCTCTTGTGCAAATCCTTGATTTTCAGGGCGGCGGGAGCGCTCATGCCGGGTCCTCCTTGATGAGTGAAAGTGCGGCCATTTCGCCCAAGGCGATCGGCTTGATCGGGCTGCGCGCGCGCGGCGGCGTGATCGGGTGGTTGCCCTTCGCTTCGGCGCTCAGGAGACCGCGTAGGGTGGCGTCGCACATGCGGCCCTGACAGGGACCCATGCCGCAACGCAAAGAGGTCTTGATCTGCCGGTGCCCGTGAGGTCCTTCGCCTATCGCCTGACGGACAGCGCCGGCGGAAACCTCTTCGCAGCGGCAAACAATCGTGTCGTCTGCCGGGGCGTGGAACTCGGCCGGGGGAGCATAGGCGGCATCCAGAAACGGGCGGATGGCTCGGGCGCGGAACAGGGCGGCTCGCGGCCTCGCCGCACGCTGGTCGCGCGCATCGGCGTCGCATTTGCCAAGCTGACTCAGGATATTCAGCGCCGTCAGTTCACCCGCCGCCGCGGCGGCTTCCGCCCCTCCGATTCCGGCGCCGTCGCCTGCGATATGCAGACCGGGTTGATTGGTGGCGCCCCAGCGGTCGCATTCGGGTTGGTAGGCGCCCTGATCCTTGTTCCAGCTGTGCGCAATACCCGCCGCCCGCGTGATATGCGTTCCCGGCACCACCCCTTGGTGGGTCAGCAGCAGGCCGCAGTTGAGCGATCGCGCCTCTGCCGCGACGCGGAAGGAAAAGCGGATATCACCGTTCCTCTCCGCAGTAGCTCGGAAGTCTGAAGCAGCCGTATAGCGCGGCACGCCCGCCCGGCGGATCTTCGCAATCAGGCCGAGCCCCTTCAGCAGGGTCGCCGCCCCGAACATCGCCCGTGGCAGATGCCGCATTGCGCCGAACATTCCGCGGGTGGTCTGTGTTTCGACAAGCGCCAGCGGCGCGCAGCCAGCGTCAATCATCTGTGCTGCGACGAGGTAGAGCAACGGTCCCGAGCCTGCGAGCACGGCATTTTGGGGGAGCATGCCGGCGGCTTTCATCAATATCTGCGCTGCTCCAGCGGGCATGACGCCCGGAAGCGTCCAGCCCGGAAAGGGCACAGGACGTTCCTGCGCGCCGGTCGCAAGTAGCACATGTGCCGCCGAAAATGTCTGGCTCGCCCCGCCGCGCGACCACGTAACCCGCGGCCCGTTGTCCACCCTCCAAACGGTAGCACCTGACAGAAATTCGATGTTCGGATGGTCAAGCGCCTCAACGAGGCCCGCCCCCTGGGCATAGGCCGTGCCGAGCCAACTACGGCGGCCCTGGTTCTGCGCGACGTTGCGGTAAATCTGCCCACCGGCCTGCGGCTGTTCATCCAGCATCAGCACCCGAAGACCGCTGCGCGCCGCCACAGCCGCTGCTGACATGCCCGCCGGTCCGGCCCCGATGACGATGAGGTCCACATCAGTCATCTTGGTCTCCGTTTAGGCTGCGCAGACCCAACTGGCGCCGCACCACCATCCCTTCGCGCACCGGCGTCATGCATGCCTGGGTATTGGGCGTGCCATTAACGTTCACGAGACAGTCGAAACAGATGCCCATCATGCAAAACGCCGTGCGCGGCGCGCCCTGTGCGGTTTGCCGCGTCCAATCTCCCGAATGCGCCAACAGAGCTGCCGCCAGCGTCACACCGGCGGGGGCCATGACCGGCAGATCGTCAAGGTAGAATTGCACGCAGTCTCCCGTGTCAGGCAGCGTGCGAAAGCGCGAAGCGACGCTCATCGAAGGCCTCCATATCAGGGGTGGTGGACGTGTTCAGAATCCATTCGGCCAGGATGCTGGCGTGCAGAGGTGCAAGCGTGACACCGCTGTGACAGGTCACAAGAAAGGCGCCAGGGTGCGCGGCAGACTTGGCATAGACGGGGTAGCCGTCAGGAGACATTACCCGCAGCGCTCCCCAAGCCCGGACCACCCGCACATCTGCGAGCGCGGGGAACACGGTCACCGCATGGCGCGCGAGACCTGCCATGACGTCCAGGCTCTCGCTGTCGTCCATCCCTGTTTCTGTCTTGGTGCCGCCGATCTGAATACCACCTTCATCGACCTGACGGATGGTGCTGGAAAGGAACGGCAACCGATCCCCAAGTTTTTCGGTAATCAGGAGCTCGCCACGTTGCGGCCTTACCTGAGTCTCAAACCCGAGCCCGCCGGCCAAAGCGGTCGAGTCAAGACCGGCGCAGAGCACAACCATCTCGGCCCCGAGGGTTTGACCATTCGCCAACGCAAGCGAGAAGCCACCGTCCGGCTGTGGCGTGATCGTGGAAACTGTTGCGCCCATGGTCACGCATCCGCCCAAGGCATGCACGGAACGGCGGAGGGCCCGAAGAAAGCGAAGCGGGTTCACATGTCCGTCACGGGGCGAAAAACTCGCTCCGACGACTTCCGGCCCGATGCCCCCCAATTGACTGCGAAGGTCATCTCCGGACAAAATTTCAAAGCTGGCACGGTCGTTTAGGTGGGCAGCTTGCTGCTCAAGCTGAGCTGCAAAACCGGCCATCTCGGCTGGATCGGTAAAGAACTCATACCCCCCCGACTGGTCCAAAGCCACATCCATGCCCGAAAGCTCCTTCAGTTGGCGCGCAAAACCCGGCCAGGCGGTCAGCGCATCCATCGTCCAGTTCGCATAGGGCGCGAAATCCCAGCCCTTGCCCTGTCCCCAGATAAGCCCGAAGTTCCCCTGTGAAGCCCGCGCGTCCCCGTCAGCACCGTCCAGCACTCGCACTCGCTTTCCAGCCGAAAGTAGTCCGAGCGCGACAGATAGGCCGACAAGGCCGCCGCCGACGATCGTGATTTCAGGGTCGCTGTGCTGCATGTGATTCCTCCGCGACCAAAATCGCAGGGTTGATCACATAAGAATAATTGTAATATCTTCTCTATTCATTCTCTTAGGTTATGTATCGCTATGATCGGCCGACTCACACACCGACAGATTGAAGCATTCCGGGCGGTGATGGAGACCGGCAAGGTCACCTCCGCCGCGCAGGTGCTTGGGACGACACAGCCCTCTGTCAGTAAGCATATTGCAGATCTGGAGCATGCGGCTGGCTTCGAGATGTTTGAGCGCCAGGGGCGGCAGGTCGTGCCCACTCCGGAAGCCCGGGCGCTCTATGAAGAGGTCGAGCGATCTTTTGTCGGTATGGCGGAAATTTCACGGGTGATCGAAGATATCCGAGATTTCCGGACAGGTAGCTTGCTCATCGCCGGAATGCCGGCCCTCGCGCTGAAGTTCCTTCCCGATGTTGTCGCCGAGTTTATCGCCGAAGAGCCGGGCATCGCCGTGTCTTTACGCACTCGCAGTTCCCAAGCGGTGCTACGGCATCTCAGTTCGCAACAGTTCGACCTTGGCTTTGCAACTCTGGATAATGATCATCCCGCCGTTCTGCGCCGTCCGCTGTTTACGGGGCCGATGTTGGCTGTGCTTCCGCCCGGACATAAGCTCGAACGAAAAACCGTGCTTGAGCCTAAGGACTTCGATCAACAGCCCTTCATCGCACTGGGGGCAGAAATTGGCACACGGTCGGAGACAGATGCCTTTCTATCACTTGGCGACGCCCGCCCCCGGATTGTCGCCGAAGCGCAGTTGTCCGCTTCGATTTGCGAGATGGTCGCGGCTGGCGCGGGTGTTTCAATTGTGGAGCCAGTGACTGCGAGACATTTTGCCGAACTCGGACGCTGCGTCGTTCGACCTCTGTCACCGGCACAGCCCTTTCGCTACGATCTGCTGCTTCCCGCAACCCGTCAGCCTTCACGCGTCGCCGGCCAATTTTTAAGGTTGGTGAACGCACGTTTCGAGGCATTTCCTCGCCTACCGTCTAAGTTAAGCAGCGGTCAACGCCATCTTTAGATTAGATGGAGCGTCGACTACAACCAAAAATGATGCACAATACGATTTCGCTAAAGGCTCGCACGTTGCTAAGAACAGAAGATATTGCCACCCCGATATTCAAAAGATCAACTGAGGGGGGGGATAAATTGAGCTCCCCGTTTGCAAGGAACTTTAATATAGATCAATGGAAGAGCGCCCTTGCGGGCGCCAAAGATAACAAGCGGGACATCAAACTTTGCTTGTCTGCACTATTTTTTGGGAAACAGGTTTCGTCTCTCAGAAAGGAGCACGTGGACAACATATTCAACGGCATTAGCAAGCGTAGCGCGCTGGTTCTCGCCGTTGGTTCCGCCAATCGTAATTATCTCGCTCTGAAGGCAGATTTCCGAAGCAGGCAACAGGAGTTTGCTAAATCAGGAAACGCTGACTCATTTCACCTTATGGACGTAGGAAAGGCAGGAAGTCGAATTGCGCCTCAGGACAATCTATCACCGGATGATTTGACTACAGCAATCGTGGATACGTTACCTCATTGGTTCTTTCAAGCAAAAAACCTCTCAGTTGAGCGTGAGTCTATTAAGACAAAATTTAACCTCTTGGAGCGAAGAGCAGGTTGGGTGCTTTCGGTAGAAGCAGGCCTGAGAGATCTTTGGATGTCTGCGCTTTGGGAGGCGCGAGAATTAAAGCGAGATGGAGAGAATTTGATTTTTGGTCCTGCAAATCGTGAAAGCGATTCATACTGGTTTGCAAGCCAAATGCGGGCCGAAGCCGCTCTATGGGGGCCGCTTGCATTATTCCATGATTTACCGGAAGATCGAGAAGACACGCAACATATAACGGCCGTTTCGTTCACGCAATCTCGAAAAGGTCGCGTTCAGCTAAAAGCCTCAAAGCCATCCTCAAAAAAGCTTCGGAAGCTCAATGAAACGATGGGCATCTTGGAGCGTTCTTACATTAACGAGTTTTTAGACGTGCCGATCAAGGTTGCGGGCGCCGACATCACGATGAGGCTTCTCGTTCAGTCGCTATGGATTTTAGAGGAGCTTGGCTCCAGTATTAATTCGAAAATGCAGGCGAAGACTATCCAAAGTTATCGAGATGCCAAAGAGTTTTCGCTACGTGTCACGAAGATCGACTGTTTGAGGGCCTTTAGAGAAGGTTTGAGTGTTAGCGAAATCACTGCAAAGTCTATCTTGTCGCAATTTGTGCTGTCACCAGACGATACCGCGAAATGCTTTAGGGACGGTGCTTGGTTTCACCCCCTTGTAGAACTTGACGAAGAGCACGTCATGATCGTTCTGCCGTCGGTCGAAGTCGGATCAAAAATTCGATTTGTAGAAAGAACCTTGTCGGAATTGTTGGGACCTGACCTGAGTAAGGAGAAAAGTCTTGGCGAAACCTTTGAAAATAGCGTTCGGGAACGAGTTCGGATGGCACTGGACGGCAATGAGATCATCAATGATTTCGCGTGTTTACCGCATGCTTTGGATGAATCTGGAACGGGTGGAGAGGAGATAGATTTACTGTTCAGAATAGGGGGGCGGATCGTCGTTGGTGAAGTAAAGTGCTTGGTGGCTCCAAATGAATCCATTGACAGATTCAATCACCTTTCGAAACTGGAGGGCGCAGCAGAGCAGGCAAAAAGAAAAGCGGAGTGGTTTTCAAAAAACCTACAGTTAGTAGAAGGTTCGCTTGGCGTTGATCTTGCTAAAGCGGACATCGTCCCAATAGTTGTCTTGAATCAGAAAATTGGCTCAGGACTCTTGATTAATGGCGTAGCGATAACTGACATATCTCTGCTTGAGCTGTTCTCTAATGAAGGGTCGTATGCGTCAGGCGCAGCAATGAAAAAGGGCGAAAAAGCAGTTACTTTTACAACATTCTACACCAATCAAGAAGAAGCGGAAGCCGCGATTCCGGAGATCTTTTCATGTCCCCCGCCGTTAAAGCCATTTATTGAAGGTGTTGAGTGGATAAAAGTTGAGTTTCCGACGGGGTTTGGAAAGATGCTCCTTGAACACCCAAGGATGAAAGTTGGCGCACTTGTAACACCTGAACTGGAAGCTGCGGCGAGCGCTTTCTCGCTGAATGGTGGCTCTCCGGATAAGTCGCTGACCGCTGATTGATTGCTGGTATAGAATATGCAGCGAACGGCATCTCTCCGCCCGTGTCATTCTCAAAGTCCTCGCACGTGTGGCGGAGATCATGCATGTGCGGCGAAGGTCCGGAAGGTCCCTGACCTGCCCCCCGCGAAATCCCTCACCATGATGTAGAGTCTGCC
>CERE01082098.1_pt1 | contig 15245 bp, 21 predicted proteins | sample 530911 | NCBI WGS metagenome assembly CERE01 (sample SAMEA2621092, study PRJEB7988) | marine metagenome | biome: marine biome (ENVO:00000447); feature: mesopelagic zone (ENVO:00000213); material: "saline water (ENVO:00002010), including plankton (ENVO:xxxxxxxx)" | depth 800 m
CAAGGAGAGGAAAAGGCGGGATGCCCAAGAGTAAAAGGTTCACAAGGGTATAGGAGACTGTCATGGCAAAGAAACCTCCAAAGAAACTTCCAAGAACCTCAGTCCTAACAGACGAGGAAAAGGAAAAGATCATAGCGGAGCGAATGGCGGCTTGGGAGAAAAAAAAGAAAGAGAAGGAGGCGGAGGCACAAGCGGCGCGGATCTGGGCGGGGATTAAGGAAGTTGAAGATGACTACCGTGCTCTTTTTGATGAAGACGATCCCGATTGGGATTACGACCAACCCTCTTATGACACCGAGTTAGAATCCCCTAGTTTCAGGGAGGGGCCGAGAGTTAGAGTTTATTCTCCACCACCTTCCTCGGAAGGTGTCGATGAAGAACCCAGATCGAAACCCGCTGAGAAAGAAGCGGACGCCCCCTCCAAGGATGCTCTTACAGAGAGAACCGAAGAGCTCGCCCAGAATATAGAACACAAGGTACTCGCATACAATCTTGGATTAAGTCGGGAGGGGGGGAAAGCAACGTGGAGCAAAACAGGGAAAACCCGCACAAGTGCAATGCCCGGCCTGTTCGATCTTAAGTCCGGCAAAAAGCTCTGGGAGGCCATTGAGAAAAGGGACAAGAAACAGATCGATAAGGCGATGGGATCTGCCAATAAAGAAGCCATTAAAAAGGGCGGGGTCCTAACCAAAGTGAGGATGCCCTTCCCCGTAATAGAACAGGCTGTGAACTTGGATAAGATACCGGGCGATCTTCCTATTCCGGACATGGAGATATACGATTTCGTCCCGCTGTACGGTCCCCATAAAGAAGAACGGGCTGAATATGTAAACAGCAAAAAGGGAGATATGGCATTTGCTCTCTGGGCTGTCCTCCGGGCCAAGGAGGACAATACAAAGGTTGACACGAAGACCTACGAGAACCGAGGGAAAGAAAGGGAGATGGTTGTCCACAGTTGGGATTGGGACAAGATCTACTACGGTCCCGGCCGAAAACCCATTGGCCGGCACGAGCCGGATCGCCCTTCCAACGATCTCGTATTTAAGCCTCTAAAAAAATTGTCTCCCACCCATTGGGAATACGATGGCATCGAAAAGATATCGAACAAGATGAGCGGAAGGGATGATCCACTATCCCTGATTATGTTCGGAGACACGGGCGGCCAAGAGACACTGGTAGGGGATGGCCATACGGTCAACTCCAGACCACTCAAGAAAGACGAGTCCCCATATAGAACCACCAAAACTCTCCTTGTGGCGAGTGCCCCATATTCGCCCTGGGGTGGGGTAATGTCCAACGAGAAAAGGTTCTACGAGCCCGAATTTAGGCAGGGGGTGGATGAAAGTAACAGGGCCTCAAATATAAGTTTTCTTTACCCTACCGGGAGAAAGAAAAAACAACCGACAGGTTGGAACTCCCCTCTCTTTTTTGACATGAGGGGAAACTCTAGGGGGGACATTCCACCAGAGATCGCTCTAGCCCGTTTTGCCGAGATCTTTGATACAGGAATGCCCCATAAGATTAAAGACCTCAAGGAACCCGGCCGGGAACTATACAAAGGGTCCAGATCCCATCCCCGGAACATGGTTGTAGATCTGGACAGAAAAGCCAAGATCTACACTGACGAAGGGGAGGAGATAGAAAAGACTTTTGGTGGAACTACTACCAAGACTGGAATCAAACGGATGATCCCTCTAAACAGTCCGGCAGACCAGATGATAAGCCGGATCTGGTACATGCTCCCGAATCAGGTTGACATGACCGGGATAGATAATCTCCTCGGCACTGAATCTCTGGTCTATCTTCATACCGGGAGTGAGAAAGACGGGCTGAAGACTTTCATGATCGGGACAACGGAAAACAAGCAGATCGCTGAGAAAATTCTTGAGACGAACTTCACAGAGTCGGAACGCCGTCTGATGAAAGAGGTAATCATTGACCTTACTCGGCCATTAGGAGATTCGGCGGGGACCCACCAACAGAGCTATTTCCGGATGCCCGGTCTTAAGAAGGAGAGGGAGATATCTCTAATCAGGGTGGATCCCAATTTCCTGACAAAATCCGTTAGAGGCGAACAAACATTTATTAAGGGCCCTATGAAGGGAAACGTAATAGATGACGACACAATGACCCATGAGATGATTCACTATCTCCGGCATAAGGACGAATCGAGGTTGGGAGCAACCGGGAGAAAGAGCCTCGGATGGGACAAGTCGGACCGTGATATCGAAGAGGCGATGACCGATGCGGAGTCTATGGGCCGTTCCCACATGTCGCCCCTCGCTACTTCCGCGGGCTATCACCAACTTATAAAAGACGAGCGGACGCCCAACCCTATTTATCACTCTCCAACACAGAACCGATTCAATGCTTTCTTCAGTACCCTCAATAAGTCTGAGAAAGCGAAATTAAAGAGGCGTCTCGACAAACTTCCGGAAGACCAGAGAGAGGAGCTAAGACGATCTCTCATGCGGAAAGGATCGAGCCCCGTTCAGAGGGGCCCACTGACTCACGGGTCGGATCCCCCGGAGAGGGTAAGACATATAAACGATCAGGAGACCTTATCCAAAATTATGTACGACAGGTTGCTGATGCGAAACATGATTATGCCGGGTGATAAAAAAGGATATGTGGAAACCAAGGATGGGGAGTTCTCCCGTGAGAGCCTTGAGAACCTCCAAGCGATAGTTCCGGAAGTTCCTCCAAGGCTTGCGGCCGCTGTTCTAAAGATGGACACCGAGGCAATGTCGAGAAACAGCGCATCCCCAAGTTGGCAGAGGAGCCTTGATGAGACGTTGACCAAGAAGGAACAAAAGGAGATAAGAAAGAAACTTCTTACCCCGGTTCGAGGAAAGACAGTTGTCGAAAGGGTAAGGGAGGTATTCCCCCACCTTAATCTCGCACGAATGAGTTACCACGGTGATGCCGAGGCCATTGACACTTTCTGGGTCACCGAGTCGGTTGCGCCCGATGGGAAGTCTCAAAAGACATTTACCCACGTCTATTCCCCGAACCCGGAAGAGGTGACCCAGGCCGAGCTTATAGATATCGTTGATGATGTTCCCACCGGGCCAACCGTTAAAGTCTCCGAGTACCGGGACGGAGTTCTCCACCCGGTAAAGAAAATGAAAGCTCCCAACTTGCCAAAGCAGAGAGCCCCCAAAAAAGCAAAGGCCTCCAAGGGATCGGTAAGGGGACGGGGGAGCAAACGTCCCGGATCCGTCAAGTCCTATAAGGACACCGCAACCGGGCGCACCTATTCCAGAAGAACCAAAGGTTCAATGCCTAAGTCCAAGCGATTTACGGCCTCGAAATAGGCAATAAAAAAGGCGGGGAGGTATCAGTACCCTCCCCGCCTCTATAAACCCCGCTTTCGGGATCCTTATTTGCCTTTACCTACTGTTAAGCCACTCATTGAAATCTGAGATCTCAATTCGATATTTCGCCGTGCCCCCCGGACGATGGGCGGGCAAGTTCCCTCTGAATATGTGACGGCGAATGGTACTCTCGCTCATCCCGGATCTCTCCGAGGCCTGCGGGATGGAGACCCACCCCCCAAACCATTTGGAGAAGTCCCGGAGCTCTATTCGGTATTTGGCAGTCTTGCCGGGACGATGGGCCTTAAGTCTCCCCCGGTAGATCTCCCTGCGGACTGTTAAGTCAGTACGTCCCGACTTCTTTGCGACCTCCGGGATCGTCAGCCATGTCCTCTCTGCTTTAGGCTCGCTCATCGAACTGGTCCTTTAATCCCATTATTATTCTCATAGACTGCTGTATTCCGAAATATTTACCCTCGGCCCTCGAAAGGGATGCGGGGTCCGCAGGGACGTCCACCGGACCCTGCGAACCCCTTAGATCGAGCACCTCATCATAGGCGGCCTGTAAGTCCCTGTTGAGGACCGTGAGGATTGTCTCACACATCTCTAGCGCATCCAATTAAGTAAGCTCCCGGGACAGGCCCTGTACGGTCTGTGAGATCGGTTTTGACATAGACCCATTCCACCATTTAGCGGTCATTGCGAGGTGAGTGGACTTCGCCCCCAATTGGGCAATCCTGTCCACATACTCACCGCTATGAGGGAGCTTGCTCCCACCCTCGTGGGCGAGTTCGTGGAGGATGATTTCGGTCTGAGCCTCGGTGGGCGTATCCCCCATCTCAAACCATTGCTCCCCGAGATTGGACGCTATGAAATCGAGGCTCCTGTTGCCGTATTGGGCGAGCACATGATTCGTGAATCCCTCCGAGAGGAATCGGACTTCACACTCGAATCCGAGAAGTTGGTTGGAGAGCCATTTCGTGTACTCCTCAACCTTCTTCATGGCAGGGGTAATCTCGACTCCATCCAGAACCGTGAAGTCAAATTCCAAGGTCGGACTAACTCTCAGACCATATGCTCCGTGGGAAGTTTCCAGTCCCACTTTCTTGAAACGATCCCTCTCTACCTTGGAGAGAGTCTTGGGCTGTATGACGTCCATCCCTGCATCGTGGGCGACCTCATTGGCATAGGTATCTTTTGACCAGAGAACAACGTCCGTCCCGAGCTTTTTCTCCATGACTTTCTTGACGACCTCATCGGTTGTCCTCTTGTATTCGACTCCCTGCTGAACCCACGACTCGGACGCCTCGGACTCATCAAGGTCATCAATGACAACTTTCAGAACCTCGGCATAGATGCTCTGGAGGTATTGGACTGTCACGGTATCCCTGTTTGGGGGCATCGGGACCTTCTGCTGAATGTCTACGTCATAGGGCATCTCAATGGGCTGAATGGTGATACCCATCTCAAAGATATGTCCCGTCTCCCCACGGGGCTCGTAGATATCAATCCGGGATTTGCGGTAGCTGTACTCCAGATGCTTTCCCAAGCCCCCGGCAATGATCGTCCGGAGCCTACCAACCGTCTCGGCCAGGAACTCCCGGTTTTCGACCTTCTCCAGATTTACCCGGTAGTCAATGTGGTGGGGTGGAAGAAACCCCCGGAGGGCCGTCACAGTTGTCTCTATCTCGTGGTGAGGCCTCTTAACAACGGCGGACACGATTGTCCCTTTCTTCCTCTTTGTATCGGTGACAGTCCTGCCACCCTCTTCCGGAAAGTGAACCGTCTTACCAACGGTTTCCACCTTTCCCTCGATAGCGATGGAGAGAATTTCCTTCTCCCCGATATTGAACCGACCCCGGACCTCGGCCTCTTCCCTTTTATGGGTCGGGGCCATTAAGGTAAAGGCATCGTTAATGTCCTTGAATCCGGGCCCGTCATCCTCCACGAATATCCCGATCCTCTCTTCACCCTTGGGGCCGAAAATAGGACTTAGAATAACCTCGCATATCGTGGTGTCCTCATCCCACGCATTTGCTACCAGTTCCTTAACAAGGGACCAGAGCTCCCGGCCCTCGTGGAGCCCGGCCATCCCTTCTGTGCTTACATCAAATCTAGCTTTTGCCATGTACTTCTCCTTACCTGATTCTATTCGATTGCCCAAACAACCGATTGTGTTGGGACGCAGGGGGCGAACCCCCTGCCGCTTTGGGCCTAACCCCTTGCCTAATCTCTCCCGAACCCCCGTGGGAGATCGGCATCTTTTACTTCATCCACGTTTTCTGTAATCCACTCCAATTTGGATTCGATATCGAGACCTTCCAATTCCTCTAACTTCCCGTAGGTCTCGCTTTGCATGAGGTTGTCGGAATTTTCGGCAGACTCCATATTCTCCTTCCATTCCCTGTACTCCTCACAAAGACCCGACAACTGTTCGACCCCCTTCTCTATGGACTGAACAGCCTCGCTCCATCTCTTAATTCGACTAGCCATGTACTTCTCCTTACCTGATTCTGTTCGATTGCCCAAACAACCGATTGTGTTGGGACGCAGGGGGCGAACCCCCTGCCGCTTTGGGCCTAACCCCTTGGAAGAAATGGATAAACTGGTTCATCGACCATCTCATATAGAACTTTCACGGTAGCGGTACTGGTCGATTCATAATCACTAAAATCTCCTTCCCCCTCCTCCAGAAGTCTTTTTGCCTCTGCTTTGCTATGGGCAACAACTTCTGATTCCATTTGTAAGGTCACTGTCTGTTGTACTTTGTAAACTTTCAGCATTATCCATTTCTCCTTGTTTCTTCTCTTTTCCTATCTTTTTTTATTTCTTCAGAAATGTCGGCTGCCAGAAATCGACCCGCCATTTTATCAAGGTCCATTCCTTCTAGTTCGTAAGTGTCAAGAATTTCGCTATTTTCATTAGTTAGAATTAGTTTATATTTGCCGTTGATTTGCATTTTCTGTCTCCTTAATATGATAATGGCCCGGAGCTCCGGGCCATTGGATTAGACCAATCCACTTGCCATGTTATAGGGTTATCAAAACCTCGTCAAATCTTATCAGAACCTTTTCATGGAAAAAATTAGTTCCGGAACTCGTTCAGCCGCCGACCCACCATCCGGCCTGACCTTCTCTCCGGGTCTCGTTCTTTCTCATTTCGAGGAATGGTTTCAGCCACTCCGAATGTTCAAACATATAGTCCTGTTCTATGTCCACCTTCCCCTGAATCTGGAGGTGACATATCTGGCAGAGGGGAGCAAGGTTCCAAGCTCGGCAATTCCCCTTGTCCATGTCAAGATGATGGACGGTAAGCATTCTCTGTTTGCCGTCTGGGGAATGGGTGCACCTTCTGTCGCATTCAACCCGCTGACTCGGCGTCTCGTGGGGATGGAAACACCTCACGCACCTCCACCCGGCTTTCTCCTTGACCGCTGTGGCAATCTCTTTCCAGTCCCTTGGATACTCGCCCCGGCTCCGCTGTTTCGCACTTCTTGTCCGCCTCATTTTTTCTCCCTGACCCTTTCCGAAACCGTGTCCACTATGTCCTGCAACTGGATCGTTAATAACTTAGGGCAGACCTCTCCCTGCTTATGGATGGTCTGAGCCGTGTTGTCATGTCCGAAATATAAACAGGTCGGACAGAAGTTCTCGTCCATTTATCTAAATGATCTCTGTGTCCTTTATTCGGCCGTATTTATCCTCAAGGCGTGTTATGTCGTCCTCACCGAAATACTCGCCTGTCTGGACCTCTAGGACCTTCAGCGGACGTTTCCCCGGATTCGATAGCCGATGCTTTGCACCAAGCGGTACTGAGACTCCATCCCCCCGGAAGATCTGCCGGACCTTGTTGTCGATCTGGGCTTTCCCGGCTCCCTCTAAGACCAACCAGAATTCCGAGCGGTAAAGATGAAATTGAAGAGAGAGTGCCCCTCCCGGTTTCACCGTTAGGATCTTTATCCGGAACTTATCGGTTCCCTCAATATCCGCCGCCTCACCCCAGGGTCTGACGGCGGTCCTCCTCCTCACGATGCTTTCCTCATGGAGATATTCCCCGGTGCTAGCCCCTTTACCTAATCTGCTAGGACGGTCCGGTAGGGACTCTCTTTTGGAATCATGTGTCGATTGTCTTGGCGTTGCCATTAGTTACCCCCTTCTCTGTATCTTTTATATTTCCTTGATAGCGTTGATCTGTTAACTCCCAACTGTCTGGCAAAGGTACTGATGTTGCCTTCACCCCGGTCTAGGGATTCGTAGACCCTCCATAGGTCTCTCTCCAGTTCCGGGTTATCTTTTTCAATCTGGTCCGGGCCTATCGGTAAACCCTGAGCTACTCTCCTGTCCCTCTGGGCTTGGGTTCTCTCCCTGATAACGTCCCTTTCCCATTCGGCCAAGGATCCAAGGATGTTGAGCATTAACCGCCCATTCGTGGAAGTGGAATCTATGCTCTCTGTCATGCTGACAAGTTGGGTGTTATATCCTTCCCACTCCCCCATCAGGGAGTGCATATGCCTCATGTTCCGGAACATCCGATCAAGTTTCCATATCAGGACCACATCGTATTTATGTTTACGGATATTCCCTTGAAGATCCCGGAGTGCTTTCCGATTCTTAATATCCAGAGCACTCGCATAATCGACATATTCCCCGACAACCGTAAAACTCTTAGCCTCCGCAAAGTTTCTGAGATGGAAGAGTTGGTTGTCGGGATCCTGACCCCTCCCCGTGGTTGAGACTCTGGCGTATAGGGCGGCTCTCATTTGGAATTAGGTTTCCATCCTCTAAAGTTGTCACTGATACGAAACTTTCTCTCCTCCTGACACGCTCTGCACACTCCGGTGGTTACAGGACCATTCGGGCTCGCCAGATCCCAATGGTGTAAGTGCTCGTCAATTTTTAGACGCCCATCTGCATATGCCTCCACCCAACCCGCCACCGTCATCTTTGGCACTTTCCAGACACGGGCGGCCTCGCTCAACGAGGTTTTCACTGCGCGAACCACAACCTGGCTCACTCTTTTTTCTGAATACTGGGAACTCCTAAACTTTTTAACCATTCCTCTCTCTCGCTTTCAAAAAATTCCTGTGCGTGATTTAACGGCTTACCGATCACTTCCTCGAAGGTTTTCTGGAACTGGTTCACCAGATTGATTACGGCATAGGCTCTCCATTCAAATTCTTCATCGTTTTTTCTGGGATGAACCCAGATCGGGGTACACCATGTGGATTTCAAATGGGAGTAACTTTCCTCAAGATATGTGAGGACCATCAATTTACGCCGTTCCGGAAGTTGGTGGAGCTCGCTCCTACCATCACCTTTTTCAGTTGCAAATGAGTTCCTCTCAAAATGGATCGGGAGCCTTATGTCCTGAAGGTCGGGGTTCCCCGGTGAGGTAGCCCACTTCTCGCCCGGAAGAGAATGTCGCTTATCGGGTCCCCGTTTCGCGGTGATTGAAACCCATCCCCGAGGACGGGCCCCGCAGTTAAGGCATAGGGCCTCCTCATATACGTCCACGGTAATGTAGCCCGCCCGACACTTGCGGCACTTCTGATTATTCACACTTACAGATTTATTCATCAGTAAAAACTTCCAATAGGGTTTTCATCCTCCTTTCCTTTGGGTGATTTGTCATCCACGTCCTTCCCGAATCTGTTTGGCTCTGTGGTTGTATGCCTTATCTGCGATCTCTTTCCAATCGGTATGTCCGAAATGCCACCCGCTGTGCCTGTTGCACCAGTAGGTCGTTAGGGGAGCCTGTTCCGGTAAAAAGACTCGTTTACCCGTCATGAGCTTGGCGGCCACCTCCTCAGCGGCCTCTCTTGTCGGATATGTCCTCTTCTGGCACGTCCCCTTTCTCCTCCTGTAATTTCCCTGCGTCATCTAAACCTCCTCAATAATTCCTGACGGTGCTCTGGCGTGATACTCCATTTGTAGGTTTCCGCATCGTTCAGGAAGATATTTTTTCTCTTACCACGGGAGAGGGCCTGTTCAATCTGGGTTTTCTTCTTTCCCGGCATCTTGTCGAGGATCTCCTCTACCGTGAGCTCCCCGGTTGGAGCGTCATTAAGATCACTGAGGACAGCCTCGATATACTGCCGGGTCCCTAATTTCTCCCGGAGGCCAGAGTCGCCTAGAGAGAGCTTGTCGAACTTGATATTTCCATACTCGTTGATGCCGGGAATAGCGGATGCAAACTGGATCCAGAGTCCTAGAGGATCCTGCCGGGTTCCCTGATTCACCTTCCGGTGAAACAGGCCTACACTGAGTTGGTTCTGCCCCGGTTCTCCCTCAGCCTCGATCTGCCAGATGGACCGGGCCAGATTCCACCAGAACGTGGATCCGAACGGCATATTGTTGCTTAACCCGATTTGGGGTTTGGACTGATGGGCAATAATTACGGAGGAGACTTTAAGACTGCTCAGGATAGTGAAGAACTCTTCCGTGGCCTGTGCGCTTTCGGCCTCACCCGCAACCGCCGGAAGTGCAGAGTCAACACAGATAAAACCTATATCTTCCTTAAGGACCATATCCCTGACGGATTCGACCTGGGATGCCAAGGATCCATACATGCGGCGATAGTGCATCGAAGGCTCCGCTACACCGATACCGTCACAGATAGAGGCCCAACGATCCTTCACCTCAATCTCATCACCCTCCCAATCCAGATACATCACATTTTGCCTTTTGTGGACAACAAGACCATCATCAAGATCCGAGTTGTAATCGGGGCCCAAGGAAACCCTGACCCCCAGATAAACGGCAATGAGGGATTTGCCCAATCCGCCCATTCCAAAAATTATCGTAGGGTTCCTCTCCACTACCAGAGGCCAAGCGGAATAAGTGATCTCCCTGCGCCTTTCGACATTGAGTATGTTTACAAAGGGTTCACCCCTTCTAAATTCCTCAAGGGCGGTCTCACACCCGACCTGTATTACATCTCCCCACTGGAGGAATGATGTGGCAGTACCTTGGCATTCCTTGGCGGCATCGTTTTTATTCCGGGGACCCCGAAGGTCCAGACGCCCGGTGAAGATAGCTCGCTCTCTTCCGAACGCCCGGTAGTAAACGGAGAGATCTGCTTTGCACGAGTGGCGTGAATCCTCCCGGAACCTGTCATAAGAGAGCTCGATAGGAGCCCAGAGGTTCGGGAATGTGATTACTATCTTTCCGGCGAGGGAGCTATCTATATGTGGAAGAAACTGGTGTTCCGCCGCTTGGACCTGTTCTTCCCGGGATAGCTCCTCCCTTAGTTCATCAGGGAGCTCCACCCTTAAATCGTGCTACGAGCATAGGTTGAGGACACCGGGAGTGCTTGTTCCCGTGGGGGTTTGGGAGGATTGCCGGAACTCAGGGGCAGTCTCACCTCGGGCTCCCCCTTATATTCGCTAATACGGCTAGCCATATCCACTGCGATTCTCCCTACTTTCACGATGTCTAGTGGGGAGATGTTGCACTCCCACGTCATTGACCGGGCCAAGTCCTCGATCCGGTCCATGCGGGCGTCCCTGACCTGATCCCACTCCTTTATGTAACCAATGAAGTTGCGCAAATAAGAAATCTCGCTTTTGAGTCTATCGTTCTCCATTAAGAGAGTGTGTGGATCTGCGATACCTGTCATAATTTCCTCCTTGGAAAGCGGAGCCGTGGGGATAGCTTTACACCTTAAAGTTGTTTCCTTTCTTTGATGGTATTTCCCACGACTCCTGAAACTGTTACGAGGGGCGAAATAGGACTGGCCACATCCCCCCCTCGAAAACCTATTTGATCGAGTGGGGAGGGATGGGCCACCACCCCCCCCACCTTCCGCCCCGAGCGGGGGACTTGGCATCGGGCTGATAGCCATAAAAAACCGACTCCAACCCCGCTCAAAAAACGCTATTTAATTAGTACACTGCTCAGTAAGACGGAGCCCGTCACCCCGTTTCGGGATAAATATATATTTGCGGGTTTCCTTGTGTTTGAATGCGTCATAGGTGATCCCGTCTTTTTCCTGGCTAAACATATACATGAAATCCGTGATAAGAGAGGCGGAAGCCTCTTCAAAAAGGATCTTTACTTCATATTCCCCGTTGGCGCGGATCCATTGTTTTTCTTTCTTATTGGATACCATGAACTTCCTTTAGATTGCTAATGCACCTTATCATTTTCCACCACAAATGGAACCCCTTTTGCCCATTGAATAATATCTATTTTCCTATAAGATACTGGCTCACTACTCTAATAGAGTGGTAATACATATCCATATCAAGGGGGTATCTGTTATGGACACAGCTAAGTATCCACCCGTTGTTCAACACGCCTTAAACGTCTCTGAGGAAAGTTGTAAGGGTGAACATCTATGAGTAATAGAAAACCTGTATTCGGACTGGATATCGGCCAAACGCAATGTTGCTTTTGCGGAAAAGTCTTCACTTACCGCCCGCACAGCGGCGAGCCATTGTCCAGTGGAAAATGCTGTAACCTCTGCAACAAAGTGGTTATTGCCGTAAGGCAGAGCCCTCCCAAGAAGATCCTCTTTAATCGGTATAGTGAAATCACGTTGGAGCTTAACCAATGATTATAACTCTTAATCATTTAAATCCGTATAAAAGTGATTCATTTTGTAGGAGGTGGAAAGTATTTAATTTTATAAGTCTTACACGAGTGGTTATATATACCTATATAAGGAAGAACTAATACTGACTCTTAATCAGTAGGTTCCCGGTTCGAGTCCGGGGTGAGTCACCATCCCTATAAGTAATCTCCTTTCCCTCGGTACTGTGAATATTATATATTTTGTTATACCATGAGACTTCTATGCCATTAGAGTGGCAGACCACAATAATATTAGGGGTATCGCATGGCAGACTATTCAACGGCCAAATTCCAAAACGGAATCACTGAGGCTCTCCACAAAGCATCTATGGATGGATGCGATGAGGAAATCGGCAGTGTCACTGAACCACCGATGGAGTGGTACGGTCTCTTAATCAATTCCGGGGTAGAGTCGGCGGCGTTTGCGATTCTTTCGGAAGACACCCAAGGGTTCGTCACTTCCCTGATCTTTGACTCGGAGGAAGAGGTCCGGATGAGATGGGCGATTGCTGAGGAAGAGATCCAGCGATGGGCGATTGCTTTCGACATTAATTGATATCCGTGAGAGTCTCCAAACTTATTCAAAGGAAAAGATCCAAAGGGTGGCGGATGCCCCCCGATACCGTCTATATAGGACGCCCAAGTAAATGGGAGAACCCCTATCCCGTCACCGAGGACTTCTCTGCCGCACAGTCGGTGAAGAGATACCGAGGATACCTCCTCCTCTCAATGCGATACGGCGGTCTCGATCTATCCGAGCTTAAGGGAAAAGACCTCGCCTGTTGGTGTGGGGACTGGACCCCCGGTGAACAACCCATCGACTGTCACGGGGTTGTATTACTGGAACTTATGGAGGGCCGAAAGAATGACCTTTAAGCAAATGATTGACCACATCGTGGGCCCTGATCTCTACACCCGGTACGACATCGTAACCGCAGACCCAACCCGGCCTTACCTTCTCGAAGAGGGGGAACAGTATTTCTCCGAGAGAGACGCAATCGTCTATTTCGAGACCAACGATGACGATGACGATGGTTACCCGGATCCCGAAATCACAAAAGGAACATGGCCCGTTAGGGAACTGGACGGATGTTCCGGAACATCGGTGGCCCTTAAGTTATATGGCCCCGGCCAGAGAACACACCACCTTCTATCGGGCCTAGTACATGAAAGATTCGTTTCAGTAAATGGAATACAACAATCTCAAAAAGGGGGATAAGTAATGGTTACTGCTGAAGAAATTACCACGGAATGGACAGATGAAGGGTTAGGGGAGCCCTGTACTGATTGCGGGGAAACTCTAATATGCCCGACCTGTAATCCACAGGAAATGCAAGCCATCGACAAGGACGTCAGGAATCTGGCGAGATCGGCCACCACTCAGGTAGCCCGCTATCTAATCGACAACTTCTATGTAGCTCAACATAACCGCATAAGGGCCCAGAACCAGATTAGGTCATGTAATGAGGATCTAGAGTCGGCGGAGCTCCTGAGTTTAAACCTTAAGAACTTTAGATACGCTGAAAACCAGATCGCCAAGATCTTGGACGAATATAGTGCGGCGCAGGAGCTCGGCCAATGGGCCAGGTCGATTCATGGGATAGGCCCCGTGCTCAGTGCGGGACTCCTTGCCCATATTGATCTTGATATCGCAAAGACCCCTGCGGCCATATGGAGGTTTGCGGGTCTGGACCCGACAGTGGAATGGAAGAAGGGGCAGAGGCGACCTTGGAACGCAACTCTCAAAACTCTGTGCTTTAAGATCGCCTCATCTTTCGAGAAGGTCCAGAATAATGATAAGGATTTTTACGGCCACATGATGGTCGAGAGAAAGAACTACGAGACCGAGAGGAACGAGCTCGGCCTGTACAAAGAACAGGCAGAGGCCAAGCTCGCCACGGGATCCTTTAAGGCCCCGACTCCTGCAAAGAAAGCATATGAGTCCGGGAAGTTACCCGCCGGGCAGATCCGGGCAAGGGCCTTCCGGTGGGTGGAGAAGTTATTCCTCTCCCACTACTTCCAAGTGGGCTACGAGATAAAACACGGTAAGTCCCCGGCACGGCCGTGGGTAATTGCCATCGGAGGGCATCAGGACTTTATAGCACCTCCGAATTGGGAGAGCCCTTCTTAATGAATCAGGGAGAACAAGAACAAAGCCACGGCACGGGATGTACCAAATCACACAAGCATTGAAATAATTATGGATAAATACAACTTATATGAACTTATAATGGACTCCTGTGGATCACGAGATATAGAACCATTGATTACAACATATCATTATCTACATCGTATGCCAGCGGGCATATTGAAGTGTTTTATATTACTAGAAAGCAATAATATAATTCCAGTAGGAGGTGCTGTATTTAGTAATGGAAGAATCCAGTACGATGGAAAATACCTCGACTTTTCTCGCTTATGGATTGACGATAGATGCCCCCGAAATACAGAAAGTAAATTTATTGCTTTCTGTATAAAAAAATTACAGAAAGAATTTTCAAACTTTGAGGGGATTGTAACTTGGGCTGACCCAAAACAAGGACACACAGGTACACTCTATAAGGCATGTAACTTTATCTTTGATGGATATAGCAGAAGTGTTACAAAATATAAAGACTTATTTACCAATAGAATTATCTACCAAAGAAGCTATACAGGACAAGATGGAACTGTATTGTTACAAAAAGATCCTCCCAAAAAAAGATTTATCTACTACTTTGATAAAAAAACACGAGAATCATTAAGGTGTTAGGTTAACGGAACTAGGGTTAACCTAAATAAAACGCGCTACGAGGCGTACAGACTTGGAGTAAAAAGTATTACCCGGGTTTGAGTGAGGAACAACATGCGGACAACGATGAATGGTTCCGCCTACAACTCAGCTTACTCCACCCGTGGGGTGTACTAGCTGTGCCAAACATCAAAAAGTTCTTTAACAAGAAAGGAAAGGAACTCAAATAGCCAAGCCAAAATGATCGAGGTAGCACCTATTCAGAGCGAGCCAGTGTCGATGATGTAGCAAGCAGATCGAGCGAGCCAATGTTGCTGATGTAGCACCAAAGTAGAGCGAGTCAATAAAGATTATGTAGCATGGTTGAAGAGCGAGCCCGGTTCTATGATGTAGCAAATCTGAAGAGCGAGCCAGTCTATCTGATGTAGCAAATGCAACGAGCGAGTCACTGAGGAAGATGTAGCAGAAACGTAGAGCGAGCCCTCAATAACGATGTAGCAATGATCATGAGCAAGCCACCAAAGGCGATGTAGCACAGAGACGGAGCGAGCCATTAGCCAAGATGTAGCATCCAAAGTGAGCGAGCCAAATGAAGAGATGTAGCATCAGCTTTGAGCGAGCCCT
>CERE01024097.1_pt1 | contig 14996 bp, 18 predicted proteins | sample 530911 | NCBI WGS metagenome assembly CERE01 (sample SAMEA2621092, study PRJEB7988) | marine metagenome | biome: marine biome (ENVO:00000447); feature: mesopelagic zone (ENVO:00000213); material: "saline water (ENVO:00002010), including plankton (ENVO:xxxxxxxx)" | depth 800 m
GAAATAATGGAGGGGGCAATAATGGCTGCCCACCACCGATTTGCTTACCGCAAAACGCTTATTGAGCCAAAATGAGGGGGCTGCTCACCATTCTGCCCACCACTAAACCGGTAGTTGGTAACGGACATCTGCAAACCGATTTGGACGGGAAAAATAAAAAAGCCCTGTATTTACAAGCAAATAACAGGGCTTCTAAGACATTCTTGGACGGGTAAAAAAACTATTCGATGTTTTGGATCTGCTTGTGGAGTAAATAACTAATATTTCGCAAAATCAATGACTTGAGGGTTATTTTTGTGGTTTTCTAGGTCGTTCACTAACCATCTTACTCACCAGTTGGCTAAACTCACCTTTAAGCCCAGCCGGAAATACAGAGTACCATATCTGGGTAGCCCAGAGAGAAGGTTACTTCTGCATCCAGGCCAACAGATCCGACAGCAGCCATACGGCGCTTCCCCCGACTCTTTTACGCCGTGGAACTTCCCCCGATCTCTCCAACCGCCACCAGGTTGTCCGACTGATAGCGGTGATACGCTCCCGCTCAGTCTCTTTGATCAAGCGTTCGGATTCATTGTAAGCACGAAGAATCTCTCCACGGACCTCCGCTCGCGGCGGAGAGAAACGGTTCACTTGTATCATGAGACGTCGCCTTGCCTGTTACGTAACAACCATTGCTCGATTTCGGAGCGTTTGAAATAGAGTCTTTTTCCCATTGGTTTGAAAAATGGGATCTCCTTCCGGTGCGTCAGCTTGTATATATACGATGTGGAGAGACCCGTATACAGAGCGCAGTCTTCAACGGTCATAATCTCTTTGGAGGGTATCGCAAGGGTGCGAATTTGCTCCATAACAGATGTAAATTGGTTCTCAGTCATATTTACCCCAAGACGTTTAAGATTTGTTTTTATTTTCTCTTAATGTCATATCTAGGCAGACATCTGAAATTGCCCATTTGGGGTGCAAAGAGCCGGATGCTAGAATAATTTTATGTAGTTTTGCAGATTTATTGAGAGAATGGCATGGCGCGGACATTGGAAGAGATTTTGGAAACCGAAAAGCCCGAGATTGTTGCGGCAGCACAGGTCGAGGCTGCAAGAATTCTTAAGGAAATAGAAGACGTCGAGGAGCGAGGCGGCGATCAGGAGGAGGCCTGAAGCCACCCTGTCATCTTCTCAATGCTTGAGGACTTGTAGGCGGGAAGCAGTAACCCCCTCACGATAGTCCAAGCAGTAAGCTCGACTTGGAGTGACGGAACTTTCATCTCTGGAGCTGCTCTCGGATCATAGTTGGCACGGAGATAGTCAAGCCCAACGATAACTCCATCAGCAGGAAGTTCTACCTCAGTACCAGGCTTGACCATGGGGCCTTGAACCGACCGAAAGCCCACCTCCTCTAGCCTGAGTCCTTTGAAGATCTTGCGTATCGCCAGCCTTTGAAGGTGCGTCACAGCCTCTTTGCCGTGCTCCGCACGGAGACTTTCCAGAGAAAAAAGCTGTAGATCGAGCAAATCATCTGGCTGGGGGACTGTAACCAACATAGCTATTTGCCTGCCGATATACGATCAACAGCATTCCAGAAGGCCCGAGCATCCTGATGCTCAGCCTGTACTCGTGCGGCTTCATCAGCAGCCAGCACTGCATTGCCACACGAGCAATGCCAGCCTTTTACCCAGTGGATTTCTATCCCTTTGTAGTGGACGTGTTTCGTTTCAAATACCAGGTTTTCAGATCCGCAACTCGGACACGAAGGCGGCTTTTCTTTGTTCATAATAACCTCCTTTACTTAAACTTCTTCCGGAACCACTTCTCAAGGGGTTCGGAGTAAAAATACGCGGCACTACAAATTGCCAACACACCTACAATGAACAGGCTGTATCCAGTAAGTGCAGCTATCATGACTTTTCTCCAGATTCACTTTCTTCCACATGTGAAAGATTTATATCATCTGCTCGCACAACCTCAACTTTTTTGTGTGCAGGCGCATAGAACAGATACCAGCCACCAAAATTGGTAGTTTGTTCGCTCAGAACATTTCCAGTGGATTTGTCTATCAATGCGACGCGAATACCATCATTCTCTAATTGGCCTTCCACTTCACGAATTTCGGACAATGGAAGCCGTAGGCGATTCACCCCACCCCGAACCAACCGGCCAGACTCCACTGTTCTATATCGAGGCGACAGCCCAAAATCGCCGGAGACCTCAATATCATATCGACGGTAAGGAGTCAGTGAGTTGACAATGGCGGGTGTCATCACCTCACGGCCATCAATTCTCGCGATAACACCTTCAACTTCTGGCTCGCCAGCCTGACAAACGCCATCGGCGTTCTCATCACGGCACGCAGTCAACTCTAGTGTGGCCTGATTCCGCTGGTGAATCCGAGTAAATCCAGAGCGTCCAAAAGAGCCACTGATCGACAACGAAAAACTCTTCTCACCAGTGGGCGACCGATTTACAGCAGCAGATAGGGTCGCGAACTCCCAGTTCCATAGATCGGCTCGGACACTCTGTTGTTGTGTCGCCCAGCCTCGCCCATAGTCAATGGAAGTATGACGGTAGGTCAGCCTTCCTAGACCAAACCGCTTGGATATCTCCCCTTGAAAGCGCTGCATGCTATCCAGAGTGAAATCGTAACTCTCGCGCTCATATGCCGCCACGGCCTGCCATCCATGTGGCATGTTTGCCAGTAATCTAGCCCCAATGACATCGGTATCAACGCCGTTACGTTTGCGCATCGAGAAATAGGGAGAGAACGAAACCGATGAACGAAGCGGTCGTATGTAGGCGCTGTGGTAGGTACGTAGTGTTGTCTCTTGTACTTCATAACCATGGTGCAAGCGAGAGGAATATTGAAGCGAGGGTCGGAACAGTCCACGGTATGAGAGGCTCACCGATTTTTGGTTGTAGTCATCCAGGTCACTAACGCGGCCAAACACTGAAAAATCATCGTTCTGCCACGACCCGTTCACGGCATAGCCGCTGCTCCCATACCAGCCCGACTCAAATGAAAAATTGTGCCGAGAATACAAAGTTGAGATGTAGCCACGCTCCTGGTGGTCCTGACCAGCGAATAACGAAAGCGTGTTCGTCAGACCATAGGCTAAATAACCCGTAGCCAGAGACTCGTCGGAATCCGGTAATTGACCGGCAGCTATCCGGTAGTTGAGCTGCCCAACTGGAGCCAGTCGGCCAGAAATCGACCTTTCCACAGTTCGGGTATCGGTACGACCAGTGGGCAACACAGCGCGGAACTCGTACCGGTTGTTGCTATAGTCCAGCTCAATTTCATACGGGAACGGGTCACTCTCCAGAACCAGTGATTCGACATACGCCCCGTCACGGTAAACATCAACTCGGGTGCCTGCGGGCCAATATAGCTCTATCTGGTCAGTAGAAAACGAACCAGAGGCGAGGTAGCTCTCATTGGTAAGCGAGATACCGTCTAGGCCTTGTCGCTGAACGCGTCCCAGCTCAACATCTTTAACATAAGCGTTGTCCTCATCGTGCCACTGTGACGAAAAGTAAGACTCGTGACCTCCGATCCCGAAACGAACGTCTAGGTCGAAATCTCCAACGCGGCCAGTTCCAATGAAGGAACCGGCTAGTGAATGCTCAGCCTGGCTGTAATGCGTGAGGCTATAATCGAGGGATTTCACGTCGAGTGATGAAACCTCTGGCTCAAAGAACGCCTCCGGCTCGGAGCGTTGAACCCTCGTCGATACCTGGTGAGGATACAGGTATACCTTTTGTTCCGACCAAACAATTTTGACTCTTCCCAAGCCGTTCAAGCGCTCAATTGGAAGCGCCGTATTGGCATTCACACCTGCCGCCCGCCAAAACGCCGCTTCAGCGGTAGCCTCATTACCGTCACGCGAAACCAGAAACTCCCCTTTTGACTGACCGTTCACAATGAAATCAATCAGATAATCCTCAGCTACCGCCGAAGCAGAAAAAGCAACCATTGCTCCGGCGAGCAAAAAAACTTTCACATGTGAAAGTTGGGAAGCTTTCATTACTCAGCCTCCCGCACTGGCAAACGAAGGGTAATACGAGCATGAGCCCCCAGCTCTTCAGGTCGCTCAACGGCGTAACTAAACGCCATCCTACTTCCCTCAATCAACTCTCCCACAAGGCGAGCTTTGATAATCTGGCGTTGACCAGGAAGTAGCCGAACGCGCCTAGGGAAAGCCTGTACCCCCTCCGGGGGTGTGACACGGACCAATATTGGATTTTCTTGATTGTTGGCAACGGGGATCTCGACCGCAGAGGCGGACGAAATCAGAATCTCGTGCTCTCGCAACTGAACTGCGTGGGCGGAAGCTGCCAGCGTCAGGGCAACAAAAAATGATATGAAAATTTTCATAAGGAACCTCTAAACAACAAATAGGGTTGGCCGAAGCCAGCCCTTATCTGTCGGAATCATTGGTAATCAACAGTGATATCGACGGTTCCAGTAAACGCGGCTTCCTCCCAAGCACTCATGTTCATATAGCCAGCGGCGGCACTTGTAGGATCTTGGTAGCGCCAGGCGAGATACAGTTCGCCTGTTGCACTGGTAGTGGCATTAACTGGCGTACCTGCAAGCGTTGTTGGGGAAAATGTGCCTGCAACGGCGTCCGTGCAATCAACTGCTGAGGTCGCCACTTCAAATTTTGGCTCACCTGCACCGCCCAAAAATGTGATTTCCGCTCCACCGGGTGCAACCAATGTGCTAAATCCTGTCATAGTTACTGCGACAGCTTTATCTACATCTCCAGCCACCTTAAGACAGCCAGGAATGACACTCTCAGCCGGATCTTTGAGAATGCCATTGCTAGACCACTGTTTTAGGTTGATAGCCCCGGCAGGCATGGTTGCCCCCGGCGCGCGCTCAATCTGCATTTGGTATGCCTGGATTTCTTGGACAGTCAAAGCAGGAGGCATGGCAGTCACCTCCGCAGTGGCGGAGCCTGTTTCGGCAAAGGCTGAACCAGAGGCAGTAATCAAAGCAATGGCTGAGCCCATCACGACATAAATAGTCTTCATCTTCATAAAATATTCTCCTGATATAAGTGTGCTTAATGCAGGAGAAATTATTTCAAATGAAGCCGATGACGCGCGGGTCGCTATTTGCCCGTTTGGGGTGCAAAGAGCACTTTTCAAAAAATAAAATCTTTCACATGTGAAAGAAGTGGGATTCGCAATTACCGTAATTATGATAATTATCGTAATGAAATGCCGAATTGAATAATACTTTCCGGTGTTTAGTCGATGTCATCCTCCATGACTGGAGTCTCTAACTGCCAAAACCTATGAAATATCTCATCTCCGCCTTCAAGGTAAGTGTGGATTTCTCTCCCACACCAATCCAATTGAATGACAGCCAGCACAGCTTGCTGTAAATCGGGGTCTAAACATCTCAATCGACGCATATCCAGAGGCCACTCAAAGCCGTTGTAAAGCGCTAGTAAAAATCGACGTATATGTTTTGCTTGGCCGTGATCACCCTGTGCAATACTGACCAAGCGTTTAAGAGCAGGCACTCCAGTTTTAGCGCTCTCTACCCTCCGGTTAAAAGACTCCTTCATATCGGCCAACAGTCGCTCTGTGGCGTCCTCATTAGCCTCTTCCATTTCCCTGCGCGTGTCGAAACCGTTGAAAAAACCGGGTATTCTCTTATCAAGTGGGTATGAATCATATATTGATGACATTAAATTCTCCTGCAACAACTGTATGGCAGGTGAATCATCTCGCATCTTGAGCCAAACGGACGGGCGTGTTTTTGACTATTTGGGGCGCAAGCCGGAAAAACTTTCACATGTGAAAGAAAATAAAAAGGTTTAGTAATGGCCGGACAAGTTCCTTTTTCTGAATTTACTGTACACAATGACAATGGAAGCGATGAAGTTGTCACGTCGCAACAACTTGAGCAGTATGCTGAACTATATGGCATACCTCAGCTAATACCTGGGCGATACAGCGACCTCTTGCTCCTTGACCTATATCTATCAGAGAAAAATATTGGTTTATCTCCAGAGCAGGTTGTTCAAGAGATTAAATCGCTGGAGACAGGCAGCCAGAGTTATATGAAACCTCCCACGCAGTTTACGCGAAAACCGCTCAAAGGGCTGTGGCATAAGCATTTCCTGATGGTTACACCATCAAGCATGGCTCACAACATCCTGAACGAGTTAGGAAAACATGGCACTAAACGCGCTGCGGAAGCTGCATTTCATCCCAGCAAGGGTGAGAAGGTAACACCAGAAATGCTAAACGACTTCGTTAATCAAGTTGTCGAAGCGCCCATCCAAAACAGGAGTGATAGAGCAAGCCTCACAGGTGAATGGCTAATTTACGCAAAGCACAACGGCGAAAACTACTACCTCTGCATAGCCAACCACAAACATGGAGAAAATAACAGCGACGAGCACGTCGCTAAAAGGCTTGAAGCTGTTTGCTGTCGTGAGTTTGAATGGTTGAGAGGAGTCCTAGAAAACTGATAGAAAAAACGTTTCCATTAACTAACCAGAGACTTTCACATGTGAAAGTCTCTGCCTCCACCCCATAACTGTCAGTAGTCGTCCGCTAATGGGCTCAGAAAGACACTGCTTGCTTCCTGTGCTTGCTTAACAGCCTCGCGAACTTTCCCATCAGTCATATCCAGAACTCTTAGCTTTCCTTTTACCTCTGCGACGGACTCAATTCGGCGATAGAAATCAGCATGAACCTGGGCATAAACTGCCAAACCTTGTAGCTTGGGAAGCGCATCCGCAAGATGTAGTCCGTGAGGATCTACTATATCTGCAACAACCTGCCCGTCCTCTTCTGCAAAAAACAGAAAGTCAGGCCGCATAATCTTATGCTGTTCCGCATCTTGATATGCGATGCCGAGCGATGATTGCCCCGGAGTCTGTGGATTGCGATACCAAAATAGAAATCCTGGCTGAGAAGATTCTTTCTCAATTACGCGCTGCTCCCAGTCATTGAAATCAGACGGGAAGTTACCATGCTCATCGCACAACAAATGCCGTTTCCACGTTGGTAAATCATATTCCTTATCACCATGCCTAGCCTGTGTCATCTCGAACTTCGCTTCTGGCTTTATTAGTTCAATATCTTGAGGCTCTTCACTCATTTCTATTATTTGACGATAGGACTCTTTTCTATCGTCAGACAGGCATTTGATTTTAGGCCAGTATTCCTGCAACCAACCTTTAACGAGCGTGTTCGCCTTGTCGTCGAAATAGTCTTGAACTTCAATTACAAGGCCTAAACCGGCGACTGTTACCCTCGCTTCCACTATTGCCTCAAGAAAACCTTCAGGGTCTTCTTCAACACTTGCAACTTGACTTGCAAGGTGCTCGACGTATGTGCGTGAAACGTCAGGCGTAAATACTCTGGCAGCACGTCGGTAGGCGTCGTCGATGACAGCCATATCAGCATCCTCCCAGAACTGATTGAAGGTCTTATTCTTACCCTTCATGTCAGCGACTACTGTGCGTCCATCAACAGTCATTACCGATTCGCGTTTAGCTTGGATTTTATCTTCATACTGGAGCCGAAAATCGTCGAGTGCTTTGTGTAGTGCAGCATGAGCTTTACTTCCAGCGCCTTCAAGCAAACCGTCATCAGCTAACTCTTGAGCCAACGCCGTTAACCGTTTGGCTGGTTTTGCACCTCGCTGTGGTCGGGTTTGCGAAGGTAAGGACTCGAATTTATCCCAAATGACATCATCTACTTCAGGGTTCGGAAGCATTTCCACAGGGTTGACCAGAATCCGCCCAGGTGTAGCAGGAAGAGTGTCGTCACCACTCATTAAGGCCTCTACGACACTTTCCACTGTTTTCTTATTGAATTTAGGTAACAGGCAGTCAACAGAGTTTAATCTCTCATTACCTGGGACTCTGCGAGCCAACGGAGAGCGAACCATTCGACCAAGTAGCTGAGTGATGTGTGTTTTGTCACTCGCTGCTCGGAATGAAATCATAACTTCCGCCCGAGGGCAGTCCCAACCAGTACTGATTGCGTCCTTAGCTATCAGGACCCGAACCCATGTCGAGTCTTGAACCCGCTGGGGTTCGATGTATGGCACATCTCGGTCACCAAATCTTTGCGTAGTGTGATCTCCAAAAACGTGCGCAACGGAGCTTGCGGGAAGCTCGGGATAGCGCTCAAAAACTGTTTCAAGGGCTCGACCAATTTCATTGGGATCCGGAGTATTTGGAACCTGTAAAACCATCAGCGGAACGACCGTTTCTGCGTCCTTTTGATGTTTGGCGTACTCTGCCCACAAAATCGAGCATTCCTTGAGTTTATCCGATGCTCGTCTCACCAAAACTGTATCGAAATCACCAACCTCATCCGGTATATCAAGCAATATTGTGTCTTTTATCAGGCCTGACTCTTGTACCTTTGATGAATCGACAATTACGTCAGGGAGTTTGGTTCTTTTAACTGCTTTTTCTATCGCTTGGTTAAACCTCTCAACTGTAGCTGAGATACCCCAAATAACTGGAATACCAGGCACACCGCCAAACCCATTGATAAGACGTTGAACAATAGTTCCTTTTTCCTTGTTTGGTTTACCCATACCTCGATGCGCTTCATCTAGCACGAGGTAAAGCGTAAGGTCGGGGTCCTCCACAGTATTTTGTATGGTATCCCAGATAGTGTATGCCCTCAGATCAGGCCTTGTCTCAGGAAATAGACCGCCCGCTTTTTCCTCTAGCTCAGCTTGATCATGGCCCCTGACGAGCAAGCTATTTTTTCCTAGCTTTTGTGTATTCAAAAAATAAATCTTTCCCGGTTCGAACTTTGGCCTGTTGAATGTGTTCTCAACAACAACCATATCGCTATGATTGATACGGTCGCTGGACTCCATAAGCCTGAATCGAGTTTGTTCGTTCAAAGACGGATCGTCACTGAACCATACTACGACAGCGGTTGGATCTGCATCAAAATCGAGCTCATCGTCGCCATGGAACAACGCCTCAAAAGTTGCCGCCGCCATAACAGTCTTACCGGCACCAGTAACGGCAGTTAAGGAAAAGGCTGTCTTGTCTGCTTCGCTATGCCAATATCTGTGAGCCTTCTTTAAGTTACTCAGTGCGTCTCTAACAGCATCAGTTTGATAGTCTTTTAGAGTAAACTTCATTAATTATTCTCCGTTGGCAAAGCTAAAGTTGGTCAGGTATGCCTCGTAAAGACGAACTGGCTCTACATTTTTTGGCAATCGACGCGTAATCGCCTGAAAACGTCTATCATCATCGGTCACGATGTAAACTATACGAAGATTTTCTGCCTCGTTTATACATTGTACAAATGGAGTGGCTTGGTCTATGTCGCTTAAAATTCCATACGTTTCGGTAACGTCCCAACCTCTTTTCGAGAGGTTGTTGATGCGAGATCCCACTGCACCTGCTCTTAACCAAAGTAATGGAGCAATTTGTTTAAATGCGAGATTATGGTTTACCGCCTCTTTAGCTTCATACGTCAAGGTAAAGAACTCTGCATTTTCTTCAAAGCCCTCACTCATCGGAAATTCATCAGTAAATTTATAGTTTCCTTTCACATCGTCGCCTTCAGGAGTTTTACCTGTAATAGCGGCTTCGATTCTCGGCTTAGTGACGTGATCACATATGCCTAGTTTTTCCCATTCCTCATCGCCGGGTCGATATCCGGCTTTTAAAAGATTCTCCTGCTCATTGGGCGATACTTCGTTGTTGGTTACGCTAATACATTGGCGCCTACCGCCAAGCTGACGATTTATACGCATTACTGCGTGCGCCGTTGTTCCTGAGCCGGAGAAAAAATCAAGAACTGTAGCTTCCGGCTTCCGTGCAACGAAGAACTTTAAAGTATCCTCAACGGCATACAATGATTTTGGAAACGGGAAAGTCCTACCGGGTAGAAATTGTCTAAGCAATGAAGTGCCATATTCACTAGCACTATGGGATGTTTTATTCCACATCGTTTTTGGGTTTTCGATAGATTCTTTTTCTTCTGTGTACGCAAGAATCACAACACCATTTTCGTCACGATTAATAATTGATATAGCCCCTGTATCAATCTGTTCGATGATATTGTCAGTTAAATAGCTGAACGAAACTCGATCTCCGCCATTAAATCTACCTACGGAAGCATATCCTTTGCCGAAAAGCTCTCTGAGTCGCACATTACCGACTTGCCATCGGCCCTCAGTTCCGTCTTTTCGGATAGGCCAAATAGCAACAGTACCATCAGGAGCTTTCACAGAGTTCCTGTTTGCAGTTACAGGAAGCAAAGGCTCCCCAATGCTATGCAGTTGCCCTGTAACCTTATCGATAAAAACCGGATAAAATTGATGTTTCCGATCCGACCTTTTTGCATCTGTGCCACTTCTTAATAAGTTACCCCACCGAACTTTCTTTGCGGTCGCTTTTGGTGTTTTGTCCACATTGTCATTCTTCTTACCTGTCAAGATCATGGGATCATTTAGTTTAGTAACTGCTGCGGATCCGAAGAAAACGAAATAAATATATTCGTCTACACGATAAAAATCTTGACCCCTTGCGACACCTTTGGGGTTAATTAATGATGTTACCATTTGAATTCTAGCTTCAGGGAAAATTTGTTCTAAAAGCATTCCCAATCGTAGATATTCTTTCTCATCAATGGTCACTATTAATACTGACTCTTCAGGCTTCAAAAGCTCCTTAGCAATCAGTAATCTGCGTTCCATCATTGCTAACCATTTGCTATGACGATACTGATCATCTCTTTCAACGTAGTTATTGTTGTATTTCCAGTCTTTAGCACCTGTGTTATACGGAGGGTCGATATAGATGACGTCAATTTTCCCACGATGCGTAAATGTTAGCGCCTTCAGTACATGATAGTTTTCTCCGTTTATGACGGTATGAGCGGGCTTCGTATCGCTCCGTCTCACGCTTCCCGTGCTAACTAATCCGGGGTAAATTTTATCTTTGAATTCAGCTACAACTACTAAATCTTCGAGAGCCACGTCTTTTTGTTCAGGTGCATCCGCGTTGATAAGCTTTAAAGATGCCTTACCTTTAGATTTATTGATAGCAGTAACAGACCAAAGACGTTGATCTCCTTTATCATTAGTTTTCCGAGGCGGGAGTATTCTAACTTTATCTCCCCTTCTTACCGTTCGAAGAGGTAACTCAACAGCTTCTGGCCGATGTCGCTCAAAATTCAGCCCGAAAGGAAGTCGAGCTGAAAGCGCCTTGAACTCTTTATCTAGGTCGGCACCAAGAGTTGGGTCTTTTGCCTTTACGCTGGCAATTAGGTCAGTCAATCGTGACACATCTGGCTCCTATTTTTTCTTGGCTTCATATCCGAGTAGATTCTTGATCATTACTTCGGAGCCGGTATTGCTGTTCCAATGCTTGCACGACCAGTTCTCGTACAGTGGTCTCCTGCTCAATCGATAACCGCTTGAGATGTTTATGCAAAGCGCTAGGTATATCCACGGACAGGCGCTTACTACCTGATTGGTCGGCTGTTTTTTGCTCAGTCATAGTGGTTTCCTGTGTTTTGAGCTACCGCCGTACGATATCAACAATACAACATTTGTACAAATGTTGGTTGGCAGAAAAACTTTCACATGTGAAAGTTTTTGGCTGGTCAACTACCTCGCTTGAGCATCTGCTTGATACGGTCAATGTGCTGCCGAGCTATCTCCGGATCGACCGGGCGTGGCTCAGGTGTCTTTGGCAGCGCTTTGGGAATTTCTCGGTCCAGTTCTTCACCTTCTAGTACCCGTCGGACGGCGATATCGTACGATTGTTTGAACAAGGGCCAGCTTTTATCCTGTGGAAGATTGGCCAGCTCGTACTTCCCGGCCTCCCTTGCGGCCACATATACAGCCGGATGCGACCATTTGCTGCAAATGCAGGCTGGATGGGAATTTCTAGATGCTTCCTTGAAGGCGGACTCGGGTGTCGGCAACCCGTAGTCCCCTGGGTCTGGTTGGCACCACTTGATGAACTGTCCCAGACTGGGCCAAAAAGACGACTCTGAACGTCGCGCTTTTGCCAAGCCCCATTGTAGTTGGAGGTCGGATGTGATTTTGGCCTCCACTAATCCTCGCGCCCACACGCGTTTTGCAGAATCAATATCGGATTTGGATGGGAACGTCTGACGCCACGCTGGAAAGCAGCTTTGAAGCTCTGCAAACAGGCGGTTGATCACCGCCGCCGCTGCCCGAAGTCTTTCGGGCTCCGGCTGAGGTTCTGCATAACGGGGGCGGGTGGTAGCTTTGCGTTGTTCACCCCGGACTGTTTTGGCGTTGCTATCCAAAGAAATGATTTCGGCGATGTTTCTTGCAGTCATCGTCATAACCCCTCGGCCCATGAGGTATCGGTGAGATCATCAACTAGGGAGCGAGAGCGACGGTCAGAAGTAGATGCCTGTTGTTGCTCAGCATACCGTTGTCCTCGCATCATCCATGTACGCCAAGCACCGACGAGAGCTTCAGTGGAATTGAACAGCTGGGACTGCCCGCTGGGGTGATCAATAAAAATTTGGCTTTCCCACTCAAGATTGACGAGCGGTGTCACAGATTCCGCCCAGTTGCGCATTTCATCAGTGATGACCAAATCGCGACGCGTAAATTTTTGCGAGGGAGAGCATTCTCTACTCTCTCTAATCTGTTTTTTTGATTCTGTTTTTTTTATTTCTGTCTTTTTTATATCGCCGTGTTTACCGGCGACGGGTGAACCATTGACGGTTGATCCATCGACGGAAAACACGTCCATGGTTGCACCATGCCCTGAATTTCCGTTCGTGGTTGTTTGAGCCTCCTGATACACCTCGGACACCCAGTCCCATGTGCCATCAGATCGCCTCGATTTGATTCGTACCATATAGCCTGTATTTTCCAATTCAGCGAGCAGGCGGCGAAGCTTGTCTCGCCCAATCGAGCACTCATGTTGCAGCTGATATGGGCGAACCTCCCAATTGGGCGGACGTGAAATTAGTTTCACTAACAGCCCCAAGGCGTCGAGCGAGAGGCGTGGATCGCGGATAGTAGGGTTTGGCAGGACGGTGAATTCCTGCCCCTGAGCTCGACGGATGACACTCATGCTGCACCTCCAAGGGGTGCGCAAGCCTCTTGCGGTGAGATGTAAAGCGCTGACTGCCGCCGATGGAGTTCTGCTCTGATAATTTTTCTTGCGTGCGAACGGTGAATCCTGGCCTTTCGAGCGAGCGATATAGTGCAATAAGATTCATCGCATGGGCTGCCTGATGCGGCGGCAATATTAAGCATCAAGGCGAAAAGTTCAGATGAGAAAAACTCTCTGACCTGCTGTGAAAATAAGGGGTTTTGTTTTGTCATGGTAAACCTCAACAGAATTTGATGTTGAGGCACTGCGCTCGCGGCTGATAGTCAGCACTCGGCCCCGCTCGTGCCAGATAGCGAGGGTTAATGGCGAGACGCAAGAGCACATACAGGCCAATTACAACCTGTAAGGCCGCCCCTGGCATTAGGCATTGCCTGGGACTTGCGGTGGAAAAACTTTCACATGTGAAAGAAATCCGCTTTCCAGAATTTCCCGATGGGAGGCTTCCGGCCTGTACCTTGCTAGGGATGAGCAAACCGAAGGTTAAAATTCATTGCTGTTTCTTTTCAGGGGCCAGCTACCCACTTATTCCTTGTGCCTGACTCTGTTGACTGTGTTAGCCAGCGAAACCTGAGACAATTAGCGCACCAATTATCTTGTGTGTAAATCCCAGCAGATCGATACCGAACGACTCCAAAATTGCTAGTCCCGCTAGAGCTACAATAATTTTCATCTCAAGTTGTGCAGTCATAAAGTGACCTCCTTTTTTAAAACAACTTCATTCTGCCAAATTTTTCTCGATGCCGCCCGGCTGTTTTTTCCCATTTGGGGCGCACAGCCGAAAAACTTGATCGGCTATAGGGACGGTCTCAAAAAGGTCTCTTGCGAGGCCCACCGAAAGCTAATGCCTTCTAAGCCGCAACCCTTTCACTCTGAAGGTCTCGTAAAAGTCCTTTTCGGGACCCCGCTCGAAACTACGGGCTTAGCTTTACCTAGACGCTAAGTAATGGGTCCCATAAAGGACTCTTGTGAGCTCCAGCGTTCTGAATCGGTCTCTTTACACCCGGCAGGGTCTTTTCTGAGACCCGCTCAACGCATGGTAGGCATATTTTTTTCTTATGCGCCCAAAAAGGGCAATTCGACGTGGGTCGCTTTTGGGAGTCCCGTGTAAGTCTACCTCTGTCATCAAAAAGAGGAGATTTCAAATGACGCTGAATAAAACGTTTTATGCCGCGGTTACCGTGCTTTTAATTGGACTCTCTGGGTGCGCATATAACCCAAACAAGGTAGATGGGGTTCAAGTACATGTAGAGAGCAAAAATGGTGAGTCGCTTTGCCACTTAAAATATGACCCAGCCAAGTTCAATTCCGATAACAAAGAGAGAACCGGGAAGCAGTTACGCCGACATTACAGTCGTCAGCTAGACGAGTGCACCTTCATAAAATTCACAGCAAACGTGGATGACGGGAGGGTCTCTAATGAAAAAAAATAATATTTTCACTCTCAGTAGCCCCCATACTTGCTTCCATTGCTGCGGCAGTACATATCTGCGAATTCTGGAGGAGGCAGCAGATACTTTGACCGCTGAGGAGGCAATCCAAACCATTGTATATCGTCTCTCTATCCTGGGCGAAAAGCGTCGCGAGTATGCCATCAAAAAGCTCGCGGAGCAGTTCCAAAGACTTGCGGATTTCCCTCCAAACATCACCCCAAGCCTGGCGGCTCGGGGACCCCAACATGGGGTCGTAAAATCAGGCCTTCGTCCTGATTTTTCTCCACACCCCACTCACCGCGAGTGGGCTGTCTCATCCGGCGCAGTTGCGCCGTCTGAGGGGACTCCCTGCACCTCCGAGCATTCGGAGTTACAAGGGAGTCAGGAACGCAGAAACACTGTGCAGGAGGGACACTAATGGGAGTTTCTAAGGCGTATCGAATCCAGATCTA
>CERE01021181.1_pt1 | contig 14974 bp, 13 predicted proteins | sample 530911 | NCBI WGS metagenome assembly CERE01 (sample SAMEA2621092, study PRJEB7988) | marine metagenome | biome: marine biome (ENVO:00000447); feature: mesopelagic zone (ENVO:00000213); material: "saline water (ENVO:00002010), including plankton (ENVO:xxxxxxxx)" | depth 800 m
GCCAGAACCGCCTCAACGCCGTCACCGTTGGGGTCAAGGTCAACGATCTTGCCGTCTTTGATGACCCATGACAGGTGGCGGCCAGCCTGCAAGACGCTTACGTCGGCCACCGGGTCCTTGTCCAATACGATGATGTCGGCCAGCTTACCAGCTTCGATCACTCCCAGATCTTTCTCCAGCCCCACGGAAAAGGCGTTGTCCCTGGTGCAGGCGACGATGGCTTCCATGGGCGAGTAACCGCCATACTTGACCATTATTTCAGCCTCGTTGGCGTGGAGCAGGCCGTAGGGCATCACCGGTGAGTTGCCGGTATCGGTGCCGCACATGACCTTAACGCCCAGCTTACGGGCCGTTTCCAACACACTGACCGCCCCTTCCAAGTTATGCTTGATCTGGTCCACTTCCTGCTCGCTACGGCCGAAGTCCCGGCCGTTTTCCACCGCATGCTTCAAGAAGGTAACCGTGGGCATGATCCTGACCCCGGCTTCGGCTACGGCGTCCAGGTCAGCTTCCGTCGCCAGGTCGGCGTGCATGATCCAATCCATCCCGGCCTCGGCAGCAGCGCGGGTTGAGTCGGACCCCCTGGAGTGGATGCTTATCCGGGCGTTCCTACGGTGAGCTTCGTCAACGACTGCCGAGAGCTCTTCTTTGGAGATTGTTTGGGTGTCGCCCCAAGTGCTGTCCGCCATCTTTATGAAATCCACGCCGTGCTTTGTCTGCCGCCGTACTTCTGTGACCATATCGGACACGTTGTTGGCCAGCACGCCGTTAAGGTGCTCCGGCGTGCCCACCCAGGAGGGTTCGTTGTCGGAGATGCTGCCGTAGGTGACGATGAATCGTCCGGCGCAGTAGATGCGGGGACCCTCCAGCATTCCGGCGTTGATCGCTTCCCGCAAAGCCACGTCGATGAACCAGGTGCCACCGGGAATGGATACGCTGGTCACCCCCGACCGCAAGATTGTTTGGGCGTTCCGGGCCGCCTTCAGAGTGGTGAACTCGGAGCTGGCCGTCCCCCGGCCAATGCTTACGCCGGGCATGGCCGGCTGGCCGAAGGACAGATGGCAGTGTCCATCGATGAGCCCTGGCATGATCCACCGGCCTGTAGCGTCGATGATCCGCACGCTTTCTTTGTCTTCCAGGTTCAGGCCCGGCGGAATCCGGCCGACGCTGGTTATGCGGTTTCCCTGGACAACCACGGCCTCATTTTCCACGGCCGGACTGCCGGAGCCATCAATCAGGGTGCCGTTGCGGATGACGGTGGTTTGCTGGTTTTGGCTGGTCATGGATCCCTCCGTGCCTAAAGAATTTCTTCCAAATTAGCTCAGCGAGGAAGAAAGCCCCCCTTTCGTAAAGGTGGATTGGGAGGATTTCGCCTCGGCTCTATGACGGCAACAGGGGCAACATCTCTTCGGACATAAGCTGCAGGTATTCCAATTTGGCGGAGAAATCGTGGGGCAGGTTCAGGCTGGCCAGTCCGATGTAGTCCAGGCCGTCTTCTTCCACGCATCGGCTGATTATCTCGGCGCAGTCCTGGGGATTGCCCGCTACCGCCCAGTCGGGTATCTCACGCTGTCCGGCCAGTCCCAGGTCCACGGTCGTCGTCTCCTGCATGTTGAACCCGGCGTACATGCCTGCTTTGGCTTCACCCTTGGCCTTGGCCTCGGTGATGGCCGTTTCCCGGTCCTTGGCGATTGTTATGGAGCGGTTGGCGGCCAACATCTTTTGGGGGGTCTTGCCGTATTCCGCCAAAGCGTCGTTGTACTCTTTGGCCAGGTACCGGAAGTCCTCCCAAGTGGGTTGGGGTCCGATGACGACGGCCTCGCATAGCCTCGCCGCCCGGCGCACGGCGCCCCGGCTCTGAGCCGCCATCCAGATGGGTGGATGGGGTTTCTGGACCGGCGTCAACGAGCATTTGGCTTCATGGACCTGCCAGTGTTTGCCTTCAAATGTAATCTCATCGCCGGTCCAAAGCTGTTTCATCAGGTCGATGGATTCCTCCATCCGGCTGACCCGGTCCTTCCGGTTGGTGCCGAAGGCCGCAAGTTCCTTTTCCCGGTATCCCAGTCCAACCCCCAGGGTGAACCGGCCATTGCTTATGTGGTCCAGGGTCACCACCTGGTCCGCGATGTCCACGGGGTTGTGATATGTGAGCAGCAGGATCCCGGTGATGAGCCGTAGCCCTTCGGCGTCGGGGGCGAGACGGGCCAGCATCTGCATCGGCTGCATCCACATGGTGGGATGGGCTATGAAGTGTTGGGGCATGTAGATGGCGGAGAACCCCAAGGACCGTGCCCGCCGGCACACTTCCGCCGCCTCTTCTATCTGCTCGTGCATCGGCCGGGTAGGGTCTTCCAGGTAGTCTCGTATATAGATTCCAACTTCCATAGGACGTTGCTGCGCTCCTCCAATTATTTCGATGAGAGATCGTGCGGTCTACCAGCGAAAAACTACTTTCTCCGAAGCGATGGCAGAAGACGCCGAGTTAAACCGGCGTTTTTGCCCCGAAGGCTGCTGTCAACGCCGCCGAAGCCTCGTTGATCGCCTGCTTGCCCTTGTCTAGAACCGCCGGAGCACCGAAGAAGCCGTGCATCATGCCGTCGTAGCGGGTGCACTTGGTGGACACGCCTTCGTCCTGCAGACGGTGCGCGTAGTCTTCCCCCTCGTCCCGTAGCGGGTCGTACTCCGCCGTGATTACCAGGGCGGGGGGCAGTCCTTTAAGGCTCTCGGCCTGCATGGGGGCCGCATAGGGGTTGGAGGCGTCAGCCTCGCTGGCCAGGTAATGGTCCCAGAACCAGCGCATCGAGTCCCGGGTCAACGAATACCCGTCCGCGTTTTCCTCGTAGGAGACGGTGTCGAAGTCCCGCAAGGTTACCGGATATACCAGAAGTTGGAACGCCAAGGCGGGCCCATTCTGGTCTCTGGCCATCAGACATATAACTGTGGCCAGGTTTCCACCGGCACTGTCCCCACCCACGGCGATCTTCGCCGGGTCGCCGTTGATGGCGGCGGCGTTCTGAGCGGCCCACTGGGTGCCGGCGTAGCAATCATCGGCGGGGCCGGGGAATTTGGTTTCCGGCGCCAACCGGTAGTCCACCGACACGACTACACATCCCGCGCCCACGGTCAGGTGGCGGGAGACCCCATCGGCGATTTCCAGGTCTCCCAGAACCCAACCGCCACCGTGGAACCAAACCAGTACCGGAAAGGGCCCGGACCCCTCGGGCGTATAGATCCTCACCGGAATCTCTCCGCCTGGACCGGGAATGTTCCGGTCTTCCACCTTGGCTACTTCGGGCCCCGGAGCCCTAGGGCGCAGCTTAGCGTTGGCCCGCGCTTCCTGGGCAGATACGGTGTGGTTCGGCGGCAGACCAAGGGCGGCCGTTGCTTCTAGAACTGCCTGTGCTTGCGGGTCAAGTGGCATCTCATTCCTCCTGTTTCAGAACCCTGCGAAATCGTTAACTACCCAGCGAGCCCCCTTTCGTAAAGGGGGTTGGGGGATTTCCCCCTACCTACCCGTCACCACGGGCAAACCACTATCGATGCGGACTTCGTTGATTATCTCCAACACCCTTTGCCGGAACGGGGCGTACTCGATCTCGAATTCGTCTCGCAACCGGCTGTTGTCCACCATGTAATTCCCCGATAGCTCGCGGCCGCCCTCGTTGTCGAAGTTGATCTGGGATTCGGGGAGAAACTCTTTCACCATGCCCGCCAGGTCGCCCAGGCTGATGGCATGTCCTCCGGAGTTGTAGATGGGGTAGTGGCTGGTATCAGCCAGCAGCACTCGAACGAAGGCCTCGGCGATGTCCTCCACGTGGATGGGCAGCCGCATTATCTCCTTATGGGGGAAGGTGACCGGCTCGCCCCGGGCGGGCAGGGTGATGCAGCGAACGTGGTCGACGGAACCTCGGAACTTGTCGGGGCCGGTTACGTTAGCTGGACGTATCCCGGTGATGGCCATGCCGTAATTCTCGATGTATTTGGATGCCTGGAACTCGTTGAAGATTTTGTGCATGGCGTACTGGCTGGTGCCGTACATCAGGTCGTCCTCGTTGGTCTCCCGGTCACCGAAGCTGGACTGTTGGCCGCTCACCGCGATGGAGCTGGCATACACCACCCGGTTCACACCGCATACCCGGGCCGCCTCGAAGCAGTTATCCATGCCCATGATGTTCAGCCGGGTGTCGAAGTGGGGACGGTCTTCGGTTCCGACTACGGGTAGGAGGTAAGCCAGGTTGATGATCCGGTCGGGCCTGGATTCCAGGATGGCCTTGACCACGTCCTCAAAACTGGTTACGTCGCCGTACATAACCTTCAACCGCTCTCCCATGCCGGACAGTTGGTCCGAACGGGGGTTGATGTCCATGCAGACGACTTCTTCCCCTCTTTCGATCAGCCGCCGGATGGCCCTGGGTCCGATAAAGCCGGTCCCGCCGATAACCAGGATAGCCATGTCGTCCTCCTGCGGAAAGGGGATCAGTATTTGCTGATTTGATGGAGCGCGGTGAGCGTTGCCCAGGCTCCCGAGTTGACGGTCAAGGGGAGTATATGCGGGGCCTTGAACACCGTCAACCACCGAGGCCGCTGCCACCCGCGCCCCAGGTCCCTCGCTGCGCTCGGGATGACAAGGGTGGCGGAACGGCAGGGATTCACTTAGGCGACGCTCGCTGCTACAATACTGCCGGAGCTAGGAGCCGCCAGGAGGCACCGATTGAAGTTCTATAGCTTTGATGAGACGACCTATCCGGGCATTCCGGATGAGATTGGCCCGGAAACCCGGCAAACCAATCGTTTCTGCGACCCAGCGCTTGCCGCCCAGACGTACCAAGAACACCTTGAGGAGTGGGCCATGTGCGAGGGCCTTGGGTTCGACGGCGTCCTGGTCAACGAGCACCACTTCACCTATTTCAACATCAACCCTTCCTGCACAGTCCTTGCCGCGGCGATAATCGCCCGTACCAAGACGCTCAAAGTAGGCGTGATCGGCCACGTGCTGCCTCTGCGCCATCCGGTTCAGACTGCCGAAGAGTTCGCCCAGTTGGACATCCTGTCGGGCGGGCGGTTCATCGGCGGCATCGTCCGGGGAGTGCCCCAGGAGTACGTGTCGTACAACATCGACCCTTTCACCAGCCGGGAGCGTTTCGCCGAGTCCTACGACATTCTAAACAAGTGCCTGACCGAGGAGATATTCGACTACCAGGGCAGGTTCTACGACCTAAAGGCGGTTTCGGTGTGGCCCAAGCCCATCCAGGACCCGCTGCCCATCTGGATGCCGGCAGGCTCGTCGGAAACCATAGAGTTCGCCGCTGAGCGTCACATTCCCATCGCCCGGGTCTGGAACCCCACCGTGGTGTTCCAGGACGCCTTCGAATATTACAAAGAGGTGGCCAAGGAGCAGTTCGGCTGGGAGGCTGGGCCGGAGCAGTGTATCGGCTCACGTTACATCCACGTGGCTGAGACCACCGAACAGGCCATCGAAGAGTGCCGCGCCGCAGTGATGTACGTGCGGCGTTTGAGTACCTTCAGCCGTCCGGTGCAGGTCCCGGCGCCGGTGCCCGGTCTGCAGACCGACCGTTCTTATGATTACCGGAAACGTTCTAAGGGCGCGGAGATGCCCGGCCCCGGCACTCCTTTCGAGAAGTTGCGGGAGTCAGGATATATCGTCTGCGGTGACCCGGACTATGTGACGGATTGGCTGGCCAACGACATGGAGACGGCCGGTTACGGCCACTTCATGGGCATGTTCCGCGTTGGCAGCAACAGCCACGAGAACGTGATCAAGTCCAAAAACCTGTTCGCCGAGCACGTCATGCCCAAGCTCAAGCACATCAACGAAGCGGCTCCGGCGGCCACCGTATAGCAATGGTTTCCCTGTTCGATGATTACAATTACACACTGACCCGGGAGTCGCCGGAAACCCGAGGGGAGTTCGAGAACAGCGCCCCAGGAAGAGTCACGGCGGGATGGGAGATGCTTTCTCCGCCGGCGGGACCGGACGGTATCCCCTACCAACTTATCTTCGTCGGACCGACTGATGAGCACCGTGGCACGGCGATTCGTTTGAAGGTGGCGGCCAAAGGCGGCGGCGAGGTTTCGGATGACGCCGATGTGTTGCTAGAAACCTTTTACAAGACCGGCGAAGAGCGCACAGTGATGTTCGAAGGTAAGTACGGACTCTTCCGGGAAATACCGGACCAGGAAGCCAAGAACGCCGCTCTGTCGCTGCAAAAGCGGGCAGAGGCCGGAGAAGACTACGTGATCCGGTTGGGGGTAACCGTTTCCGAAGGCTCACCGCAGCCCGACCCGGCGGCCAACGCTTCTTACTTCCAGTTGGAATGCGTGAAACTCTGGTGGAATGAGGCTGCCTGAACAGTAGCGGGTGGTTCGACTCGCTCACCACGAACGGTAATATAAACTCTCACCGTTCGTCCTGAGCCTGTCGAAGGACCGGTTCGCTAGAGCTAGACATTTGTTGTTGGCAGACAGTCTGACTAAAGGCGGTAACCCAGTGGGGGCAGCGGACGGCTCGATATTTGCCAGGCACAACCTGGAGGCGGGCGGCTTCGAGGTTTCTTACCTCAAGGGCGGCCACGATGGCGACATGGACCCGGTGCTTTACCTCCACGGTATGGGCGGCGGCGGTAAGTGGGAAGCCTACCACATGACCTTGGGTACCTTTGCTCTAACCTATGCACCCCAATTGCCGGGATGGACCGACGGTCAAGCACCAGATAGCATCGATTCAGTCCAGGACTACGCCAGACTGGTGAGCGATTTTATGGACGCGGCGGAGATCGGCCGCTGCGTGCTGGCGGGCCACTCCTTCGGCGGATGGGTCGCTCTGTCCCTCTGCGCCGATCAACCCCACCGGTTTTCACGCATGATTCTGGCGGACTCCATGGGAATCGCACTCAACGACTCCACCGCCCTTAACCTGGCCGAGATGGATGAGGAGTCCTTTGCCAAGGCGGCCTTTGGACGTCTTGGCCTGATCGCCACGGCCCAGCCCGACGGCTTCGGCGCCGAGTGGGAGAACGTGCGGCGGGGGCCGGAGTTCGAGCGCCAGTGGAAGGGCAGAGGATTGGTCGCAGGGCTGATAAACGGACCGTCCTCAGACCCTGATTTGACCAACCGGTTGGGGACGATTACCGCCGATACGCTGCTGGTGTGGGGCCGGGAGGATGGCATCGTCCCCTTGCGGCACGGGGAAGCCCTCCGCGACGCTCTACCCAACTCCAGCCTAGCCGTCATCGACCGTTGCGGCCATATGCCAATGGCGGAGAAGCCCGAGACCTTCAACAAGATTATCCGCGACTTCCTGGTGGGCGATCATCAGGAAATACCCGAGGTAGTAAGAGTCTGACCAAACCCAACCTGAATCGAGAAAGGGAGGAAACCATGGCGAAGATCAAGCACATAGCGATACGCACACCGGACCCGGAGGCAACCGCCAAATTCTATAAGGAAGTATTCGGACTGGAGGAAGCCGGTGTGGCCGGCTCGGGTTTTTACCTGACCGACGGCTACCTCAACCTGGCCATTCTCAAGTCTAAGGATGAAGGGTCTGAGGAGTCGCCCCGCGACGCGGCGGGGTATGCCGGAATCGACCACCTGGGATTCTTGGTGGATGACACGGACGAGACGTGCGCGAAGCTGGACGAAGCGGGCGCCACGCCGATGATTGGCCGGGTAAACGTTACCCCGACGCATGCCAGCACCGCCCAATCCTACTACGAGATCAAATACCGCGGGCCGGACAACCAGGTTATAGACATCACAACCTCTGGCTGGGTCGGCAACTAGGGGCCGCTCTCCATACTAACTCTCTCATATCTAGTGGAGAGGCACTGTCCATTCCCCCCTTGCGGGGGAAGGTTAGGATGGGGGGCCAAAGAGGCACTCCTATGCAACTTGAAGGGAAGGCTGCCCTGGTCACCGGCGCTGGTCGAGGGTTAGGCCGCAGCATCGCGTTGGCCTACGCCCAAGAGGGAGCCGACGTGGCGATTATATCCCGAACGCCCACCGAACTGGAGCAGGTGGCGGAGGAGATTCGGGCGTTGGGCCGGCGTGGTCTGGCCATAACCGCCGATCTGACCGACAGCCAACAGACCCACCGGGCGGTTCAAGAGGCCATCGACGGTCTGGGTCGATTGGACATCCTGGTCAACAACGCCGGGGGATACCGCCTGTTTACCGATGACCTGGCCCACGCCGTTCCCTTCCTAGATCTGTCGGAAGAGGTGTGGGACCGGGTGATGTCCTCAAACCTGACCACTGCCTTTCTATGCTGCAAAGCGGTCCTGCCCCATATGGTGGAACAGGGCAGCGGGGCGATAATCAACATGAGTTCCGGAACCGTAGCTAGCAAAGGCCGTGCCGGACAGGCTGCCTATTGTGCTTCCAAGGCAGCCCTTGAACGCCTCAGCGAGTCCATCGCCGAAGACGTAAAAGAGTACGGCATAGCGGTGAATATTCTGAGTCCCGGTTGGGTCCTGACCAAGCCCAACGTCGACTACGATTCCGAGGTCCACAAGCGGATGCGTTTGCCAGACGATATCGGCCCGTCCGCCATTCACCTCGCGCTGCAAACTCCCGAGACGATGACCGGTCAGTCGGTGAACGCACCGGATTTTGATGAAGAGCAGGGGATTCACCGGCCCTCGGCTTACGACCGGCTGTACACGTAGGGGTAAAGGGTGGGATTTCGGGAGTTCGCAAGTGTCTAGCCGAAGCCAATGTGCCGACTGGGGCCTCGTCATTCCGATCCTTCGGCGGAAGGAGAGGAATCTCAGGTCTGCATTGGCGACAACATGAGATTCCTCGCCGCCTTCGGCTGGTGTCGGAATGACAGGTTGGGGGAGTGGGTACAGGATGGCGTCATTGGGAGTGAGCACGGAATGACGTCTACAGATACTGCATTTACTGCCCGCTAGCTACTAGCCTGTCCTATATATGCGTCCGGTCCGGCCAAGAACTTGGTCCGGCAATCTAGGCTGCAGAAGTAATACCAAGTACCGTTGTGAAAGCTCCGGGTGCCCATGGTGGGGTCAACCTCGGTCGCGCCGTGCCTGGTTTGGCCGGTCTCGGCCCTGGCGCCGGTTTCGTCAATCTCTTTCCCGCAAACGGGGTCTGTGGGCATAACGTATTCTCCTATTCGCGATGGGGGCGCGCCGTTAGGTTCAGGGAACCGGTTCCAGGTTCATTCCCAACCGAACACGGCCCGGCTGGTCCAACAGCGCCTTGGCAATCTTGGCGCGGTGCTCGAAGCTGGTGCCCAGACGCATGGTCCATGAGGTAACCCGCCGGAACCAAAGGTGGAGGTCGAACTCCATCATGAATCCGATGCCTCCGTGGATCACCTGAGAGGAGCGCACGACCGCTTCGCACTTGTCGTTACAGAAGGATTTGGCCTGGGAAATCTCGATCGAAGATGGCAACCCCTGATCCATTTTCCAAAGAGCCTCGTAGGTCAATAGCTGCGCGCCGTCTACCCACAGGGTCATGTCGGCGCACAGGTGCTGGATGGACTGGAAGGAGCCTATGGGCCTGCCGAAGGCCGCCCGGTTCTTGGCGTACTCGATGCCCATCTCGGCGTCTTTCCTAGTGGCTCCCACCATCTGGGCGCACAGTAATAAGGTCGCCCGGTCAATCATGGTCTCAACCACGGGCCATCCCTGATTAACCTGGCCTATCAGATTGGATTTGGGAACGCTCACGTTGTCGAAGATTACCTGGCTCTGCTTATCTCTGGCTATGGCTGTCAGTGGGACGTTGGAGATGCCAGCGCTTTCGGTGTCCACCAGAAATAATGAGATGCCCTGATTGCCGTCAGAGGCCGAGGCGGTCCTGCAGACTACCAAACACTTTTCGGCGGCGCCAAAGTTATCGACGAACATCTTGGTCCCGCTGATGACGAAGTTGTCACCCTGTTCCACGGCCTCGGTGGCAATAGTCTCGGGGAGGAACCGGGGGTCGCGTTCGGTCAACGCCCAGGTTAGGACCGTGTCGCCCTGGCAAACTTTGGGCAGCACTGATTGCTTCTGTTCCTGGCTGCCGTCGGCGGCGATGGTCAACGCCGCGACCATGGTGCTATGGAAGGGGACTGGGGCGATGGCGCGGCCCACTTCCTCCATGATGATTCCCAGATAGGTCAGAGGCAGTCCCTGGCCGCCCAGGGATTCGGGGAGAGACATACCAAGCCATCCTAACTGGGCCATCTGCCGCCACAGTTCGGGCGGATAACCCAGGTCGTCTACTTCCATGGCTCGGGCCAGGCTGGGGGGGCATTCGCCCTCCAGAAACTCCCTGGCCGCGTTCTTGACCATCTCTTCTTCTTCGTTTAGGAGTACATCCATGCTAATTCCTCGAGTGATTAAGGGAGTGGCGGCTCACCCACGCGCTCGCGTCTTCTAAATTACAGGTTTATTCCGGGTCATTCAACAAGCTCAGGACGAACGGTTCAGTTAGACCTTTCCGTTCGTGGTGAGCCTGTCGAACCATTTGCTCGATACTAACCGCGGGGGAGGCCCAGTCCCCGCCGGGCTATCTGGTCTCTCATTACCTGTACGCTGCCATGGTTGATGCCCGACTGGAAGGACCCCAGCAGGTTGTGGGCGAACAGACCGCCTTCTATGGCCTCTTCCGAACTGCTCATCAGTTGGGCATAGGGGCCGAGAATCTGGGAGATGGTTTCGGTGGTGCGGACACCGTGCTCGGGCGCCCATACCTTTTCCGCCGCCCCTTCGTAGGTAAAGGTGTCACCCCGTTCCATCAGAGACATGCTGCGCATGGTCATCAGGCGGCAGACCTGAGCTTCGATCCATAGCTCTGCCAGGCGGTCCCGGATGGCCGGGTCTTGGGACACGTCATGGCCGCCCAGGTCGTTGTCTTTGGCCCAGTTGATGATGTCCTCGTCCCGCCGGACCGAGATCAGGTATCTACTGGCCCCGACACGGTCCAGGTTGAGGCCCATTGCGCCTACGTACCATCCCTGGTTCTCCTCGCCTAACATGCACGTTGCCGGCACTCTGACGTCTTCAAAGAAAGTCTCGTTGGTCCTTCGCTGACCGTAGGTCGTACCGATGGGGGCCGGAGGGTCGTTCTGGATGGTCCATAGAGGGCGAACAGTGATGCCTGGAGTGTCCATCGGGAAGATGAAGATGGAGATTCCACGGTGCTTGGGCGCTTCGGGGTCGGTGCGGGCCATCAGGTAGATATGGCTGGCGTAGTGGGCTGAGGATGTGTACATCTTCTGGCCGTTAATCACGAACTCGTCGCCGTCTCGCACTGCCCGGCATTGAAGACTCGCCAGGTCAGCTCCGGCTTGCGGTTCGGTGAATCCAAGGGCCAGCGTGATCTCTCCGCTAATAAGTCCGGGAAGCAAGGTTTTCTTTTGTTCTTCAGTTCCAGCGGCGAGAATCGCTGGGGCGCCGCTGCCTGCTCCGCCGACGCCGACGCCAATCCTGGAGAACTCCTCCTCGACGATGTACTGGTCGATGCGGCTGCCGTCCTGGCCGCCGTATTCCTTGGGCCAACTGATGCCGACCCATCCCTTGGCGGCAACTTTCTTGCGCAGGTCGCGCACCAGCGGACCCTGGCTCATCTCGTCGGTATTCTCGATCTCACGCCGGACGTCTTTCGTCACGTTCTCTTGGATGAACCGCTGGACCTCTTCTCGAAGGTCTTCTTGTTCGGCGGTGTAAGCAAACTCCATATCATCTCTCCAGGGTACGAGCTTTACTTCATTGCAATCGATTACGTAGTGGGCCGAAGGCCCCGGCGGCATCTGGTGAACAAGGTCTACCGCACGAACCCGAGGCTTCTGTCATTGTCGTGTGCCCAACTTATGGTGTCAAGTGTCCACCCGAGCCTGCTCAGCCTAGCTCCGCCAATACGGGTTTCAAAGCTTCGATCAATGGCGGCAAGAACTCATTCCAGTCGCCCACGATGCCAAAATCGGCCGATTTGAAGATGGCGTGGCGGCGGTTCTGGTTGAGGGCCAGAATCACGCCGGCCTTCTGGATGCCCACCGTATGATTGAAGGCGCCCCGAATGCCAACAGCCAAGTACACTTTGGGGGTGATACTGCGGCCACTGATTCCAACTTGAATCTGGACCGGCAGCCAGCCTTCGTGAGTGACGTTGCGGGTGGTGGCCAGGGAGGCGTTGATGGAATGGGCCAGCTTCTGAATCTGGGGGAGATTCTCAGGCCCACCGATGCCCATGCCTACTCCCAGGACGACCTGTGCTTGGGTCAGTTCCAGGGCGCCGATGTCCTCCTGCACATGCTCTTCCAGCACCGTAACGTCCGGTCCATCGAAAGAGGCGGCGGCAATGGCTTCCACCGGGGCTTGAGACGAAACAACTGGCGCGACGGGGGTCAGCAGCCCGGGCCGCAGAGTGACCATATTAGGCAAGGTCTTGGAAAGGATCGGCGCGACGACATTTCCGCCCAGGGCCGGCTTTAGCTGGACCAGCCGCCCTTCTTCGTCGATCTCCAGGTCTATGGCGTCACCGGTCAGCCCCAACGCCAACCGGGCCGCCACTCGGGACGCCAGGTCGCGGCCATCGGGAGTTGAGGCGAAGAGGACGGCGTACGGTTGGGCTTGGTGCACCGCCGCGGCCAGGCTCTGGACGACCTGTCGGCCCCATACAGGCCCTTTTCCGGTGTTGTCCAACACCAACACCCGGTCAGCTCCGTACGCCGCCAGTTGGCCGTTCAGGTCCGGTTGGGCCGGGCCGATCAAGACGGCTGCCACTTCGCTTCGGGTGAAGCTGGTCAACTCCCTGGCCTTGCCCAACAACTCCAGCGTCACGTGCGCCAGATCTGCCGGCCACGACTCGGCTATGACCCAAATGCTCTTGTCCCGGCTGTTCGGAAAGCGCTCCGTGGGTTGAGCGGTTTGGGAGCCGTTGTCTGCAGAGTCCAACTCAGCCAGCCGCTCCTTCAATAGCGAGGCTGCCTGCTCCGCGGCTACTTGGGGATCTTCCTCTTCGATGATCACTCCCGACCGGTTGGGTTCCACCAACCGGATCTCTTCCACCCATGTGGGAGACCCCTCGGCGCCGAACTGGGAGCTGTCGGGTGAGAGTTGGGCGCAGGTCACTTCTTGCAGCGGTTTCGTTTCGGCCTCCGCCAACTGCTCTCGATTGGGGAAGGTTTCCTCGGCCACTCCTTCAGTGACGCAAACCAGGGCGGGAAGGGGGCACTCAATGACCTGGTAGCCTTCGTCGGTGAGGCGTTCTGTGACGATGGTGTTGGAGTCTGCGTTTAAGTCCAGCTTGCTTACTTGGCCGACGTGGGGAATATCCATCAGCTCGGCGGTCTCGGGACCGACCTGCCCGGTTTCCGAGTCGGCGCTGTTGCGGCCGCAGATAATCAAGTCCGGGGCCTCTTTCTTCAACGCCAGGGATAATGCTCTAGCAGTGGCCAAAGTGTCGGACCCAGCCAGCGCCCGGTCGGTGAGCAGGATCGCCCGGTCCGCGCCTAACGCAAGGCATTCGAGCAATCCGTCACGAGCCTGGGGCGGCCCCATGCACAGGACTACAACCTGGTCGTCCGGCGCGCTTTTCAACTCCACTGCCCGCACCAGGCCGAGCATGTCGAAGGGGTTTACCTCCGAGGGCACTCCCTCTCTGATGATGGTCTTGTTCTCGTAGTCGAATTGGATACGAGCGACTACCGGGACATACTTGACGCAAACGACAATCTTCATCCACTAACCTTTTTTGGCTCTAATCTTTTAAAATAGACCGGAGTCGTTTAGCTAGAATTTCACCATCATCACCATGTTAGTCCGTGGCGGCTAGATTGCCCATTTGGTAGGGCGTCGGTTGGGTTTTCGTCATTCCGGCGGAGGCCGGAATCCAGTCAGCTTATCTCTGCATACAAGTCCCGCCATTGATCATTCGACTTCTCTATCAACCCAATCTTCCAAGCCCGCCTCCATCCCATGATGGCATTTTCCCGCGAGATAGCGCTCTCCATCGTATCGTGCACCTCGTACCAGACCAGGGTGTGCACTTGGTACCGTTTGGTAAACCCTGCGGCCAAATCATTCTTATGCTCCCAGACCCTGCGGATGAGGGCAGAGGTCACTCCCACGTACAATGTGCCGTTGCGCCTACTTGCCAGGAGGTATACACAGGGCACGCGTTCTGGGTTCCGGCCTGCGCCGGAACGACGGTGTGGACGCATCCGAAGTAGATCTCCTCGCAAAAGGGTGCTTGGCGTATCGACTAGGACTCCGTTTGCAGGAAGTGGTGGCCTTAAAGCTGCGTACCCCAGCCGTCCCCGTCATTCCGGTGAAGGCCGGAATCCATGATACGGTTGGACCAGCCTCGTTCCAGTATACCGGCCTCCGGCGGTGTGACGGAAAATACTCTTCATACGCTGACAGTGGCAACTGATAGACTGAGACCCTATTCAGGTTCGGCAAGCTGTTCCTGAACCCGAGCGGTCAACCGCTGCAATTTGGGGCTGATCTGTACTGGGTACAAAGGCGGACGGTGCAATGCTTTGAACCTGGGGTCCAGCCGATGCATATCCGCCTCAAGCCGCTCTCTGATCTCCGGCAGACTGGGTTTGGCGGCGGACAGTGCGCCACCGGCCATCACTTCCACCAGAATCTCCTCGGCTCCGGTTACGGATTCGTCGCTCAAGCCCAGGACATCGTGGGACCACACCCCTTTGTCCTGGAACCGGAAAACCTTTTTGGCGCCGGGTGGGCTGACTTTGTCCGGACTAAGCTTCATCAACGGCCGACCGTCATAGCATACCAGTTTGTAGGCCATGTCAGACCAAGGCGCGTCGGCCGACACCCCCGCTTTGGTGCCCACGCCGAAGAGGTCGATGGGCGCGTCGTTCCGGACCAAGCGGTCGACCTCGTACTCGTCAAGACCTCCGGACGCCAAGATCGTCACGTAATCCAGGTTGGATTCGTCGAGGATGCGCCGGACTTGGCGGCTCAGCGAG
>CERE01072146.1_pt1 | contig 14625 bp, 9 predicted proteins | sample 530911 | NCBI WGS metagenome assembly CERE01 (sample SAMEA2621092, study PRJEB7988) | marine metagenome | biome: marine biome (ENVO:00000447); feature: mesopelagic zone (ENVO:00000213); material: "saline water (ENVO:00002010), including plankton (ENVO:xxxxxxxx)" | depth 800 m
AGCCACTAGCCACTAGCCACTAGCCACTAGCCACTAGCCACTAGCCAAACCCAAAATTTTCCACTACCCTACCAAAATGACAGCGCTGTCATTTTGGCGGCACCTAACCCAAATCCATAACCATAACATCGACTAAAATAGTCCCTGGATAGCGATCATGACCCGCAAATTCCCCTTTCTTGTCGCCGATATTGGCGGTACTAATGCCCGTTTTAGCCTCGTCACTGGGCGCACCAATAACGGTTATCAACTGAGTCAGGGGCGGGATTTGGCCACCAACGCCTATCCCACCATTGAGCAGTGTATTGGTGATTATCTAAGTGGCATTGAGGGCGAGCGCCCGCGCTATGCCTGCATAGCGGTGGCCGGGCCAGTCGCCGGTGATGAGGTCAAGTTCACCAACGTCGATTGGTTGTTTTCTACTGAGGCGGTCAGGCGTGAGTTAGAGTTTGAGGAACTCTACGTACTCAATGATTTCGCCGCGTTGGCTTATTCGGTGACTCACTTGGAAGACACCGATTTACTGGAAATCATTGCCGGTAAAGCACAGCCACTAGGCGCCAAGGCCATTGTTGGCCCAGGGACTGGATTGGGCGTCGCGGCATTGGTGCCGGTTCACGCTTCTGGTCCGCAGCGCTGGCTGCCGGTGCCCGGGGAGGGTGGACATGTGGCTTTTGCGGCTCAAACGCCCAGAGAACATCAAGTCGCCGAGTTATTGCAGCCACAAGGTTATCTCTGCGCACAGCATCTCATTTCAGGTTTGGGTTTGGTGACCTTGTACAACGCCTTAGCTGAGCTGGATGGTCTGGCGCAACGAGTTAGCGAAGGCAGTGAAGTATCCAGACGAGCCTTTGATCAGCAGGAACCTTTGGCGCTGGAGGCGATGAATATCTTTTGTGAGGGGGTGGGCACCTTGGTGGGGAATTCCGTGGTGACTTATGTGGCCACCGGCGGCGTCTATTTAGGCGGTGGTATTCTGCCGCGGATGATTGAATTTTTCCGTCACAGTGGATTCGAAACGCGGATGAAAGAACGAGGCGCGCTAAACGGATTAATGGCGGATATCCCGGTGCATTTGATTACTCACCAATACCCTGCACTCATCGGCGCGGCGGCGTGGATAGATGATGCGATGTCGTCTTGAGATTGCTGTTAGACGGCCTATCTCAAAGTGCACAGTGTCGATCATTGATCGCCTTGAACATGTGGTTATTTGAACAAGGTATTTTACAAAGTTCTGGAAAGTCAGAAACCGTTGTAAGGTTAAGTCCTTTGTTCAGTAGGGATTCTTGTAAAGAACATGACAAATGAACCAACCAAAACCACCATCTACGATGTCGCAGAGCAGGCGGGTGTCTCTCTAAAAACCGTGTCACGTGTGATCAATCGCGAATCGAGTGTGCGAGAGAAAACGCGAGATAAAGTATTGGCTGCGATGCAGGAATTACAGTATCAGCCTAGCCAGTCCGCACGCAGCTTGGCGGGGCGTAAATCGTTTCTATTAGGGTTAGTGTATTCCAATCCCAGTGACAGCTACATCATCCGAGCCCAACATGGGGCATTGCAAGCGTGTCACGAGCGAGATTTTGGTTTGCTGATTCTGCCCTGCGATCACCAGCAAAAAGAATTGGCCGATGAGCTGATCCGCCAAATTCGACAGGCGCGTCTCGATGGTATTGTTCTCACGCCGCCGCTCACAGAAGACAGTGATCTGCGCAAAGCTCTTGAGCGCGAGAACATTGCCTTCGCTTGTGTAGCACCGCGGGTGATCGACAATAGCGTCTCTGTCGGTTGTGATGATCAACAAGCGGCAGAAGCTGTGTGTGAGTATTTGATTAAACGTGGCCACAGGCGCATTGCCCATATTGGTGGCCATTGCGATCACAGCGCCAGTGAACTCAGACGGACAGGATACAATAATGCGTTGCAGCGTCATGGTATCAAGCCTCAACCCCATTGGATTGAGACTGGGGATTTTGAATTCTCCGCCGCAAAAGCCGCCACTCAAAAACTCTTACAGCAAACACCCTATCCCAGTGCCATTTTCGCGGCTAGCGATGATATGGCCTGCGCTGCCTTAGTCGCGATTCATGAGCGGGGATTGCGTGTGCCGCAAGATATCTCGGTAGTGGGTTTTGATGACTCGCCTCTTGCGCAACAAACTTGGCCTGCACTGACAACGGTACAGCAACCGGTTGAAGACATGGTTGAGCTGGCGGTGGCTGGCCTTATCGATAAACTGTCAGAGGCGAGCTTGACCGCGAAAGCTCAACCACCCTCGGTATTAAACTGCGTTTTGATCGAGCGAGATTCTGTGGCTGACTATTCTGCCTAAACGGATCGGAATATTCAGATTGAATAGCGAGTGTGGCAAAGACAATGGCTGAAAGATAAATGGCTGAAAGATAAATGGTTTAAAGACAGGTGGTGGAAAAATAATGGCTGAGAAATAAATCACTAAGTAGTGACTCCTCAAAAATGGAGTGCTGGTAAGAGATTGTTTTAAAGAAGCCCGCGATTAGCGCTGAACAGAGGCGAGCGCGGAGAAAGGAGAGGGCGGTCTGAGACCGCCCCATTGTTAACCTTGATTCCTATGAGTGATGTTTTTTAACTCGATAGACAAAAGTATAGAGAGCGGGTAGCACCACGAGCGTTAGTAAGGTGGAGGAAATAATGCCACCAATGACGACGGTGGCCAGTGGTCGTTGAACCTCAGCGCCGGTTCCCGTGTTAAAGGCCATTGGCAAAAACCCCAAACTTGCCACCAAGGCGGTCATCAAAACCGGACGTAAGCGCTGGCTGGCCCCTTCAATGATTGCTTTGGTTAATTCCATGCCTTGATCACGCAGCTCGCGAATAAAGGACAGCATCACCACACCGTTGAGTACCGCAACCCCCGAGAGTGCAATAAAGCCAACCGCCGCCGAAATCGACAAGGGCATATCACGCAGCGATAGGGCAATCACACCACCGGTCAGTGCCAGAGGTACGCCGGTGAAAATAATCAGGGCGTCGCGCAAGGAATTGAAACTGCTGTAAAGCAAACCCAGAATCAACAGCAGGGTAATAGGCACTACGATCATTAAACGTTGGCTAGCGGATTGCAGCTGCTCAAAGGTGCCTCCGTACTCGATCCAATAGCCGGCGGGCACGGAGAGATCGTCGTTGATGGAGGCCTGCAATTGCGTAATAAACGAACCCAAATCGCGACCTTCCACGTTTGCGGTGACCACCACGTTGCGCTTCCCATCTTGACGATTAATTTGATTGGGGCCTTGAATCATTTTAATGTCCGCGACTTCACCCAGTGGCACATAGCGCAGTTCGGAATCACCTTGTACTGGCAGCAACAGTGGCATTTTCGCAAGCGCTTGGCTGTCTTGACGATGGCGTTCATCCAAACGTACTAACAACTTAAAGCGCCGATCACCTTCGTAGATCAAGCCGGTTTGTACACCATTGACGGCGGTTTGAACGGCCTTTTGTAAATCGGCAACGGTTAATCCCAGCAGCGCTAAATGATCTCTCTCAGGCTCGATACTGATCATGGGTAGACCGGTGACTTGTTCAACACGCACATCCATTGCGCCAGGCACTGCATTCAGAATCGCCTCGGCACGATCAGCCACTTGCTTGAGTGTCTCCATGTCGTCGCCATAGACACGAACCGCCACATCGGAGCGAACGCCGGCAATCAATTCGTTAAAACGCATCTCAATCGGTTGCGTGAGCTCGTACTTGTTGCCGGGTACCTGTTGCACGACCTCTCGCACATCCTCCAACAGCTGCTCTTTACTTTTATTCGGCTGTGGCCACAGGTGACGTGGCTTCAACATGAGAAAAGTATCGGCCACGTTGGGCGGCATGGGGTCGGTGGCGATTTCAGGTGTACCGATTTTGGCAAAGACGCGATCGACTTCTGGTATCGACATCACGGCGGCTTCTACTTGCCGCTGCATCTCAATTGATTGTTGCAATCCCGTACCTGGAATTCGAAGCGCGTGCAGGGCCAAATCGTGTTCGTCCAGTTGGGGCAAAAACTCGCTGCCTAAACGCGTAATTTGCACAGAACACAGCAACAGAAGGATCAAGGCCCCAGCGATCATTGGCAGTGGGCGACTGACCGACAATCGCAGTATAGGTTGATAGCTGCGACGAGCACTGGCCATGACTCGGTTTTCTTCTTCGTTGACCTTACCGCGAATGAATATGGCGACCGCCGCCGGCACAAACGTGATTGAGAATATCAGCGCACCCAACAGTGCTGCGACCACGGTAAAGGCCATGGGGTGAAACATTTTGCCCTCGACGCCTGAGAGTGCAAATATGGGTAAATACACCAGCATAATAATCAATACCCCGAAAACGGCGGGGCGGAAGACTTCTCGAGTGCTGACGATCACAACATCGAGACGCTCTTGTAGGCTAAGCAGTCGGCCGTGCTGTTGTTGTGCCAGTCCCAGTCGTCGCAAGGCGTTCTCAACCACAATCACGGCACCATCGACAATCAAACCAAAATCAATGGCGCCCAAACTCATGAGGTTGCCCGAGACTCGTCCAGCGGTCATGCCGGTAAGGGCAAACAGCATGCTCAGTGGGATGACCAACGCGGTGATTAGCGCCGCTCGAATGTTGCCCAATAAAGTGAACAAGACAACGATCACCAACACGGCACCTTCAAATAAATTGGTTTGCACCGTGCGAATGGTTTTGTCCACCAATGTGGTGCGGTCGTAGAGCGGTTGTGCCATGACACCCGGCGGTAAGCTGCGATTAATGGCTTCGAGCTTGTTGGCGACGGCCACCGATACCGTGCGACTGTTTTCTCCCAATAACATAAAGGTGGTGCCTAGTACGATTTCTTCGCCGTTGAGTGTGGCGGCGCCTGTGCGCAGTTCCTTGCCGTATCGAACGTCGGCGATGTCTTTGATACGAACCGGCGCATCATCGCGCTTGGCGACGACCACTTGTGCGATATCGGTAATGCTTTCGAGTTGTCCCGGTGAACGTATCAACCACTGCTCGCCGTTGCGCTCGATGTAACCGGCTCCGGCATTTTGATTGTTATGGTTGAGCGCCTGAATGACATCGTCCAGAGTGACTTTGTAGGCCAGCAGCTTGCCGGGAATGGGCGCGACTTGGTATTCACGAGCATAACCGCCGACACTGTTGACCTCGGTAATGCCCGGCACTTTGACCAATTGCGGGCGAATGATCCAATCCTGCACCGTGCGAAGATCTTCCAAAGTATAGGCCGTGCCAGCTGCGGTTAGAGCGCCTTTCTGCGCAGTAACGGCATAGGTGAAAATCTCACCCAGACCACTGGCGATTGGGCCCAAAGCTGGCTCAACGCCTGCCGGCAATTGATTGCGGATACTCTGTAGCCGTTCGCCAATTTGTTGGCGTGCCCAATAGATATCGGTGCCTTCTTTAAACACGACCGTGACTTGAGACAGACCGTAGCGGGACAGCGAGCGGGTGTAGTCCAAATCGGGAATGCCGGCCATGGCGTTTTCGACGATATAGGTAATGCGTTGTTCCGTTTCCAATGGTGAGAGGCCGTCGGCTTCGGAGTTGATCTGTACTTGAATATTGGTGATGTCGGGTACTGCGTCAATGGGCAATCTAAGGGCGTTGAAAATCCCCAAACCCGCGATCAGTGCAGTGACGGCTAACATCAGCCAGCGCCGTTGTACGGCAAAGGCGATAAATGTATTCATAATGAACCTTGGTATTTGTGTGGTGTTGGCAAGTTAGAACTCAGTTTTGCCATTCAGTGGTCGTGGCTGGCGCCGTCTTTCAATACATCGGCCTTCAATAGGAAACTGTTTTCGGTCACGTATTCGGTGTCGACTTTCAAGCCGCTCAGTACTTCCACATAACGATCATCAGCTCGTCCCAACTCCACCATGCGAACTTCAAAGGTATCCCCAAATTTGGCGAACACCACATCCATTTCGCGAAAGCTTTGAATGGCTTTTTTCTCGACCGCTAAGGCCACGTCTTCACTATTGATAAGAATGTTGGCTTTGACATGCATGCCCGTTCGCCAATGGCCTTCGCGATTGTTGATGGTGACGCGCGCACGGGCGATGTGCCCCTCGGTCATTTGTGGGGAAATGTATTCGATCCTACCGTTGGCGCTCTCATGACCGTGCATATCGCTGACGGTGACCGGTTGGCCAATTCTGAGTTGCTCGATGTCCTGCGGGAAAGCGGACATCTCTACCCACACTTTCGAGAGGTCGCGAATGATCATTAACGGCTGTGCGTCGGCGGCTTCGCCAAAACCCACCAAACGTTCGCTAACTTCACCCGTCACTGGGCTGTTGATGGTGTAGCTTTGTAGGGTCGAGCGATTGCGAATGGTAAACAGCGGCTGCCCTTGACTAACCAATCCACCTGTCTGTACATGAATCTTTGTCACTGTGCCTGAGTAAGGCGCGGTGATGTGGTAGATTTGATCTTCGGGAGTGCTCACGACGCCAAATAAACGGTTGTGTGTGTTTAAGGTCTTCGCTTGAGCGAGCTCTGTGTCGATACTGGCGAGCTTTTGCTGGCGTTCACTGATTTGGGTTCGACCTTCATGGCTTGCGTACTGCCACTGTTGCTGATGATCGGCAAGGCGAGCTTTTACCGTGACGTCATAGGAGTGAGGTTCAGCAATGGTTTGATCGCCCACCCAATAGTCTTGTTCGCGGGTAAAGCTCAGCTGGTTTTTCTCGCCACCCAGTCGAGCTAGTTGAACTTCTAGCGTCAACTCATCGGAGTGGATGGTCTGGTTGCCGTGATAGGCGTACAAGCGCATTTCAGGATCGACACCATTTTCGTAAACAGTGACCTCGATAGACAAGTCATCACTGCGCAGTAATTTACCGCCGTGGGGACCTTGTGCTTGGCGATCGTCGAGTTTGTGGTCTTCTGAGTAAGGGCCTTCGTTATGTTCATGATCATCACTGGCCAAAGAAATGGATGAGTAGAACAAAGAGACCGCCAATAGACAGCCAGTTACAAAGCGAGTTTGAACGTTTGTGTATTTTTTCATGTTAGATTTTTTCCTGCTTGGATGGGGCGTTGGGTATCATGTTGAGCTGAGTGCTTTCCGCGTCATCGATCAGTGGTTGCCCACTGATGCGCTCAAGTTCCAAGCGTTGAATAAAAATGGAGTGGTGTAAGAGAATTTGCTGCCTACGCAGTTGGAATAATTCCGACTGGGCATCAACCCACTGCAGTACGCTGTAGCGTCCTTGTCGGTAACCTTGTTCGACTTCCCGCAGCAGAATTTCTGCTTTGGGTAATAGATCAGTTTTTAGACGCTGAGTTTGTTGTCTCAGAGTCTGTAGGTGTCGACCGAGATTGTGCAGTTGCAGCGATACCCTTTGACGAGTGAGTTCGAGATCCGTTTCGCTCCAGTTCTGACGACTATAAGCGGCTTGCAAATTTCCTCGGTTTGGATTGCCCATTGAAAGCGGCATGGAAACATCAAACACTAACGCTTGATCGCTACTGTATTCCAAATGGCGTATGCCCATGCCTATAGTCACATCGCTGCGACTCAACGCTTGTTGTTGGCGGACATCAGCTTGAGCCAGCTTCTCTAGCATCATTTTTTGTTGATAGGCTGGGCTCTTATCCACCGTGCTCAGAAGTGCCGAAATATCCACAGCCGCTGGCAGTTTTAGTAGATTGCCTTCAGCGCGGGAAAAGCTGGGCGACTGCAACCAAAGACTGGCCAGTTGTGCTTGATTGCGCTTGATCTGAGCGAGAGACTGCTGCTGTCGCATGGTGGTTTGCGCCAATCGCAAACGCATCTTTGCGGCGTCGGCTGCTGCCACTGCCCCCGCTCTTTGTCGCTGTTCGATGATGTCTAGCGCTTTCTTTTCACCCAGTGCGCGCTTCTCAATATTCGCACTCAAGGCCTGTTGCAGCAGCAGATCGTAATAGCGACGACCGGTTTCTGCCAACAGTTCCAGCCGCGATGATTCATAGGCCGTTAGATCCGATTGCCAGCGCGCGTCACTCAAACCAATACGCGCTTGGCGTTTGTCTCCGAGTTCAATCAACTGGCTGAGGCTTAAGGTGTATTCGGCGCTATCAAAATCTGATTGCGAGCCTGTTCCCATGGCGTTTTCGATGCTGAGAGTAAGTTTAGTTGTGGGTTGTAAGCCCGCTTGCAGTCGCAGCGCTTCGGCCTCCCGCTCTTGAAAAGGATAGCGTTGTAAGGCCGGAGCGTGTTCTAGCGTGCGTTGCAAGGCTTGCTTAAGGTTGATAGAGGCTAGATTGTTGGTGTTTGCGCTAGCCGTCGTTGCCATCAAGCTAAACGCGGCTAAGGCGCTCATTTTAACTAGAGGCAGTAATGCCGCGGCAATCGGCCGTGGCAGGTTTGATACGAGCATGGTTGATCTCCATTCATCCAGTTGCCACTGCGGACTGTTTAGTATTGATTGAGTGTGCGTCAGTTGTTCTCAGCGGAACGTCAGGCACAAGAGATCAACCAATAGCGTGAGCCAGCTTTAGCAAACTGAAAACACAAAAAAGGGTGAAGGTTTGTGTGGGGATCAAGCCGTAGGAGGCGGGACTGGTGGGCTGTGGGTCAGACCGGTGTAGGCAATAGGGCGTCGTACATAATCTGATGGGCTAAGCGCGATCGTTAGTGCCTTCGAAGACGATGCCGGCAGAAAGTGAAAGCAAAGATGAACGTGAGGGTCTTCGTGATCACTGTGATCAGCGGCACTCGTGTCGTGGTCGTGATCGGAAAAATGCAGATGCGCGCGATCATTTCCACCATGGTTACTATCGGCACTATGGGCGTCGGCCATCACAGTATTGGCAATCACACTGATCAGAAACAGGGCTAAAACTAGCGCGGGTTTCACGGCAACGAGCATCTCATAGGATAAAGTGTCGCACATGATACGACGTCGAGAGACATTCTTGAATAGCTATTTGCATTTCTTAGCCTTGTCATCGAATATTCACTGCATCCAACAGTAGTACGCTTGGACTCCCTCAATATTAGGAGTGATCTCTCGCGATATTTGTGTAATTGTGATCGGCGACCCCCTATAGACTTTGGTCGGTTTTGCAGCTTTGGCCAAAATTTGTCATAATTTTTGATCGGTGAGTGATTCGGTCAGCAATCGTGAGTTTGGCTCCGACGAAGAAACTCCATCACTCTGCGCACAATAATAAGTATTACAAATACAATAAAATTACAGAGAGCATTGGCATGGCATTTCTATCAGGTGCTAAGGTCAGCAGCCACCCGCTGCAAGAGTTTCCTATTTTTCAGTCCTCCGATATTGAAGAGGCGCACGACCTCATTGCGCAAAATTTTAGTCGGCATTCTCTGAGTATTCTTTCCAGCCGACAGGCATTGTCCAGTCGATACGATGGCTTGTTCTTCAATAATATCGGATTAATGTGCGGTACCTATGGTGCTGAGGTCAAAATCAATCCTGAGTCCAATGAGTACTTCTTTACCCAGACCACCTTAGCAGGGCATACCCGTGTCTCCATGGCGGATGAGGCGGTGGATACCGACAATGGTACGACTGTGGTGGTGTCTCCCACCAGCAACTATGAAATGAATCTTGGGCAAGGCAGCAGCCGTCTTATCGCGATGTTCGAGCGGGAGGCCCTAGAAAAGCAGCTCAGCAAAATGATCAATGCCCCACTTGATCAACCGCTGATGTTTGATCTGGGAATGTCCGATTCTAACGGCCAACGCAGCGCCTGGCTGCGCAGCTTAGATTTTCTCTGTGATCAGTTTTCCCTGTCAAAAACCATGGCGACCGGCGAGAGCTTTTTGGCCCACGCCAGTGATTTGTTAATGACGCAGTTACTGACTTCGCAATCACACAACTACAGCGAGCAATTGCATCACGATCCCATCGTCAAAAGCCCACGCCATGTGCGCAGAGCGGTGGTCTACATAGAAGATCATATTCACGAACCCATTTCATTGGCGGCTATGGCGCAGGCTATTGGTGTCACCGCCCGCACTCTACAGAAAGGCTTCTTAAAATACCTAGAGTGCTCTCCCAGTGATTACATTCGACGTCTGCGTTTGAGCTGTATTCACGATGAGCTGAGTCGTGCCAATGAGCTGGATACACAGGTCGGTACCGTGTTGATGAATTACGGCATCACCAGCTTTGGTCACTTTTCCAAACTCTATAAAAACACCTATGGGTGCACCCCAACCGAAACCCTACATCGTCGCTAAGAGTGCGTTGTTCGTATTTTGAATAGCGAATGACGCCTCCCGAATAGCTGACTCTGTACCGCTTTGTCATAGTTGGAATCACAGAGAACGGCAATCGACGACTACCAATAACGTCAGATTATTCTAAAAATAACGTCGTCCGGCTCTGCATAACAACAATTGGAGAGATGCGATGACGATGACAAACACCAAGGCGCTGCTTCCCAGCGCGCTGGCAGCAGCAATAGCCTTAACCTTGGCCCCTGCGGCCATGGCCCAAAGCAGTGACCGTTTGGGTGGATTGATTGAAGAGGTGCGGGTTATGGCACAGAAAAAATCCACTTCCGAGGCGGTACAAGATGTTCCAATCTCTATTACGGCTTACTCTGGCGACAAGGTCGACGCCATGTTCGCGGTCAACTTGACCGACATTGGCCTCAATACTCCCAATGCGAATCTAACGCCTCTGACGACTTCTCCCGGCGTGGCCAACTTCGTGATTCGCGGTATGGGCACGGTGGGGCAGAGTATTCCTTCTGCGGATCCGGCGGTGGGAGTGGTGATGGATGGAATCTCCTACGGCACTATCTACGGCGTGGTGACTGATCTATTTGATTTGGAATCCATTGAAGTGTTGCGTGGACCTCAGGGAACCCTGTTTGGTCGCAACGTAACTGGTGGCGCCATTGCTATGCGCTCGACTCGTCCCGGCGACGAATTTGAAGGCAAAATTCGAGCGACGGCTGGTTCTCACAGCCGACGTGATGTGTCGATGATTGTCAGTGGCCCGCTAAACGATCAGTGGGGTGCAAAGCTCGCCGTCATGTCAAAAGACCGCGACGGCTACTGGGACAACAAATTTCTTGGTGGCCAGCAAGGTGCAGCCGATTCACTGTTGATACGTCCGGCGGTGACTTTCCAAAATGATCTATTCGATGCGGCAGTTATCATGGAATATGGTGACATGGAAGGCGATGCCCTCGCGGCGAGAACGTTTTGGGCGGATGGTGTGCAGTTGTTTGATCCCTATGATGACAACTTTACCGTTCAGGACGAAAAAGGCAGCAGCAATCTCGAGTGGTTGAACGTCATGTTCGAAACCAACTGGGATCTCTGGGATGGTCAGCTCACCACGGTCGTGGGCTATCGCGATCTTGAGCAACAGGTAGTTACTGATATCGACGGCTATCAGGGCGCGCGTTTTCATTTCGCCGACGGCACCGAGCTGGAACAAGATCAGTTGAGTTTAGAGGTGCGCTGGGCGGGACAGATTAACGATGATATTTCTTTGACCACAGGGGTGTATTTGTTCGAACAAGAATACACCTACGCCGAGCGTCGTTTGGTCGCCAATGCAGCTGACCGTCGAGGTGAGTCAACGATTGAGCATACGACTGCGGGTCTGTTTGCACAGTCGGATATCTCACTCACCGATACACTGTCTTTAACTCTGGGCGGACGCTATACCCAAGAATCGAAAGATGCTGAAATTGGCCTAATTGGCGACCCCAATGCGGTGGGTAACTGTGCCTCTCAGAGTTTTCCATTTGAGATCAAAGCCAGCTTAAGCGATTGTGAAGCGGCCTTTGAAGATGACGAGAGTTGGAGCAACTTTACACCGAAAGTCGGCTTGACGTGGTACTTGAATGAAGATGTGATGGCTTTTGCCAGTTACAGTCGAGGCTTCCGCAGCGGTGGCTATAATGTGCGTTTCACCGATTTGAGTTTTGCTACCAACGATCCTAAATCCTCACCTGGCCCCTACGATGAAGAAGTGGTGGATGCCTTTGAATTAGGCGTGAAAAGCACTTGGTTGGACGGCCGCGCTAGAGTGAATTTTTCTATCTTCCAAAACGAATACGATGATTTGCAGCGCACCGTGTTGAATGATGCTGGCGGTCAGGAGATTCTCAATGCGGCCACTGCCACTATACGCGGCGCTGAGTTCGATACGGTACTGATGGTCTCCGATCAGTTGGTCATTGAAGCTTCCATGGGTTGGATCGATGCCTCCTATGATGAGTATGAAGCGGTAACAGACGCAACCGGTAGAAGCGCCGATAGTCTAAACTTCTTAATGGTGCCAGAGGCTACCACCAATATGGCGGTTACCTATGATATGCCCTTAGGGGACTTAGGTGCGTTAACCTGGCGTATGTCTTACTCATTTGTGAACAGCACTTGGGCCAATGACTTGAACACCTTGGAAATTGACCAGTACGAGCTGTATGACGCGAGCGTGGTCTATACCAACGCCGATAACAATCTCAAAGTCGCGATGTTCGGTCGCAACTTAAAAGACGAGGTGTATTTTGATTTTGGCGCCGACTTCAGTACCAGTGTTTTAGCGGTGAAAGAATATTTCTTGTCACCACCAAGAACCTATGGCGTAGAAGTTACTTACGAGTTTTAGTTCTGCGAGTTCTGACGTGTGATTTCCCGAAATCACCCAGCCCAAATCGATTTTAGATTCTGCACGATGAAACACTAAATAGATTGCATGGGCTTTTTGGCTCGGCCTGAAAGGGTCGGGTCACTTTTTTAAAGACAACACATCTGTCGTAGAAAAATATTGAGGAAAGAACGATGACAAAACTTCAGCAAAGCTATATGTGTGGTGATGCGACTCAGGCACTGATCTACGACACCATTGGCAATTGTTTTGATCAAACCGTTGAGCGGTTTCCTGATCAGCAAGCGTTAATAGTCAAACACCAGAATATTCGTTGGAGCTATCGCGAGCTGCAACAAAAAATTGATGAGTTGGCCACTGGTCTGCTGGAACTGGGTATTGAGCCCGGTGATCGAGTGGGGATATGGGGCCCCAATAGCTACGAGTGGGTACTCACCCAATTTGCCACCGCCAAAATTGGCGCGATTATGGTGTGTCTGAACCCCGCCTATCGAGTTTACGAGTTGGAATACGCACTTAACAAAGTGGAATGCAAAGCCATCATTACCGCTGAGTGTTTCAAAACCAGTGATTATATCGGCATGTTAAAGGAGCTGGCGCCAGAGCTTGCCAGCGCAAATCCCTATGCGCTCAATCTAGAGCAGCTGCCCCACATGCGTATGATGATTCGCATGGGCGATGAAGTCACTGCGGGTATGCTCAATTTCTCTCAAGTCTGCGATCTTAATAGTGGCGACGCAGAACAGCGTTTACAAGCGCTAAAAACGCAGCTGCAACCGGATGATGCGATTAATATACAATTTACCAGTGGCACCACCGGTCGACCGAAAGGTGCAACGCTGACCCACTGTAATATTCTCAATAACGCGGCTTTAACCGCCGAGGCCATGCGCTTCACAGAAAAAGATCGTCTCTGCATTCCTGTCCCTCTCTACCACTGTTTTGGTATGGTGTTGGCGAGTTTGTCTTGTATCGTTGCCGGCGCCGCAGCTGTTTACCCTGCTGCAGCCTATGATCCAGAATCCACTTTGCAAGCGGTTCAATACGAGCGTTGTACCGCACTGCATGGCGTGCCCACCATGTTTATTGGTGAATTGGATTTTCCACAGTTCTCCCAGTTTGATGTCAGCAGTTTGAGGACGGGCGTAATGGCAGGTTCTCCCTGTCCTGAAGAAGTCATGAGACGAGTGATGAGCGATCTGCACATGGAGCACATCTTGATTGGCTACGGTCAAACGGAGCTCAGCCCGCTCAACCACATTACCAAACCTGATGATCCCGTTGAAAAACGCATCGAAACCGTGGGTCGAGCCGTGCCTCGCGTCGAGGTGAAAATCACTGATGATCAAGGTCGAGTGGTCGCCATCGGTGAAAAAGGTGAAGTGTGTACTCGGGGGTACTCGGTCATGTTGGGCTACTGGAATGATGAGGAGAAAACACAGGAAACCATCGATCAAGCCGGTTGGTTACACTCAGGCGATATCGGGATCATGGATGAGGAAGGTTATGTTCGTATCGTCGGTCGCACCAAAGATATGGTGATTCGCGGGGGTGAGAATATCTATCCGCGAGAGGTCGAGGAATTTCTCTATACCCATCCCGATGTTCAAGATGTGCAAGTGTTCGGCATAGCTGACGAAAAAATGGGAGAAGAAGTGTGCGCTTGGATAAAACTCCACGATGGCAAGGACGTGGACGCTGCTGCCATTAAAGATTTTTGTCGAGGAAAGATCACACACTTCAAAATTCCTCGCTACGTACAGTTTGTCGAGGATTACCCAATGACAGTGACGGGGAAAATTCAGAAGTTCAAGATGCGCGAGATGATGCAGAACCAGTTGGCAGAGAGTCCTTCCGAATTGGCGGCCGGATAGCGGACACTTGAGCCCAGTGTTTTCTACCTATCGATCACAAAAAAGACGAGCAGATAGATACTCGTCCAGCTTAATGATAAACCTCGTCATCGCGTATATGGACTCCCCCGTTTTCGCAAGTGAGATATTCA
>CERE01103081.1_pt1 | contig 14616 bp, 8 predicted proteins | sample 530911 | NCBI WGS metagenome assembly CERE01 (sample SAMEA2621092, study PRJEB7988) | marine metagenome | biome: marine biome (ENVO:00000447); feature: mesopelagic zone (ENVO:00000213); material: "saline water (ENVO:00002010), including plankton (ENVO:xxxxxxxx)" | depth 800 m
ATGTTCATATTGATCACATCGGTCGGCTGCCCTGGCTGCTGGCGGCGGGGTTCAGCGGGCCGATCTATTGCAGCGAGCCGTCTGCCAGGTTGCTGCCGATTGTGCTGGAGGATGCGTTTCGTCTGGGGATCAGCTGGCAGCCCGACAGGGTGGAGGCCTTTTTGGAGACGGTGCGTCGCCGGTTGGTGCCGCTGACGTATGACACATGGCACCGGATAGCGTTAGGGGCGTTACCTGTTGAGCTGAGCCTGCGACGGGCGGGCCATATTCTGGGCTCGGCATATGTGACGTGTCGCTGTTGGCCTGATGGGCGCGAAGGAGCCCCGCACGATACGGTGTTTTCGGGTGATCTGGGGGCCAGGGACGCGCCGATTTTACCGGCCCCGGTTTCTCCCGAGAGCGCTGATGTGCTGGTGATCGAGAGCACCTATGGGGATCGCCAGCATCAGGGGCGTGAAAGCCGTACCCGTCGATTGGAAGCGGTGCTCGAGAAGGCTCTGTCGGACCAGGGTACGGTGTTGATTCCGGCGTTCAGTATTGGTCGCACCCAGGAGCTGCTCTACGAGCTGGAGGAGATTATTCACACCCGCCGCAGCGATCCGGTGAATGACACGCTGGCGTGGGATGCGTTGCCGGTGATTCTGGATTCGCCGTTGGCGAGCCGATTTACCCAGGTGTATCGAACGCTCACGCCGTTTTGGGAGCAGGAGGCGAGGGAGCGCCTGGCGGTCGGTCGTCAGCCTCTGGGCTTTGAGCAGCTGTTGACGGTGGATGATCACGACGCCCATTGCCGCATGGTGCACCACCTGGCGAGCAGTTGTCGGCCGGCAGTGGTCATTGCTGCCAGCGGGATGTGTGCGGGAGGGCGGATCACCCGCTACCTGAAGGCCATGTTGGGGGATGCCAGACATAATGTGCTTTTTGTGGGGTATCAGGCTCGCGGTACCCCCGGCCGGGTGATTCAGTCCCGGGGGCAGGGCGGAGAGGTGGTGCTGGACCGTCAGACCTACCCGATTGCAGCGGGAATCGACAGTATTTCCGGGTACTCTGCCCATGCGGACCAGCAGGATTTGTTGCGATTCGTCATGGGCATGCAGCGGCTCCCGGCGGAGATTCGGGTGGTGCATGGTGATGATCGCGCCAAACGGGCGTTTAAGGCCCGCCTGGAAACCGCCTGTGCGGAGCGCGGGCATCGTGGCCGGGTGATCTGCCCGGAGGGTTAGCCGTATCGTTCTGTCCCGCGCTCACCTTTCTGTACCCTTCGTGAAGTGATTGGCTTGGGGTTATGGTTGCCTCGCTGAGGCTCGGATCGCCTTGCAAGCAAGGCTCCTACAAACGCTCCCGCCGAACCACGCCACCGCTGTAGGAGCTATGCTCGCATAGCGATAACGAGCCTCAGCGAGGGTAAAACCTACTCCCCACCGTGTACACAGAGATCCCCGGGGTAAAACCGGGGATGTGATTGTGCGTTGGTATGCACTGCGGTGACGGTGGGTTCGTCCGAGGTGGTTTTCGCGGCGGAACCTCCGTTCCTACAGGGTGGGGGGCTGTGGGATCCTTGCCCGCGAGGAGAATCGTTCGTGATGCGATGGTCGGAGGTTGTGGGTACCTCGCCAAGGCTCGTTATCGCTATGCGAGCATAGCTCCTACAGCGGGGTGTGGGGAGGGGGGAGGTTTGGTAGGAGCTTTGCTTGCAAGGCGATCCATTCGTGGTGCGAATGTCCGATAGGGTCGCCGGGGGTGTTAAAGAGAGTATTCCTGCCGCTGGGGGAAGAGGTGCGCGTGCTTTTCGCGTATCATGGCGCCCGCGACGATCTTCCTTCTGTGACCTGTCTGAAATGGATTTGTTATGAGTCACCCGATTCCTGCTTCAATTTTCCGAGCCTATGATATCCGCGGTATTTACCAGGAAACCCTGACTGATGAATGGGCCTATCTGATTGGGCGTAGTATTGGTTCTGAGGTGCTGGCCAGTGGCCAGCGGCGCATCGCTATTGCCCGCGACGGTCGACTGTCTGGCCCGGCGCTTACCCAGTCTCTGGGGGATGGTATTCGAGCGGCAGGCTGTGATGTGGTTTATGTGGGCATGGTGCCGACCCCTGCGCTGTATTTTGCCACTTACCATTTCGATGACCTGAATTCCGGTGTGATGCTGACCGGTAGCCATAACCCAGGGAATTACAATGGGTTCAAGATTGTCATCAACGGCGTCACTTTGTCCGGGGAGCGTATTCAGGCTCTCTACCAGCGAATTGTGGAAGGGGATCTGGCAGAGGGTGCTGGCGACTATGAAGAGCGAGAGGTGCTGGCGGCGTATCAGGACGCTTTCCTGGGGACGCATACCCTATCGCGCCCTCTAAAAGTGGTGGTGGATTGCGGTAATGGCATTGCCGGTGTTCAGGCCCCGCAGGTGCTGGCCGCGCTGGGTTGCGAGGTGGTGCCGTTGTTTGCCGATGTCGATGGTACCTTTCCGAATCACCACCCGGATCCGGGTGACCTGAAAAACCTCCAAGACCTGATTGCCTGTGTGAAGCAGGAGAAGGCGGACCTGGGGCTGGCTTTCGATGGCGATGGTGACCGGGTTGGCGTGGTGACGCCGTCTGGCGCGGTGATCTTCCCGGATATTCTGCTGATGGCCCTGGCGGAAGACATGGTGAAACGACAGCCTGGGGCGAAAGTCATCTTTGATGTGAAGTGCACCGGTGCCTTGTTCGATGTGATTCGTGAGGCTGGCGGGGAGCCCGAGATGTGGCAGACCGGGCACTCACTGATCAAGGCGCGGATGAAAGAGACGGGTGCGTTGCTGGCGGGGGAAATGAGCGGCCATATCTTCTTCGCGGAAGATTGGTACGGCTTCGATGATGCGTTGGTGGCGGCGGCCCGGATTCTGGGCATTATCAGCCGTGCCGAAACGGATGCGGATGTGTTGTTTGGGCGTTACCCGGCGCTGTGCACGACCCCGGAAATCAACATTGAGGTTACTGACGATAACAAGTTCAGTATTGTCGAGTTCCTGCAAACCCAATCGGATTTCGGTGAGGGGACCCGCTGCGCTATCGATGGCATTCGTATGGATTATGCCGATGGCTGGGGGCTGTGCCGCGCATCAAACACCTCGCCAAAACTGGTGCTACGGTACGAAGCGCAAAACGAAGAGGCGTTGAGCCGCATCCGGTCTTTGTTCGAGGCTAATGTTCAGAAGGCCATTGAATCGGTACAGGCCTGAAAGCTGAGTCTGGATGATGGACTGTAAACAAGGAGAGTAAGCATGGAAACCATTCTGGTGACTGGAGGGGCCGGCTATATCGGTTCCCACACCGTGTTGTTGTTGCTGGAGGCCGGCCATAAGGTGGTGGTGCTGGATAACCTGTCCAACAGCAGCCCGGAGAGTTTGCGCCGGGTGGAGCAGTTGACAGGCAAGGCAGTGGCCTTTCGTGAAGGGGATATCCGTGATGCTGCCTGTCTGGATGCACTATTTGCCGAGTTTTCGGTTTCCGGGGTGGTGCATTTTGCCGGGCTGAAGGCCGTCGGCGAGTCTGTGGCTGAGCCGCTGCGATATTACGATTGTAATGTAGTGGGCACGATCCGGTTGCTGGAGGCGATGGCCCGAGCAGGGGTAAAGCGGCTGGTGTTCAGCTCGTCGGCCACGGTGTATGGCGACCCGGCCAGTGTTCCGATTAATGAAGACTTTCCCTTGAGCACGACCAACCCCTATGGGGCGTCCAAGCTGCACATTGAAGATATGCTGCGGGACCTCTACGTGTCTGATGACAGCTGGGATATCGCGTTGTTGCGTTATTTCAACCCGGTGGGCGCCCATGAAAGCGGCCAGATTGGGGAAGATCCGTCTGGGATCCCCAATAACCTGATGCCTTACATTGCCCAGGTGGCTGTCGGAAAGCGTGAAAAATTGAGTGTGTTTGGCGGTGATTATTCCACCCCCGATGGAACCGGGGTGAGGGATTACATCCATGTCATGGATCTGGCCGAGGGCCACCTGGCGGCCCTGCGGGCGCTGAAGGATAAGGGCGGGCTTCTGACGGTAAATCTGGGAACCGGTCGAGGGTATAGCGTGCTGGAAATGGTGACAGCGTTTGCGTCGGCCTGTGGCCGTGATGTGCCCTACGCTATTGTCGAGCGTCGCCCTGGTGATGTAGCCCAGTGTTTCGCTGACCCTGCCCATGCGCAAGCGGTGCTAGACTGGAAAGCCAGACGCGGCATTGAAGAAATGTGTCTGGACCATTGGCGCTGGCAGGAGAACAATCCGGGCGGCTACCGCAGCTAGTCTGGCTTCAACCTTTCTGTAGGCGTCTTGCTCACAGGCGATGTGTTCGCTATGCGTGCATGGCTCCTACAGGGAGGTGCCCGACCCTGCTGAATTGATGTCGTGCAACGTGTATATCGTGACGGTATCAATGCCGGTCGATGACCGCAAGCGCCTGATTTAACACCATTGAGGTTGTTAATGCGGCATCCAATGACCGTACAACACTTAACAGTCTTTTTGAAAAGATCAGAAGCTCACTTAAGACACAAGGTATAAAATACCCGCACAAGCCTGAGTGTCTTGGCTTTCGTGGAGGCGATGGACGGTATTTGCTGGCATGTATAGACAAGGTCTGTGACCTGATGGGCTGTGAGTTGCGAATACTGGGTAGAAAGGCCGGGAGATTGCTGTCGACGGGTGTGCTGTCCCGGCTTGATTGAAATAGTGAGTAATAGGCCACTCGTTAGTGGCTTGAGTTCTGTTATCGTCAGTGACTATGCCTTACAGGAATAAGCTTCGGCTCACATTGATGTGGAGACCGAAGGGGAGAATTATGTGATCCGGTTTTTTGATGTGGTGTTTGCTCTGGCCGGGCTGGTTTTGGGTTTTCCGCTGTTGCTCTGCTTGATGGTAATGGGCTACTGGGATACCGGTTCGCCTATTTTCTGCCAACAACGGGTGGGTCGCAGGCAGAAGCCTTTTGTCTTGGTCAAATTTCGCACCATGAAAGTGGATACAGCATCCGTTGCATCGCACTTGGCCGATGCTTCTGCGATTACCCCCTTGGGGCGTTTTCTGAGGCGCACGAAACTGGATGAGCTCCCGCAGCTATGGAATGTGCTGAAAGGAGATATGAGTCTGGTTGGCCCGAGGCCTGGACTTTTTAATCAGGAGGCGCTGACCAAGGCGCGTGCTGCACATGGTGTGTATGCTGTCCGCCCTGGCATTACGGGGCTGGCCCAGGTGAGTAATATTGATATGTCGACCCCCGAGTTGTTGGCGGAAACGGATGCAGCAATGATCCGTGAAATCAATCTCAAATATTATTTTCAGTTGATCCTGCTGACGGTTGCCGGTAAAGGAAGCGGCGACCGAGTTGCTTGACTGAGATAGTAGGTAGCCAGCCCGATCAGGACCAATTTGGGCGCCACCGAAGGACAAAGAAGGTCTTGTAAAGGAGTTACTGGCCTGATGGAAAGTATGTTGATGCAAAAATTGGCTGAAAAATTGATAGCCATGAATCGGCGTAACAAGCAGTTGCTGATGCTTGTCACAGATGCACTGGCGTTATCATTGCTGGTCGGGCTTTCCTACTCGTTACGGCTCAGCGAATTTTTCCCGTATATCCATGATAAGTGGCTGTTTGTTGCGGCTCCGGTGACCTTGCTGACAGCGCTGTATATTTCCGGATTCTACAAGGCAATTATCCGCTACCTGGGTGCAGAAGTGGCTTGGTCGATCATTCTTGCGGTGGTTGCCTCTTCCGTCATTCTTGCTGCTAGCTCGTATATGGTGAGCGGTGCGCAAATTCCGCGTTCGGTCTTTTTTATTTGGGGGGCTCTGGCTCTTTTATATCTGGGAGGCAGTCGCTTCCTGGTTCGTCGCACGCTTTATAATGTGCTGGGAAAGGCGTTTAACAGCAAGCCTGTCGCGGTATTTGGTGCCGGTTATGCCGGTGCGGAGCTTATTTCCGGGCTGTTGACCGGTGCCGAGTACAAGCCTGTTCTGGTAGTTGATGATGATACCAGCAAGCAGGGAACCCTCATTGCAGGTATTCCGGTAGTGGGCCGGGAGCGTCTTGTCAGAGCGGTATCACGGCAGGAAGTGGATACGGTGTTGTTGGCCATGCCCTCTATGAAACGGGCGGTTCGCATGGAGGTAGTGAACTGGCTGGAAAGCTTGCAGGTTCATGTTCAAACGGTCCCTGGGCTAGCTGATATCGCCAGTGGCAAGGCTCGCCTTGAGCAAGTCAAGAATGTCGCTATCGAGGATTTGCTGGGCAGGGACTCTGTATCGCCACGCACAGATCTGCTGGGTCGTTGTATTACAGGTAAAGGGGTATTGGTGACCGGGGCTGGCGGTTCTATTGGTAGTGAGTTGTGTCGCCAGATTTTGTCTCTGAAGCCGCGAACCCTTGTGTTGCTTGAGCAGAATGAATTTGGGTTGTATTGCATTGAGGGCGAGCTGAGAAAGACGCTTGCGGCGATGGAGGATGGCGGTACAGTCGAGCTCCATGCTTCACTTGGTTCGGTAGTTGATGAAGGTGGGGTCGAGCGAGTTTGCCGTAGGCATAAGATTGATACGGTCTATCATGCCGCTGCCTACAAACATGTTCCGATGGTTGAAGAATGCCCTGAAGCAGGGGTCAAGAATAATATCCTCGGTACGCTCAGTGCTGCTCTGGGAGCTGAAGCTGCCGGGGTAAATCATTTTATTCTCGTTTCGACAGACAAAGCGGTTCGTCCTACGAATGTGATGGGAGCGACAAAGCGCTTTGCCGAGTTGATTCTGCAGGCCATGTCGAATCGAGGATCTGCGACCACCTTTTCGATGGTGCGATTTGGGAATGTGCTGGGGTCTTCTGGCTCGGTAGTCCCGCTTTTCCGCGAGCAGATTGAAGGTGGCGGTCCGGTAACGGTGACACACCCTGATGTTATCCGATACTTCATGACGATTCCTGAAGCATCCCAATTGGTGATTCAGGCCGGAGGCATGGCGAGGGGTGGTGAGGTGTTTGTGCTGGATATGGGGGAGCCCGTGCGGATTGTCGATCTGGCGACAACCATGATTCACTTGATGGGGCTGACGGTTCGGGATGAAAAAAACCCTGCCGGGGATATCGGCATTGTTTTTTCCGGGCTACGGCCTGGTGAAAAATTGTATGAAGAGCTTTTGGTTGGGGAGTGCAGCGTTGGGACTGAGCACCCAATGATTATGCAAGCCAACGAAGAGCGACTGGAGTGGGAGGAGCTTGTGTTCGCCCTGGAAGGGTTCAGAACGGCATTGAAGCGTGCAGATCGTGAGGCGCTGCGCGATCTTTTGAAGAGATACGTCGGGGGTTACCAACCAGGAAGCTCGGGTAATGTTAATAGGGTGGCTCAGTCAACCCGTAGTCTGGTTTCAAAATAACGCCGAAGCCGGCCCTCCATTATCCAAGGTTACAAGATGTTGACAGTTATTCGTCTGGCTTTTTTTTCTTTGCTTCTCCTGCTGACGCTGGTATCTCTGCTGGAGTACTCGGGCAGCAGCTGGGTCTTTCTGCTCTATTCGGCCGTATTTATTGGGCTGTTATTTAATGGCTTGTCACGGGGGGCTCTGTATTTTGACACCTTTATTGGTGTTTTTTTGTGGCTCGGGTTTTGGTTGAAGACCGCTTTTCGAGTCGCGTTTATGGACGGAAAGTACTATGTGTCCACCGGTGCCTTTGATGGCTCTGGTGCCATGCATGATGCCGGGCTAATGGCGGCATCAATTGGCGGCTTGGGCTTTTTGTTGGCCTCTTTACTTCGGCGACAGATCTGGACTCCTTCCCGTGAATTGGAATCCTCGGGTAATCCTGCGCTTTATGCCTTCTATTTGCGTTTCAAACACCCATTATGGCTGGCGTTTGGATTGCTCACTCTAGGGGTGTGTATTAGCAATGTCTATTTTGGGTTTTATCAACGCGGGCAAGTTGCCAGAACCGTTTTGCCGTGGGGCCTAAATGGGATCTTCGCCTGGCTTTTACAGTTTGGCCTTGCCTCGATTGCTGCATTTTTCATTCATTTCGAGCTTCGTGAAAAGGAACGCTTTACCTGGGCGGCGCTGTTTTTCCCGCTTTTTGAGTCTTTTTCCAGCAATCTGTCGCTTTTCAGTCGAGGCATGATCCTGAATGTCTCTGGTTTTTTGGCAGCGGGTATTCGTGTAATAGCAGTCAGAAAGGTGCCCTGGGTGGTTCCTGTTTTTCTCGGCGGCGGGGTTTTTATAGGGTTATTTGCCGTTTCGGTTTATGGGGTCAATGAGCTTCGGATCGGTTCTTATGTAGAAGGAATCGAGACGATGGCTGCCCAGAAAGACCCTATCGAACCGGCCACTCTTCGCTCTGAGGATTCCCCCCCTGCAAGTGCCAAGGTAGTGAAAAGCCCTGAGGTGGAGGAAAAAGATGACTGGCCGGCTTACGTCGGTAGTGGGGAGGGGGCAGAGGAGTGGCGACGCAGCGTGCGCCGTGAATTGATGGTGAGCCTGTTTCTGGATCGCTGGGTTGGGGTGGAAGGTGTTCTTGCGGTGACTTCATCGGATCAGCAAGGGTGGCTGCTATGGGAGGATGCCTGGGCCGAACGCTTTGAGGCAGGCTCCTTGACGCTGTACGACAGTCGCTTGATTGACTCTCCTTACAAGGACGATGGGGCCAATAGCGACAGAAACCATTTTGTGTCCCTGCCAGGCATCGTGGCTTTCGCCTGGTACCCCGGGGTTGCCTGGTTTGCGCTGCTTGTGTGTTTTTTGGCAGGAGTGACGGGCGCGATCCTGGAAGCTGTCATTTGGTACTTGGGGGCGGCCAATCCGTTCCTGACCGGTCTGTTATCCCAGGTTGTTGCGTTTCGATTTGTCAGCTTTGGTTATGTTCCGGCGCAGAGTTATCTTCTGCTTGGGACCATGCTCCTGAATGTTTTTATGATCTACCTTCTTGAAAGAGGACTTCATCGAATCAGGGAGCGGGCGAGATGAAGCTGTGTTAATTCGCACAGACTCGATATTCCGCTTCATTTTAGTGATGATGGCTACAAGCAGTGCCGCATGAGTTGGAAGTGTTTAATCGAAGGCATTTTGAGCCGAATGGGCCAGCTAGCCATATTTTCCGTTCGGCTGCGAAATCCGATCTGACCCCCAACCGGTCGGGCGACCCGTTTTGGTGCGGGCTTCACAACTTAGTTGGGCCTGCGTACCATTCGGCCTTTTAAAAGGATTGGCGGCTCTATGCTAGGTCTTATTATTTGCATGCGAGGTGTATATGAACCAGGTTGATCTCAAAGATCTCGCCGAACGCTGTGTCAGTAGAGTAATGGCGGTTGAATGTGAACAGGATCCGTACAAGCACATTGTGGTAGACAATTTTGTGCCTGATGATCTGGCGAAACGCTGCATGGATGCTTTCCCGGGGCTTGAAAACCCAGTGTGGGAGCATGAAAGCGATACGGATATCGAGGTGAAATCCCGCACTACATGGAAATCCGAGTTCGATATACCAGAGCACATAGTCGACGTTGTCAGAATTATGAACTCTGCGCCCTTTCTGAAAGCGTTGTCTGAGAAGTTTGAGATACCCAAGTTGGTTGCCGATAGTTATTTCACCGGTGGCGGGCTAAATGTGACCCAGCGTGGAGGGTTGCTTGATGTACATGTCGACGGCAACTACCACGATGCTACCGGGTTGAACCGTCGCATGAATGCACTTCTGTATCTGAATCCTGAATGGGAGGAGGGATGGGGCGGTGAATTTGGCCTTTATAACGAAGATGGCTCGAAGCTGATTAAAAAAATCGCTCCTGTTTATAACCGGCTGGTGGTGTTTGATTCCCATGATTATAGCTACCACGGGTTGCCTGATCCGCTGAACTTTCCCGCGGGTCAGCAAAGAAAATCTGTGATCCTTTATTACTACACGGTGGCACCACGCCCTGAGGGGCAGATTTCAGTGCAGAAGCCACATAGTGCGCTGTGGGTTAAACGTAATCATAATGATAAACGTGGAAACAAAGAACGAAAGTTTACTTGAGTCGAGTCAGCTGACGCAGTAGAGAGCCTACTGTATAAGCCTGGCAATGTGGTGGAAAGCGATGGCCCTCCTTTTAGCGGTGCCTTCCGATGCCATCTTCCATTGCTTCCGGTTGGCATGCACCTTGGCAGGGAGTTGTTGAGAATTATAAAAAAACCTGAATAACAAGGTAAGGAGTTTTCTGCGTCCGCTGTACAGAAAGCTTTATTGTCATGGTGCCAGTTTTCCACTGGCTGTCTTTTGTCATGTGGCAACAGGGGGCTGTTGTCGCAGTGAGCGGAAGTGGGCTCTGCCACGGTGGATATTACGGTTTATCGCACGTTCATTCTTGATGACGAAGGCCACATAAGCCCGCCAGAGCAAGTTATATAGGTTGAAAAGCGTTGCTTTCGATTACATGGACGTCTGCGGGGCCTCATTGTGGTAGCTTCCTGGCCGTAGGCAATAAAGGGGAGACAAGGATAGCCTCCTGTTCCGGATGATTTGGCGTTGGATAAAGTTTCGTATGCGAATTTTGGTGTTGTCCCAGTACTTTTGGCCAGAAACATTTGTTATTCATTATGTTGTTGAAGAGCTGGTTAAGCAGGGGCATGAAGTAACCGTTGCCACGGGTAAGCCCAATTATCCTGATGGAAAGGTGTTTCCTGGGTATAAAGCTGCCGGTCTGATGAGAGAACAGTATTCAGATAAAGTGGATGTCGTTCGTGTTCCCCTTTGGCCAAGAGGGGCTGGTGGCGGGAAGAATCTCATTCTTAACTATCTTTCCTTTGTGGTCTCCGGCTGTATATTTTTCCCGTGGATGCTGAGGGGAAAGTCGTTTGATCATGTTTTTGTCTTTGCGCCATCTCCGGTTACACAAATTATTCCTGGTATTCTGATTAAGTGGATAAAGCGCGCATCCTTGTCTCTTTGGGTCCAGGATTTATGGCCAGAAAGTCTGGTTTCTACAGGTTATGTAAAGAATAAAATAGCGCTATCTGTAATTCGATCAGCTGTGAAATGGATGTATTCTTGTTGTGATCGTCTCTTAGTTCAATCAAAAGGGTTTTATGCCGGCCTACAGGGGTTTGGCATGAATGATAAAATTCGTTATTTACCAAACCCGACTTTCGATATGCGAGGCGGGGGGCGTAAACCTGATGGGAAGCTTGCAGAAGCACTGGCTGAGGGGTTCTCCGTCGTTTTTGCAGGTAATCTTGGTTCCGCACAATCCTTGGATACGATAATTGATGCCGCTACTCGCCTTTCTAATGAAGGTGATATTAAGATTTTTCTGTTTGGCAGTGGCAGTAGGGAATCCGAGATCAAAGCAGAAATAGCACGGCGAAAACTCGGAAATGTCATTCTGGCTGGGAGGTACCCACTCGAGGAAATGCCAGGGATTTACCAACGTTCGTCTACGTTGTTGGTCACCTTGAAGGATGAGCCGGCCTTTGCACTGACGATTCCTGGAAAATTACAAGCTTATATGGCTGCTGGGCGCCCGATTATTGCCTGTCTGCCTGGTGAAGGCGCGAGACTTGTTTCGGAAGCCGGTGCCGGGATTGCCTCTCCAGCTGATAATGGCGAAGCGCTCGCCGACACTATTATAAAAATGAAGCAACTGGCTCCGGAAGAGCGCAATTCCATGGCTGAGAATGCGCGAGCTTATTATCTTCAGAACTTCACGGTCGAAGCGGTGTCTGCCTTGTTGGTGGAGCAGCTATCGGAGATTGGAATGAGTGGAGATAAATAATGCTGGGTCTGGCGTTTCCTCTGGCATTTGTCACGAATACCTATGCGCTGGTTCTGGTGATGATAGGTGTTGGCCTTTTGGGCCGTCCGGAGATGGCTTCAGATCTGGCTGTGGTTCATGCAGCTACCGCTGCTACGCTGTATGCGCTTAGTGGCAATGCAAGAAGTCTTGTCCTTTCCAGTGATCAGGGTGTATCGGTTAGTGACTTACTTCGGCTCCGTTTGCTGTTGATTTTGCCTCTTTTGCTGGTGGCTTTTGTGATCAGCAATGTTCTTATCACTTCAGGCGTTCTGTTTACTGTTTTGCTGATCTTGCGTCGGGGTTGCGAATGGCTTGCTGAGATTTTGTTATCGGGACTTGAGAGTGATCAGCGTACCGATTTTGCCCTTAAGTATGGTGGGCTTCAATTTGCGTTGGTGCCTCTCATCGTTGGGGGATTGATTCTCTTCCCTGAGATGTTCTGGGTCTATTTGTTGCCATGGGCTTTTTCGCCACTACTTTTCAGTGGAGTGAAAGGCGCATTGTCGAGCGGAGGCTTCGAACGTCAGTCGTTATGGAGCCTGGGGGTAAGAATCCTTCCCCATCTTGGCTCCTCTGCCATTATCGGTGTCAGTGTTTATCTTTTTCGCGCATTTATCATCGTTATCGTTGGTAGTAGTGTTTCCGGAGTTCTGTTTACTGCTTTCGCGATCGGCGGGATTGTGGGCGGGGTGCTTCCCCAAGCCTTCGGTCCTGCGCTTGTGCACGCCAGTGGCGGCCGGCCTATCTATACGATGCGTCTTGGCCAGCTTTACCATCTTCTTAATTTTACCGCGTGTCTTGCCGGAATCGCGCTGGTTGTTCTTCAGTGGGCAGGGAGTGGGTGGCTTGGTGTTTTAAATCAGCCCCCCATTTTCTGGTATGCCGCAGGGTTTTCGTTAATCGGTGGGGCGGTGATGAGTTATGCTCTTCTTATTCGCTTCAGGATACTTCAGGGTAAGGGCGGGCGAGACGTTTTTTCTGCTGATCTATTGGCTAATGTGGCCTTGATTCTCAGCGTTCCCTTTCTTTACGCGATTGCCGCTGAACAGGCGCTGGTCTGTTTGATTCTTTTTAGTGCGATTTTGTCTTTGGTTTTCTACCTCACGCAGGATCGGACACCCGTTGATCGACTCCCGTCTTGGTTAAAGCCCTATCTTCGCCGAATCGCCACCTTTGTACTGCTCTCACCGGTTTTCTTCCTCGTTGATGGGTCATTATTTTATTCCGCCAGTCCTTATTATGTCAGCTCTGGCAAGCTTTCTGAGCTACCGTTCCCAATTTCGATTTTGGCTATCGGTGCTTTGATTGTGCTGTTTGCCAAATATCAGAGTGCGAAGCTGGCCCTGAATTTCATGTTTCTTTCTTTTATCGCCTTGTTTCTGTCAATACTGGTTCGCTCAACGGGTGAATCGGGTATTCAGCAGTCCGAGATGCTGTCCATGGTGCAGTATTTGTCGCCGATTTTGGGTTTGTGTCTGGGGATGCAAGTGTGTAATGGCACAGAGGTAATCAAGGATGTGGCCAAAGGCGCAGGAATTCTTCTGGCTATACTGATTCCATGCCAAGTGATCATCACTTGGCAAAATCACGGCGGTATTATTATCAACAATATCGGCAGGATGACTATATACCAGGGGTACCAATATGTCCCTCTCATGATGGTTAGCTTCTATCTGATAGGACTTTATTCGCTTTGGGCGTCAAGATTTTGGCGATATTTGTTCATTACTCTTTCGCCGTTTGTTTTGCTGTATGTAGTGATGTCCTTGTCTACGGCAGCCTTGTTCACGTTTGTGACGGCCTCTTTGGTCTTTGTATTTTTGCGGCTATTCAGAGCCCCAGGGGATTGGCGTGCAATTGCACTGTTTTGTGCTGTGACTCCTTTGCTGCTGGCAGCTTGGTCTACTGGCTTCTTGAGTTATGTCGCTTTGATACTTCCTACAGCGACTGAATCGGGCGAAATGCTGTCTTTCTGGGACAGAGTTAGCTTGGCGGGCCTACAGAGGCACGAAGCCTGGAGTGGCGTTGTCAGTGAAAAGGCAGAATTTAGCAATCTTGCCTCAAGGGTCGAGATGTGGGGTTACTATCTGGATGAGGTAACAGCTACTTGGAAGACGGTGCTTTTTGGTGTTATGGAGGATTCGCCTTACCCCAGTGCGCATAACTATTTTCTTGATTATGCCTACGCCTTTGGTTTGGTTGGTCTGTTGCCTGTGCTGTGTTTGATTTTCTTGACGGCTTACTGGGTGCTTGGGCGTTGGCGCCAGGTGTGGGCAAGTCAGGAGTTGCTCGCTCTTGTCGGGGTGCTTGCCTGTCTTGTTTTGGTCGATAACATGCTTAAAGTGGGGCTTCGCCAGCCTTACTCTGGCATTTTAACCTTTTATCTGTGGGGGCTTCTGATCGTGAAAATGCTCCCTGAAAAGGAAGATGGTGGCGGTATTTCCGCGAAGATAGATTCTGCAAGGGGTCAGTGATGAAGGTTCTGGTTTTGGGCGCCTCAGGGATGCTGGGCAATGCCATGATGACGGTTTTGTCTTCGGATCCCGCGTTGGACGTCTGGGGCACGTTACGGCAGGGATCTGCTCGTCAGTTTTTCAGTAAAGAGCTGGCCGAGAGGCTTGTGTCAGGTGTTGATGTCCTTGATCCGGATGCGCTCAATGCCGTGATTTGCAAGGTAAACCCGGATGTCGTAATCAATTGTATTGGCCTGATAAAGCAACTGGCGGTTGCCAAGGATCCATTGTCGACTCTACCAATCAATTCCATGTTGCCCCACCGGCTTGCCCGGCTTTGCGAGCTTTCGGGAGCGCGGCTGGTACTGGTTAGTACTGATTGCGT
>CERE01104844.1_pt1 | contig 14290 bp, 13 predicted proteins | sample 530911 | NCBI WGS metagenome assembly CERE01 (sample SAMEA2621092, study PRJEB7988) | marine metagenome | biome: marine biome (ENVO:00000447); feature: mesopelagic zone (ENVO:00000213); material: "saline water (ENVO:00002010), including plankton (ENVO:xxxxxxxx)" | depth 800 m
CATACTCCCAAGCCAACAAAACATAGTCCCAACTGATATAAATTAAGAAGAGGCAGGTCGGCATCAATAAAAATAACGTACCGAACAGATTAATACGTTGCTGAATATGGGCAGGCCATTTGTGATAGAGCACATCAACCCGAACATGGCCATCTTGCTGCCAGGTATAGGCAGCACCAAGCATAAAGAGAGACGCGTGTAGATACATCACGATTTCTTGCATTGCAATGGAAGAGTAATCAAAGAGATAGCGCAAAATAACCACTGAACAGGTCACGATAACCATCGCAAGAGAGAACCAGCGGCACATCTTTCCTATGAATTGCGTGAAAGCTTGCAGAGAAGAAACAAATGTTTGTAAAGAAAATGACATGGAATGCTGTTAAATCTTATTATTGAATGGGCGGAATTATACCTAAGCTGGCTCTGTATCCCAGTAATAACGCGACGAAAGCGAATAAAAACCGAGATGCTGATTATAAGAATAAGAGAATCAACAACTTAGCTGTTTAGATTTAAAATAATTATTATTAAAAATAATGAAAAAAAGCATTGACGATATCCAATATGCTCTATATTATCTCGCACCAGTTAGCCGACATAGCTCAGTTGGTAGAGCAACTGACTTGTAATCAGTAGGTCCCGAGTTCGACTCTTGGTGTCGGCACCAAATACGAAAACCTCGTTATCATTAGATAACGGGGTTTTTTTATGCCTGAAATTTGGTAATTACTTTTTAGCTTTAAATTGGTGTCGGCCTAAAGACCGACCTAAGACGCGGATCTTATGTTATTACCGATATTTAAGTATTTGCAAAATAGTGTAGGTCGGCCTTTAGGCCGACATCACAAAGGATTTTAAGACAGCGCCACTGATTTTCTGAAACGGGAAAGCGCAAAAAGAAAGCATGCACTTCCGATACCCATTAAGGCAAGAAAATAAGGCCACACCACATCCCATCCAGCTCCCCTGTACAAAATAGCTTGCGCGAATTTCACGAAATGAGTCGTCGGCGCAATTAACATAATATTCTGCACAATATCAGGCATGCTCTCACGCGGAGTGATACCACCGGATAGCATTTGCAGTGGCAATAGAATAAGAATCATCAACAACCCTAGTTGAGGCATGGTTCTGGCTTGTGTGCCCAATAAAATTCCTAGTGACGTCGTCGCAAATAAGTGGATTGCCGCTCCTAATAAAAATAACCCTGGAGAACCGCTAATCGGGACCTGCAAGATGCCCTCAATCACCACAAACAGTGAGAAAGCGGTGAGCATTAGGATTACTAGACCATTGGCCCAGATTTTAGCGACTACGATCTCAAACGAGGTCAGGGGCATAACCAATAAGTGCTCTAGTGTTCCGTGTTCACGTTCGCGAATAACCGCTGCACCGGTGAGAATAATTGAAATCATGGTGATTACATTCATCAGCTCCATCACGCTGCCAAACCATACGCTCGTTAAATTGGGGTTAAACATGATGTGCGCTGATTGTTGGATCGGTAATGTGTATGTCGATCGGTAACCTTTTACGAATTCATTAATTTCACCACTGATAATACTTTGAATATAATTATCACCGATAAAGGCTTGTGACATACGTGTAGCATCGATACTGACTTTCATGGTGGGTTGTTTGCCCGCCAATACATCACGTTCAAAGTTTGGGGGGATATCTAGCACGAATGTATAAGTGCCACTGTCGAGGGAAGAATCAATTTCACTTAATGAAATGCTATCTGGGCTTTTGAAGTAGGGCGCATAAAACGCATTGGTGATGCGTTTGGATAGATGCGACTGATCTTCATCAACGACGGCGATAGGAGCATTATTTAACTCTAAAGAAGCCGCTGAAGAAACGACATAAATGAGTCCGGTAAAAGCAAAAAAAACAAACAGTAATAACACCTTGTCATGCCACAGGCTGCGCAGTTCTTTGATGCCAAGCTGAAGAATATTTCCGTGACGTTGCATGATTATTTATCCTGCTTCGGAAGTAAGAAAACACTAGCTAAAGTTAGCGCAGGGATAAAAGCTATCAAAGGAAAAATCTGAGTAGAAAGTTCAGGAAAGCCTAAGCCCTTGTTAAATACCCCGCGACAAGCCTCAAGAAAATAGGTTGTCGGAAAAAGCTTACTAATAATCGCCGCAACACCCTCTAAAGAAGAAACTGGGTTGATCAAGCCACAAAAATTTACTGCAATCATTAAAACAATCACTGTCGTTGCTGCAAGTGCCGCAATTTGTGTCTTGGTAAACGTTGAGATTAATAGCCCAACTCCTGTTGTGCTGGTTACATACAGCAGCGCAGCGATACTGAGAGCAGGCAAGCTTCCTTTAAGGGGAACGCCAAATACGTATACCGCAAGTGCAACTAAGCCGAAAAAGCTAATCATACTCACAAGAATATAAGGTAGCTGTTTTCCTATTAAAAACTCTAATCGAGTTACCGGCGTTACATAAAGGTTAGTTATTGAGCCGAACTCTTTTTCCCTCACTACCCCCAGAGCCATCAAAATAGCAGGTATAAATACCAGTAATAACGGAATAACAGCGGGTACCATGGCTTCAATGCTTTTGAAGTCTTGATTGTAGCGATAGCGCGATGCAATGTTGGCAGGCACTAAATTAGGCACAGTGCCATAAGTACGCAACGAAAGGTCTGTGAGGTATGCATAGTAAGTACCTGTGACATAACCTTGTATAGTTTCTGCCCGGAAAGGCATTGCACCATCAATCCAAGCAACTATTTCGGGTTTTCTATTGCGCTTTAATTGACGTCCAAAATTAGGGGGAATCTCAATCGCGATGCTTAGTTCACCGCTGCGCATTCGCTGTTCTAGTTCAGCAGGGCTATGAATATCCTCTTTTTGAATGAAATAACGAGACCCTGCCATGTTACGAATATAATCGCGGCTTTCAGGGGTCTGGTCTTGATCAAATACAGCAAAGCTAAGGTCTTCTACATCGAATGTGATGCCGTAGCCAAGAATAAGCATCAGAATGATGGAGCCTAACAAAGCAAAAGTTAGGCGTATGCTATCTCTCCAGAGTTCGAGCGCTTCTCGATGAGCATAACCAAAGAGCCTGAGTAAGCTGAAGGAAGTATTGGCGTTGTTTTCTTGACCAGAAGGAATCGCGGCCAATGAATGAGTATCATCATCTTGAGTTACCTGTACGACGGGAGTAGACGATTGGGCTACGGCTTCTTCGAGATAAATGATAAAAGCTTCTTCTAGCGTTTCTACATTTCGAATCTCACAAAGTGCAGCGGGCGTATCGCTTGCCAGTATCTTACCGGCATGCATTAGAGAGATACGATCACAGCGGGCTGCCTCATCCATAAAGTGAGTCGAGATGAAGATAGTTACACCTTGCTCGCGCGATAGTTCTATTAATAACTTCCAGAAATCATCTCGAGCGACAGGGTCTACCCCAGACGTGGGTTCATCAAGGATCAGTATTTCGGGGCTATGCACTACAGCAACTGCGAGAGATAAGCGCTGACGAATACCCAGTGGTAAATCGGCCGGAAAATCGTTGCGATATTCTTCTAAATTAAAGCGTACGATTAACTCTTCGGTCCGGTGTTCTATTTGTTCTGTGGGTAAATGGAATAAACGGGCATGCAATGTTAAATTTTGCTGTACCGTAAGCTCGCTATAGAGTGAAAAGGCTTGTGACATAAAGCCAACGCGCTTGCGGGATTCTATGTTTTTAGCATCTACTCTTTGGCCGAATAGCTTTGCTTCGCCGCTGCTTGCAGGCTGTAAACCGGTTAGCATTTTCATTGTAGTGGTTTTGCCACAACCATTGGAGCCTAAAAAGCCAAAAATTTCACCTTGTTCAATATCTAAGCAGACGTTATCAACAGCGGTGAAATCGCCAAAACGTTTGGTCAGGCCTGAAGCGGTAATTGCGAGCTCTGTGCTTTCATTGCGCTGTCGTAGCGGTACAACCAATGCTTGATGATCGTGCCGCTTTTCTTCAGGAAGAAGGGAAATGAACGCTTCGTCCAGACTGGTTTCCCCTGTTTCCTTTTTGAGTTCACTTGGGCTGCCTGTGCCAATAACTTTGCCATCATCCATGGCGACCAGCCAGTCAAATTCATCAGCTTCTTCCATATAAGCGGTAGCCACAAGAACGCTCATGTTTTTTTCGCGGCTACGAATGCGATCAATTAGTTGCCAAAATTGACGACGAGAAAGTGGATCAACTCCGGTAGTTGGCTCATCCAAAATTAATAATTCTGGGTCATGAATTAACGCGCAACATAAACCCAGCTTTTGCTTCATGCCGCCCGACAGCTTTTCTGCTGGGCGATGAGCAAAGGCTTCGAGTCCCGTGCTTTTTAGTAGGTCTTGAATACGATGTTCACGTTCTTCTCGTTTTTGGCCGAAAAGACGGCCGAAGAAGTCGATATTCTCAAAAACAGATAAAGTAGGATATAAGTTTTTGCCTAACCCTTGAGGCATGTAGGCAATGCGCGGAGAAATTGAGTTACGAAAGCGGCTGTTGTGCATGTCACCACCCAGCACTTTAACGTCACCCGCTTGAATTGTCCGTGCACCTGCAATTAGCGCCAATAAACTGGATTTCCCAACGCCGTCAGGGCCGATCAAGCCCACCATACTTCCGGCAGGTAATGCTAAATTGATATCTTCGAGGGCAAAGATATCACCATATCGATGGCTTACTTTGTTAAGTTCTACAATACTCTTCAGCTCTGCCGCGTCAGTCATTATTCAGGCACTCTTACCTGCAGTTGCTCTGGCCATTCTGCCTGAGGGTTTAATAAAACATAGGCAAGCCCAGGAACGCCGGTTTTTACTTGCTCGACATGATCTTTAAGGAGCGTTGAATCAATTTTTACTTTGATGCGAAACATAAGCTTGTCACGCTCGTTTCGTGTTTCTACTGATTTTGGGGTGAATTGAGCCTGCGCTGATACAAACGTGACTTTAGCGGGCAGAGTATATTGCGGAATCGCATCAAGAATAATTCGTGCTTCGGAGCCAATGGTGACTCTCCCTGCTTCAGAGGTTGGCAGGTAAATACTCATATAAACATCGGTGAGATCGAGTACGGTTAAGACCTTACCACCGCTGCCTAATACTTCTCCAGGCTCAGTAAGTCGATATAAAACACGACCATCGATTGGAGCCTTGAGGGTACTGTCGTCAATATTATGTTGAAGTCGCTGAATACGCGCTTGAGCGGCTTCTATTCCTGCGTCAGATAATACAACATTAACGTTAGCGGCTTTTAAGGCGGCTGTTGCTGATGCGAGAACGGTACGCTGTTGATCCACTTTTTCTTTAGGGATATTGCCACTTTTTTCTAACTGCAAAGATCGCTCTAGTTCAGTTTTCGCAAAGGCCAGCTCACTTTGGTGTTGCTCAACAATGGCAACTGCATATTCACGAGATAAATTAGCTTCGCGTAATCCCGCATTCGCTTCACGTAATTGAGCGTTAAGGTCGTCAGTGTCAATCACCGCTAAGGACTGATTAGCTGCAACCATATCGCCTTCTTGAACGAATACATCTACTAAGCGACCGGGAAGTTTTGTTGCTATATCATATTCTGTTGCTTCAATTCGACCGTTACCGTACGCAACGCTGTTAGATAAGCTTTTTGAAAGGCTATCTGACTGCAACATTTGCCAGCCATACCAGCTCCCACCCGCAATTAATGCTAGAGCAGCGATGGAACTGAATGATTTTATTGCTGATTTCATCGGCATGTAAGTGGCTCCAAGTATAAAATTCTATATGTAAGAGTAAAACAGTTTTAGCTTACATCATCATTACATACTAAGACTTTACTAGATGCCATTTATTGATATTGCTTAAGTTTTATTACTTTTGATAAAAATAGTACTTAAGCATTAACCGTATTAAAAATGCACCTGCATTGATACCGAATATCCTGAACTCTGTTTACTCAAGCTATATTGCCACTCACCCGCTTGTGGTTCGCCTTGATACATACCCCAAGCGGCTTCTGCCGCTAATTTAATTATATCAATACCCGCAAGCGTATTATTGCTAAGAGCTGAGGATTCTGACCAGTTACCATAAGAAGAATCTTGTTGCTCAATCCAATAAGCATTTAGATGCTCTTCTCCGCTTTCATCTGCGTAGCAGGACGAGAAGGTGAAAGGAGCGCAAAGGCAGGTTAAGCATGCAGCGCAGGGCTTTAACCAAGACTGGCGTCGCAACGCTCTGTTTAAAACCTTTTGCTCGATATATCCAAGTGCGATTAAACAATGCCCTATGGGTTCTCCATGAAGGGCTTGATAGTCTAAAGCGCTTGCTAACTGCTTTTCTGTAATAGTTTGTTGGGCCAATAATATTTGCCCGAGCCTAGTAGGAACTTGCTTCATGCACACCTCCTAAAATTACTTACTTTTTATAGAGTGGCACAAGTCTGTTTTTTAACCAGCTGCATTGGTTAACAATTGGTAACCCTATGTAATGGAAAATACTGGAATGGAACGCTACTCTAAACTGATGAATAATTAGACAGCTTTGTGGAACAATTGAGGTGTTAGGGTAATTTTTATGACAGAGACGACAGTGTGGCAACAGCCTATTATTTGGCTGGCAGAATGGATGAGGCCTTATAACCGTGAAATCGCCACAGCAATGATTGCAACATTGCTCGTGATCTTTGGTGGTTTTATAAATAACACTCTGAGGCGGCTTGTTCGTAAGCAGATTATTTGGGTAAGAGTTGCTGCTTTTATAGGCTTATGCACATTTGGATACGGCGCATTAACTATATGGCTTACACCGATTGTCGCTGTATATTTAATAAAGCAAAGTGCGGTTATGTATGTGGTGAGTATAGTGCTGAGCTTTGTTTTTATTGGCGTGCTTGCGGAGAATTTTCAGAAATCGAAACAGTAGGCTTTAAAGGTAAAAAGAGGAAGCAGTACATTTTTCTAATCCTTTAGAAAATAAGACGGGAGAACATCCTGTTCTTCCCGTCTCAGCACCCTAGCAGCCATCCAATGGCTAACAATCTTCCTTGAAGCAGTCCGTGGCAATAGTGTTATCCTTAACCGTTACATCCTGTAACGCTGCCGTCCTTGTGCATTAAAGTTAGCAGAATGTAAAAAAGTGAAAACCCTAATTTTCACCTGAAAAAATCAAACCTATTTTTGTAATTATATAATATCCATATAAATCAATAGCTTAGGTGTTATCTTCGCTGTTTTTAGTAGATGACGCGTATATACTACTGACATAGTCTTACTCTTCGTGTGAGATATGTCGCACACGTGCCCAGGGTTATTTCTCACAATGAAAAACTAACCATTTGGTTAAAATCGGCCATACTTAGGTAAAGTCACGTATCTAAGGCTCTATTGAGTGAATACACTGTATTGTTTTTTGGGAGCCGAAGGATTCATTTTCCTCAAAAGAGGCTACCTGCCTTTTCTCGATCCGGCTCAACTTATAGATCCTTGGTTGCAGCCTCAAACTGTCTATCAACATCAGGCTACGCCTAAGCTTGCTGCGGAAGACTTCCGTCAGCATTTACAGCAGAAGTATCAAGAGTTACCTGATAATTTGCGAGCTATGATCAGTTTCGAATATTTCGAGCAGCAATCATTAACTAAACGAGAAGAAATTGAGCAGTCATTGGTTGTAGAGAAACATCAGCAAGTTTTGCAGCCTTTTGCATATGAGTCGGTTGCTGACTGGCGTGTATTTAGTCTTTTTTCCACGTGGCAGCCGACTTATTTATGGCAGCAATTTGGTGCTTCTGGAAAAGGTATGGTGCTTGAATTCGATCTTTCAAAAAGCGGCTTTAAAACCGACTCCTATAATCAACATGCTCAACACTTATCTAAAATTAAGAGAGTTCAGCATTGGCAGCCATTGGATGATTTATATTATTTATTTCATCGGCCGCGCGAGGATGAGGCTGACGAACTGGAATGGCGACTTTTGCGTAAATTGGATGCAGCGGATCGCCAAATTGAAGTGAACGGAGCAAACAGGGCCATGTACAAGGTGCCGACCAAGGCCGTTAAGCGGGTGATTCTAGGCTTTGGTTGCAGTGCGGAATATTGTCAGCAGGTGAAGCTTTATTTAAGTCAGGATATTTTCTATCGTCATTGTGAGTGTGTGCAAGCGCAATTAGATCCACAGACCATGCGCTTGCAGTTGGTGGCTATCTGAGCTTTTTGCCTGAGGCATTCACTTTGGCTCCAAATCCTTGAGGATCAGCAAGTTCGCCTTCTTCGTCCATCTCTGGATATTCCCAGCCTAGCTCTTTGCAGATACGCGTATAGAAAGGATGGCTCCATTCGAATAACTGGCGCTCATAATCTGCGTCTGAGATACGGCGCTTATCAAACATACCTTTCAACGAACGTTGGCGCTCAGCTTCACTTAATAATAAAGCAGCGGCTACCGATACATTAAAAGATTGCACCATGCCCAGCATAGGAATGGTTAAGTGTTCGTCAGCCATTTCTGCGGCGACATCAGTAACCCCAGTTAATTCATTACCCATCATAATTGCGGTGGGTTGAGTAAAATCGTAAGAACGGAAATCGATAGCACGTTCACTGAAATTTGCGACGCAGACTTTAAATCCCTTACTTTGTAGTTGGCTGATGGCATCCTCGGTGGTGCGATAAGTATCAACATCTACCCAGTTTTGGCTGCCCTTTGCTTTTCCGCGAAAAGTTCGGTAATTATCATAAGGCCAAATCGCGTGAACTTTTGGTACGGCAAACGCGTCACAAGTTCGAATGATAGCCGATAGATTGTGGGCTTTATGGACTTCATCTGTGACTACAGCAAGATCTGGCTGGCGGCGACTGAGGGTTTCTTTGATACGAGCAAAGCGTTCGGGGGTCATGGAATTAGCCTTTTAGCTAGCCTTCATTGCGGCAGGTATTGTATAAATGAGCGCGATTTTAGCGATTAGAGCAAAAAAAAGGAAATTTATATGCGTGGCAATCCGTTACTGGGCTTTCGATACTTTGGCCGAGGGTTTTCATTATTATCAAATAAAGGTTTAAAGCGTTATGTCGCTTTTCCCATTCTAATCAATGCGATCCTTATGTCAGCGTTGATTTATTTTGGTGGTGGGTATTTAGTAGAAAAAATTGAGGGGTTGGTGGATTGGTTACCCAGCTTTTTATCTTGGTTATATTGGCTGATTTTACCCGTATCTGCGTTGACGCTTATTTCGATTACTCTCTATTTTTTTAGTGCAGTGTTGAACTTGATCGCAAGTCCTTTTAATGGGCTGTTAAGTGAAGCGGTAGAGACTCAAGTTTATGGTGCGAAAATTCCGGATGAATCCGTGACGCAGTTAGTTATTCGAACCCTGTTACGGGAATTGAAAAAACTGGGTTATTTCATTCCACGATACATTGCTCTTCTTATTATTAGTTTTATTCCTGTGATTAATGTTATTAGCCCCGTTTTATGGTTTGTATTCGGAGCTTGGGTGTTGGCATTACAGTTTTTGGATTATGCCTTAGATAATAACGGACACAGCTTTGCAGATTTGCATCAAGCCTTGAAATTACAGCCGCTAACGAATTTGGGTTTTGGGGTAATTGTCGCGTTCTGTTTTATGATTCCTGTTTTGAACTTGTTTGTTATGCCAGCCGCAGTGTGTGGTGCGACTCTTTATTGGAGTGAGCAAATTAAAGGGAATTTCGAGCCTGCGAAGTAGTCACTTTGAACTATGCTCATATTAAAATGAGTATAAATTTAAGGTGCAAGTAATGAAGGCGCTTAATGTTTTAGTGGTCGATGATGCAGCATTCATTCGTGACTTAATTAAAAAAGCCATGCGTGACAGCTATCCTAGTTTCAAAATCCATGAAGCTGTTGATGGTAGGAAGGCTCAGTCGATCCTTAAAGGAAACCCCATCGATCTGGTGTTGTGTGATTGGGAAATGCCTGAAATGTCTGGGCTAGAACTGATTACCTGGATGCGCTCTGAGGAGCGCTATGCCAAAACTCCCTTTATGATGATTACTAGTCGTGGGGAGCGCGATCATGTAATTAAAGCCGTTACTGCTGGCGTGAGTGATTACATTGGCAAGCCGTTTACGCGAGATAACTTTCTTGGCAAAGTGAATAAGCTGTTGGCCAAATTCCATGGCCTTTCTGAACAGAATGCGACACAACAACCGGCGCCGGCTCAGGATGCTGGCATGAGTGCTTTAATGGGTGGGGCTTCCACTAATACTCCCCAAAAACCTGCCCCCAAGACTGCTACTCAGGATACTGGTATGAATGCTTTAATGGGTGGATCTTCTGTGGCAACACCAAAAGCGGTAGAAAAGGGCCCTGCTTCTAGTAAGGCGAAGGCGAAAGGAATTGCTGAGTTACGCTTTGGTTCTGGAGGAAGTGCTAAGTGTGTGATTAAAGATATTAATCTTCAGGAGATGTCAGGTGTTTTTAAGCGCGAGGGTGCGATTCCACAGCTATTAGAGCAGGCAGTATTAGATATTGTTGATCAAGATGCAGGGCAGGTTGCTCGTATTAATTGCTATATCCGTATGTTACAAGCAGTAGAAAGTGTAGCCGATGCGCAAACGATCAAAATAGTCATTCGTTATGTCGATGATGACCCTCAAAAGCTTGATACCTTGTCGCGCTTCATTGCTAAAGTCCGCTAAAGCACTTTATTTAGTCTATAAAGATGCTTAGCAGGTGAAGATATTTAGCCGACTAAGACGTTCTGGTTGAAAAGCGGTAGCCTGTGCCACGAACGGTTTGAATCAAATGTTCGTGAGCGCTGCCTAGAGCTTTTCTCAGACGACGAATATGAACGTCGACAGTTCTCTCCTCTACATAAACATTACCACCCCAAACTTGATCTAACAGCTGAGTCCTAGAATATGCACGTTCTTGGTGGGTCATGAAAAACTGCAGCAAGCGATACTCAGTAGGGCCTATATCAACAGAAGCTTGATTAGCGGTTACTCGATGGCAAGTTGGATCAAGTAATAAGCCTTCAATCTCAATAGCTTCCTCAATACCTAGAGGTGTTGCTCTGCGTAGCACGGCTTTTAATCGGGAAACCAACTCTCGAGGAGAAAAAGGTTTGGTAATGTAATCATCTGCCCCAGAGTCTAATCCTTGTATTTTATTATCCTCTTCGCCTTTAGCAGTAAGCAGGATAATTGGGATTTCTTTGGTGAGATCATCACGCTTTAAACGGCGGGTAAATTCTAGACCGCTAGTGCCGGGCAGCATCCAGTCGAGTAGGATCATGTCAGGCTTAGTATCAATAATGCTTTCATGAGCATCTTTGCAGTTGCTAGCTTCTATGTAGTTATAGCCAGCCATTTCTAAAGCAACGGCAATCATTTCACGGATAGCCGATTCATCGTCAACGATTAAAATTGTTTTGCCAGTAGTCATAGGCTGAATATCACATAGTTGTCATAAATTAAGGTTTTATTACAACCTAGCTTTGTTACAGCGATGTGACAGTTTTAAAATTAATTGGTATGCGCATTACTTAAAAATAAGCCAACACTAAGCCCGTTAGCACCGCAACACCAACCCAGTGGCTATTAATAAAGCCTGCAAAGCAGCCAGCTTTATCTCTAGAGCGAATAAGCCATTGTTGATAAACCATTAGTCCAGAAGCAACGACTAAACCTGCGTAGTAAAAGGCATTTAAGGCTAATTCAGAGCCGAGAAGAAACAGGCAGAAAATAGCAATGATTTGTAAAATACCAATCATCACTTTATCGGCATCTGCGAATAAAATGGCCGTTGATTTTACGCCTATTTTCAAATCGTCATCGCGATCAACCATGGCATACATCGTATCGTAAGCAACCGTCCAGCTTAGGTTTGCAATATAAATTAGCCAGATGAATTTAGGTAACGCATCAGCTTGTGCCGCAAAAGCCATCGGAATTGCCCATGAGAAGGCCGCGCCGAGGAAAACTTGAGGTAAATGAGTGTGACGTTTCATGAAAGGATAGATTGCAGCTAACGCAGCTCCTGCGAACGACAGCTGAATGGTCAGTCTGTTGGTGAATAAAACCAGTACAAATGATGAAACTAATAAAACAGCGAATAATATAAGTGCTTGCTTGCTGGTGACAGATCCCGTTATCAGCGGTCTCGCTACAGTACGCGAGACATGGCCGTCGACATGGCGGTCGGCATAATCATTAATGACGCAGCCAGCAGAACGCATAAAAATTACGCCTAAAATAAAAATAACCAAAATTGAAAAATCAGGAATGCCTTCTGCTGCAATCCATAAAGCCCAGAGTGTCGGCCACAGCAATAAATAGATACCGACAGGCTTATCGAGACGCATCAATTGCCAGAAAGGCTTTATCTTCGCCCAAAGTTCAACAATGGCAGGCTGCTGTAGAAAGTTATGGTTTGCTGTCATGGGGTGTCTTTTATGGCTTCTATGTGAAAGATAGTATGTTACTAAATAGTTATTTAGTTGGCATTGGTTGTGTAAATGCTTCTGTCACTAATATTGGCTTATTCTTTAGATAAAATACCGAACGCCGAGCCCAAGATAAAGAGAGTTTATTATTAGCTACTCGATAAGCGCTCATTTTTCCGCGGTGCATTTGAGGGTGCTGAAACAAATAAGCACCTAATGGCTTATTGCCTAAGTTCTTTAGTTGGCACTCATTGCCCGTCAATGTTTCTTTTGGCACGCAAGTCCGAGCATATACCCAAGCCTCACCTTTAACTTTGAGTGCGACATCCCGACACCAGGCAACATTCTGATTCTTTGGGTAGCCTAGAGATAAAGATTCCTGCTGACTTAGCTTTCGCCAACCTTGCCACAGAACTTCAACACTAAAGTCACCGTTACTAATAGCGATTAATTGCGCCGTTAACGAACCTGAATTAAACAGGGTGGTTCGCCATATAGCTGGCACAGTAAAGTATTGGCGCTGGTTTCTCGCAGACCATGACGGGAAAGACTGAGAGAGATGGCGGCTAATTATGGACTGATATTTCATGGCGCGGAGCATGGATGAAAATTGACCTAAAGGCAAGATGCCTAATCATTTGTATTGATTTTTTAGCCGATGAACAGTAGGTTACGCTTGAATAAAACGTGATTATATAATTAGAAAGGAGTGGCGCTCATGAAGAAGTGGGAATGCGTAGTTTGTGGTTGGGTATACGACGAAGAAGCTGGTTGCCCAGAGGAAGGCCTAGCACCTGGAACAGCTTGGGCTGACGTGCCTGATGATTTTATCTGTCCAGATTGTGGCGTAGGTAAAGACGATTTTGAAATGGTTGAGATTTAATTCAACTATCTAGTATATTTTTAGTACAACATTCCACCTAAAAAAAGATAATTATTTATGTCGCAAGCTATTGCACCAGTCATTGTTATCGGGACCGGTTTGGCGGGTTATAACCTCGTTAAAGAATTCCGCAAACAAGATGCTCAAACTCCTGTATTGATGGTTACCGCTGATGATGGCCGTAATTACTCTAAACCTATGTTATCTACTGGCTTTACCAAAGGTAAAACAGCCTGTGATTTGGCAATGGCAGATGCGGGTAAAATGGCAGAGCAGTTAAACGTTACTATTCGAACGAATACGCGTGTAACAGCTATTGATGCAGAGGCGCATAAAGTCTTTATTGGTGCAGAACCGATAGAATATAGCAAACTGGTATTAGCATGGGGCGCTGAGCCTGTAGCAGCTCGCCTCGAAGGGGATGCTAGTGAACACATCTTTGCGATTAACGATCTTCAAGATTATGCGAACTTTCGTGCTGAGTTAGAAGGTAAGAAACGAGTATTAATCATGGGAGCCGGCTTGATTGGTAGTGAGTACGCTAACGATTTAAGCAATGGGGAATATGAAGTTGAAGTGGTAGCTCCAAGTAGTCAGCTTATGCCAGGTTTGCTGCCCGAACAGGCTGCAAGTGCCGTTCAGAAAGGGCTTGAAGGCTTGGGAGTTAAGTTTCATTTGGGGCCATTAATTACCCGAGTACACCAAACAGACAGTGGCTTGGTTGCAGATTTATCAAATGGTGAGCAAATTGAAACTGACATTATCGTTTCCGCCATTGGTCTCCGCCCTCGTTTAGACTTAGCAGTTAAAGCCGGTCTACAAGTTAATCAAGGTATCTGCGTTGACCGTACGCTACAAACCAGCGAAAAAGATATCTATGCATTGGGTGATTGTGCAGAGGTAGACGGTAAAGTCTTACTGTACGTAATGCCTTTAATGGCAGGTGCACGAGCGTTAGCCAAAACTTTAGCAGGTCAGAGCACTGACG
>CERE01186636.1_pt1 | contig 14178 bp, 14 predicted proteins | sample 530911 | NCBI WGS metagenome assembly CERE01 (sample SAMEA2621092, study PRJEB7988) | marine metagenome | biome: marine biome (ENVO:00000447); feature: mesopelagic zone (ENVO:00000213); material: "saline water (ENVO:00002010), including plankton (ENVO:xxxxxxxx)" | depth 800 m
CTAGACCATTGATTATTAGTAATTATTTGTGGGGATAGCTCAGACTCTGACCCTATTGATTTATGACCCTATTGATTTACTCATTGTTTTTATTATGCCTTTTGTGGGGATTGGTCAGTGGCTGACCCCTTGATTGTTGATACCAAGAAAGCATTTTCATCTAATTCCGAAAATTTACTCATCACTATCCTGAGTTATAACGCCGCCAGTAGGGGTGACAAAACCAGAGCGAAGCGGCGGTTTTGGCATCCCTCTGGCTGGCTTTGTTATACGTTTTTGAATAATTCTGATTGTTCATAGCTTAGGTCATGGTTTAAAACTTTATATAAACGTTCAAGCGCCTTGTATGTTTTTAAGTACTCTTCGTCACTTGGGATTAATGGCGAGTTTTCAAATTTCTTTGCCACTTCAGATGGAAGAAGGAAGCCTTCACTGCCGTCATCATCTTGAGCTAGCTCGACCTCTACTTCGGTGAAGAAGTCTTTACTATGAGCAACTTCATTTCGTAATTTTATTAGTGCAGACAAAAGTTGGTAGTCAGCGGACGTGTTATCAGTGACATATTTTCCACTTGATACAAGAAAGCCAATTGAGTCTAACTTACCCCTGAGACTCATAGCTAAGAATGCTTGAGCATGACGCTTGTAGTCTTCACGTGGGAACGTGTTATGCGACCAACTTACAATACTGTCATTTAATGCACTTTCTAAGGTTGCCGCCGCTGTAAGGATAAACGAATACTTTACTGGATTTCTTTTTATATCTTCATCTTCCATGTGATCCAGGAGGTAGTTTGCAGCAAGCAATAAACCTTGAGCGGAATTAAATATGAATGACATCTTTTCAGACATAATCACTCCATGACCGTATAAGAGTGTGTTTTATGAAGCCGTTGGCTTCATAATTCGGATTTAAGATTCTCAACCACCTGTTTTTTAATGAAATGTCGATTAATTTTTTTGATAAATAGAGCCAAAATGTTGAACTAGGTTGGAAAATTAGAGCCAAGACTTTGTTATCTTTGGAATGAATTTGTTTCACGGAAGAGGCAATTAGCATGGCAAAATCTCCATTTTTGAGTTCAATCGAATTTTTCAATGACTAACGTTAGTCATTGAAAAATTCAAAGATAATCCGTATTGAATCGAATATTTCATAGTTTTTAATGGCAAGCAACATCCAAAACATTTAAGTGACCGACTCATAGAACAACTTTTCACACATTTAGCAGTGAATCGGCATGTATCTGGATCAACCCGAGCAATCTAATCAGTAACTCAAGTTCGCTGCCTTTTTTCTGATTAGCTGTGATACTCAAGAGCTACTTGTTAGAGATTTCATTTGTTTTTCATATTTCAAACGTAGCTTTTTACTACTCATTAGGAACCTAAGATCATGGTACGGAGAACCCTCAGCTACTGAACAATAGATGTCAAACTCAACATCACCGGACAAAGCTTCAAAGGTTGAATAGTTAGAACTTTCGTTTTGTACCTGAAATTTTGACTTTACTAGAGAAGACAGGGTGTCAACTTCATTTTTACAAGATTCGAGACTGGAGTAAGCCCTCTGAAAACTCACATGACTTATCAGACCTGAATCCCTGGAAATTTGAACCTTAAAATCATTTACAGCTTTTATAGATGAGTTTTCAGGTAAAGGGACACTGAACATAATTACAGGTAAAGTTCCCCTATGTTCACCCGCAAACAGTGGTTTTATAGGAAACGGCTTACCAACTTCAATATCAAATAAATCTATGCTTTCAGAGGCTGGATACTCTATCTTTTCTTCGCACCCAATCAATATGAATAAAAATAAGAATGATGATAGGTATTTCATCTTCATGTTTAATCGCTACCAACTAAATTTGTGAAGTCACTGGCTCTTAATTTGGATTTAAACTTTTCAACCATTTTTAAGTTAAATCGAATCCTTCATGCTGACGAGGCGCTATAGTCGTTAAGCTCTCCAATCTCGACAGTATTGAACTGAATATTTCACAATTTTTGATACTAAGCAATAAAACGGAATAAATTTACCCTAGCCACAACCATTCACACCTTTATATTTGAAGCATTTCCAGCCTCACGCTACTATCTGATTTTCTCCAAGAAAAATACTCATGAAACGAAGCAAAGAAGACGCAGCGAAAACCCGACAGAAAGTGATTGATGCGGCGTTAAAGTTATTTGGTCAGCGTGGTTATAGTGGCACGACATTACGGCTGATTGCTGATGAAGCGGGTTGTTCGCGTGGACCGATTTACTGGCACTTTGCTAATAAAGAAGAGTTATTTGAAGAGATTCTGGCCTATTCTCAGGCACCATTAGAAAAACTGATTGCTCAATGTGATGATAGTCAGGCGCCCATTGAAGCAGCGAGTAACTTTGCCCGCCAATGGCTGAATTTATTATTTGAGGATACGTATTACCGCCAGTCTTTTGAGATTTTGTTGAATAAAACCGAATACACGGAATCGGTATCGCCATCACTGGAGCGTGAACGCGCCTTAACGGTGTCACTCATCACCACCTTTGCTGGTTTTGTTGAACGCTATCGCCAGCAATCAGATAGCAAAGCCAGTACGGATAGTCAGGTGGTGGCCATGTCCATGTATAGCTATCTGATGGGCGTAACACAAAGTTGGATGGTGAATCCCAAGCTTAATCAGCTTGAGGACAATATCGAGTTTTATGTGACTGAGTTTGTACGTTTATTACAAAGCCCTCAGTAAACACCAAGGGCTTTTTTTATTAAAAGGCAGTGAGAAAACTTAAGGCATCGACACCGACTGCTCTGCCCTCTTTTAGTGATGTTGTTACTTCATCATCACCGTATTCTTCAGCATAAATTCTAGCGACACGATGCTTGTGATAAGAGCGAGCTTGCTCCCAGAAAGTCAGTGTTTGTGGTGCGACTTTTTCACCCATTTCTTTGTGTAAAGCCGGTAGCTCATACCAGTTCAATATCGGTTTCTGATGATGGGCGTTGTGATAGCAAAAGTTCAGCACCAGCATATTCATCCACGGATAACGATGTGACAATAAGTTGCTGTAGGTATTGGCCTGCTCGTACTCAAAATCACGACGATGAGGGAACACGGCATCTGGATCATCCAGATTAAAAATGACCTCGTAGTTATGCTGGTAACAGTCCATAAAACGTAACACTGTGAACAACACGAGCTGAGCGACGCAGTACAACACAAACGCTTTGACACTAATCAATAACACCGCCAGCAATAAGGCGCCTCTAATTAACACCACAGTCAACACCCGAGCACGTTGATCACGTTTTGATTCAATCGCCCACGGTGCAAACACCAGCATGGTGTGCATCATAACTTCAATGGCTGGAATGTATGCCCATTCAGCTGCTTTAACGACCTTTTCCATGACGGGGTGTCGTTTTAAAAAGCTGCGGTAATCCCACACCACTGGGTCACAGTTATCGACATGGTGACGCATATGTTTGTATCGAATATCTTCAAAACGGCCGTAACAACTACCCGTTATCCAGTTAAGCACTTTGCCGAGTTTAGCGTTGTCCTTATTGTCTTTAAATAAGGCGTTATGACCACATTCGTGTAATAAATAAGCCGCGATAATCATGCCGTGAGCACAGGCCAGCATACCCAGAATATTGATTATCCAGTTATTGGCAAACATAGCTGCCCAGCCACCAAAATAGGTGACAGTGATATAAGCCAATACGCCGATACTGTATTTCACCCCGGCAGGATCACGAAGTTGAAATGCGTTAGCCATGTGACACCTCAGCTAATGTATTCGCTTGTTTCCATTGTTCAAAATGCTGCTGTTCGGTATGACCTATCCAGCTATTGATTTCCCAGAGGTCTGCAATGGGGGCATTGGTAAATGGCAGATGGTGCAAATAACCATCCGGACCAAACTCGGGAGTCATGGTGGTTTCTGTATAACCACGATCTCGTTGAGCAGTCCAAATGGCTTCCCAGCAACGTTGATGACTTTCCAAAGCCGCTTGATATTCGGGTGCTGCAGGATGTGGTACTTGTGGCCCCTGGTCATACCCTACCCGACTGTGAATATGATGAGCATGTTGAGCGGCTAGTTCGATGGCATCCCATTCGCTATCCATCAAGCGTTCACTGACCACCACCCAATGACTAAAATCACAGGTAATCTTGATATCTGGCAGGTGTTCTAATATCGCCATGGTATTCCATGGGCAATAAAAGCTGCGGCCTCGGTGTGTTTCAAACGAACATAACACACCATGTTTATCTGCAATATCCATGGCGGCTTTGAAGAAGTCGATACTGGTTTGAATCGGCCAGGCATCACAGCCACCCATCACATTCACAAATTGGGGTTTGAGCGATTTACCTAAAATAATTTGTGATTCCAGATCCGATAAATGCTCTTCAACACTAGCTCGCCGTCTTGGCACATACGAACCTGCTGTGCATATTTCCTGAATCCATTCGATATTGTGCGTATTCAGAGCCGCTTCCAAAGCAGGTAAATGACTTGGATCATCATGTTTGGCAGGCGCTTCCAGACCTGAAAACCCAGCTTCTTTTGCCATGCTAACGGCTTCTTCAATAGTACCGGTATGACCCCAGACTGTTTTGAAATTCTTCAGCTTCATTGTCATCTGTACGGTCTCTTCATTAATAAATAATATGAATGCAGCAAACAACATGCCAAAGTGTATGTATAAATATCAATAGTCATCAAAGCCTTATAATGACTTACATAGCAGCGAATGCCTTGTGTCTGATAATTTAAAAGTGGCGATGAAGAAGGTCTTTATTGCACTGGGTTTGTGCTGGCGATGTTAACTTTTGGGGCGATATCAAAAAGCAAAGAGAAGTTGAAGTGACAATAAAACTTTACCTTTCTAAACCCGCATTAACCTATGTCAGCAATAGAATTGATGAAACACTTTGCTATGACTATGGAAACACGCTTAATGACGAAGTATTTGATTATTACTTTTGATTTTTCAAATGCCCCAAACGTTGAAAAATCTTTGCCAGCATCGGCCAGAAAAATTCAGTATCAAGGTAAAACCTATTTTATTATTAATAAAAACGAGTATTTACGGCTCACAGGCAATCATATTGCCCGTTATTTGGTATCAAACCCGGTGCCAGAAAATAACTTTTAAAAGGAGTTTTTATGCATAAACAATGTATATCAGGCGTTTTTATCACACTGCTTTTTGCCATGGTGGCCCCATCTTATGCTGTTGATAACAGCATGGTGCCTAAAGAATTGGAAGACGCAATGAAGTCCTGCCGTGATTCTGCCCAGGGTAGTGTTGAATCATTCGATAGCTGTATGGAACAAAAGGGATTTGATGAAAAGCCACAGTCATCTGTACCTGCACCATCTAAAGAAGTTGATGAACAGCTGAAATCAGCCGTAAAAGACTGCCATGAAACTAGCAGTGGTAACCTCCCCGCTTTTGAAAATTGCATGGAACAAAAAGGCTTTAACAAACCAAGAATAGAAGCGCCAGACTAAACTCAGACTTTCCAGCACGACATGGATGTCGATTTTTGCCACTTTGCGATATTGGTCTATTCAGATCTCACTAGTATTGATAGCAGAAAAACAATACGACGAGGTCACTATGAATCACGCATTAGAAACATCCTATAAACCCGAAACCACACCTGGCGTTAAAGCCATTCATCCACTTGATCCACTCACGATAGAAGAAATTGCTATCGCTTCTGATTTACTCAGAAAAGAAAAAGGCTTGGGTGCTGAGTGTCGTTTTCCTTATGTGCAGCTTGAAGAACCGGCAAAAGCGGAAGTATTAGCTTTTGAAAAAGGTCAGCCATTTTCACGCCAAGCCTTTGCGGTAGTACTGGATAAAGCCACAGGTGATATTCATGAAGCGATGATTGATCTTAATACCAACACTATTACACGTTGGGAACAGATTGATCCTGAAGTGACCGGACAACCGGCCATCATGATGGAAGAGTTCTTCACCTGTGTCGATATCGTTCAGGCCGATCCTGGTTTTATTGAAGCGGTGAAACGTCGTGGCTTAACCGATAAAGATATTGAGACCATTCAAATTGACCCATGGTCATTTGGTTATTTTGGTGATGAAGAAAAATACCGTGGTCGACGCTTAATGCGAGGTGTGGCCTTCGTTCGTGATGAAATTGTCGATAATGGCTATGCAAGACCTATTGATGGTCTGGTGGCGATTATCGATTTAAATGAAGGCAAGGTCATCGAGTTGTTAGATGATGGTCAGAATATTCCCGTCCCCAAAACCAAACATAATTACGACACCCCATCACTGGCTAAACCACGTGAAGATTTAAAACCGTTACAGATTACACAGCCTGAAGGCGTTAGCTTCACCGTTGATGGCTGGAAAGTGAACTGGCAAAAATGGCAGTTCCGTTTGGGTTATAACCCACGCGAAGGTTTAGTCCTTAACCAATTAAGTTATCAGGATGGTAATCGTCTGCGCCCGATTATTTATCGTGCCAGTATCAATGATATGGCTGTGCCCTACTCTGACACGAACCTGAACCACTATTGGAAATGTGCATTTGATGGTGGTGAATATGGTCTGGGCCGCCTGGCTAATCAGCTAGAACTGGGTTGTGACTGCCTGGGTGCGATTCGTTATTTTGATATTCCAACCGTCGATGATAATGGCGTGCCATTCTTGATGAAAAATGCCGTCTGTATGCATGAGGAAGATTACGGCACCTTATGGAAACATTACGAGTTCCGCAGTGAAACCTATGAAATGCGTCGCTCACGTCGTTTGGTTATCAGCTTCTTCTGTACAGTGGGTAACTATGATTATGGTTTCTATTGGTACCTCTATCAGGATGGCACCATTCAACAAGAAACCAAACTGACCGGTATTATTCAAACAGGTGCGTTGGTTCCTGGTGAAAAACCCAAGTTTGGTGGCATGGTGACACCCGAAATCTATGGCCCAACCCATCAGCATTTCTTCAGTGCTCGTCTGCATATGATGCTTGATGGTGAAAATAATTCGGTGGTCGAAACCAACTTCACGCCACGCGAAATGGATGAAGATGAAAACCCATGGGGCAATTTGTTTAATACAGAAGCTACCGTGTTAAAAACAGAACTGGAAGCGGCTCGTGAAGCCAATGGTCAAACCGGCCGGTTCTGGAAAATTATCAACCCCAACAGCATCAACGCCGTGGGTAATCCGACCGGCTATAAACTCGTTGCTGAGCATAACCCGGTGATGCTGGCTCACAATAATAGTTATGTTGCCAAGCGTGCTGGCTTTGCTAAAAAGCATTTATGGGTAACGCCTTATGATCCGGCCGAGATGAATGCGTCCGGCTTTTATCCTAATCAAAATAAAGGTGAAGGTTTACCGTATTACGTGCAAAAAGACCGTCCGATTGAAAATACGGATATCGTGGTCTGGCATACCTTTGGTCACACACATGTATGTAAACCAGAGGACTTCCCCATCATGCCAGTGGAGTATGTTGGCTTTACCTTGAAACCCAATAACTTCTTTATGGGTAATGCGGCAATGGATGTGCCTGCTGAAGGGAATAACCATAGCGTTGATACCGTGACCGGTTCGGTAAAATCTGGCTCAAGCTGCTGTTCTGAATAGTCAGATGTGGTTAGTTTCAGTGGATTTATTGTGCAGCGTGATAGTCATTATCACGCTGCAACAATGGGCTGTTAAGAAAAACTTACTGGCGAAACCGGGCATATTTCTCACTGGTAACCTGGTATTTTTGCTTGGCATGCTGCCGTGGTTTGATGACTTGGCTCGTTATTCGATTAGCTTGCACAGTTTACAAAGCGTCATGGTGCATCATTTTGCCCCATTATTATGGATTGGCGCTTTACGTCATAAAGAGTCATCCATTACCAGAGCACATAACACCTTATCGCATTGGCCTACTACGTTATTGATGAGCATTTTTGCAGTATTGACCTGGGTATGGATGTTACCGTCATTCCATCCACTGTTAATGCAGAGTGCCATTATCTATAGCGGTATGAAATGGTTAATGGCATTAAGTGGGCTGGCCTTATGTTTATCCATGCTCAGTCACCATCAAAAATCATCTTATTGGCAGAAATTAAATAATGTCACAGTGGTGATGCCCTTATTACTATGGGGGCTGTTGATGTTTATCTTTCCTACGATGTATGCGGATACACATACCAGTCATCATCAGCATCATATGATGATGAGTCATCTACCCGCCTGGCTGCAGCTATCATCCATTCAGGATCAATTTATCGGTGGTCTGCTCTTTATTTTGTCGGGTTTCTTTTACTGGAAATCAAACTCGATCAGCGTAGCGTTTACGCGTCATGCTCGGCGATTCTCCAAATAAACGACGATATTCCTGAGAAAAATAGCCCATATGGAAAAAGCCATAATTAGCTGCCACATCAGTGACTGAAAGACCACTTGTTATTAGTTCACGTTTGGCTGCATTGAGCTTTACGGCTCGCAGATATTGCATCGGTGAAGTGCCTGTCGCTTTATGGAAACTATAATTCAAGGTGCGGTGTGGGATAGACAAGGCCTTGCATATATCCACAATACTGGCACAACTTCCTTCACTGGAGGCCACATACTCATGACAACGCTGCACAATATAGTTGTGTTGATTGCCAAGACGTTTCAACGAGTTGTTATGCGTTTCTTCGCTTTCGTAAATAGTCAAAGCAAACTGGATTATTTTATCCTCTATCGCTTTGAGTAACTGTTTAGCATAGGTCGCAGTCTGATTCACAGTTCTCAGATTATCTACGAGCAATGCCAGATCATGGCGTAAGGTGTTGAGCATGTCAGCGTCCATTTTGACACCGTAACTTTTTTTAAACCCAATCAGTCGAGTATAAGTATCGTGACTCAACAGTTCGGCTAATGGCTGATGGTCAATGGAAACAATGCTGTAGTCGAGTTGAGCTGGCCCCACAAAGGAAAAGTCGCTTTCATACGGTAATAAGGTAATACCCGATGACAAAATCTGACGTGCTTGTTCTGAGGCATCACTCGCTTCAACATGATGTGGAATCATCAAACTGATTTTACCCTTCGGCGTATGCGTATCCTGAACCACACTCTGCTTCATGCGTTCTCTAAACACACGAACCGAATCCAGCTGAATATCTTCAAGAAAGCCTTCAAACCTCCCTGTACTTATTTGATCGTATTCCTGTGGCCAATTTTGCAGGGAGTGAGCATGTTGATTCACATCATCAAACGTAGCGGACTGACTGAACATGATGTAGATCCCCAGAATGGCTAAGAATAAGAGATTAAGCAAAAAATGAACCGCTGTTTACTGAGGCAAAGTGCAATGGCTACTCTGGCATTATTAATTCAATAAAATCAATAACTTTAATTTACAAGCAAAGAGATTTATCAATATAGATGAGAGCGCTTATCTTAATAAGCCTGCCCTTATTTGGAGCATTTCCCGCTAAGTTGATAAAAATGGGGCATCCTCAAAAGAGGATGCCCCACTGTTAAGCATGTTTATTTTTTATTTTGAGTAGCGATGCAGTTGATTGAAGTATTCATCCAGTAAGTCATCAATGGCACTGACTACCTGAATACTGGCATGCTCCATCGCCGACAACATATTGAGTGTTTCTGCTTTATCACCATTCGCTGCCGCTTGAATCGCCGCTTTACCAGAAACATGAACCTGTTCATGCGGTTTTTCGATAGATTTATAGTTACTAAGTGATACGTACTCACTGGCACCCGCTCCGCGATAGTACCATTCGCCCAGTCGACATTGAGTGTGATCGTTTACGGAAAATTGATAATTCTCAGTATCGATAGCGGCATAAATCTGATTTTTCCAGACAGCGTGATCTAACTTCACCGTATTGAGAAATGAGGCCGTTGATGCCATCAGAATAATCTTTTGCATTTGATTTGAACGCTGTAGCACTTCACTCACTACAGCCCCAATTTGTTCTGATGAGGTCGATACTTCACGCGCACCTTCTTGATTGTCCTGCACCATGCCTTTGATATTACTGGTCTGATTTAGAACCTGACTGACTAATGATTCAATCTTGTCACTGGCATCATGGGCTTTTGAGGCAAGATTTCTGACTTCATCGGCAACAACAGCAAAACCTCGACCGGCATCACCGGCCCTGGCGGCCTCGATCGCAGCATTTAACGCGAGTAAGTTAGTTTGCTCTGAGATTTCTTGAATGGTGGCAACCAATACATTGATATCGTTAGCTGTTTTATCTAGCACCCCAACAACTGTAATACTCTCATTTGCATGAGCATTAATGGTTTCAGCTCGTTGATTTAATTTCTCAACGGCTTGTGTGGTCTGAGCAAAAATCTCTTTTAACTGATCCAGCGTTTCTCTCTCTTCCCTAAGACTTGTTGCACTCTGTAATAATCCATCACGGACAGTTTGAAGCATCTTGCCGCCTTCTAACTGAACACCTATCAGTCCTTCACCCTGACTGAGCTGTCTTTTTAAACTCGCTATTTCACTCTCTTTTTGAGCTAGCTGGGATATCAGCTCATTTTGTTGCGTTTGATGTTGTTTTTCTCTCTCTTTCAGTTCTCGCTCTAATGCTGCTATTTGTTGTTTTAGTTTTTTTGAAAACACAGTTAATTCATCCTTAAAGGTTCACTAAGTAACGCTCACAAAACACTGCTAAGTTTTATGAGTTATAACCACAGACAGTTCGGGGAGTAAACGGGCAAAAAAATAAACGGGGCTCGACTCATGCGCTCATCTTCAACCAAACTGAAAAGTTAGGTGACTAAGATTGGCTCATCAATCAGTTTATCAATATTGAAATAAAGACAATCGGGGCTATTGTCTCGTGTATAGATACCATCCAGTACTTTTGCTATCTGACTTAACTGAGCCAGGGCGCCCGCATTACTAGCCTGAAACTCACTCGCGTCATAGCTAATCACATCGTTTATTTCGTCTATCAACAATGCAAATCTGGGCGTTTTTCCATCTTCAGTCACGAATAACAAGACTTGTCTCATAGCAGCTTGTAAATGCTCAACAGCACGAGCAAATAATGTACTCATGCGCTGGATGGTGGCACCACGTTCGCGGCGCAATAATTCCATTGCATCCTGACTGTTGCCACTATTGCTCAGTGTAAGCAAACGTTCTGCCATTTCATAGAGTGTCTGCTGAGTCACATCAAACAAAGACAATAACTCCATCAAAGTGTCATCTCTGGTTTGAAACTGTTTTCGCCATTGACTAAATTGGCTTTTTTTCAAGTCTGTAGAGTATGTGAATTCACTGCTATTTTTGACGGCCATTTCCAGCGCATTGACCCACTCATTGAGCTCCTGCTCATGCAGCTTCAATTCGGCGATGATTTTGGCCTTACTATCGATACCAGAGTTAACACCCACCCGGTGGGCAAAATCCAATACCGGCACCACAATACCCTGATATTTAATCACCCCTTTCAGACCACGTTCTTCCACCGGGACCTTTTGAACGGAGTCGACATCCTGCCCCAGCATCAGCACATAATCGACATTGAGACCAAACATCATGTCTTCGATAAAGAAGGTGAAAACCTGAGTCTTCTCTGATGCCTTACCGGCATTAGCCGCCTGAGCAGAATGCAGTGTCATATGCTGTCTCCATCCAAAAACTAGTATGCTTATATGAAGCTATATCGGCTGCTGAATCGAAGACTAAAACAAATTTTAGTCTTATCAGTGCAGGTCAGCTCTTAAACGGGTTTCATCTATCTGTGCCCCAAGTCGCCCACACACAAATCGTAAATCCAGTTCGGCGTTTTCCAGACAACTGGTCGCTCCTGGTGAAGGAGTCATATTAAAGACGATACCTGTACCCGGGTTGATTTTCGCTTCGCCCAGCATCAATTGAGATGATTTTTTATCAATTAACTGAGGACGAACACCGCCAAAACCTTTGGCAAAGGTGACATCTTTTAATTGCAGAGAAGGTACGATTTTTCGTGCATCTTTCATAAACAACCAGCGGCGTAGCAGTGGTACTTCAAACAGGAAGTTTTTCAGAATGTAGTTACGAATGTCTTTGACCTTAAACAAATCCCAGAAGACTTTCATCACTCGTGAATCCAGCTTTAATACACGTAAGAACTCAAAAAAGGTTTTGCTGTTGTAGCGTTCCAGCATGGGTAATAACAACGCAGTGGGTCCAAAGCGAGTCTTACCCTCAATCAACACATCTGGATCCCCATGCACTGCGGCAAAAGGCAATTTGTCGTTTTGTACAGTGTAAACCTTGCCATTGAGTAAGGGCGGAGTGAAATAGAAACTACCGGCAACGGGTAAACAGGAGAATTCAAGACCATATCCCATTTGCTGGGCTAATAGCAGGCTGTGTCCACCAGCAGAAACGACGACTGTTTTGGCTTTGATAACCGCGTTCTGGGTAACAATTGAAAACACACCATCTTTTTCAATGATGTCTTCAACGTGACTGTTCAGAAATAGCTTGAGATCTTTATCTGTTCGCTTTTGTGCCTGTTCGACAAAGCTTTCAGCCAAACGCTGGTAATCCACTGCTGAATATTCATCTAACACAGCCAATGCCACACAAGGTTCTTCACGCATCTTGCCATCGACCATCACCACATTGGGTTCGATCTCAGCGATTTGCTCTTTTTCCAGCAGCTGCATTGAAGTGAAGACGGTGCGGAAACGTTCGAAACGCTCACGTAACATGGCACACTCTTTTTCACCCACGCCCAATACCATTTTGGGGTATTTAAAAATGATTTCATCACGTTCTGCCAGCTCATCAGCATAGTTGACAATCATCTGGGCCGCGGCTTTGACCTTTGCGGCTTTCTCAAGGGTGTAATTCGTTTCAATATCACCGCAGTGAAGCGTCTGACTATTATTTCTGCCGTTAGAGTTCACTTTGGCAACATGGTCGTATTTTTCAACCAGAGCGATATGTTGTATATCGGTGTATTCAGTGAGCAAATACATCAGTGCTGTACCGCATACGCCACCACCGATAATGGCTACATCATGGACTTGTTCTGTCATTTTTTATCCCAGCAAAAACTGCCGGCGATTTTAACAGAATCAGCGTTTCACCGCAGTCAAAAAATAGCGATGAAACGCGGCGATGAAACCTACTGACTAATCCTCATCTTTTTTCTTATTCATTTGCGAAAAAGACGGTATCGAAGACAATATTGACTGCAATCGATCCTGCTGTTGAGTATCAACATCTTCGTCGTCCTCGCCTTCTTCATTATCAGAAGCATTTTCAAGATCTTTGATTTCTTTAAACATCTGATCCAAGTCATCATCAGAAGGCAATGGTTCTTCAGTCAGATCCTGCCACATATCCGATACAGCAGATTTCGGATCAACCAGATTCACAGGTTCACCGATATCAAGTTCATCCTCACTGAAATACTGCTCTACATCGGAAGTCGCTTGCTCTGCCGCATCAACAAGGGGTGAATCTGCTTGCTCATCTGATGCTGGATACATGGCCGAAATTCGCGTTGAATTATCGTCAAGCTGACGTTCATCAATGATGTTAACGTCATAGTTCAAATCGTTCTCAGTCACAGAACTTGATGTTGTTTGCTCTATCTCTGGCTCGATATCAGTGAGTTCATCCTCAACAGTTTGTGCAACCTCATCCAGATCAAACTCTTCCTCAACAACAGACTCAGACAAGTCGGCATTATCAGATAAAGATAAATTTGGCTCAGAATCATCTTGTGAATCCTCGCTGACAGGCAGGGAGTCAGCATCATCTATTGAATCAGTCTCTTCAATGTCTACTGTCTCAGTCTCAGGCGTCTGTTCATAAGCCGGTTCTGAACTCGCCATATCAACTGTGCTTTCTGGTTCAGGTTTTACCTCTGTTTGTTGGCTACGTGCTTTCGCCTCTGCACGAAGTTGTGCCGTTCTGGCGCGTACTTTTTCACGCAGCTCATCGAGCTCTGAACGCATTTCTGCAATTTCTTCAGACGGTACTGAACTCTCTTCATCACTTGAAAGGCTTTCTTCAGCCACTTCAGGCTCAGCATCAACTTCTTCAGTTTCGTCGTCAGCCGTCATCAGTAAGCGTAAACGTTCTGCTTCTGTCTGGAATGCTGGCTCTGGCTCTGGCTCTGGCTCTGGCTCTGGCTCTGGCTCTGG